>Ga0310345_10001246_pt1 | contig 29389 bp, 24 predicted proteins | sample HC15DNA20500_MG_FD_204667 | JGI IMG/M metagenome (GOLD analysis project Ga0310345, IMG submission 204667) | Marine microbial communities from station ALOHA, North Pacific Subtropical Gyre - HC15-DNA-20-500_MG | ecosystem: Environmental > Aquatic > Marine > Oceanic | place: Pacific Ocean: North... | reverse complement strand
AACCCTGACGTGCTCTGCTGAGATAGAAACGGCAAACACGGCGTTAACCATCAGAAGCAGGAAAAACACCACGATCATGAAAAGCGTCCTTGCCCGATGACTCACAACCTCGCCAGTCAATGAGCCTACGGACTGCGCTTTGTTGCGAACGCTTGCCCAAATCGCGCCAAAGTCATGCACGCCCGCGAAAAAAATCGTACCTACAATTACCCAGATAAAAGCAGGCAACCAGCCCCAAATTACAGCGATACCAGGACCGATGATCGGAGCTGCTCCGGCAACGGCAGTGAAGTGGTGTCCCCACAGGACAAATTTATTGGTTGGCACATAGTCGATGTCGTCTCGCATCGTATGGGACGGGGTCTCGAAATCGGGGTCAAGTTGATAAATCTGTTCAGCTATGAACTTCGAGTAGAAGCGGTAGCCAACGAAGACTGCCACCAGACCTGTTATTGCAAGAACGACCGCGTTCATTGTGTGCTCTCCTTCAAAAATCTCGAGACGCAGGATACCCCGGAATACTGGTTGCGGCCCGTACAGACCGGACGATTGCTTCGGTGGTCGCTTCAGCAGCAAGCGCACCAACGCGCAAGAGATTTATGGGACCCGCGTGCGAGCCAGTCGCGAGCGCGAAGATCGTATCTCCGTCCGACGGCGTGTGCGCGGGATAAACCGCGCGTGCCAAGCCGTCATGCGCCATACGGGCTACGAGCGCGAGTTGAGCTTTGTCGAGTGCGAGATTCGTCACCACGACACCGATGGTTGTGCTTTCAGCATTGGGCACACTGGGCGCTGTGGGCATCCGTAGGAGCGTTCGTGCGTCGGCTAGACGCCGGCCGTCGGGGGTTCTCACGCCGGCGACGATATCTCCGGTTTCGGGATCGACGATATCTCCGACGGCGTTTACCGCCATCAACGCAGCAACGAGCCCACCGTCTGGTAGATCAATCGCAGCTGTTCCGATTCCTCCCCTCATGGCGCGCATAGCGCCAGCGAGCTTGCCAACGGTTGCGCCGGCGCCAGCTCCGACGTTTCCCTCAGCGAAAGGACCGTCGGTGGCGGCCAGGGCCGCTTGGTATCCGCACTCCGCCGTCGGACGGATAGAGGGGTCATTGCCAACACCGAGGTCGTACAGAATCGCTGCGGGGACGATCGGGATCTTTGCGATACGGGTTTCGTACCCGATGCCGCGTTCGTCTAAATAGCGTACGACGCCGTCGGCGGCGGCGAGCCCGAATGCGCTACCGCCTGCCAGAACGATGGCGTGAACTTTCTGTACCGTATTCGTTGGGTCGAGCAGGTCAGTCTCGCGTGTGCCGGGGGCCGCGCCGCGAACGTCAACCGCTGCGGTAGCCCCGGCTTCAGTCAGCACGACCGTGCAGCCGGTTGGCCGCTCTTGGAGTGTGTGGTGGCCAACCTTGATGCCGTCAATCGCCGTTAAACCACGAGGTGTCATGCTCTGCTGCACCTGTCCCGCGGCCATCGTGACCGACATCAGTGCCGCCATCAACATCACGCCACCGCTTCCCATGGGTGGTGTCATCATTCGGTGTCTTGAACAGATAAGATCGTACCCGAAAACCTGCCCGAACGGCTAGAAAGTCGGTACCAGAGAACCGTGATGTACGGTGTGCTTGCTGACCTCCTCGTTGTGGTGCACCTAGGGTTCGTCTTTTTTGTCGTGTGTGGTGGCTTTTTGGTATGGCGATGGCCTCGTTTAGTCTGGGCCCATATCCCGTCCACGCTCTGGGGCATCGGTATCGAGTTGTGGGGATGTATCTGTCCACTGACCCCATGGGAGAACTGGTTTCGCGGTCAGGCCGGCGAGGTGGGTTATGAAGGGAACTTCATCGAGCACTACCTCATACCGATCCTTTATCCCACCGAACTGACTCGTTTAGTTCAGATCCTACTCGCTGGGGTGGTATTTGTGGTTAATCTCGTAGCTTACGGGACGTGGTGGTACAGGTATCGGTCCGTCGCTGTGCGGCGGGCACGGTAGAATAACTAGTAACGTGTCGCGCCTTTTTCCGCTGGTCGTTACGCTGTCGGTCGCGCTTTCGGGGTGCGTCCCATCTAGCCCAGGACACGAACGCCCGCCACAAGACACCACGCTCGCGGTTCCGACCACGATGGGCGACGCACCCACGTCGCACGAGGGGAGGCCACGTGTCATGGTGCTAGGTGATTCACTAACTTCCGGTCTCGGCCTAGAGGCAGGTGAAGCGTATCCCGAGCTCCTCCAGCAGCGAGTGGATGCCGAGGGCTGGGCCGTGGACGTGGTGAACGCTGGGAGGTCGGGTGACACAACTGCCGGCGGGTTGAGGCGGTTAGACTGGACGCTTGAGGGCAACGTGAGGGTGCTGATCGTTGCACTCGGCGGTAACGATGGGTTGCGCGGTCTACCGGTTGGTCAAATGAAGCAGAATCTAGAGGCGATCCTCGAGCGCGCTACTGACCGCGGTATTCGTGTTCTTCTAGCCGGGATGGAAGCACCGCCAAATTTCGGTGCGGTCTACACTGCCGAATTCCGTGAGGTCTTTCGCGATCTCGCGACCGAGTACGATGTTGCGTTCGTGCCGTTCCTGTTGGAAGGGGTGGCGGGCGAGGTGGCTCTTAATCAGCCGGACGGGATTCATCCGAATGCTGTCGGTACTGAGCGTGTGGCGGCGCACCTCTGGAGTGTGGTGGCACCGATGCTTGCTGACGAGGATCCAGTGGAGGTTTCGGTCTCGTCGAAGCCCACCTCCGGAGTACCATGATAGAGCTGCAGGGAGTCTCGAAGACCGTCATCAGCGCCGATCAGTTGCTGACCATCCTCCACCCGCTCGATCTGGAGGTCCCCGCCGGGCAGTTCCTGTCGGTCATCGGCCCATCGGGGAGTGGTAAATCGACCCTGCTCGGGCTTATCGCCGGTCTCGACATGCCGTCGACGGGAAGAATTTTGATCGAAGGCATTAACATCACGACGCTCGACGAGGATCGGCTGGCCGAACTTCGTGGAAAAAAAATAGGCATCGTTTTTCAGTTCTTCCATTTACTTCCCACACTCAGCGCCTTTGAGAATATTCTGGTACCGCTCGAAATCGCTGGTGTGGACGATGCGACCGACAAGGCCCGTGCTTTGCTAGGAGAGGTCGATCTGGCGGATCGGGGCCATCACTATCCCTCGCAACTGTCTGGCGGAGAACAGCAACGTATCGCGATCGCGCGGGCCCTTGCAAACGACCCGCCGATCCTATTGGCCGATGAACCAACCGGGAATCTTGATAGAAAGAATGGGCACCAAGTCATCGAATTGTTGATGGAGGTGAACAAAGGACGTGGCACGACGGTCGTGCTCGTTACTCATGATCACGAACTGGTGAGACGTGCCGACGTAACGATATCGATGCGAGACGGAAAGGCGGAACGAATCGATCAGGTAGTTGGCCAGACGGGATCGGTACCCGCACGATAGGCACGTACGATACGATGCCCTTCATTCTACGCATGGCGGCAAGAGAGCTACGCTCCTCGTGGCGCCGCCTCTTCTTCTTTTTCCTTTGTGTTGCCGTCGGCGTTGGTGCCATCGTCGCGCTACGCTCCCTGATTCAGAACATCCGGGTAACACTAACGGCTGAAGCACGCACGTTAACTGCGGGTGACGTGTACGTGCGAACCGACCAGCCGTGGACCGATGAAGTACTCGAGATCGTCGATACTCGTCTTACGGCTCTTCCGGACTTCGCGCGTACCGAAACGGTCGACACGGTGACGATGGTACGGCTTACTGACGAGGGCAACACTCTGACAAAGGTGGTTGAACTCCGCGGTATTCAGGAGCCATTCCCGTTCTATGGACGGATTGAACTCGGTGGTGGGCAGTCCTATTCGCCGGCACTCCTTGAGGATCATGGTGCGCTGGTGGGGCCGGAACTGCTGGTGCAGCTTGGACTCGAGATCGGCGACGAAATTACGATCGGTGAGGTTCAATTCACGATTCGTGACGTAATACTCGCCGAGCCAGGCCGTCAGCTCGGTGCCTTCAGTTTCGGCCCGCGTGTCCTTGTAGCGTACGATGCGGTCGGCGAGACGAATCTCCTTGGTTTTGCAAGTCGGGTGGAGCATCAGATCCTGATTCGGGTTCCAGACAACACTATCGAACCACTCGTCGATACGCTCCGTGAGGACCTCCAAGAGGCTTTCGTGAGCGTCGGGTCCTATCGGCGCACTGAAAATCGGATCGAGCGTTATCTAGATCGAGCCGAAAACTATCTCAGTCTCATCGGGTTCGTCGTAGTGATCCTCGGGGGTATCGGTATTTGGAGCGTGACTCGGGTGTTCGTACATCAGCGACGACGAAGCGTGGCGATCTTGAAGTGTCTTGGTGCAAAGACCCATTGTGTGCTTGGGGTCTACGTGGCACAGATAGTCGCACTTGGTTTCGGTGGTAGCTTGCTCGGTGTGGGTGTTGCGAGCGTGGCGCTCGGAGTGGTGCCAGACTCGCTTGCTGAACAAGCTGCAACGTCTACCGGGACCGCGACGGTCTCGACTGCGTTGACTGGATCCGCTGTCACCCAGGGTCTGGTGGTGGGTGTGCTTGTCTCTGTGCTTTTCGCCCTCGTGCCGTTACTCGACATCCGACATATTAAACCGCTGTTGTTGCTTCGTCAGGACCAGGTGCAGCCCACAGCGCAGGTGGACTGGCTACGGGTTGGTGTGATTGGGTTCGTTGGTATTGGGCTCTTGGTGGTCGCGATGTGGCAAGCCGCATCGTTGGAGGGTGGGTTCTACGTGGTGGGTGGTTTCGCTGCTGTGGCCGCCGTGCTACACATTATTAGCCACGGACTGATCACCGTAATCAGACCGTTGTCGGCATCACGCTGGTTTCCGTTAAGGCACGCCGTTCTGAATCTGACCCGTGCGGGTAATCAGACGCGGGTCATCCTGTTGGCCGTTGGGCTCGGGAGTTTCTTTGTTATCGGTGTCCGCGGCGTGCAGATGAACTTGCTGGCTAACTTTTCGATCCAGTTGCGTGACGATACACCAGATATGTTCCTGATGGATATCCAACCAGATCAGGCGGATGGGGTTCGTGGAGTGCTCGCTCGCGCGGTTGATGAAGTGCCACGACTAATTCCCGTACTGCGCGCCCGCGTGGTCGGAGTTAACGGTCCAGACACCGCTATCGAGGGCAGGCGGGCTGTGCGGCGCGCAGGTTTCGGACGTGAGTATACCGTCACGTATCGGACAGAGTTAGCCGCGAACGAGCGGGTGCTCTTCGGTCGGTTCTGGGATGCGGGGCCCTCGCGTGTGCCGGAGGTTTCGATCGAGGAGAGGCTGCATGAACGAGGCATTGACCTTGGCGATACTGTTCGGTTCGATGTGCTTGGTCGTGAAATTAACGCGCTGGTTACGAGCGTGCGCTCGGTGGAGTGGGATGACTCCCGCAGTGGTGGATTCATGTTTCTCTTTCGGCCTGGCACATTTGATGACACTGCCCCGCATACCTATATTGCCTTTATGAAGGGTCCGGAGGAGATTGAGGCCCGCGGCCTCCTTCAAAGCGACGTTGTTACACGGTATCCGAACGTGTCGGTGATCGATGGCCTCGAGGTCATCAGAATGTTTCGGCGTGTGCTCGACTACGTTACTTTGGCGATCACGATCGTGGGTGGGATTGCGCTCTTGGCCGGGGGACTCATACTGATGGGGTCAGTGGCGATGACGAAGTTCCAGCGATTGTACGAAGCGGCTATCTTTAAAACACTCGGTGCCAACACCCGAGTGCTCACGGAGATGTACATCCTGGAGTACGGTGTTCTTGGCACACTAGCTGGAGTGGTCGGTTCGACTGGTGCGATCGTACTGACATGGATCCTCACCAAAGAGGTGTTCGAGATCGATTGGGTTCTGACACCAGCCATCAACGTCGGCGGCGTTGTGGTGACGACGGTTGTCGTCACGTTTGTCGGGGTTGTGTCTAGTGTTGATGTGCTACGTCGGAAGCCGCTAGGCACGCTCCGTGCAGAGTGAACACGCTAGAATCACCTACTTCTGCGTGGTACACTGAAGCGCTGAGAGTAGAAACACTGCCCTCACAGGAGAGCTTCTGGATGGATGAGGCAGTCTATAAGGAATCGCTGCTCAGAAAACGCACGGAAATCTTGACAGAAGGCGGTATGAAACCGTTGCAGATCTCTATCGAGAACAACAGCAGGCAGGGCGATCTGGCCGATCAGGCCACGGGTAACAACGAAGTTCATATCCAGCTCAAGTTGAAACAGACCGATGCTGAAATTTTGCAGGCTATCGAAGAAGCGCTATGGAGGATGGAGAAAGGGAACTATGGCAACTGCCGCGACTGCGGCGAACCTATCTCCCCTGCGCGCCTGAATGCTATTCCTTGGACGCGAGTCTGTATCGCTTGCAAAGAAAAACAGATCGACTGATAAGAGGACATGGGCCGGTCTAGTCGGGCTGCGCCGTCTCGACCGGTTGCCATCGCACTTGGAAGTAACCAAGGCGATCGGGAAGCACACCTTGCGTTTGCCACGTCACGACTTCGCGACCTGGTGCGCGATCTGGTTGTTTCTTCCTTTATCGAAACTGCACCTGAAGAACGTCGCGACCAGCCATGGTTTCTCAACGGTGTGGCCCTCGGCTGGTCAGACGCCGAACCGGAGCGATTGCTCGAGGCACTACTGGAAATAGAGCGTGACCGTGGCCGCGAGCGTCCGTTTGCGGGTGCGCCGCGCACGTTAGATCTAGACCTGATTCTCGTCGGTGAGCTCGTACGGTGTGGGTCTAGTCTCGAGTTACCACACCCACGTTTTCGTGATCGACGTTTTGTCTTAGGTCCGCTGGTGTCGATCGGACCGAACCTCGTCGATCCAGTCACGCGCTTGACTATGCGTGAACTGCTCACGATGCTGGAAGGTTGAGTGCGCTTTGTGTTCCGTCGTGACCTAGACTTCTAATCCAAGGAATCGGTTGAGTTACCTGCCGTCGTTCGTTTTAGCCCAGCGCTTCAGGACTGTGACGATAGTGGTGTTCACCCATACACGTGCACCACAGACTGAATTAGCAAGAAGTTAGTCTTTTAGTTAACTGGTGCGTTCGAAGACGCGCGTCACGTCGTCGACTTGTTGTAGATCAAAGTTATCGTGATATTGCCGCGTGGCGTTCTGCGTGTCGACTCGATGGTCATCGTTTGCCCGTCGTTGCTCAGCGTTCGCCGCTCGGTAAACTCTATTGTGAAGTCGCCGCGTGGTGTCGAGAACTGCTGGCTTCCCGTCGTGACGAGCACTGCCCCGTTCCACCGTGAAGCGGTGGTCATGTTGCCGCGCGGTCTAGCGTTGGTGGTCTGGCTGCCGTCGAGCCGGTAGGTGATTGACCGGTTGGTGCGCTCGCTCTGCTGTTCAATGATGAGTGCGTTGTTGCTTTGATTGATCACGGTGGTTGCCGCTACGGCTATGCCAGGGCCGCTGCGCCGGCCACCTCTGACGGACCTGCGCTGTGGTAAGTCGCTCGCGTCGCGGTCTAACGTCCACGTTCCCGAGAAGTCGGTACCCTGTGCGTAAGCCACCGAAGGGATGGGGACACCCAGCACCAGTGCGGTTGCAACCGCTAGCAACCCGTTCATCGTATGTCTCCTTTTAGGTGTGACAGCCAGATGGTTACCAGATATCACTACTCGAAACGCAGCGACTCGATCGGATCGAGTCGTGCCGCTTTGCGTGCCGGATAAAAACCGAAGAAGATGCCGATGGATGCTGCGAAGCCGACGGCGACCGCCACAGCGTCAGGCGGGACAGAGGTCGGCCACTGGAGAAACTGCGTTAGTCCCTGTGACAATACAAATCCGAGTGCGACCCCTACGAGGCCGCCAGCTAGACTCAACACGATCGCCTCGACCAGAAACTGTAGCAACACGTCTCGACCTTTGGCACCGACGGCCATCCGTAGACCTATTTCTCGTGTTCGCTCCGTAACCGACACGAGCATGATGTTCATAATGCCGATGCCGCCAACGATAAGAGAAACTCCTGCAATACTCGCGAGTAACCCGGTCATCGTCTGTGTCATCTGTGTGCGCATATTGGTCATGTCCTGTTGGTTTCTGACCATAAAGTCGTTGTCCTCACCAGGGATTAGCTTGTGTTCTGCGCGCAAAACAGCGGCAATCTCTTCTGAGACTCGCTCGATTTCGTCAGCGGACCTGGCGGAGATTGTAATCTCAGAAATGTTTGTTCCGTCTCGGCCACGCAGTTTTTTATTTACCGTGGTGTAAGGAATGAAAATCGCGTCGTCCTGATCCTCACCGAACTGTCCAGACCCCTTAGACTCCATGACTCCGATCACTTGGAACGACTGGTTCCGTATCCGCATCCGCTCGCCGACCGCCTCGGCCCCCTCACCAAAGAGATTGTCGCGCACGACCGACCCCAGCACGGCGACCTTAGCTGCGCTCTGAACGTGTGTCTCGGTGAAGAACGTGCCGTAGTCGAGTTTCCAGAAGCGGATTAGCGGAAATTCAACATCGGTACCCTGGATGGATGTCGACCAGTTTTGGTTCGCAGCCACCACTTGGTCACGCGTGCGGACTGCCGCGGCGAGATATTGGACGCCCGGTACCTGTGCACGGATCGCATCCACATCTTGAGCCTTTAGCGTGGGTGACGCACCCATTCCGTGACTGATCCCACCGCGTCGGAAGTTGCCAGCCCGCACCATAATCATATTGGTTCCGGCGGACTGGATCTGTTCCTCAATTTCTTGCTGGGCACCCCGGCCGAGCGCAACCATGGTGATGACGGCAGCGACACCGATTATCATGCCGAGCATGGTGAGGGCGGTTCGCATCTTGTTCCGCCCGAGTGCCTTCAGGGCGACACGCAGGGTCATCAATACAGACATCGCGGGCTCCTGTCACTAATGGGTCTCGACCGCTGTAGCCTGGTCGTGGCCGTCACTATCGTCGTCGGGTGGAAGGATGGTGCAGTCGTCGCCAGCGTTACGCCGCCTAGTGTTTAGGTCATCCGCAATAATCTTACCGTCTCGAAAGCGAATGATACGGTTACCGTACTCGGCAATGTCCCGTTCGTGAGTGATAAGTAATACGGTGATCCCGTGCTCGGTGTTGAGTCGTTGAAAGACCTCCAGTACCTCGACGCTGGTGTGAGAATCGAGGTTACCGGTCGGCTCGTCGGCCAACAGAATCGACGGCTCGTTGATGAGTGCGCGAGCAATCGCCACGCGTTGCTGCTGACCGCCTGACAGCTGGTTCGGGAGATGGTGCATGCGGTCGCTCAAGCCGACGTTGGCAAGAGCGTCCTTGGCCCGCTGGCGACGGTCGCGTGCCCGCATCCCGCCGCCGGTGTAGAGCAGAGGTAGCTCCACGTTATCGAGCGCGGTCGTGCGCGCCAGGAGATTGAACCCCTGGAAGACGAAGCCAATTCTCCGGTTACGCACCTCAGCAAGCTCGTCGCGTGAGAGCCGCGAGACGTCGTGGTCGTTCAGGATGTAATGGCCACTCGTGGGACGATCCAAGCAGCCGAGAATGTGCATAAACGTCGACTTGCCGGAGCCGGATGGTCCGATGACGGAGACGAATTCACCGCGGTCTATCTTGAGGCTAACACCGCGGAGTGCACGCACCTCGACGTCGCCCATTACGTAGACCTTAGTGAGTTCTTGGACCGAGATAAGAGCCACGCGATTCCTAACGTCGTCGCCCGCGGCCGAAGGGCAATTGCGGAATGAACGGTGAACTACTCGTGTCGGGGGACGGTTCTGACCCATCGTTTTGGGTCGTGATGTTAGTAACCAACCGAGTTCCTATCTGTAGTGAAACAGGGGGTGTTGCGGCTACCTCTTCAGCCTCGCTTTCCTGGTGTTCCTCTTGTACCGCAATCTGCGGGTTTTGCGGCGGCGGCACCCGTTGTCCCAAGACACCCAGGAACTCTGTTGCCGTCCCGTCAGTTACACCCAATCGGACGTTGAGCAATGTCAGTTGTGTGCCCTGCATCAGCCAGACTCGCCCATTCGATTCGGTTGGTGGAAGCGGTGCGAATAATGCATCGATCGTACTCGCTCCTCGCTCGACGGCAGGTACTGTCGATTCGTTCTGGGTGTTTGCCGACCGGCGCGCGAGACGGCGGCGTTCAACTCTGCCACTATCAAACGCATCGCCGCTGCGTTGAGCCCGGCGTTCGGATATGAACTGTTCCCGCTCCGCGGGTGACATCTGCGCCATCCGCTCTCGAAATTGCCGGCGCCGCTCCGGATCAGGCGAGCCGGTGGGACTGCCACCGGCTTGTACGCTTTCTTGCGGACCGTCGTGATTAGCAGTTTCTGGTGGGGTTGTGGTCATGAGAAGTGCAGTACCCCTACGGCCGCCGTCTCGGCTCTGCTGCAGTTCGAGTGGAACCATTTGGTTCAGGGTTGCGAACATGTCGGGTCGCGGGCGGAAGCGGAGTGCCGCGTTGGGAATGCGTGTCACGTTTTCACGGCGCGCGATCTCGAGTGTGATGGTGGCGGTCATACCCGGCTTCAGTTTGAGGTCGGGGTTGGGTGCGTCGATTACGGTGGCGTAGGTCACAACGTTCTGTTGGATGACTGGCTCGAGTCGGATCTGTGATACGGCACCTTCGAATGCCTCACCGGGAAACGCGTCGACGGTGAAGGTCACTCGTTGGTCGGGCCGGATGCGCCCGACGTCCGACTCGTCGATATTGGCAATGACGCGCATCTTCGTCAGGTCAGCAGCGATGACGAAGAGCTCCGGAGCCTGGAGGCTAGCGGCCACCGTTTGCCCGACGTCGACGAGACGAGAGATCACGATCCCGTCAATTGGGGCGCGGATAACGGTGTGCTCAAGATCGACCTCCTCTTGGTTAAGCGAGGCACGTGCTTGGGTGACTTGTGCCTCCGTCGACTTGAGCTGTGCCTCGGCGGAACGGACGGCAACCTGTGCCGCCTCAAGTTCGATCTCGGAGATCAGTTTTCGGTCGGATAGGTCATCCGCCCTGGCAAGTTGGGTCGTAGCGTCGTCAACGGAGACTTGTAGCCGATCGACATCGGCTTGGGCGCGCATTAGGTTGGCACGTGCCTGCTCGACCTGAGTCTCGAACAGCGACGGGTCGAGTCGCATGATGACATCGCCCTCGCGTACGATCGAGTTGTAGTCGACGTGCAGCTCCTGGATCATGCCAGATACCTGACTACCGACCTGGACCGTCGTAACCGCCTCAAGTGCCCCGGTTGCTCCGACGGTGTCGACGACGTTACCCTCAGTGACCGCCACGGTAGTGATGTCGGGTACGAACTCGACAGTCCGCAGGTTGTAGTAGTTGTACGCGCCGATACCTACCGCTAGAACACCGACGACAAGAAACACTTTTTTCATGGCACTCGCTCCTACTGGCCGCCACCGCCGGTGCCGACGATTGAGATGCCAGCGCGGGTGAGCGATGTTTGCTGCGCGCGTTCGAACTCAATAAGCGCATTCTGATAGTCGAGAATTGCCCGAAGCTCGGTGTCCTGAGCCGTTGCGAGATCACGTTGAGCCTGGACGACAAAGAAGTTGGTCGACTGTCCGACTTCGAACTTGCTCTCCTCGGCTGCGAGTTGCTCGTCGGCAAGCGAGCGCGCTGCAGCAGCTGCCTCAATCCGTTTCTGGATACTGTCGATCTGGAGAGCGGCGTTCGTGACATCGGTTGCTATCTGAAGCTCGATCTGCCGCATTTGAGCCTCGGTCTGCTGTAGCTCAAGACGGCTTCGCGCATAGGCGGCGCCCGCCGCGCTTTGTCCGAGGGGATAGTTCAATTGCAACTGTAGCGTCCAGGTTGGAAAATCGACATCGACTAGCTGGTCGATGGCGTCGCCGAACCCGCCGGGGATAATTAACCCGACGGCACCGCCGAGACCCTGGCGGGCGAATCGGGTGCCACCCTGTCCCTGGAGCTGATACGTGCCGACTAGGTCCAGCGCTGGCAACGTGTTGTTCCTGAGCGTGCGGACGTTTACGTTGTTGATGTCCCGCTGGCGCCGCGCCCGGGTCAGGTCGGTGCGTTGGTCGAGTGCTGTCCGGACAGCCGCCTCGATGTCAATCGGGTTATAGCTGATTGTCGGTTGATCAACAGGATTGAGTCTGGCGCGCCACAGTTCGTCCTCGGTTCCATCTACCAAAAAGCGCTTAAGGGTCAGCTCGGCGGTACGCAGGTTCTGTTCTGCCAGGGCCAGCGATTGACGTCGGGCGGCTGCCTCAGACTGCGCCTGTACGATGTCGATTGGCGCCAATGTTCCAATTTCGACGCGCGCCTGGTTATCTCGAACAAGTTGCTCAGCCAGCTCGAGTGCCTGACGCTGAACATCGACGGCTGCGACCGCGTACCGTAGCTCCCAGTACGCTGTTCGCACGTCGGTAAGCGTGTTTGTAATCGTTTCGCGTAGATCGACATCGGAGATGTCGCGATTGATCCGCGTGATAGCGAGTTGTTGCCGCGCTGTGTCGATCTTGAATCCGCGCATGAGTGGTTGTGTGTACGATGCAGCAAACGAACTTCGATAGCTCGGATTGAAGCTCGAGAAGAAGTTTGTCGTTTCTAGCCGATTGTTGTTCCATGAGACGTCGAAGTTGCCACCACCCCAGGGAACCGGTTGACCAACCGTCGAGTTGAATGTCGCCGAAGCGGTTTCGACGCTCCGGCCACCATCAAGCTGAGTCCTCGACGGGGTGATTTGAGACGTGTTGCCGAAATCGGTCGACAGGATTGGGCGGTAGAAGGATTGCCGTTCGGCGATGTTGAGATCGGAGACTAACGGGACTAGTCGCTGAACGGCGATGTCGAGATTACGCTCCAGAGTGCGCTCGAGCGCATCATCTAGAGTCAAATTGATAGCTTGTTCAGGTTGACCTTCCTGACCGTGTCCGAAGGCCGCGGCGTTGATCAGGTGTGTGATGTAATCATCATCATCTGTAGCGGTTTGGGCGAACGATGTGCGCTCGGACCATCCAATCGCCAAGACGACGAGAAGACATGCTATCTGGCGGAAGATCACTCGTTCCATGTACATCGACATCGTTCTCCTGTTCCTTGCCACCTCACCTGGACGGACACTCGCTGTGGTCGTGAGGAGTCAGTTGTGTGTAGATAAAGGCCCACCCAATCTGCATAGGCAAGGCTCTCACGAAGCGATTAACGCGCTGGTAGACCTTGCCGGTTACGTCGTGGCCGGCGGTCTCTCATTTTCTGTACGGCATCGTGGAACGCTTCGAGCTGTTCGCTGGACAATTCTCGGTGCATCCGATACAGCATTAAGATGCGTGTTTTGCTGAGTGCGCTTCGTGCCGACTCGACCTTGTCGATCTGACGCGTGACCTCCCATTCCTCCGCTTCCATCGCGTGCAGGATGAGCGATAACTCCTCTTCCTCATGGTTCAGTTCCTGCATTAGTTCTTTGAGTTGCGGCTGTGTAGCCTGAAAGACTTCCTCCAAGTCCTCGGACTGTTCCTCTGTCAAGCCAAGCTCAGCCTTGACACTGTCCGACGCCCACCACTTGTAACGCTGGGCAGCCTCAGCGGGGCTATACAGCAGGATGACCATCCCAATTACTAATGTAGCGCTATACAACGCTGTCCTGATCCTGCTCATGGGCTTCTCTTTCTCAATCGACCGGACTTAACGCAAAAACTGATCGGCGCTCCCAGGAATATCGTAGCTCGGTGTCGCTTATCATCCAATACGGCTGGCGACTAGGGAGTGTTTACAAGCCATTCGTGACTCTGGTTGCGTTTCAGCCACGGAATCATTCGTTGCAGCGGCTTCGTCCATTTCTATTTTGTCGCGCTCGAGTCTAGACGTAAGTCGATCTACATGACGGTACGATTCGGGCTACGAGTCCGTGTGCCTCGGTGTCGGGGACCCTCACGCCAGGCAGGCAGTACATACTCTTTTTGAGGGAGCCATAGTTGCTATGGGTGTACCTTGGACGCAATGAGCGCTATCACCTGCGTACGCTTTCCGACAGTCTCGCCTAACTTTAAGAGAGCTATCCGACTCGTCGTTTTGGTGAACGTTAAGAAGCACCAGGTGCTCGCCTTCGGTCTCTAGTTTGTAGTCGTTGCCCGCCACAAAGCTGCTGATGACGGATTCCGCTGTCAGGATGCCGGTCTGAGCTCCCAGACAGTTAGTGGTGCTGGCGCTGCAGTTTTCAAGGATGTTAAAGGGGATAAGACTTTTCATCGGTGTGGATAGGTAATCGCCACCAATTCAGCGGATGTCGACAAGGAGTGTCTAGGCGGTAAGTTCCACCAACTTGGTGATTACCTTACCAACGATGTTGTCTGGGGTTGAAGCGCCTGCGGTCACGGCGACCGAGACTGGTCCGGACCGAGGGAGCCATTCGCGCGCAACGATTTCCGTGTCGGTTCCGGTCGGTGCCGTGGCTGCTGGTGGGAGAAAACGTAGCTCGTCTACTGAAACGACACACGTCGGTTCCGCAATGTGATAAGTCGTTACCCGGTCCGCACAGATTCGTGCAAGGTTGCGGGTGTTACTACTGTTGTAGCCACCGACGACGACCACAAGATCGAAGGTGTGTTCATCGAGTAATGCTCGTACGGCATCCTGGCGATCCTGGGTCGCGCTACAGATGGTCTCGAATGCGCGGTAGTGTTCAGGTAGCGACGTTTCTCCGTGGCGTTCGATCATCGCGTGCTTGATCATGTCGCCGATCTCCAGCGACTCCGACGCCAGCATCGTGGTCTGGTTTGCGAGCCCGACGCGCTGGAGATCACGGTCTGGGTCGAAATCTAGGGAGCAGGCGTTTGCGAAGTGCTCAAGGAACGCTTCACGTGTTGCTCGACCGCAGATGTAGTCACAGACAAGCGCAGCCTCAGCGCGGTTGAGGACCACGAGGTAGTGGCCGGACACTGTAACGGCTTGGGATGTGGTGGCACGGGTCTCTTCGTGGTGTACCTTGCCGTGGATGATCGCTGTGTAGCCGTCGCGAGCGAATTGACGCACGTTTTTCCAGACGTTGAGTACCGACCCGCAGGTAGTGTCGACGATCGTACAGCCGCACCGGTCTAGCCGTTCGAGTTCGGCGACAGTTACACCGAACGCAGGTAGGATCACGACGTCGTTCGTGGTGACGGCATTCAGGGTCTCGTCTGGATCACTCAGAAACTTGATGCCTGCGTCGCGGAGGCGGGTATTGACATGAGGGTTGTGAATTATCTCACCGGTGAGGTACACGGTTCGATCAGGGAAGCGGCGCCGCGTCTGGTACGCGTAGTCGACTGCGCGGTCCACTCCGTAGCAGAAGCCGAACTCACGTGCGAGATGGACCGTAAGTCGTCCTGACACAATTTGGTAGTCCGCATCCCTAATCTGACTGACGAGTTGGCTGTGATAGTCGCGCGCGAGTTCGTCGGCGACGACGTGCTTGAGGTCGAGGCCTTTACGGTAAAAGAGGGTAGTCACTACCTGATGTTAATCGCCACTTCGCGAATGCGCGGCGTCATTTCATCAAGGGCTGCCAACTCGGAGATCCGAGGGTTCGCAAGAGCTAACTCCAGTTCCTCCATGAATTGCTCGTCTGGCGCTAACGTACTTGTCACTGTGGAAGATAGCGGCCCTGGGTTTGGAGTGCGTGTCACGGTGAGTGGGATATTGGTTGCTGGTTCTGGGTGTAGGTGGACGAGTTGGCCTATCGTTACACCGACGAGGATTCCGGCAGCGGCCGTAGCAATAAACCAGCGCCGCGCGCGGTTGACCGTGGCGAAGGTGGGTATCACTCCGCCTGGAAATCTCAACACCCGTGCGGAATGCCGCCTGGTGTCGATCTCCACCCGGCGCATGATGCGCTCACGTTGTGTGCTCAGAGGCACTGTCGAGACGGTCTTGTCCAATGATAACGCTGTTTCTGCGTTAACTCCGTCGACGAACGCTTGAAGCTCATTGAAGCGGTTTGCGCAGGATTGGCACTCGACGAGGTGAGTCTCGGTGCGATCGCATGCGTCCGACCCTGTTGGGTCTAATACTGCTTCGAGAAGCAGTTGTTCGCTTGGATGAATCACGAATGGGAGATGTCGTCTGATCGCATCGCAAATAGAACCGATCACCCTTGCCTCGTTTTCGCCTTGCACAGGGTACGATTGTCAATTAGCCACCGTTCTCTCCGGAGTCGCTTGCGGAGCGTGCGAATCGCTCGGAACAGGTGCACACGGACGGTTGCGTCTTGTAACTTGAGCATCGTGCCGACTTCGCGTATGGAGTAACCCTCGAACTGGTTTAGGATGACCACAGTGCGCTGACGGTCAGGTAGATGCGCAATGGCAGCTGAGAGACGCGCGTGCCTCTCACGCATCAATAGGGATGCTTCTGGTGAAGGGGTCGAGGTTTGATGTTGTTCGGCAATCGCGTAGTTGCTGTCACTGATGGGTACTAGCCACCGATTCCGTCGGGCACGCGCTTTCAGGCGGTCTAGACACGTGTTGACGACGATGCGTGTGAACCACAGTTCGAATAGTAGCTCTTCCCGAAACGAGGGAAGATGCAGAAAAGTCTTCAAGAAGGCATCCTGAACGACTTCGTCGGTCTCAGACGTGTTGCGGAGGTAATAGTAGGCAATCCGTGTGGCACGACGCTGGTGGCGTTCCACGAGGGCTTCGAACCGTTTGCCCGCGGCTTCCCGTTCCCCACGAGCTAAGAGGAGCTTAATCTCTTGAGCGAGTTTGGTATCGGCCTCGATATTCGGTGCGCGTTGGCCGGACATTGAACGTAACTTCACCATTTATATTGAATACGTGAAACCGCCGGAAGTGTTTACCGTTCCCAACTCATAATACCCTGGTTTCCCATCGTGGCGCGATGGTGACGTGTCCCGTTCCCAGGCGCACGTTCTAGGATACTGGATACGTGTAGGTTGGCTTAGCCAAATTGACGTTTGCCGTGGGATATTAGAGCTGGTTGAGGCGCTCGAGGGTCGTGCCGGGGTAATAATGTTTCAGGATCTCGGCTGGCGTGTGACCAGCAGTGGCACGGGCGATCGCTCCTATTTGGCACAAACCGACACCGTGGCCGTGCCCAGTTCCCTTGAACACGAAGGTGTTGCCGTTTAGATGCACGTCGAGTCGAGTGCTCTTAATCGAACTAGGTCCGAACTGATCTAAGAGGACCGTGCGGACTACTGTGGCGTGAACCACCCGAGTCCGTTCTCCCCGTAACGTGATGTTCATGGCACGTCCGGCGGCGTCACGTTGCTTTACCTGTATTGCGGTGAGTTGCGATCCGACCGCTGTTTCCTTATTGCTGTTCAGTGCGTTGCGCAGCGTCGAGGTGTCAATCAAGAAACTCCACGGCGGCGGTCGGCGCTTGTCGCAAAAAAGGTCTCGGTTGCCGTGTAGATAAGGGGGTGGTGGGCCGCCCCACACGCTCTGTGCAGAACTAGTGTGGCCGCCGCAGTCGGCATGAAAGACCGCTTGGATCGGACGGTGCTTATGCGTGATGACAACACCCTCGGTCCGTCGCGCCGCGGCGGTCACCAGCGTCATAAGAGCGGGCGGCTGTGACTCAGGCGGGTGGTATACCTGACAGTGCGTCGTCGCGCATAGGTCGAAACCTTCCCTGGCGTGGCGGTTGAGGTTAGAGAGTGCGTAGGTCCGTGCCAAAATAGCCTGCACTTCTGCCAATCGACGTGCGGATACTGGTGTAGCGTCGGTCAGTGGCATCTCGCCTAGTACAGATCCCTTCACGTATTCTTCTATCGCGAGGTGTCGAATCGCACCGCCAGTGTCACCAAGGCGAACGCGTACGGTCGTACCTACTGGAGAGTTCGGCGGTAGAATGGGTCGGTGCACGCATCGGGTTGCCACGAACAGTATTAGCAATAGGATCGGTACTTGAGACACGCGCCGAAGTCGATAGGTGTTGATCTCTTGCATATTCTGATGGTCTATGGATGTATCGGCTGCACGCGACGGGAACGTCAGGTGAATTGATCATAGCGACAGTAATTTGACTCTAACCACATCCCGAAGATAGGGTTTATTTAAATGGCACTTTCCGAAAGTTATAGAGCTTGCCTTGAAGCGCATGGCATCTTGCAGCCTGGACGTGTTTACTGGAACCTTGGTACTGCCGCCCTCTATGAGGAGGCGATGCGTCGTGACGAGGGCATAGTCTCCGAGACCGGTCCGCTTGTCTGCCGCACAACGCCGCACACGGGTCGCTCACCAAACGATAGATTCCTTGTACGTGAGTCTTCGAGTGAGGCGAACGTTTCGTGGGGGAAGGTCAATCGATCTGTCGAACCACATCAGTTCGACGCGCTTCATACGGAGATGTTACGTTCGCTTCAGGGTAGAGACCTCTTCGTACAGGATTGCTATGCGGGAGCTGATCCCACGTACCGGCTCCCGGTTCGTATCATCACAGAGCGGGCGTGGCACAACCTGTTTGCGCGCACGATGTTCCTTGAGCGTCCGGCAGGCACGTTGCCGACCAACCACCAGCCTGAATTCACCGTAATCAACTCGCCCAGGATGAAAGCGGACTCCTCTCGGCACGGGACGAACTCCGAGGTATTCGTGGTACTCAACTTCGCAAAGAAGTTGGTGCTCATTGGTGGTACGACCTACGCCGGGGAAATCAAGAAGTCGATCTTCAGTGTAATGAATTATCTATTGCCGTTGCGCGATGTGATGCCGATGCATTGTTCGGCAAACGTTGGGCCTTCGGATGATACGGCGCTGTTCTTTGGATTGTCTGGCACTGGTAAGACGACCCTATCGAGCGATCCTGCACGTCGTCTACTAGGGGACGATGAGCACGGATGGAGCAATCGCGGTGTGTTTAATTTTGAAGGTGGGTGCTACGCGAAGATGATTCGGCTTTCCGCCGAGGCCGAACCACAAATCTATGCGACGACCAAGCGCTTTGGGACCGTGCTGGAGAACGTGGTCATTGACCCTACCACGCGCCAGCTCGATCTTGACGACGAGACACTCACCGAGAACAGTCGGGGCGCTTATCCGATCTCATTCGTCGATGGCGCGGTGCCGTCAGGTCAGGGTGGACATCCTGCGAACATTGTGATGCTAACGGCCGACGCATTCGGTGTAATGCCACCGATCTCGAGACTGACACCGGCTGGTGCGATGTATCACTTCTTGTCGGGGTACACGGCGAAGGTTGCGGGCACCGAGAAAGGGCTCACGGAGCCGCAGGCTACCTTCAGCAGCTGTTTTGGCGCGCCGTTCATGGTGTGGCACCCGACAGTGTACGCGAAGCTACTCGGCGATCGGATTGCAGAGCATCAAACGAAAGTGTGGCTAGTGAACACCGGCTGGACAGGTGGCCCTCACGGTGTCGGGCGGCGCATGACGATTGCTCACACGCGTGCCATGGTAACGGCTGCGCTGTCTGGTGCTCTCGACGATGTCAAGTTCGAACCCGACGCTGTCTTCAATGTGGCCGTGCCATCGAGTTGTCCCAACGTACCGCCTGAGGCTCTCAAACCGCGGAGCACGTGGGCGGATCCATTGGCCTACGACCAACAGGCAGGTACACTGGCTAGGATGTTTGCTGACAACTTCGCGGTATTCGAGGCCGAAGCCGACGAGGCCGTGCAACGCGCCGGTCCCAACGTGTAGAGACCGAGTGGACTACGAGCCGGTCATTGGACTCGAGATTCACGCGCAGCTGCTTACCGACACGAAAATATTTTGTGGGTGCAGTACCAGGTTTGGTGCACCTCCGAACACTCATGTATGCCCGGTGTGTCTCGGCTTGCCGGGCGCACTCCCTGTGCTCAACGAGCGGGCGGTTGTGTACGCCGTCCGGGCGGCGCTTGCGCTCGGTTGTAGCGTTAACCCTATCTCGGTATTTACCCGCAAGAACTATTTCTACCCCGACTTGCCTAAGGGCTATCAGATCTCTCAATACGAGGACCCGTTGTCGACGGGTGGCCGTGTCGAATACACGTCTCATGGTACAACTCACGCCGTTCGGATCACCCGTGTGCACATAGAGGAGGACGCAGGCAAATCACTTCACGAGGGGTTCGTCGATTCTGGTCGCAAGACCTATCTGGACTTTAACCGAAGTGGGGTGCCATTAATCGAGATCGTGACCCATCCAGACCTGAGGTCGGCGTCTGCCGCGGCAGAGTTTTTTGAACGTCTCCGTGCCATTCTGCTTGCCGTCGAAGTGAACGATGGCAACATGGAGGAGGGCAGTTTGCGGTGCGATGCTAACGTGTCTGTGCGGCTACGGGAAACCATCGAACTTGGGGTTAAGGTCGAGGTGAAGAACATTAATTCGTTCCGTTTCCTCGAGCGAGCCGTCGACTATGAGTTCGAGCGTCAGGTGGCGATCGCTAGAAAGGGTGGGAAGATCGATCAGGAGACCAGGCTGTGGGATGCGACGTCTGGGCGCACCGTCCCGATGCGGAGTAAGGAAGAAGCGCACGACTATCGGTACTTCCCCGAACCGGATTTGCCTCCACTCACCTTAACTGCTGACTGGATTCAAAGTGTTAGACAGGCTCTTCCTGAACTTCCTGAGGATCGTAAGCGCCGGTTCGTGATCGAATACGCTCTGACTGAGCACGACGCCGGTCTACTAGCACAGTCTCGCGACATAGCCGAATTCTTCGAGATGACGGCGCGGACCTCAGGCAATCCGAAGGCGGCCAGCAATTGGATCATGGGTGAACTGACGCGCAAGATGAAGTTGCGTGGTATCGGAATCGATACCGTACCGGTTACCACGGGCGCACTGGCCGCGCTTATTAAGCTGGTTGATGCTGGTACTATCAGTGGGCTCACTGCCAAGAATGTGTTCGAGCGGATGTGGGAATCTGGGCGTTCGGCGGCTGAGATCGTCAAACAGGAAGGACTCGCGCGGATCGATGACACTGACGCGCTTCGTGTCATCGTTGCCAACACGCTTGCGTCGAACCGTGGGGCTGTCTTGAAGTACCGGAGCGGTAAGACCAGCACCCTCGGTTTCTTGGTCGGTCAGGTCATGCGTCTTACCAAGGGAAAGGCCAATCCGCAGTTAGTCAACGAGCTGCTGAGTCAGATGCTCGATGACGCTGACTGACCGACCGGACCTGTGGCGGTTTCGTCTTGCCCCAAGGCATCCAAAGCGACCCCTTGTGGGCATTCTCGTATCGTCATGGCACATCTTCTGAACTTACCTAAGGTGCACGTCTTTCTATGTTTAGGCGTCGAAACGGCTAGGACACCCGAGGTCTGACTCTCACTGTTGGAGGGCGTTAGTTGTCGTGTTCGGCCCAGTGCCACTGGGTCGGTTTTTTGATCGTGATGGGTTGTGATTGGAGCATGTCGGTGTCTAATTGGACGATGCTTGGCTGGTGAGGTGCGGAACCACTGTTAATCGGATTCTTGAAGGGAGACCTGCAATAGGTTTTTAGTCGGTCGTTGCACGATAGCCCTGAGAGTGGTTGTCGTGCCCGGCAGCACCTGACAGCCTACGTCGATCGAATAACGTGCTAGTGAGATGCGTCGGATTGACAGCTTAGAAGTTAGCCGACTAGACTAAGAACGTAAGTGCAATGTCGACAACGAACCACGAGTCGGCCTGATTTTCTGAAGCGAAGTTGTCTTTGATTGTCCGTACAACAGCCGCCCGCATCAATTTTTTCCGCGAGGAGTTCCTTAAACATCGGCAATGCTTAGAGCATCAACGCGAGTGCTATTCCGAGAAGGTGATTACTGATGTCGAAGTAGCACTAACTAGATTGATGTTGAAAGTTGACCGTCTATGTACGTACGAAGACGGTGATCAACTTGTTAGTAAACTCCTACGTAAGCTCGATCGGGTTACGCGGTTATCAGCGTCGTCCGATCCAAAGAAAATCCACTGAACCCATCGCTCACGTCCCTCCGTCAGCACGCAATTGAGATCGCCCTGGAAGGAATTGCCGGTGCCGGTGTGTCACCGCTAATCACGCGTGCGATGGACGACGCTTCGATCCGCAAGATGATGGTGGGGCGCTCTCTGGTTGTGGTCGCCGCCGGGAAGGCAGCATCGGCTATGGGGCGGGCGTTTATTCGGGCAGTGCCGGCGGCTGAGAGAAACGGACTGGTAGCAACCCCGCACCTTGGTGATGCGGTAGGTAGTCTCGAAAGCTACACGGTGGGACACCCTCTACCTAATGATGGCAGCGTGAGGGCCGGTAGGCGCGCGCTAGATATCGCGTCGAGTCTCGATGACGACTCACTGTTGGTCGTGCTGCTTTCTGGCGGAGCATCGGCCGGTCTGACCGTTCCGTTGGACAATCTGGCGCTTTCTGACAAGGTTGCAGCTACTGCGGCGCTACTCGCTGGTGGTGTTGCGATCGATGGATTGAACTGTGTCCGGAAGCATCTGTCGGCGATCAAGGGTGGGCGCCTGGCTGCTGCGGCAGGCGGCCGTGTGATCACACTCGCCGTCTCAGACGTGGTTGATCCGGTCGCGGACGATCCGGCCGTTATCGGTTCCGGTCCGACGATGGCGGATCCGACGACGTTCAGCGATGCCCTCACGATATGTCAGAATCCCGACGTGCGGTCAGCTTTCCCGGACGCGGCGCTCGCTGTATTGGAACGCGGTGCCAGGGATGAGCTTTTGGAGACGCCTAAACCGGGTGATCCACGGCTCAGGGGCACGATGTTCCGCATTATTGGTAGTCGTGTCGATGCTCTCGAGGGTGCCGCACGTGCGGCGCGTAAACTTGGGTTCTCCGTGGTGATGATCGACGAACCGGTGACGGGCGAGGCGCGCGCAGCGGGGGCGAGCTACGTGAAAACTGTGGCACGCGTGGCGCACGAGGTGCCTCGCCCAGTCTGCATCCTCTCGGCCGGTGAAACGACCGTGCATGTGAAGGGCTCGGGACGCGGTGGACGTAACCAAGAGTTCGTATTGGCGGCGGTTCCGTTGCTTCCTCGACGCTTTCCGTGTGCGGTTGTCGCGAGCGTCGGAACAGACGGTGTCGATGGTCCAACTGATGCTGCGGGTGCACTAGGCGACACAACGACGTTGACCCGTGCCGGTGAATGCGGGCTTCACTCTCCGATACGCTACCTCGACGCTAACGACTCCTATTCATTTTTCGGTCCGCTGGGTGACTTGATACACACTGGACCGACCGATACGAACGTCGGAGACTTGCAGGTCACCCTCATCGGGTTGTGACATGTTGTCGGCTGACGCGCTACTTAACGCTATCCGGTCAAAGGTCGATCATCCGGCCACGGCGCGGGAGCTGATGCAGCGGCTACGGTTGCCGCGCGAGCAGCGGGCTACCTTGCGTCGCCGACTTACCGGATTAGTGAAGAGCGGTGAGCTAATCAAGATCCGTGGTAACCGGTACGGTCTGCCTGATCGATTGCATCTCGCTACTGGGCGTGTCCAGGTTCATCCGCGTGGCTTCGGCTTCGTAACTCCCGAGCATTCAGTTGATGGTCTTAATGGCGATCTATACATCGGCGCCGCTAACCTCAACCAGGCGATGCACGGCGACAGAGTCGCAGCCCGAATCGAGCATCAGAGCGGGTCTGGTCGTACAGAGGGTCGAATTGTCCAGATTCTTGAACGTGCGGCGGCGAAGCTCGTGGGCCGGTATGAGGTCGATGACGTCGGGATGGGGTTTGTGGTGCCGTTCGATCGGCGTCTGATTATGGATGTGTATGTACCGTCGGATGGTCATGCTGATGCAGCTCCCGGTGACATGGTCGAGGTTGAACTAACGCGGTGGCCGACGGCAACCCGTAACCCGGCGGGTCGCATAACCGCGGTATTGGGTGACATTGATACCCGGGGTGTTGACACCCAGCTCATCATCCGGAAATACGGGATACCCGACATGCACGGGCCTGAGGTAATCGCGGAGGCTTCTCGGTTAGGGACCACTGTACGGTTGCGCGACCGGCACGGGCGTACCGATTTTCGCCAAGTACCCACGGTGACGATCGACGGAGAATCGGCACGGGACTTTGATGATGCCGTGACGATCACCCGTCTACCGAACGGCAACTTTTGGCTCGGGGTGCACATTGCCGATGTCGCACACTACGTCGTTGAGGGAGGTGCACTCGACGTGGCGGCCTACGACCGGGCTACTTCGGTCTACTTCCCAGACCGGGCGGTGCATATGTTTCCGTCTGAACTTGCGACTGGTTTGTGCAGCCTCAAACCAAGAGTTGATCGACTCGTTCAGTCATGCCTGATGGAGATCGATGGTCAAGGTGTTGTGGTGAGGTATGAGCTGCACGATGGCATCATTCACAGCGATGCACGTATGACCTACACCGACGTAGACGTCATACTGACAGGTGGAGAGGGCGCTGTAGCGGTTAGGGAGAGACACGCTCTCTTGGTGCCGATTTTCGAGTTAATGGCAGAACTGTCTCACGTGTTGCACGAACGTCGACGTCGGCGTGGCTCGATCGACTTTGATCTCCGCGAATCTCAGCTGATGCTGGACGATGCGGGCAGGGTCGAGGCTATCGTTGCTTCCGAGCGCAACGTAGCACATGGAATCATCGAGGAGTTCATGCTGGTGGCAAATGAAACCGTGGCGCAGCATCTGTCAGATGTCCATGTGCCAGCGCTGTTTCGTGTGCATGAAGCGCCTGACGCACTGAAAGTGTCTGACTTCGAGGACTTTGTTTCCACTCTAGGGCACAGTTTGACTGCTTCGCCTGATGCCGTGACGCCTGCGCACTTCCAGCGTCTACTTGGTCGACTCGAAGGTGCGCCGGAAGAGAAGCCTATTGCTTTTCTGATGCTTCGGATGATGCAACAGGCGCGTTACGATCCCGCGAACCTCGGTCATTTCGGTCTCGCGACGTCAAGCTATACACATTTCACATCCCCCATCCGTCGCTACCCAGACCTTGTCGTGCACCGAGCGCTGCGCGCCGCACGTACAGACACGCCCAAGGCTAATGCCCGGCATGACAGCGTCGTTGATTTGCCAGTGATGGCTCGACACGCGTCAGAAATGGAACGCCGGGCCGAGGACGCCGAACGCGAATTGGTTCAATGGAAAAAGGTCCGATTTATGGCGGACAAGGTAGGTGACGAATTTTCCGGTTATGTTACTGGCGTAACTACCTTCGGTCTATTTATCCAGCTCAACGAACACTTTGTTGAAGGCCTAGTGCATATTTCCAGTATGGCTGACGACTACTATCGTTTTTTTGAACGCCAGTACCGGTTGGTTGGGGAGAACACGAAGAAAACGTATCGGCTTGGCGACCTAGTTCAGGTGCAGTTAGTGCGTGTCGATCTCCAACGCCGGCAGCTCGAGCTGGCACTGGTTGATATTCTTGAAGAGGTGCGCCGTGTTGACGATGGGACGGCTCGGCGAAGTCAGGTCCGCCCCAAAAGGTCTGCTGCTGGGCGGAAGCTACCATCAGTACAGCGACGACGGCAGCGGCGTCGTGGGCGGTAGGAACTCACAAGACACTAGTCTGTTTGGTATGGAGCCGCCGTGAAGCACATCATCGTCGGAACCGCCGGACACATCGACCACGGCAAGAGTGCGCTAGTTGAAGCGTTGACGGGGGTCGATCCCGACCGTCTGCAGGAAGAAAAGGCGCGTGGGATCACAATCGACCTCGGTTTTGCCAGGTACTCGCACGGTGAAACCCAGCTGGCCTTCGTCGATGTGCCTGGTCATGAGCGATTCGTCAAGAACATGCTGGCAGGGGTGAGCGGTATCGATTGTGTGCTGCTCGTCGTGGCAGCTGATGAATCGGTTATGCCTCAGACCCGTGAGCACTTTGAGATCTGTCGACTACTCAACGTGCCGAATGGGCTCGTAGCACTGACTAAATCCGATCTGGCCGACGATGAGACGCAAGAGCTAGTGCGGTTAGAGGTCAGGGAGCTCGTTGCTGATTCGTTTCTCGAGGATGCCCCAATCGTTCCGGTGTCCTCTCGAACCGGAATTGGAATCGACGAGCTTAGAGCTGTCCTGGCGAGAATTGCTGAGGTCACACCTGGCCGTTCGGATACGGGGATCGTACGACTGCCGATCGACCGAGCTTTCACGGTGAAGGGCTTCGGCACCGTGATCACCGGCACGCAGGTGTCTGGACGAATTGTGACAAACAGCGAGCTGGTTCTACTGCCAGCAGGACGCCGTCTTAAGATGAGGGGGCTCCAGGTGCACGGCATGGCGCAGCTGACTTCAAAAGCCGGACAACGCGTTGCGGTGAACCTTTCCGGTATCGAGGTAGGAGAACTTAAGCGGGGTGACACGCTTGCCGGCGTGGGGACATTGGAGAGCACGCGCCGATTCGATGGCATCATTACGTTATTGGCGGGCGCTCCCCCCTTAAAACACGGCGCGCGTGTCCGTTTTCACCAAGGGACTACCGAGGTGATGGCTCGGGTGGCTCTTGGTGCAACGGCGGATCCAACGGGAACAGATGGGAAATTCGATTCCGCACTACAGCCAGGTACCGACGCCTACGTCCGGTTGCGCTTGGAGCGAATAGTGGCGCTGACACGCGGAGACCGGTTCGTGCTACGTGCCTATTCTCCGTCAGTAACGATTGCCGGTGGGACCGTACTCGATCCGCGACCACCACGTGGGCGGTTACGCTCGGCTGCAGGTGTTGTACGTCTTCGTCGGCTACGGCCGTCGGCGGACCCGACACTAGCGCTTGAGGTCATGATCGAAGAAGCGGGGGGGGAAGGGATGAGCCGGCAGGTGTTGACTTCGCGGGCCGGTGTCTCTCCAATTCACCTCGACGCCGTGTGTGATGCCCTCGCGGTCTCGGGCCGGGCGGTAGCAGTTGGTGACCTGCTAGTGTCCCCAGCTCATCTCAGGTCGATAGAGGGTGAGTTGTTGGTTGCCGTGGAAACCTATCATCGCACACATCCCCTGGATGACGGGCTACCACGCGAAGAAGCGCGCGGGCGGGTCGGTCGGCGCGCGAGTGCCGAAGTCTTTGATTATGTGGTTGTTGGGCTTGTTACCAAAGGGACAATCGTGGCAACCGGAAAGCTAGCGCTGGCGTCGCATCGGATTTCTCTGTCACCCGAGGAAAAAAGTGTTCGGGATGGCATCGACCGGTTGTTTCGTGATGGTGGGTTGACGCCGCCCGACGTGACAGATTTGGCTGAGACGCTCGGTGCGAACTCGGCCGTGGTCGAGCGTATGTTGCAGTTGCTGGTACGGCAGCGTCGTCTTGAGAAGATTGATTCACTCATGTTTCACGTCAAGCCTCTCGGTCGGCTCAAAGACGAGGTGAGGGCGATGAAGTCGGTGACGAAGAACGACCCGGTGCGTATTGATGTCGCGGCGTTTAAGGAACGCTACGGGGTGACCCGGAAGTACGCGATCCCACTTCTCGGATATCTCGACCGAGAGCGGGTGACGCGGCGGGTGGGGCGCGGTCGGATCTTAATCTGACTCGACTATCGCTCGTCGTCGCCCGATGTGGGTTTCCCCTTACCGGTAGCGTCTTTGAAATTGCGAATACCTTCAGCCAGACCGCGCGCTAGTCCCGGTAGACGACTGCTGCCGAAGACCAGAATAATGATAAGCGCGACAACGAGAATCTCACCCAGACCCATACGGGTAGTCTATCAACTAGTTGCCGTGTTTCGGTAATTCGTAATATATCTCCCAGGCGGGGTGTTCCATTTGACTACGCTGCTCCTCGGTTACAGATTTAAGCTTGTTTCCTGGAGACGCTGTTGGTGTGTCTGTGGCTACTGATCCATGTTGGGTTTCCCTGACGTATCTATAGTGGTCGCCTGGCGTCATGGAGTGCCTGCCTAATGCTTACATTTTGCCAATAGATGGGGACAGCCTGTAAACTGCAACAGTATTTGCAGTTGGGACCGCGAGGTATGAATTGTGCAGTTTGAGGATCGAAGCTGCTTTGCGATTGGAGTATTTCTGGACAGCGAGTGGGCGTCTCGTGGCGTAGACGCGTTGACGAGAGATGGTTTTGAACCGCAGTCGTTATCGATCGTTGCAAAGCAGGCACCAGAGGTCTCTGTTCTGGCAGAGCGGATGTTCGGTGCCGGCAGCGACCAGGCAGAGATTGAAATTGCGGGCATTGGTCGTGCAGTAGCACTTGGTCCTCTCGTCACAACGTTGCAGGGTGAAGACGATGGTCTCGGGCGAACGGGGGTTGCAGCGACAATACGCCGAGCCGGTTTTCAAGCACATGACGGCTTTATCTACGAAAAGCTCACCGCTCGTGGTGGCATCCTGGTTGCTATCGAGAGCGAACCACGCGCTGCTGATGCGCTTGCGCTTCTTCACGCGTACGGTGGAGGGAATGCTGCGATTGGAGCCTGGGGAGGACGCGTCTAAATCTCTTGAGCGGACGTGTCTCAACAGAGTGTGGTAGCGAAGACCTCAACCAGTAGGGATCGGCGAGCGCACGTGCCGAGTCCTCCGGGTGATTTACAACAGATCACCGTAGGCCGCATCGTCAGGTGGCAGCAACGATGATTCCGCCAGACCGACCGGACCTGCCGGACGCGCGTATTCCCTACAACGATGAAGTTGACTACCCAGGGCCGCCTTCACCACAGCGATATCAATCGCACGCGGCTCAGCTGTCGATTCTTCCCGACGCCCCACCTGACACGCGCTTCGTGCTTGGCGCGACCAACGAGCGGATGGGGCGCTCGGTTGCGGCGTCAGCTGTTAGCCACGTGTTCGGTATCGGCCTGTTTGCTTTTCTCATGAGCCTCGCTCCTGAAGGTGTTTACGAGATTGTCGAAGGTGATCGGACGAACTACAACATGATCTGGATGCCGCAAGAGGGTCCTGGGGGTGGCGGAGGCGGAGGTGGCAACGAATCGCTCGAACTACCAGCTGAGGTTAGGGTTGAAGGGGCCGACGAGGTGGAGCTGAGTGTGCCGGTTGAGGAACCGCCCGACTACATCGAACCCGACGTCGAGCCCGAAGCTCAGCCGCTCGAAACGAAGAACCTGACAATCCCTGCGGTGTCGATGGCATCGGCTGTCGAGACGCGACCAGGCGTGCTCGAAGGGCTAATGGCCGCGTCCTTGTTGTCGCAGGGAAGTGGTCGTGACGGTGCTGGCTCAGGTGATGGCGGTGGTATCGGTTCCGGGCAGGGTGACGGTCTTGGTCCCGGAGAGGGTGGTGGTGTCGGTGGTGGCGTCTATCGGCCGGGGGCCGGTATTCAGTTACCTCAACCGGTTTATCAAGCGAGGCCGGAGTACACCTCTGAAGCGATGCGGGCCAAGGTGACTGGTAAGGTGCTGCTCGAGGCTGTGGTGCAGCCAGACGGCACTGTCGGCATGGTAACGATCACAAAGTCGCTTGACCCGGTGTTTGGACTCGACGAAGAAGCGATTGCTTGTGCGAAAAAGTGGCGGTTTGTCCC
>Ga0310345_10001245_pt1 | contig 29433 bp, 21 predicted proteins | sample HC15DNA20500_MG_FD_204667 | JGI IMG/M metagenome (GOLD analysis project Ga0310345, IMG submission 204667) | Marine microbial communities from station ALOHA, North Pacific Subtropical Gyre - HC15-DNA-20-500_MG | ecosystem: Environmental > Aquatic > Marine > Oceanic | place: Pacific Ocean: North... | reverse complement strand
GCTCCGAGACCCATGAAAGTCTCCGGGAGCGCGACCGGAACCGCGTCTCCCACCCAAATCACCGCATAGAGGATGATGGTGCCAATGATCGTCGGCCACAGGATCGGCACCTTCACCTTATAGATCAGCACGCCGATCACCACAGCTACGGCGATGGCGGTCCACGCCGGAATCACGCTGCTGGGTGTATCCACGAAGGCGTTGGAGATCGCTACCGCAAACACGGCGTTGACCATCATCAGGAGAAAGAAGATGACGATCATGAACAGCGTGCGTGCGCGGACACTGACGACGTCACCGGTGAGCGATCCGACCGACCGTCCCTGGTTACGGACGCTCGCCCAGATCGCACCAAAGTCGTGCACACCGGCGAAGAATACCGTGCCGCCGATGACCCAGATGAACGCGGGCAGCCAACCCCAGATGACTGCGATGGCCGGTCCGATGATGGGCGCAGCACCCGCTACGGAAGTGAAGTGGTGGCCCAACAGAACGAACTTGTTCGTCGGAATGAAGTCGATGTCGTCTCGCAGCGCGTGCGCGGGTGTCTCGAATTCCGGATTGAGCTGATAGATCTTTTCGGCGATGAACTTCGAATAGAAAAAATAGCCGAGGGCGATGAGCGTGATGCCGATTAGTGCCGGGACGATCGCGGGCATTATTCAACCAAGATCTGAAGTGGACAGCTCAGGGTTTACCGGGCGCCAATGTAGGATAAAAACATGCCTCCGACAGCCCTGTCTGTGGAGGTGCGCGCTTCGAGCAATGCGCCTTAGGAGTGTCCGTCCCGGCCGACGCCCCTTCCAGCTAGTTCCAGCTCCACCTCGGGTCCACCGCCTTCACGGCTAGTCCGAGCGCCTCGAACTCGCGTGTTCTCCTGTCACGGGCAAAGCTGGCGCCCGCCCGGTGGCTCATCACCACGATGACTAGGTCGCGCGACGGGATGATGTAGGTACGCTGGTCCCCCGCGCCCGCAGCATTGTAGGCATCGGGTGGCAACGAGGGGATGCGGCTTCCGCGCCCTGTTTCGTCAGCGGTGTTGAGCCAAAAGAGGCCGCCATAGATAGGCTCGGGCCAGGCCGGCGCGGGAGTCTGCACGAAGTCCACGAACTCCTCCGGTAGCAGCCGCTCGCCGTTCCACATCCCCCGTTGCAGATACAGAAGCCCGAGCCGTGCCCAGTGGCGCGCGGTGCCGTAGTTGTAGCCGGTCAGGATGAAGTTGCCGTAGATGTCGGTCTCCGCCACGAAACGGCGGATCCCGATTTTGTCGAAGAGCTCGCGCTGGGGCCACGTGAGATACTGCTCGCCGAGCTCGTTCTCCACGGTTCGGCGTACGATGTAACCCAACGTCCACGGATCGGAATTGCGATATCGTCCGACCGTGTTGGGTGGGTGCTCGGCATCGCGTCTCGCCGAGAATCGGAAGATGTCGATCGGGGCTGTGTATCCGAGCCGGTGATCCGTCTGCCCGGGGACGTACGACGCAGCCATCTGCTCGGGCGTCGATCCCCCTCCGCTGAACCTCAGCCCACTCGACATGCGCAGCAGATCGGCGATCCGGATCTCGGCCCGAGGGTCGTCGGGCGAGAGTTGCCACTCGGGCACCGGCGCGCCTTGCCAAAGCTCCAAGAGACCTGTCTGAATCAGGCGTCCCATCAACGTGGCCGTCATGCTCTTTCCCATCGACCAACTCTCGAGCTGCATGTCCACGTGCGCGCCCGAGCCGTATGCCTCCTTCACGATCCGCCCTCGGTGCACGACGATGAACGCCGCCCGGCGGTCGTCGTCGTTCGCAAAGAACGTCCGCGCCGCGTCGTCGAGCAGAGCGCCATCGACATCCGCCGGCAGCGGCGTTTCGGGCAACTTGTCGCCCATCGGCCACGGAGTGTATGCCGCGTCGGGGAGGGCGCTAACCACGCTCACCGGCGTGAAGAGCGGCTTGTCCGTCTCCGGCCGCAAGATCACGCAGCCCTGGTCTCCGAAATGACGCGCCCTCGCCGAGACGCCGTCCCGAGAGGCGGTGACCATCCGGCGCTCTTCGTCGATCGCGAACTCGAGACTGCCGCCCTCGTATGCCTCTAGCAGCGCTTGGTCCCACAGCACTGAGTTGTACAGCGCCTCGGGGCGCTCCCGTTTGGAAACCCAGATGCCGGAGCAGTAGCGCTTGGCGGGCCCTGCCAAAGTGAGGCGCGCAACCGCCGGGGAAGAGGACTGCGCGACGACGAGCTCGGGGCCTACGGTGGAAAAGGCGACGAGCGTGATCAGGATGGGCGCGAGTGAAGCCCTCATGATGCCCTCCTCAGGAGTCAGTTGGACCGAGATGGCAGGCGGGATCAACGTGACCGGGTCACGCGGCGATCGCAACACGCCCGCTTGCCCGCGGCCTGATGGAGCGAGCTCGTGAGATCTCGGAGGGGGCGCCCATGGTCGAGGTCTTTATTTGTAGCGTACTACATGCGATTGGACAGGAAGACGAGGCCGCAGGGGTCGTGGCAGATCTCGTGGCCCGCTCCCGCGAGGAGCATATCTCGGGCTATGTGCTCGCGAGCGCCCTCCTCCTCACCGGCGACGAGCCGCGGGCCCTCAACCATCTCGAACAGGCGCTGCAAGATAGAGATCCATTCTTGCCAGGCCTGGGAGGCGTCCCCCGATTCCGTGCGTTGTACGGCGAACCTCGTTCCTGCGTAGTGTTCCAGGTAGTGTTCCAGGCGGTCTTTCCGGGCCGCGAGCTGCGGGGTGCGGCCGAGGGCACGGGGCAGCCCTTGTGCCTGAACCCCCTCACGCCTTGCGGCAGTACGGCTAGGCAGGTACCAGTCCCCGCGCCAAGCCACCGGTCGGAGGATCAACCACTGCGCAGTCGATACCGTGTAGACAACGTCCCTGCCAAACTCCGCATTCCGTTCCTCGTGTACGGATATGTGTTGGGGGGGCTCTGGCTCACCTGGATTCTGCTGCTTCGATTGACCCTGAGGATCCGGGTTAGGGGTTTGGAAAACGTGCCCAACGGCTCGAACTTCATCCTTTGCCAATGGCATGAGACGGGCCTGCTGGCGATCGAAACGTGGGCGCCGCGACTGCCGTCCTATTTGCACCAGCAGCCGCACGCTTGGATCGTGCACTCGGACTGGTATACGAAGCCGGTTTGGATCGTCTTGAGCTTCGTCGGCGTGGACCGACTCGTTTCGGCATCGAAAGGGAATGGCCGGATCGGAGCCGCGGAGGAGATCGTGAGCTACCTCAAGAAGGGGTACTCGACGTTCGTCACGCCGGACGGTCCGAAGGGACCGGCGCGCACTCTGAAGAAGGGCGTCTTGCACATGGCCGCTCAGAGCGGTGTGCCAATACTTCCGGTGCGCATTTCCGCGAACCGCTGCTATCGCACCGACTCGTGGGATCGGAAGATGCAACCGCTGCCTTTTTCCACCATCGATGTGGAGGTTGGAGCCCCGATCAGCGTGACGACGAACAACTTCGACGAGAGCATTGGAGCACTTACCGAGGCTCTCGGGTAGAGTAAGAGCCTCGCCGCTCCTCCGTTGGCCCGAATGACCAGCAGACACCTCCTCAGATCACTGACCATCGCTCTTCTGGTCCTTTCGGGTTGCTCATCCGAGCCTCCGCCGGAGGGAGCGGAGTCCGTCATCGTTCTGCACGGTCTGCGCCGCACCCCTGCCTCGATGGCGATTCTTGTGGCGCGCCTGGAGGATGCCGGGTACGGCGTTACCAGCTTCGGCTATGCGTCGACGTCCGAGCCCATGGAGGCTCTCATCGATCAACTCGAGGCCGCGGTAGCGTTGTGTTGTGCGGACCACCCGGAAGACGTGCATTTCGTCACGCACTCGATGGGAGGCGTACTGGTCCGGAGCTACCTCTCCCAGCAACCCGAACCGCACAACGGGCGCGTGGTGATGTTGAGCCCGCCGAGCCAGGGCAGCGAGATCGTCGATGCCTTCGCAGACTCGCCACGACTTCGGGCCCTATTCGTGGGCCCAGCGGCTTCCGACCTGGGGACCGACTCCGCGGGGATCGCAAGGAAACTCGGCCCCGTTCGATTCGACCTGGGCATCATCACCGGCGACAAGAGCCTGAGCCCCATAGGATCCTGGGTCATACCGGGACCGGACGACGGCAAAGTCGCGGTGGGGCGAGCCAACGTCGAGGGGTCGGCGGACTTTCTCGTCATCTCCGCGACGCACACGTTCATCATGAACCGCAGAGATGTGGCCAGGCAGGTCGTGCACTTCCTACAAAACGGTCGGTTCAGTCCGACTGCCCCATAGCCCACTCGTCTTCTCGAATCATTAGCCTGGAGGACCGATGTTCGCTCTCCGACGCGTAGCGTCAGCAGCCCGAAAGGTGTCCACTTGCGGGAGCTTGGCGCCCATTTGTGCGCTCGTATTATGCGCCACCGTTTTGATGGCGCCAGCCACGGGATTGGCCGCGCAGGCCGACATCGAGGCTCTTCCCTCCTTCGCCGAGCCCGGAATCTCGCCGGACGGCTCCGAGGTCGCTTTCGTCTCGGGTGGAGACATCTGGACGGTGTCCACGCAGGGCGGTGCGGCGCGACTTCTGGTGGCGCACTCTGGCAATGAATCGAGGCCGCTCTACTCCCCGGACGCATCGCGCATTGCCTTCAACTCCGACCGGGACGGAGGCCTCGACATCTACGTGATAGACCTGGGCGACGGAAGTGTCTCGCGCCTCACCTACGCCTCGGGCTCGGAGCAGCTCAATGGGTGGTCGCGCGACTCACAGTGGCTCTACTTCTCGTCGTCGGACCAGGACATCTCGAGCGTGAGCGACGTGTACCGAGTCCGAGCCTCGGGTGGGATGCCGTTCACCGTCGCCGCGGACAAGTACGAGACCGAGTTCTTCGCGGCTCCGGGACCGGATGAGGGCGTCATCGCCATCAGCACACGTGGCAACATGGCGCGGGGCCAGTGGTGGCGGAACGGCCACGCCCACATCGACGAGGCCGAGATTTGGCTTGTGCGCGAGGGCACCCCCCCGACGTACTCGCCGCTCACTACGGGCGGGAAGAACTCCTGGGCGATGTGGGATGACGCCGGAGAACGCGTCTACTTCATGTCGGACCGGAGTGGGTCCGAGAATTTGTGGTCCGTTCCCGCTGACGCCGCCGGTATGGGCGGCGAGCAGCGGCTCACGAACTTCACTGAGGGCAGGGTGCTCTGGCCGACCATCGCGATCGACCGGCCGCTGGTTGCCTTCGAGCGGAACTTCGGCATCTGGACATACGACGCGGCGTCGGGCCGGGCCGCGGAGCTCGACATCAACCTCATGGGCTCTGTCGAGGGTCCGAGGCCCGAGGTCGAGAACATGACCGACGGGTTCAGCGGCCTCGCGGTGTCTCCCGACGAGAAGAAGTTCGCGTTCGTTGCGCGCGGGGAGATTTTCGCCGGATCCATGGAGGGCGACGCTCCGGCGGCGAGGGTGACCGACACGCCGCCGGCCGAGAGCGACGTTACCTGGTCGAGCGACTCCGACGAGATCGCGTACGTCTCGTGGAGGAACGGCACCCCGCAGCTTTTCGCGTACGATTTCCCGACTGAGCAGGAGCGCCAACTCACCGACAGTCCAAGCCGTGACGACAATCCCAGGTTCTCGCCCGACGGCCGATACTTGGCGTACAACCGCGCGGGCCAGGAACTGCACGTCATCGACATGGAATCGGGCCAGGACAGATCGCTCGCGCGGCGTACCAGCGGGAGCGGTTCCTACGCGTGGTCCCCGGACAGTAAATGGATCGCCTACGCCGGCCGCACCGACGAGTTCAACAACGCGATGGTCGTGTCCATCGACGGTGGTATGCCGAGGCAAGCGAGCTTCCTCGCGAACACGAACTTCGGCTCGCTCAACTGGAGTTCGACCGGAGAGTACTTGGTGTTCCGGACCGGCCAGCGGACCGAACCCGGCAAGCTGGTTCGCGTCGATCTGATCCCACTCACGCCGACGTTCCAGGAGGACCGCTTCTGGGACCTCTTCAACGAGGAGCAGACTGAGCGGCGGCCCGAGCGTGCCGAGCGTGTGCGCGCGGAGGAGCCCGAAGTGTCGGAGACTCCGGAGGCACCGGCCGACGTCGAGATCGACTTCGACGGTATCCGGCGCCGAGGCAACTTGGTCGATCTGGACTTCAGCGTCGGAGCGGTCCTCTTGAGTCCGGACGGGGAACACGCAGCGGTCTCCGGGCAGGATGGCCTACACTACGTGACGTTCGAGCCCGACGGCGGCGTCGACGTCAGGCCGCTGGGCGATCGTGGGCAGGGTGGTGGCCGCGGCGGTGGCGCATCGATGCAGTTCTCGAAGAATGGGCGAGATCTCTACCTCCTTCGACGGGGCCGGATCAACGTCATGAACGTCGCTTCCGGTAACACGCGCTCGATCTCCACCTCCGCCGAGGTCGACGTCGACTTCGAGCGTGACAAAACAGCCGTCTTCGAGCAGGGGTGGGGCGAGATGCGTGACGGCTTCTACGACGATCAATTCCATGGAGCCGACTGGGACGCGGTCCGTGAGACCTTCGCGCCGCGCGTCGCCGGTGCGAAAACGCGCGCCGAGCTCAATCGCCTCATGAACCTGATGCTCGGAGAGCTGAACGCGTCCCACCTGGGGCACCGGGGTGGTGGCGGTGGCGCACGTGCCGAGCAAACCGGCAAACTCGGTCTGCGCTTCGACCGCGTGGTCTTTGAGAACGATGGCCGTTTCCAGGTTGCCGAGATCATCGAGCTCGGACCCGCACATGTGGAGGGAAGCATCGAGCTCGGCGATTACCTCCTGGAGGTAAACGGAACCGAGCTGACCGGGTCGACGAACCTGAACCAAGTTCTGGCCGGCGGGCCGGGGGAGAAGGCTGCGATCCTGGTTTCGGCCAACGCCAACGGCTCTGGGCCGCGTGAAGTAGAGTTGCAGGCGATCAGCACTGGGGCCGAGCGGCAACTCGTCTACCGGGCGTGGGTCGAGAGCCGGCGCGCCTACGTGAACGAACTGAGCGAGGGCAGACTCGGATACGTGCACATCGCTTCCATGTCCCAGGGTGCGCTCGATCAGTTGATCTTCGACCTGGATCAGGGCAACCACGGCAAGGACGGCGTAGTCGTCGACGTTCGCAACAACAACGGTGGTTTCGTGAACGTCTACGCCATCGACATCCTCGCGCGTCAGAACTACTTCACGATGGAGAGCCGGGGCGGCACCGTGGCTCCCTCACGCGTGCAGCTCGGGCAACGCGCGCTACTCGCACCGACGATCCTCGTGACGAACCAGCACACGCTCTCCGACGGCGAGGACTTCGCGGAGGGGTATCGCACGCTTCAGCTCGGCAAGATCGTCGGTGAGCCCACCGCGGGTTGGATCATTTACACGGGCAGCGTGAGCCTCGTCGACGGCACGTCGGTCCGCATGCCCCGTACGAAAATTCGTGACACCCGTGGCCAGGTCATGGAGCGAAATCCCCGCCCGGTCGACATCGAAGTGGAGCGGCCGACGGGCGAGAGCTACCTAGGCCGCGACAGTCAGCTCGAACGCGCCGTCGAGGAACTGCTGGTCCAACTGCGGGCACGCACGACGACGTCGCGCTGACCGCCTCATCGGGGCAAACATGAAGAGCCTCCACCAAGGAATGGATCGACGAAACTTCTTGTCATCGGCCGTGCTGGCGGCTGGTGGCGCTCACTTCTGGGGTGCGGAGAGTGTGCGGCAAGCCTCCAATTCATCCCCAGAAATCGATGCGTTCATCCGCGAGAGGATGGCCACGTATTCGATTGCTGGCGTGGCCGCCTGTGTCGTCAAAGACGACCGCATGGTCTGGTCCAATACCTACGGCTTCGCGGACCTGGAGCGGCAGATCCCGATGAACCTGGACTGGGTCCAGAACATTTGCTCGATATCGAAGACGTTCGCCACCACGGCGTTGATACAGCTCTGGCAGCAGGGTCGTTTCCAGCTGGATGACGATGTCAGTGACTACATGTCCTTTCCGGTCCGCAATCCATCGCATGCGGACGTGCCGATCACGTTCCGGCTCTTGCTGACGCACCAGTCCTCTATCCGGGACGGCGAGTGGTACGGCAGGGGCTACCAATGCGGGGACCCGACGGTGTCCTTGGCTGAGTGGATCGAAGGATACTTGCAGCCTGGTGGGCAGTTCTACGACGCGCCAGAGAACTTCCAGGCTTGGGCGCCGGGCGATCGCTGGGACTACAACAACGTGGCCTTCGGCCTCGTGGGTTACCTGGTGGAGCAGATTTCAGGGGAGTTGTTCACCGACTACTGCCGCGAGCACATCTTCCAGCCGCTCGGGCTGAACGAGACGTCGTGGTACCTGGCCGACATCGACCTCTCCCGACATGTCGTTCCTTATACCTATGTGGAGGGCGACGAAATTCGGAGCCCCACGTGGGGAGGCCGTCCGTTGGGCGTTATTTTGGAGGGCAGCGGCTCGACCGTGCCCGTGGGGGACGGACACCATGCCAGCTGCGCGTACAACCACCCGAACTTTCCAGACGGGTTCCTGAGGACCAGCGTGCGCCAGCTTTCGAGGTTCGCGCGTGCTTACCTGAACGGAGGCGTTCTCGATGGGCAACGCATCCTCGAGGAGAGCACCATACGGGAGATGTTCCAGCCCCAGCTCCCGGGCGGGTTCGGGACTCAGGGCCTCACCTGGTACACCTATCCCGACGTCCGGGGCAAGGAGGTTTGGGGACATGGGGGGAGCGACCCCGGCATCAACACCGGCATCCGCTTGGTGCCTGACGAAGGCATCGCGGCCATCGTCTTCATCAATACCTGGGGCGGGAATCCGTCGCAGATGACGCGGCGGCTGTTGGAAGAGGCTTCTGGGCTGTAGCTCACCCGCCGTTGACATGTGTATAGCATGTTAACATGCTACTAACATGTCCATCATGATTCAGATTCGTAATGTGCCCGAGGACGTGCATCGCCGAGCCAAGGCGAAAGCGGCTCTCGAGGGCGTAACGCTCTCTGATTTGGCGCTGCGAGCACTGCAGAAGGAGTTGCGCCGTCTGAGCGTCACCGAGGTTTTGGCACGGGTTCGTGAGTTGGGACCTATGTACGGTGCGCCTGCGGCCGCCGATATCATCCGCGAGGAACGCGACATCCGGTGATGGTCGTGGATGCCTCAGCCGTGGTGGAGTGGCTGATGGGCAGCGAGCGTGGTGACGCCGTAGTGGCGCGACTACTTGCTGACCCGGACGGCGAGTTCTTCGCTCCGGATCTGCTCGACGTCGAGGTGGTGCAGGCGTTTCGACGCTTGGCTCGGACGGGAAGGGTCGCCGACGCACGGGCGACCGGGGCTATCGAGCTACTCGAGGTGCTACCCGTTGAGAGGCGCCCCGCTGGGATCCTCGTGCCGCGCATGTGGACGTTGCGGGACAACCTGAGCGCCTACGACGCTGCTTACGTGTCGCTCGCGGAAGCGCTCGACTGTCCGCTACTCACTTGTGATGCCCGGAGCGCTGACGTGCCCGGCCATCAGGCGAACGTTCGGGTGGTGCGGTAGGGCGCGCGCCATGCAATCGTCCTGGGCGAAAGTAGTCGTCGGCGCCCCACATGCGGCGCATCGATTCCGGTCGTAGGATGCGGGCAACAGCCGGAGACGAGATGTGGAGATGACCAGCAGAAAGTACCGCGGCGGCGTGCCGCTCCTCCTAGTGGCCGCATGCACGGCCGCTTGTACGACGGCGCCCGTTCCAGCCGAGGCACAGACTCGTGCCTTCACTGCCGAGGACATGCTCGATCTCGTGCAGATCAGTGGGGGTGTTTCCGTTGCTCCGGCCGGCGACCGCATCGCGTATATGCTACCGGACGTTGCGGAGGACTGGAACGTTCTGGAGCGTTTTCCACTGGGTACCGTCTACGTGCGGAGCCTGGACGGGCCGTCCGCGGGCACGCCTGTGGCGCTCGGCTCCGAGGGTCGGCGCAGCTCCTTTCCGATATTCTCACCTGACGGCTCACAGGTCGCTTTCTTCTTGGAAGGGTCGAGCGGGGGACAGCTAGCTGTTTGGCGGGCTGAAACCGGAGAGACGCGCACGGTCGGCCATACGTTCCCCGGCAAGGCGACGACGCCACCGCAGTGGGCTGGTAACGGCAGGGTGGTATTCGCACGACCTGCGTTGCCTGGTGTCGCGAGTGAGCCGGCGCGCGTGCGCGTGCTGCACACAACGGACGAGATCCTGCCGGGGGACGCTTACTTCGCAAATCGAAGCCGAGCCGGACTGGTGGTCCTGGACCTCGCCACCGGAGCGGAGCGTGCACTTCTCGATGACGAAGCGCCGCTTCGGAGTTTTGCGGTCTCGCCAGATGGCGAATACGTGACCGCTGCCCTGCCCAGCCCCGACACGGAGGGTATCGCCCGCCGGGAGCGGAACGAGACGTTCCTGTGGCGCCTCGGCGCTGGCGAAGAGTCACGCATGATCACCGGCCGCGGGCAGCGGCTTTCCTGGCTTCCCGATGGGCGAATGGCCTGGCGCGGCCGGGGCGGCTTGCTGACACTCGGCGTCGACGAGCCCGGCCCGGCTCAGGGCGGGAGCGGCACACCCTTCAGGTCCGGCTCAGGCGCGCGGTTGGCACCTCTCGAGTGGTCTCCGGACGGGAGGCATTACGTGACGCTCGTGGCCGACCGATCGGTCGGCGACCCCGAAGTGGAAGCCCCGCAGCCGGGCATGTTCTCGATCGCCCGCGCGTTCACGGATTTGTACTTGGTGTCCAACGAGGACGGCATGGCCACCAACCTCACGGCCGACTTCGACGATGATGTGAGTGGCCCAGTCTGGAGCTCGGACGGATCCTCGATCTTCTTCCGAGCAGTCGACAACAGCACTTACGACCAGACGCTGTACCGCTACGAAACTGAGCGCGGGCAACTCTCCAAGCTGGCGTCCGGCGAGGAGTCCTACGGCAACCTGATACCTGTTCCCGAAGGGCTCCTGCTGACGATCCAATCGGCAACCGCGCCGTCCGATCTGTGGTTCATCGACGGCACCACCGGACGGCGCACACGGGTGACCGAACTGAACCCGCAGCTGACGGACTTTGCGTTCAGCAAGCCTGAGCTCCTGCACTTCGACAACGCGGACGGTGAGCGGTTGGGCGCGCTCCTTTATCGACCTCCCGGAGCGACCAACGATGTGCCGGTCATTACCTATATCTACGAGAAGCTCACGCCCGGCATCCATCGCTTCAGCGCACGTCACCAGATCTTCGCGACTCACGGCTATGCCGTGCTCATGCCCAACGTGAAAATCAAGGTCGGTGAGACGGGCACGTCGTACGTGAAGAGCGTCGTGCCCGCGGTGCAGATGGTGCGCGACATGGGCTTCACCAACGATCGTTTCTGTCTCTGGGGAGGCAGCTTTGGCGCTTACGGGACGTCGTTCGTCATTACGCAGACCAAGGTCTTCGACTGCGCGGTCTCTCGTGCGACGCCTCCCGACCTCATTCGCAACTGGGCGAGCGGTCGGGACCGCGATTCGGACAACATCGAGTTCGGGCAGGCGCGCATGGGCGGCAGCCCATTCGAGTTTATGGAGCGATACTTGTCCCAGTCTGCTTTTTTCCACTTGGACGAGGTCGAGACGCCGGTGCTGCTCACGCACGGTGTGAAGGACTACACGATTCTGGTAGGCGAGGGAGAGTTGATGTTCTACGCTCTGAGACGGTTGGGGAAGAACGCCACGCTCGTGCTCTACGAGGAAGGCGATCACAGCTTGTACCGGCACTCGCGGGCCGACGCGCTCGACGTTCACCAGAGGATGCTCGACTGGTTCGAGATGTACCTGCGACCGGGGAGTGCGGCCGGGAACGGAGGGGTGAGGTGACACGTGACGAGATCGACCGGCGCGCCGCATTGAAGGCGTTCGTGGGCCTCGGGTTGGCGTCGGGGCTGGCGGACTGTACGTCCGCGCCCGAGCCTGGCGGGGCACCGGCGCCCACCGAACAGCCACCCGCGGCCGACACCACACCGCCGGAGGAGCACGAGCACCCGGCCGACGGCGACGTGCTGGTCTTCGCGTTCGGCGACAAGGAGGGCCAGGTCATCGCGCCCTCCGACGTTCCGCTCGGCGGCCCCCAGATCTTTGCGTACCCGGCGGATGCCGGCGGCGGCCACGTGGCATCGGACTCACGGCTAGACCAGGTGATCCTGGTCCGCATGGACCCCTCGAGCCTCACCGAGGAAACCACGGCTCGCGCCGTGGACGGAATCGTGGCCTATTCGGCGGTATGTACGCACGAGGGATGTGACGTAAGCGATTGGAACGAAGACGGTCTGCGGCTCGTTTGCCCCTGCCACGACTCGGAGTTCGACCCGAGCGACAATGGGCAGGCCACAGAGGGGCCGGCGACGCGGCGCCTCGCGGCGCTCCCGCTCAAGATCGTCGATGGCAGGATGATGGCAGGGGGCGGCTTCCAAGGACGCATCGGATTCCGGCGGCGCTGAGGGACAACCAACACGCTACTTCAGGGGGGAACGTGATGAAGCTCGACCGATGCTGTCGCACGACCATCGTGATGATCGCCGCCGGGCTGTTCTTGCCTGGCGACGCGAAGGCTCGGCAGGCGGCTGAACCGTATCGGCCGGTGACTGACGAGCGTCTGGAAAATCCCGAGCCCGAGAACTGGCTGTTCTACCGTGGCACCTACGACGGCTGGGGCTATAGCCCGCTCGATCAAATCGACGCGGACAACGTCGCCGACCTGGTCCCGGTGTGGTCGTTCTCCACTGGCGTGAACAGTGGGCACGAGGCGCCGGCGATCGTCAACGACGGAGTGATGTTCGTCACCACGCCGGGCAATCAGGTGATCGCGATCGACGCTCGCACGGGCGATCTGATCTGGTTGTACGAGCACGAGATGCCGGAGGACGTAATCGGCTTTCACTACACCAACCGCGGTGTGGCGCTGTTCGGCGACAAGGTGTTCATGGCAACGCTCGACGCTCGGATCGTCGCGCTCGACGCGGCAACCGGGGAAGTCGTTTGGTCCGAATCCGTCGCGGACAATTCCAGCGGATACTACATGACGCTCGCCCCGCTCACCGCGCGTGGGAAAGTCATGGTCGGTGTATCGGGCGGTGAGCTCGGAATTCGCGGCTTCGTGGTGGCGCTCGATACGGAGACTGGGGAGGAAGTTTGGAGGACCCACACGGTACCGAGCCCCGGCGAGCCAGGTAGCGAGAGTTGGCAGGGTGACGCATGGCAGACCGGAGGCGCCGCCGTATGGCTCACCGGCCACTACGACCCCGAGTTGGGCCTCACGTATTGGGGCACCGGCAATCCGGGTCCCTGGATGGGAGACGTCCGGCCCGGAGACAATCTCTATTCCAATTCGGTCGTCGCGCTCAACGTCGACACGGGAGAGCTCGTCGGCCATCATCAGTACCATTGGAACGGATCGTGGGATTGGGACGAAGTTTCGACGCCTCTCTTGATCGACGTCGAGCGCGACGGGCGCACGTTTCCGGCTCTCGTGCACCCGGGTCGCAACGGCTACCTGTGGCTGCTCGAGCGCAGCGCGGACGCGATCTCGTTCGTCGACGCGTGGCCCTACGTGCGCCAGGACGTCTTCATCAACATCGACCCCAAAACGGGTCGGCCGACTTACGACCCGCTCAAGAAGCCCAGCACCGGCACCCAGGCGGACTTCTGCCCTTCGCTTTGGGGCGGTAAGGACTGGCCCCCTGCGGCCTACAATCCGGGCACCGGTCTCCTATACATCCCCGCCAACGACAATCTGTGCGGGACGATCGAGGGCCAGGAAGTCGTGTACCGCCCAGGCCGCTCGTTCGTTGGAGCCAGGACGGGTCTGAACGTATGGCCCGGCGCCGACCACATTGGCGAGCTGCAGGCGTGGAACATGAACACCGGCGAGAAAGTGTGGACACGCGAGTTCGACTCACCCAATTGGGGCCCGGTGATGACGACCGCCGGAAATCTCGTCTTCATGGGCGGCACCAGCGATCGCTACTTCCGCGCGTTCGATGCGCGCACGGGCGACCAGCTCTGGCAGCAGCGCACCAACTCCGGGGTCATTGGGGTCCCATCGTCCTACATGGTCGACGGCGTGCAGTACATCGCGGTCCAGTCAGGCTTTGGTGTCGATGCGGCGTCGATGCGGCGAAGGGTCGACTCCGACCGTGGGACTGAGACTTATGTGCCCCAGGGTGGGGTGATCTGGGTGTTTGCGTTGGGAGGGTAGGGGGACACCCACGCGCGCCTACCCGAACCCCTCGGGTCTCTTCTTCTTCATGTCCGGATACGGCGTACGCACGCCCCAGATCATTCCCAGCGCGACTAACAAGCCCACCAAGCCAAGCACGAAGACCCACCACGGAACCACCGTGTCCTCGGTGACCCACCCCATGTGGGCCGGCACGATCCCGATGGCGTTGTTGAGGAAGTGCCAGAGCATGACCGGAAAGATGGAGCCCGTGAGCAGGACCACCGCAGCGAAGACCACGCCGAGGTACGCAGTCGGCAGCAGCCGAAACAGCGACACGTGGAAGATCCCGAAAATGGCGCCGACCATCAGGCAGATACCGACGGGGCCGAACACCTTGCGGAGCCCATGCAGCAGCACGCCCCGGAAGGCGAGCTCTTCGAGGATGCCGGGCATGACGGCGATGAACAGCAGCAGCTGCCATAGCGGCATCTGGTCGCCCAGGAGAGCGTCGCCGAAGGCCTCGAGCACGTTCTGCGGCACGGGGAAGACGTAGGTGTTCACGAGCTCGGCAAGGCCGATGCCGACGATGTAGCCGGAGGGTGCCCCTATGACTATGGCCGGCCAGACCAGTGGGTGTACCGGACGGAGGGCGAAAGCGGCACGCGGGTCGAGCCCGTAGCGGCGGATCATCATCAGCGATCCGCCGAGGAAGATGAACACCAGATTGACCACGACCTGCCCACGCACACCGAGGTCCTCACCGAACCAGAGCGAAACGATCAAGAAGATCACCCACATCACACCGAACCAGCGCAGCACCCGCCGCGGGAAAAGCGCGGGCCCGCCGACAAGGTCCGCCTCGTCGAGGTCAGACTGTGAAATCAGGTGCTCGGTCGAGAGCGTGCGTTCGGTCAGCCGCGCGGCCCACCAAGCCGCTGCACCCGTGGAACTGAATGCCAGAAACAGGAAGAGCCAGTCGTACTCTCGCACCATGACCTCACGCACGGCGACGCCGATGCCGGCGATGGGCACGAGGGCGATGGCGGAGCGCAGATCCATTCCGGGCAGTGTACCCGCCAACGAAGGCACCAGGAACACCAGGAAGACGGGGAAGAAGTAGATCTGGTATTCCTTGTAGGTCTTCGCGTAGCCCGACAGCAGGAGCAGCACGCTCGAAATGAGCACGGTGAGCGGCAGGAAGAGGATCAGCAGAAGGACCAGGTCCAGCGCCGACAGCGCCACCGCAAAATTCTCCGGAAGGTCCACTACGCCCAAAACGAGATAGACCAGCAAGTTCAGGATGTTGACGACCGCTACGGCGATTCCCACGGTGACGATGCCGAGAAGCTTGGCGGTGACGATGTCCGACCGGGCCGCAGAGGTGGTGAGCAGTGTCTCTAGTGTACCGCGCTCTTTCTCACCGCTGATGGCGTCCACCGCCATGATCGAGCCGCCGGTGAGCATCAACAGCAGAAGGAAAGGGGTGAGCGCGAGCCCCAGCAGCGCGCCGCCCTCCTTTTCGGCGCTTGCGGTGTTCTCGGTCTCGACCGTAGCGATCAGTTCCGGAGCAACCGGGAAACCGCGGGCGGTGTAGACGCTGTCCCTGAGCTGCGAGCGCAACTCGACGATGCGGGAGCCGAGCCGAGTGGACGCGTTGCGGGAGAAGTCGCTCTGGCCACGATAACGAAGCCGAAGCGTTGGCAGCTCCGGGGGATCATCCTCCGCTCCGACGTCGGCTTCGTCCTGGTCGCCTTCGTCCCCGCCCGCACCGGTAGTGTCCGCCGCCGCTTCCTCCGCGAGAATCCTTTCGTAGGATTCGATTGAGAACGCTTCCACGACCAGATGAATCTCGGCTGAGTTCAGGGCTGCATCGGGATCGCTTACCTGCTGCTCCTCAAAGCGCACGCGCGCCCGAGATGTGTCAGGATCGTTAGCCTCCAGCAGCAAGGCTGCCGCCACGATCTCTCGACCCCAGTCGGCTTCATCCCCCACGACTGCATACTCGTAGACGGTCTCGACCAGCCTCTGCTGCTCGGACCGTTCTACCGTGCGCATGACGAAGATGATGAACGGGAAAAGAACCAGCGGCGCCACCACCGCGATGAGGATCATGCGCGTATCACGCAGGAGCCTCTTGATTTCGTATACGAAGAGGGTCGCGAGCACCCCCCGGTCACCGGATCGCTTCCGGCTCACGCGCTACCCTCCACAGCCATGACCTCGTGCACGAAAATGTCCTCGAGGTAGTGCTGCCCGGTCGCCTGTCTGTGCTCTTCGAGCGTTCCCAGGGCGAGGATGCGGCCCTGGTGGATGATCGCGATGCGATCACACAGCTTCTCGGCCTCGCTCATAATGTGGGTGGAGAAGATGATGCACTTGCCCTCGTCGCGGAGCTCGCGGATCACGCGTTGCATTTCCAACGCAGCCATGACATCGAGGCCTACCGTGGGCTCGTCGAAGATGAGAACGGGCGGATCGTGCACGATGGTTCGAGCGATGGAGATCTTCTGTTTCATGCCGCTGGACAGCTTCTCCACCCGGGCGTCCGCGTATTCCGTGATACCGAATCGCTCGATGAGCGTCCCGACTCGCTGCGTTACCCGGTCGCCTGGAAAACGGTTGATACGCGCAAAGAACTCCAGCGTCTCGCGGCCTGTCAGGCGTGGATAGAGTGCCGTCGAAGCGGAATAGAAGCCGAGACTCCGACGAACTGATTCGGGCTCGGTGAGCACGTCATGGCCGTTTAGGGATGCACGCCCACCTGTGGGCTTCAGGATCGTCGCCAACATGCGCAGTGTCGTCGTCTTCCCAGCACCGTTGGCGCCCAGGAGACCGAAGATCTCACCCTGGTGGCATTCGAAGTCGATGCCGTCGACGGCTCGGACCTCTCCCCTGGACTCGTCCCAGAAGCTCTTCTGGAGCGCTTGCACGCGCACGCTGACGCTTTCCGTCATTTCGTGCCCTCCGTTGCTCTCTTCCCCATCAAACGCTCCTTGGCAAAGCGCCAAAAGCTTCCGTCGAACGAGCCCATCAGCAGGTCCTCGAATTGGAGGACCGCGCGTGCGAGCAGCAGGCAAGCCGCGACCATGACCAGGAGCACCGCCAGGGTCTCGGCGATGAGCGGCCAGATGAAGACACCGTTGATGGCGTCGCGGATCATCCTCGCGGCGTTGGCCACAGGGATGGCTGCGATCGTCGGCGTAAGCGTCTGGTCGGTCTGTTGTCCGAGCACGATCGGGAGTATCGCCAGCCAATACACCGGAGTCACCATGGCCTGACCGTCCTTGAACGTCCTGGCGAAGGCCGCAAGGATCATCATCGCCGCCGCAAAGAAGAGCGCCAGCGCGATGGCCGCCACGATCATCACCGGCAGAGCCAGCAGCGGCAGGCTGAACTGGAACGCGTCCGCTCCGTCCCCGATGTCTACCAGCAGCGGGCCCACGATGGCGCCCAACGACACGAACATCGCGGTGACGTTGAGCACGCCCGCCAGGATGCCTAGGGTGGCCACGTAGAGGTACTTGGCCGTGACCACGCTCAGCCGCGACGCCGACACGGTCATGAGCGTTTCCCACGTGGAACGCTCTCGCTCGCCGGCAGTGCTGTCGATGGACGGGACCAGGCAGCCCAAAGCCACCATGAGCACCAAGAAGAGCGGGATCATTACGCCCATGAGGAGAGCGCCCATATCTTGGCCGCTCGAGACGTTGTCCTGGAGGATGCGGAACTGCTGCTGGTCCGCGTCCGAGATGTCGAGGGCTGAGGCCTCCCGCTCGACCCAACGACTCCGGTAGCCGGCCACGATGCTCTCCACGCGGTCCCTTGCCCTGCGGCTGCGGTTCACGGCGCGATCGTATCGGATCAGAACCTGGAAGTTGTCGTCCATGCCTCGCGCGTCGGCCTCGGGCGGCAGGAACTCGACCACCGCGTCCAACTCCCCGACACGGATGAGCGTTGCGGCCGAGTCGGCGCTGATGACGTCCTCTCGGATCTCGAGACTCGTGCGTGCTTGCAACGTGTCCATGAGGACTACGTCGGCCGAAGGCACGTCGAGTATCACGAGGCGTGAGCTCGTGCGCTCCGAAAGGCCCGTCACGAAGACGAGCGCGGTGAGCATCACCCAGAGCATGACCGGATAGAGGAAGAGCGGCATGAGGATGCTGTTCATCACGATAGTCCGATCTCGGAACGCTGATCGAAGCTCATGATGATACAAAACCCAGATGTCGCGCCAATCCACGCCTAGTCTGTCACCTCTAGTGTCGCCTCGGTGGCGACGCCTCGGTCGGGATGTGCCGCCCAGAGCTTCGTGACGTCGTCCACGCTGCCACCGCCCAGTTGGAACGCCTCGTTGCAAAAGAGGGGGCGAAGCGCCCGGTACCGGAAGAGCTGTGGCATCAAGTCGGTGGAGCCATCGCCCGCGTATCGAATCCCGGCGTCCAGCAGAAGAAGCGCCAGCAGCGGGCCGTGCACGACGAGTCCAGGATAGCCTTCAACCTCGGTCACATAGTCCAGGTCGTAGTGGATGCGGTGGGAGTTGAAGGTGAGCGCGGAAAACCGAAAGAGCGTGATCTCGTCTGCCGCGTACGTTTCACTCCAATCAGCCTCGGCGGGGGCCGCGACCGGCGGCCGCTTGCCCTCGCCGGCCTTCTCACCAGGAGCAGTCTCCGGAAGATAAACCAGATTCTGTTCTTCCTCCACCGCAGGGCCATCCTGGTTGGAGATCTGGTGGCGCACGGTGACGAACACCAGCGGGCCCGAGCGGCCTTGCTTGTGCTGGATCGACTGAATCGTGGAGACGCGAGTGGCCTGCTCGCCGATGCGCAGCCTGCCGGGGAATCGGAGGCTGCCGCCCGCCCACATCCTGCGAGGGAGCGGGCTCGGCAAGAAACCCGCTCGTTCCTCATGGCCGTCCGGGCCGAGCGCCGATCGGCCGGCCGTCGGTGTGAAGTAGATCCAGTGCCAGCCGGCCGGGAGAGTGTCCCCGTCCTTCAGCGATGCCGCGTCCCTGTCGAGCGTTGCGGCCAGGCCCCGGGCCTGTCCTAGTGAGAGTACCTCCTCCTCGACTCGCTCCTTGCCGAGGAACGCCTCGAGGCCGGAGGAGTCGGGTTCCGTCAGGGAAGTTGGCACACGAAATTCTCAGCGGCGTCCGTGCTGCCGGATCCGGTGTAGACGGCCAGCTGCGGATACGGGCAAAGCGGACGTGTGCGATCGACGACCCCGCCGCGGCTACGGGATGCCACGATGCGGTCGGGCGCCCGGCCCTGCTCGACCCACTCTTCGATCAGCGTGAGTGCGTCGAAGCTGTTGGGGCCCTCGCCGCCGCCGCAGTGCCCCATGCCGGGCGCCATGAATAGGCGGTATGACTCGCGTACGGCCTGCTCGTCGCCCACGGCCTCGACAACTCGGTGGTAGTACTGCGTGGCGTTCGCCGGTGATATCTGCGCGTCGCTCCAGCCGTGGTAGGCGAGCAGCTTGCCGCCGCGATCGAAGAATGGTCTCAGGTCCGGGTCGAGCGCGTTCAGGGTGCCGCCGTCCGTTTCCTCCGCTCTGACGATATCGGTGCCAAAGTCGAAGCGGTCGACGGTCCACTCGGGATCGCCATACACTAGGTACCTGTACTGGTCGAGACCGCTCGCCCGAGCTGAACGAGTCCACCCGAGATCGGTCCAGTTGGACTCGCTACCCGGCAACACGCCAGTGATGGCACGACCCGTTTTCGGATTCTCGGGAGACGAATACAACATCTTCACGGTGTTCACCTGCGCCGCCGTCAGGCAACTGCCGTTATCGGCGCCCGAACACTGCAGCACAGCCGGATCGAAGGCACATCGTTCCGGGTCGCCCACGACCTTGTCGATGACACCATCTGCAGCGTCGCATGCTTCGAGCACCGCCATGCGCACGAGCTCCACTTTCGCGGCCGACAACCCGGCGTCCTCGTGCGCCCCGAGGTAGTTCGCTATGCGCAGCGACCCCGCCGCGCGGCCCGTCCAGTCGTTTCCGGGAGCGCCCGCGATGATGCCGTCATAGTCGCCCGGGAATCGCTGCGCCTCCATCATCGCCTGACGCCCGCCGGCGGAGCAGCCGTACCAGTACGAGTACTCCGGTCCAGAGCCGTAGAAAGCGGCGATGACCTGCTTGGCGGTCACCGTCATCTCATGGACAGCGCGCCATCCGAAGTCGATCACTTTTTCGGGATGCCCCAGTGCGAAGCTCGCGCTTCCACCCTCGTGTCCGGTGTCGGTCGACGCGGTGGCATAGCCTCGCTCGAGTCCCGAGGCCAAGGATCGCGCAGACCCGTATCGATGACTCCCGGTGAACGCCCCGTTCCCGACCGCGTGCATCTTCCCGTTCCACCCGGTCGCGGGCATCCAGACCTCCACCTTTATCTCGGAGTCGCTCGAGGGGGTCAGCGTCGCTGTGACTCGGCAGAAAGCCGGCAGGGCTTCGAACTGCCTTCGCTGGCCGGCGGACATGGACCGGCCCGGTCGCATGGGCGGAGCAAAGGCACCGGCCTCAATTGCCTCGGCGCCCGTAATCGTGCCGTTGGGAAGTGCCAGTGACGCGAGTACGTCACACGATGCAACGGGGGCGGCCTGGTCTGGCCCGAGCGTGACGACTGCAACGATTGGGACGAAAGCGACGACGGCCGCGAACATCCACAACCTGCCGGGACGTCGAGTCTCCACCGAACACCTCCTCGCGGGAATGTACCCTTACTAGGCTGGCTGATGCGATTCGCGGGTAGTGTAGCACCGCTGCGGCGTGGTTCGACAGCCTCCTTAGAAGGAGCGAGGAAGCCCGAGCACGTGCTGGCCGACGTAGCTCAGCACGAGGTTGTTCGCCACCGGAGCTACCAGATAGAGGCGGGCCTCCCGGAATTTGCGTTCGATCCCAAACTCCTCCGCCATCCCGTATCCGCCGAAGGTGTCCATGGCCACGTTCGCGGCTTCCCAGGCTACCTCCGAAGCCAGGAACTTGCTCATGTTGGCCTCGGCGCCGCATGGCTCCCCCGCATCGTATAGGGCGACGGCACGGTCGCGGACGGCGATGGCTCCCTGGGCGCGGATGTAGGCCCCCGCGATCGGAAACTGGATGCCTTGATTCTGACCGATGGGGCGGTCGAAGATCACGCGCTCGTTGGCGTATCGCTTGCATCGATCGATGAAGAACGACGCATCCCCGATCGACTCCGAAGCGAGTAGGATGCGTTCTGCGTTCATCCCCCCCAGGATGTAGCTGAAGCCATTTCCCTCTTCTCCGATCCTGTTCTCGGCCGGCACCTCCAAGTCGTCGAAGAAGACCGCGTTGGTCTCGTGGTTGATCATCGTGTCCACGGGCTGCACGTGGACGCTGTCGCCAGCATCGCGCAGATCCACGACGAAAACGCTCAAGCCCTGGGTCCTCTTTTCCACGTCCGCCCGAGGCGTCGTCCGCGCAAGCAGGACCATCAAGTCCGAGTGCTGCATCCGAGAAATGAAGATCTTCTTTCCGTTCACGATGTAGCGATCGCCCTTCCGCTCGGCAAAGGTCGAGATGCTGGCCGTATCCGATCCGGCGTCCGGCTCGGTGACCGCAAACGCTTGCAGCCGGAGTGCGCCGGAGGCGATGCCGGGCAGCCAACGCTCCTTCTGCTCCGGGGAGCCGTGTCGGAGCAGGGTGCCCATGGTGTACATCTGCGCGTGGCAGGCCGCTGCGTTTCCTCCCGAGCGGTGGATCTCTTCCAGGATCACTGCCGCCTCCCTTATGCCCAGGCCGGCTCCCCCGTATTGCTCCGGAATCAGGCAAGCCAGGTAGCCCGCGTCTGTCAGCTCCTGAACGAACTTCTCTGGATAGACGCGTGCGCGGTCGCATTTCTGCCAGTACTCGGAGGGATACCGAGCACAGAGCTTGCGGATCTGCTCCCTCAGCTCGACGTCCACCTCAGCGTTCATGCGCGTCGGCCCATGCTACGATTCGTTCCGCAGCCACGATCCCTGGGCGGTCCACCATCACATCGTCGAGCATGAACACTCCCTTGCTGTCACGAGCGGCTTCGGTCACACGGCGAGCCTGCGTCACTTCGTCTTCACTCGGAGAAAAGATCTCCTGGATGGCCGACACGTGGCTGGGGTGGATCGCAGTCTTGCCTTTGAAGCCCAGCCTGCGAACACGCGCAGCATTGTCACTCAGCCCTGCGTGATCCGAGATGTCGAAGAAGGGCATGTCGATGGCGCCAACGCCTCCTAAGCGGGCCGCGTGAACCGTGCGCGACCGCGCATAGAGTAGCGCGTCCCAGTCGAGGGCTGTCCCCAAGTCGACGCTCAGGTCCAGACCCCCGAAAAGGATGGCAGCTACGGAGTCTGCAGCGGCCAGTGCTTCCACACACGCGAGCCCCCGGGCGGTTTCGACGATTGGAATCAGGCGTGGCGTCATGCCTCTGTCGTGGATCCTGCTGCGCACCTGGTCCAGCCCCTCAGGGGCGTCGAGCTTGGGAATCATCAGCGTCAGCGGCGAACCACGAAGCGTGGCGAGCTCGCCGAGCGCCGCCAGATCGCGGTCACCCTCGGGTGTCGCGGGATTGTTGATGCGCAGGATGAACCGCTCAGGATCGAAGTCGGGTGCTTGCAGCACCGACATCGCGGACGCGCGCGCCTCCTGCTTGGCCCCCGGAGCGACCGCGTCCTCCAAGTCCATGCACACCTGGTCGGCTCCGGATGCGATGGCCTTCGCATACATGTCTGGGCGCGTGCCTGGGAAAAAGAGTATGCAACGCGGCGTCATCGAGTCAGGACCCTCAGCGTACACAGCATACGAGCCTCAGCTCGCTGGGATCGTTGGCTCGCGAGCCGGCGACCAGGAACAGTAGGCTGTCTGGCCCAACGAACTCAGGGATCGTCAGGCTCTTGGACGTGCTTTCGGGGATGCGGGTCGTCTCACCGGTGCGCCGATCCACGACATAAATGGCTGGGCTCGGGTCTCCGAGTCGCGTGCGTTCTCCGTCCCGCGATCCGAACGCTAGTAGTGCACCGTCGTAATTGAAGGTGGCCTTGGTGGTCTGCATGCCCGAATCGAAGACCTCGCGACACGCGCTGTTCGGGCCCAGCCAGAACACTTTTGTCGTCCCGGTGCGTTCGTCCCGTGCCGACATCTCGCGGCCGTCCTTGGACAGAATCGGGAGCGAGAGTTGCAGGTCCTGGCATGCGGCCGTCTTGCGATTGAGCGACTGGATGTCCGTGATCTCGCCGGTCGTGTCGAATTTGAACTCGTAGTCCCGGTACTGCGCTCCCTCGCGCCAGGCGGTGAGTACTCGGTAACGGACCCTGCTACCGTCCTCCTCGCGGTCGAGTATGCCGACAGACGGGTACTCGTCGCGCAGCGTCTCGTCGACCACCAATGGATCGAGTGCGCGAGCGTTGCCCTGGGTGCCCTGACGGAAGATTTGGCGCGCACTGTAGAACTGGAGGCCGGCATACCGTGCTCCCGGCGTGACAAAGAAGGCGCCGTCCGGGGAAGGGACGAAGTCCAACTGGCCGGGCGCACTGAAGCGCTCGTTGGACTCCAGGTGGTGGAGGTAGACGACCTCGCCCAGGTCGAAGGAGATGTAGCGCGTGCCGGGGGCTCGGCGGAAGAACGCGCCCGGCCTGCTCGGTAGCGGGTAGGTGGCGAGCAGCTGCACGTCGCGCTCGGGCACGTTGCCGACGACGGGCGCCACGGTAGCCATGGGCCCGCCGGTTGCGGCTCCCTGCTCGAGCGTCTCCAATCGGGGGCCTAGCATCGACTCATAGATCTCGGCCGGCTTGAACCCGACCAACGCGTTGCCCACCGGTGCGCCGGTGTCCATGACGACCACCACGGGAAAGTGGACCGTCGCCCCCGCCTCAACCAAGGCCATGCGAAGCGCGTCGAGCGCGGTCTCGTCAGCTGGCTCGAACAAGGCATGGGCGGGCAGAATGGTGAGCGGCACTCCGAGCGCCCGACTGGCTTCGACGATTTCGGGCACGCCCCGCACGGAGAGAGGCATCGCGTCGGAGCGCACATAGACCAGGTGCTTGCACGGGCGCGACGGCTCGCAGTCGGCGAGGCGACGGGCGAGGGCGCCGAGCGAGTCGCGGTCAGAGTCGAGGACCGCGCCGGAACGCACAGCCCCGAGCCAGAGTCCTGCGAGCCCCATAGTCGACAGGATCAACAGGCCTGTCACCACCGAGCTGCGATTCATTGGAGACCTCCCCGCATGCAGACCCAACCAGACGATCTGCCACTGGGCACACGCTGTGGCTGCCGTCCCGCGTTCGGCAACCTACCTGACGCGAGCCTGATTGAGAACGGTTATCTGCGACATCAGGACTTCAGCAAGAACGCGTGATGGGCCAGGGTACGGATGCCGGCGATACAGCGAAAACGTGTCATGTACCGAAGGGCGGTGGACTCGGTCGACTGCGGGGAGGAAAAGAGGCTGCTGGGCCAACCCCGTGGGGCCTCCTCTACAGCATCCGCCCAATCAGCTTCCCCGCCATCTCGCTACTGAGCCCGAGTGGACGCCGCGCGAGCGGAACACCTTCCGCCTCCGTCTCATGCTGAATCAAATTGCCTTCCTGTCGGATGAGCACATAGATTCATGGGAGTCTCATTCCTCAGGGAAGGCACCTGGGTAGATCGGAGAGGATCACCATGGCGTTGCAGAATCGGATTGGACCCGCCGCCCTCGCCCTCGCGCTCGTCGCGACCTTCGCGTTCCAGGGGGCCGCCCAGGCCCAGGTCACTTTCGCCTCGGCGGACGGGATCGACGTGGACGTGACGTACGCCGCTGATGTGGCGTCCATCATCCAGAAGAACTGCACGGTTTGTCACCGGCCAGGTGGGATCGGACCCATCAATCTGGTCGACTACGACGATGCCAAGCGCTACGCGCGGCGCATCCGCCGTCAGGTCTCCAACCGTCTGATGCCGCCGTACTACTACGACAACGACATCGGCATCCAGGAGCTGAAGCACGACTGGCGTCTCTCCGATGAGGACATCAACACCATCGTCGAGTGGGTCGACCAGGGTGCGCCCATGGGCGATCCGGCCGACATGCCCGCGATGGCCGACTTGCCGGATACCAAAGAGTGGTCGTTTACGCCCACCTTGGGTGCGCCCGACGTGGTCGTTCCCTCGAGCCCCATCGACGTGCCGGCCCGCGGACTCGACCTGTGGCATCGCCCCTTCGCTCCGATCGGGATTACTGGTGATCGCTGCATCAAAGCCCTTCAGGTGAAACCCTCCGGGAACGCCAAGGGTGTGGTCCACCACGCCAACTCCACGTTCCAGCTCAGGCAGGACGACGGTTCTTTCGTCGGCACGGGCGATCGGGCGACCGAGTACGCGATGGGCAAGCTGGGCGAGCTCATTCCCGACGGCGTTTGCCGAATCCTTCCTGCAGACTCTTGGGTGCGTTGGGACATCCACATGTATCCGGGCGGGCTCGGGACTTTGGCAGCGGACGAGGTGATCCACGACAACGTGGTTGAGTTGGGCATCTGGCTGCATCCGGAGGACTACGAATACGAGTACAAGCAGGACCTGGGCCTGTACGGGTTCATGGAGGGTCAGCGCGACCTGCTGCTGCCGCCGAACGGGATCGAGATGACCGAGGGCTTGAAGTCGTTCGACCATCCGGTCCGTCTCGACAGCTTCCAGCCGCACGGGCACCTGCGCCTGCGGGCCGCGTCCCTGGAGATCTTCTATCCGGAGACGGGGCGCACCGAGGTCATCAGCATGGTCTCCAACTGGAGCGCCGTGTGGCACCAGAGCCACATTTACGAGGACGACGTGGCACCCCTGATTCCGGCCGGCGCAGTGCTCGTAATGAAACAGTGGTTCGACAATACGGCGGCTAATCCGAACAACCCGGATCCGGATCAGTGGGTCGATTACGGGAGCCGGACCGCCGACGAGATGTCACATTTCTGGCTCGGTGTCACGCACCTCGATGAAGATGGCTACGACAGGCTGGTCGAGGAGCGCAAGGAGAAGGCAAAGATCATCTCCTGAGGGTGCTGACGATGAGGATTCGCATGGTGGGTCGGGGGGTGGCCTTTGCGCTGCTTCTGTGCGGTGTTGTCGCTGGCGCGGCGGCGCTCGAGGCCCAGGCGACGGACGGCCGTTTGCTCTTGCAGCCCCAGCCGTTATCCGGTGGGCAACAAAACGTCATCCCATTTATGGAGGGTTGGTACGCCAACGAAGACGGGACCTACACCGTCGCGTTCGGATACCTCAATCTGAACCAAGAGACCGTCGTAGCGATCCCCGTAGGCGAGGACAATCGCATCGAAGTCGCCGAGTACGATGGGATGCAGCCCACCATTTTTCTTCCTGGACGGCACCGCGGCGTGTTTGCGGTGACTTTGCCGGCGGACCGGAAAGGCGAGGACGTCTGGTGGAATCTTGGGGCCCGCGACGGGACCGAAGAGGTCATGCGAGTGCCCGGCCGGACCAGCTCCATCGCCTACGAGCTGGACTGGAACAAGCGGCCCCAGGGCTCCCTCCACCCACTCGTCTGGTTCGAGTCGGGCAGCGGCGAGGAGGGAAGGGGACCTGGAGGCATCGCCGCAGGGCGTACGGTGACGGCCACGGTAGGCTCTCCGATTGTGCTCTCGATCAACGCGAGGGACCCTTCAGAGAGGGACCCCGACGACTTTCGTTCCGCGGAAGGCGTTGCACTGCGTGTGGTTTGGTTCACGTACCAGAGTTCTGGGGACGTCGAGTTCACGCGGCACGAGTCCAACCCGGTGCCAGAGCAGGAGGAGGTGGTGGATTCCACCAGCGCCGCGGGTCGTCGAGCCATCGCGAGGAACAACAATCCTCCCGGGCCAGAGAGCGTCCGTCTCGAGGAAGGGCACGGCTTAGCCAGCGTGATCGTGACGTTCTCTGAGCCGGGTGAGTATGTCTTGCGCGCGCAGGTGGACAACTTCAACGCGGTGGATAGCGCCTCGAACGACCAGTGCTGCTGGACCAACGGGTACGTCAGGGTGCGCGTAACGCGGTAAGCGCGTATCCATTGGTCGGCGAGCGGATCCTCTCTAGCCGACCATGGCGACGATGCTTCAGGCCCGATCCACCCGGCTGTGCGCCTCTCTCGCGGCCGTGGTATCCCTAGCGGCATGCGATTCAAGCGTGTCCGGCGGTGACCACTATCTCACGCTCGAGCTTCGTGCCGCCGTCGATGAGTTGAAGTCGGATGTGGCCGCCACTCCGACGGATGCGTCGACCATTGCGGTTCGCGCGCAGGTGCTCGCCGATTGGGCCGACGCCTACTCGATGGCGGGGGGCGAGGTCGGCCTCGAAGGCCCTCGCATTCGGCTCCAGTCCACGATGCCGCCGAGCGGGCGCGGCGCGGTGCGTCAATCGGAAAGCCTCGACCGGCTCGTACGTGAGTTCACGCTGCGTGACGAAGAAGGCGCACTCGGCGAGCTCACGGCCGAGTCGCTGGGCCCGTTCGAGGCGCGCACTCATGCGACGATCCGACAGATCTGGACGGTCGGCACCCATGCGGTCCAGCCAGGCGGCGGATTCTGGGTCGCGCGGCACTTCTCCGCGAACTTCGGACGCTTTCAAGCGGACGATCCGGCGCTCGACGGATACTTGACGATCGAAACGAGTGACTCGGACACGGTGTTCGAACCATGGATCTACATGGCGTCGGGTCCGCACGGTGGGTTCCGTGGACCCCAACCCGCCATCGCCTTTCGCCTGACAGAAGGCACGCTCGAGGCCGGTGAGACGGTGACGATCACCTACGGTGAGACGAGCGCGGGTGGTCGGGGGCTGCTGCTCCCCACCACCTCTAGCGAGCGCATGCCCTTGCCGCTCTATGTGGACCTCGACGGGTCCGGCGAGTGGCGTCCGCTGCCCATCCAGCCGATCATCATCACCGGCAAGCAGGTTGCGGGCGTTCACGGATTCGCCCCCAGCATCGTCGAGCCGGGCGAGACGTTCACGCTCTCGGTTCGCGCCGAGGACCGCTACTTCAATCGAGCCACCGGTCGGATCCCGGCTTTCGACGTTCTGGTGAACGGCGAGGTGCGCGCGACTACCCAAGGCGGGACTGAAGCGATCGCTCTGGTGGAGGTCAGCCTGGACGAGCCGGGACCCCATTGGGTGAGCATCCGCTCGCAGGACGGCTTGATCAGAGGCGAGGCCAATCCGATCCTCGTCGTCGAGAATCCCGAGCGTCGCATCTACTGGGGCGACACGCATGGGCACTCGGGCTATGCCGAAGGCATCGGCACCATCGACTTCTTCATGCGCTTCGCCAGGGATGACGCCCGGCTCGATTTCGTGACGCATGCCGAGCACGACATCTGGCTCGACGACGGTGAGTGGGCGCTGATGCAGGAGGCTACCAAGACCTTCGACGCACCCGGTGAGTTCATCCCTTATCTGGGCTACGAGTGGACGAGGCACACGCGTTTCGGCGGCCACCACAACGTGATCTTCCGCAGCGTCCAGAACTACGAGCGGGTCTCGGCGCTGGAGTATCCCGTGCTATCGGAGCTCTACAAGGGCCTACAGGAGCGCTACGATCCCGACGACGTGCTCACCATTCCTCACGCGCACAACCCGGGCGACTTCCGCCAATCGAACCCGGCGCTCGAGCCGCTCGTCGAGATGATGTCGATGCACGGCACCTTCGAGTGGTTCGCGCGCAGCTATCTCTCGCGCGGCCATCAGGTCGGGTTCGTCGCCGCCTCGGACGACCATCTTTCCCACCCCGGCTACTCGGCGCCCAACCGCAATTCGCTAGCACAACGGGGCGGTCTCGGCGCGGTGATGGCGCCTGAGCGGTCGCGCGACGCGTTGTTCGACGCTATGAAAGCGCGGCAAACGTATGCGACGACAGGTGATCGCATCATCCTCGACGTCGAGCTCAACGGGGTCGGCATGGGCCAGCGCGCGCCCTCTGCCGAGGCCCGGATTGTCACGGGACGCGTCGTTGGCACCGCTGCCATCGAGTCCATCACGCTCTTCAAGAATGGCCAAGCGATCTGGTGGCAGGACTACCTGACCGACGAGACGGCTGATGCCTCCCAGTCGATGGAGCTGTTGCTCTCTTTTCACTCCGACGAGACGCCCGTACAGCTCGACGTGCCCCGGGGTTGGCGGCACTGGCGGGGCACGATCGCGGTCGAAGGAGCCGAACTCGAGGCCATCGAAGCGACGGACTTCGTGAACCCGGGAACCCAGCTCCTGGAGCGTGAGGGCAACAGCGCGCGC
>Ga0310345_10001244_pt1 | contig 29447 bp, 27 predicted proteins | sample HC15DNA20500_MG_FD_204667 | JGI IMG/M metagenome (GOLD analysis project Ga0310345, IMG submission 204667) | Marine microbial communities from station ALOHA, North Pacific Subtropical Gyre - HC15-DNA-20-500_MG | ecosystem: Environmental > Aquatic > Marine > Oceanic | place: Pacific Ocean: North... | reverse complement strand
GCTCGGCACGAACACCTTCGCCTTTGGGTGGCCTCGCCAGGAGCAGCCACCCTATGTCTTCGATTTCGCAACCAGTGTCGCTGCACGTGGCGAGATCGAGCTGCATCGGCAGGCCGGAAAGCCGCTCCCGGAAGGTTGGGCAATTGACGCCGACGGTCAACCCACGACCGACCCGGTTGCCGCCCTCGATGGCGCGATGCTCCCCTTCGGCGGACACAAGGGTTCGGCCATTTCCACCATGATCGAGCTCTTGGCAGGCGTGATGATCGGAGATCTGACCAGCCCAGAAGCGCTGGAAGCACTTGGCACCACAACGCTTGCTCCAGCCCATGGGGAACTGATCCTTGCCTTCGACCCCAAACGCTTTGCCAAGGGCCGCTCCGGCGATCCGTTCGCACGCGCTGAAACGCTCTTCGAAGCCATAGCCGGTCAGGGCGCTCGCCTGCCCTCACAGCGGCGTTTCGCAGCCCGCAGAAAGTCACTAGATGAGGGCATCGAGCTGTCCGGCGAGGAATGGTCCATGCTGGAACGGCTGCGCCGTGAAGGGCTCGAAGCCGTTTGACCTGCTAAAAGGCCCTCCGGATGGGAGGGCCTGTCCATTTTGCAGCCTCACGCCGCGTATTTGGTCACCGCACCCGGCTGCTTGCTCCATTCCGCATACCAGTTGCGGAAGAGCTCGTATTGACGTTCGGCATAGCCGCGCTGGCTTTCCGTAAGGGTGTCATCTTCATTGAAGTGAAGCGCATATTCTTCCTCGCCGTTCAGCACGAGCAGATATTTGAAGTAGAGCACCAGGTCTGGCCCCTCATCGAAGGTGGACAGGACATGGAGTGCAGCATCCAGCTCCTGCGCCCGCACACGCGCATCCGCGTCTCCTGCAGCCGCTGCTTCCGAAAGCGCGACAAGGTGCAGAACTTCCTTCGGGAACACGTTCCCGATGCCGGTGATCGCACCCGATGCGCCGCAATTCACGTAGCCGTGGAAGACTGTCGTATCGACACCGATCATCAGCTTGATGTCCGGATCACCGCTGGTGATGTGCTCGGCCGCATAGGTTAGATCCTTCGCACCTCCGAATTCCTTGAAGCCGACAAGGTTCGGGTGCTCCGCGCGCAAGGCGAAGAAGAGATCAGCACGCGTGGCAAAGCCGTAATAGGGGCTGTTGTAGATCACCGCCGGAAGATCGGGTGCTGCCGAAAGGATGGCCTTGAAGTGGTTCTTCTGGGCCGTGGCCGAGCTGCCGCGCGACAGGACGCGTGGAATGACCATGAGGCCCTGCGCTCCGACCTCGGCTGCATGTGCCGCATGCGCAACCGCGCTTTTGGTGTTCACCGCACCGGTTCCCACGATCACAGGAACACCGGCCTCCACCAGGCGCTTCACGCCTTCCATACGCTGCTCGTCGGTCAGCAGCGGCCAGTCGCCCATCGACCCGCAATAAACCACCGCACGCATCCCTGCTTCAATCAGCGCCTTTCCCTTGCGCACCAGCGCGTCAAAATCCGGCTGCCGATCTGGAGTGCATGGCGTCATCAGCGCCGGGATGCAGCCAGAGAAAATGTGGTTGGTCATGCGGGTCTCCTTCATTGCCGTGCGCATGTTCCCGGCACCAGACGCGCCGGTTCCAGCAGTATGAACCAACGCCAAAATACCACTTGTATTTTATTTGTCGACATAAAATTCGAGCAACAAGAACAGCGTCTGCGCCTCCACAGGAAAATGAAATGTCAGAGGTCGATTGTCTGCCGATCGTCGCGGGCGATCAAGGTGCGTATTTGCGCAACGATCTGGTCCGCATGTTCTTTCGCCAACCGGTCCGCCAGTTCCACGTCCCGCGCCTCGATTGCGGCGATGATGTCCTCATGCTCAACCACATAGCGGTGTGGAAGGCGGTCATTAAAGGACGAGTAATAGAGCCTGAGCAGGCGCCGACCTTCATCAAGCAGGCGCTGGAACAGGCTTTCATAATAGGGATTGCGCCCTGCCGCTGCGATGGCCGCATGAAATTCGCGGTTGGTCGCGATCATGGAAAGCGCATCTTGCGCCTCGACCGCCTGGGCAAATTCGGCCTGACGCTCGCGGATAATATCGAGATCACCGTCCCGATGATGCTGTGCGGCAAGCCGTGTAGTCACCCGGTACATTAGCGTGATCGCATCGAAAAAGGCATGCAGATTCAGAAAATCGATATTCGAAACCACGGTGGAGCGGTTGGGCAGTGTCGTGACAAGCCCCTCCCCCGCAAGCCGAACAAGCGCCTCGCGAATGGGTGTGCGCGACATGGAAAGCCGCTTGGAAAGCTGGATCTCGTCAATCGGAGACCCCGGCGCCAACGCCAGATCAAGGATTTCGTCACGCAGCACATCATAGACATACTGCACCCCCGAGCCCCGCTTGCGCTCTCTTTGTGCAGGCGATGCAGTCGTTTCAGCCACCATGTCGAACCCCAAACAGTATCGGTCAGTCCTGAATTGCTCAGACGCCACCTCAACGTCAAGCGCATCTCGAGCAACAACAGTCGACCCAAGATTCTTATGGCAACTACGATGCCGCTCCGCTACCTGTGCAACGACTCACGGAGAGACTATCGTCACCCTGGAGCCTGCCGTGTCCCTTGCCTGCGCAGCCTCGGATCCGGAATCGGAACCGCGTCCAGCAGCGAGCGGGTATATTCGTGTTGCGGATTGTGGAACAGGGTCCGCTTTTGTGCCAGTTCCAAGATCCGTCCTCGTTTGATCGCCGCCCCCCCCTGGTCAGCCAGTGCCTTGCCCTAAAGCCCCTCACTCGTGCGCAGCGCTTGACCGATAAGTTCAAGCACTGGCATCCGAGGGACCGGCTGCGGAGGGCACTTAAGCTAAGCGGATTTGCGCTGCCCAAGCCCTCTCCGCCTCAACCAGCCGACCAGCGGTATGAGGCAGAGCAGGATCGTGGCGATACCCAGGCCTGCGGAAATGGGACGGCTGAAAAAGGCGAGAAAGTCACCGTCGGCCTTGATCATAGAGGTGATGAAATACTTCTCCAACATCGGCCCCAGAACAAGGCCGAGTATGGCCGGCGCCAAGGGTATGCCGTTTTCCTCCATCAGGAAGCCGATTACGCCGAAGGCAAGCATGATGATGACGCCTGCCATGGAATTGTTGATGGCAAAGGCGCCTACTGCGCAGAACACAAGGATCACCGGCATCAGGATGCGCTGCGGCGCGCCGAGCAGCTTGCCTGCCACATGGATTGCGACCCATCCGATCGGCAACATGAACAGATTGGCGAGCACGAAGATCATGAAGATCGCATAGATCATCTCCGGCTGTTGGATGAATACCATCGGACCGGGATTGAGACCCTTGATGAACATCACGCCGATGACGATGGCCGTGATCGTGTCGCCGGGAATGCCGAAGACGAGTGCAGGTATCCACGCACCCGAAACGGCTGCATTGTTGGAGGCGCCTGCCTCGACCAGACCTTCCACATGGCCTGTACCGAATTTCTTCTGCTCACGTGAGAATTTCTTGGAGATGGCGAAGGATATCCAGGCGGCAATGTCTGCTCCGGCGCCGGGCAATGCGCCAATCAGGGTACCAACGCTCGAGCCACGCAGCACCTGCTTCGGATAGCGCAGGAGATTGGCCAACTGTGGTGCGAAAATGGGTCCCTCGACCGGCGGGATACGCGCCTCAGTGGAGCGCTTGGTGTAGGAGCGCAAGATTTCCGAAACCGCGAAAAGTCCGATCATCGCCGGGATGAACTGGATACCCGCCAGAAGCTCGACAGAGCCATAGGTATAGCGCGACGCGCCCGTCGGGTTTTCTTGGCCAACCAGAGAAGCAGACAGCCCGATGAAGAGCGAGATCAGGCCAAGTGCGGGCGCGCCCGAAGAGACAAATACCGCACAGGAAAGGCCAAGCAGAACCAGCCAGAAATATTCGAAGGAGGAGAATTTGAGCGCAAGCTCGGCAAGCTGTGGCGCAACAAGGCTCAGCACGAGCGTGCCCAGTATGCCGCCGATGGCCGAGAAGAACAGGCAGGCACCCAGTGCCACATTGGCCTTGCCCGCCTGGCTCATGCGGTGGGCATCTTCCACATAGGCTGCAGACGCGGGCGTGCCGGGCATGCGCATCAATGTACCCGCGATGTCGCCGGCGAAAATTGCCATGCCAGTCGCCGCGACGATGGAGGCAATAGCCGGGATCGGGTCCATGAAAAAGGTTATTGGCACCAGAAGCGCGGTTGCCATGGTGGCCGTCAGTCCCGGAATGGCTCCGACGAACATGCCGAAACATCCGGCCAGGAAAACCGTCAGAAGAACGTCGGGCTGCAGGACGATCTGTAGGGCTTGAGCGAGCATTTCAGGCTCCAGACTGGAAGCAGGCTACCACAACAGGCTCTCGATCGGTCCGCGCGGCAGGGGGACGAGAAGCAGGCGGCTGAAGCCGTAATAGACGACAAGGGCAGTGATGAGGGAAACGCCCAGCGCATTGATCGGATGGGCGCCGCCAAGCAGCATAAGCGCAATCATGATGATAAGCACGGTAGGAATAAAGCCGATCAGGGGCGATGCCAGCATGAAGAAAATGACCGAGGCAAGGACTGCGAGAACCGCAATCATCCGCCGGTCGCGCATCCAGGCATTATCCTCTGGCGACACTTCGATTCTGGCGGTTCCTGTTCCCCTGCGCAGGCCGCCGATCAACAGAAAAAGGCCGAGCAACAGACCGCCACCACCGATCAACCGGGGCATGGTTCCCGCCCCATAGGCCTGACCGGGAAAAGCGCGGCCATCAAGACCAGCCCGCCCAGAACCGTGTCATTCGCTTTCAATAGACATCCTCCCCGCACAGCAGGGGCGGAACACTTCCGTGCCCCGCCCGCTGCATGTCCTACTTCGTCAGACCAGCAGCCTTCAGAACCTCACCGAAGCTTGCATCGGACTTGGCAACGAAGTCTTTCGCCTCCTCACCGCCCAGCCAGACGGCACCAAGACCACGGCCTTTCATGAACTCTTGATACTCACTGCTGTTGAATGCCTTTTCCACGGCAGCTTCCAGCTTCTGGCGGACATCATCCGGCAGGCCCTTGGGAGCGAAGACACCGCGCCATGCGGCCAGCGTCCAGTCAGCGCCGGTTGCCTCCTTCAGCGTCGGAACGTCGGGGTAAAGCGGATGACGTTCGTCGCTCATCGTGGCGATGGGCACGATGCGGCCGGCGTCGATCATGGAGCGGCCTTCAGGCAGCGATGCCGTAACGATGTCAACGCCACCTGCCACCATGTCGGTGATTGCAGAAGCCGAACCTTCGCTTGGCACCCACTTCACGTGGTCGGCAGGCTTGCCGGCCGCGACCATCCATCCTGCCTGAGCGACGTGCCAGATACCGCCCTGCGCAGTACCGGATGCCGAGAAGGTGCCGGCCGGCTCTGCCATGATTGCCTCATGCAGCGCCTTGATATCCTGGTACTCGCTGTCGCTCGACACCATGACACCGGCGGCATCCTGGTTCACGATGCCGATGATGTCGTAATCCTCGTAGGTAAGCTCCGTCAGGCCCTGCCAATGCATCATCGTGATCTCGACGGTGGCAAGACCGATCGTGTAGCCATCGGGCTCTGCCGTGGCGATGGCAGAATGGCCGACAACGCCCGAACCACCAGTCCGATTGACCACATTGACCGGTTGGCCAAGATCTTCCTGGAGAACCGAAGCGAGAATGCGCGCTACGGCATCGGTGCCGCCGCCTGCACCCCATGGCACCACCATCTGGATGGGACGCTCGGGATACTCAGCGCTCTGGGCAGCAGTTGCTGCCAGTGTCACGGCGGCGATCATGCCGGCCACCAGTTTCTTGGAAATCATCATTTCACTCCCTGTTTTTGGATCCGTTAGGATCTCTTGAACCGAGGCCGTCCGGCACCGGTTTTCCTCCTAGTAGGTCGCACGTCCACCGGTCATATCGAACACCGCGCCCGTCGAGTAGGAACACTCGGGCGAAGACAGCCATGCCACCATTGATGAAATTTCCTCCACGCTGCCCATGCGCCCCATGGGGATCTTGGACAGCATGTATTCGATATGCTCGGGCTTAACGTCGTCAAGCATCTCAGTCTTGATAACGGCAGGCGTGACCACGTTCACACAGATATTTGTGCGCGCCAGTTCCTTGCCAAGGCTTTTGGTCAGAGCGATGACGCCCGCCTTGGATACGGAATAGGCAGAAGCGTTGGGATTGCCTTCCTTGCCTGCAACGGAGGCGATATTGACGATGCGACCATAATCACCCTCCAGCATATGCGGGACCACCGCCCGGCAGGTGTGGAAGCAGCCGTCAAGATTAACCCGCTGCACCTGCTGCCACACATTCAAGGGATAATCCGCAACCGTTGCGTTCTGCCCGGCAATGCCAGCCGCGTTGACGAGAATGTCGATGCGACCGAACCTGGCTTTTGCTTCGGCAACACCCGCCGAAACAGCGTCATAGTCCGTGACATCAACACCCGCAGCCAGAACGCGCTCACCGCAGCCAAGCGCTTCACCCGCCATGCGGACGCGATCGGCATCGATATCCCACAAAACGACAGAGGCACCGGAGGCGAGAAAGCGTTCCGCGATGGCGTAGCCCATGCCACGCGCGCCACCTGTTATGATGGCGGTGCGTCCCGCCAGATCAATCTGGTTCATGTTCTGGAATGCCTTTCAAAAACTCTTTTCGTGCTGACGGCCTGAGAGCGGTCAGATCGTGATCCCGCCATCGACATTGATGGTCTGGCCCGTGATGAATGAAGCGCGGTCGGAGGCAAGGAAGGTGCAAACCGCAGCAATCTCGTCAGGAGTACCCAGTCGACCAGAGGGCTGGCGGCTCATGAAAAAGTCCGTCGCTTTTTCCAGGCTCCCCATCTGCTCTGCCAGTTCGTTAATGCGTTCGCGCAGACTTGGACTGTCTACCGTTCCCGGACAGACAGCGTTGCAGCGGATGCCTGCACTCAGACAATCGGCGGCTACCGCCTTGGTGAGACCGATCACGCCACCCTTGGCCGCACCATAGGCCGCGCGCCTGGGGAAACCCTTCAACGAACTTGCCACCGAAGCGATGGTGATAATGCTGCCGCCTGCTTTCTTCATCCGCGGGACGGCGGCACCGATGACATTATAGGCGCTGTCGAGCGTGATGCTGCAGCTCTTGCGCCAATCCTGTGGCGTGGTTTCCTCTATCGTGCCCTGATGCACGTAGCCGACTGCGTGAACCAGCACGTCGATCTTGTCGAACTGCTCGAAATAGCGATGCACGGCCTCGTGATCCGTCGCATCAAGCTGCGCGGTCGATGCATCAAAATCCTCCAGCAGACGGGCATTTATGTCCGACACATGAACTTCGGCGCCTTCCGCTTGGAGTGCTTCGGCGACCGCTCGGCCGATGCCCTGACCGGCAGCAGTGACCACCGCGATCCGACCATTCAGTTCATCCCCCATTTTCTCCTCCCCCTGATCCTCAAAGCGCCACAACGCGCTGGCTTTGCCGGCCCAACCCACTGATACCGAGCTCGACCCGATCACCTGTTTTCAGCCAGACGGGCGGCTTCATGCCCGCACCCACGCCGGGTGGCGTTCCCGTGCAGATGAGATCGCCGGGTTCAAATCGCGTGAATTCGCTCATGTAACTGACGATCGTCTCCGCATCGAAAATCATGGTGTCCGTATTGCCCGACTGCATCCGCCTGCCATTCACATCAAGCCACATGTCCAGTCCGCGCCCGCCATTCACCTCGTCTGGCGTCACGATAAAGGGGCCGGTGGGGCAGAAATTCGGGAATGCTTTGCCTTTCGACCACTGCCCGCCCCGTTCCAGCTGCCATGCACGCTCCGAGACATCGTGGACGAGGGTGAAGCCCAGAATGTGCTGGGACGCCTCATCGCGCGAAATGTTCAGCGCAGGCTTGCCGATCACGATGCCCAGTTCGACTTCCCAGTCGAGCTTGGTCATCTTCGGCGAGTAGAGAATATCGTCATCAGGGCCGCAATAGCTGCCCGACGACTTGGTGAAGATGATCGGCTCTTCGGGAATATCCATGCCGGCTTCGGCTGCATGGTCCGAGTAGTTGAGGCCGATACAGTAGATGTTTCGCGGTTGACTGATCGGCGCCCCAATGCGCGCGTTGTCATCGACTAGGGGCAGCGTGTCGATATCAGCTCCGGTCAACTTCTCAACGAGGCTTGGAGTCGTTTCCGGAGTGATATCGGAGACAAGTGACACAAGGCTGCGGGCCCGTCCTTCAGCATCAAGGATGCAGGGCTGTTCCGCACCCTTCTCGCCTACACGCAGGAACTTCATGCTGCCACCTCGCCCTTTTGTTTACCGTGCCACCACGTCTTTGCGAGCGGCGCACCTCCTACAAACTTGCCAGTGCCGAGCTCATCCGCGATGCGCAGACACTCATTCCACTTCGCCATGCGTTCAGAGCGCGTGAAGGAACCCACTTTCAACTGGCCGCAGCCAAGCCCCGTGGCCAGGTGGCTGATTGAGATATCCTCCGTTTCGCCCGAGCGAGCTGAAACGATCGCGCCCCAGCCCGCTTCGCGCGCGGCGTCATAAGTGTCAAAGGACTCGCTGACCGTGCCCGCCTGGTTCACCTTCACCAAGACGGCGTTGCAAGCTCCAGCCGCATCCGCTTCGCGCACCAGTCCGGCATTGGTGACAAGATAATCGTCGCCTATGATCTGCACATCCGATCCGAAGCGGCGGGTGAATTCGATCATGCCGCCTGCGTCGTCTTCGGCCAGCGGGTCCTCGATCGATACTATGGGATAGGCCGACAGCCAGTTGCCAAGGAGGTCAATCATCTCACCACTGTCGAGTTCACGATCCTCAAGCGCGAGACGATAGCGGCCGTTCTTCCCGAACTCGGACGCGGCGATGTCGAGGGAAATCACCACGCGATCACCGGGTTTTTCACCAGCAAGCGAGATTGCCTCGACAAGTGTCTCGAGCGCTTCTTCATTACTGGCGAAATTTGGCCACCAACCGCCCTCATCGGCCACACCCGCCAATGCCGAGCGACGCTTCATAATGTCGCCCGCCGCAAAATAGACCTCGCTCGTGACCTCCATCACCTCGTCGAAGGAGGATGCGCCGGGCACCATGATCATGAAGTCCTGAATGTCCACGCGGCGGCCCGCATGGGCGCCACCGCCGAAAATCTGGATTTCGGGCAACGGGAGCGAAGGCGAATAACCGAATCTATCGGCGACATGGCGCCACAGCGGCTTGCCGGCCTCGGCAGCCGCCGCATGCAAAACTGCAAGCGAGGTTGCGACGCTGGCATTGCCGCCGATTTTCGCCTTGAGCAGAGTATCGTCAAGCGCATTGATCGCAGCATCGATACCGCTCTGGTCGCCAGCTTCCATACCTGCCAGGGATGGCGTGATGCGGTCGCGAATGCTTGCAAGAGCCAGCCCCACATCCTTGCCGCGCAGCTTGTCGCCACCATCACGCAGGTCAAGGGCCTCACGCGAGCCACGTGACGCGCCAGCTGGCGCAATCGCGCGTCCACGGGCGCCGCTCTCAAGGCAGACCTCCACTTCGACGGTCGGATTTCCGCGCGAGTCCCAGACCCGCCTGCAATTGATATCGGTGATGGCGCTCACGCCTGCACCTCCTTAGCTTGTGATTGAAGATGATCGAAAAGCGCGGAAAGCGTCTCGCGTGGCTTCACGATGAATGCTGTTGCGACTCGGCGCACGCGATCTTGAGTGGGTTCGGAGAGATATTCGACGGGGGACTTGCCATCGACACGTGCCAGCATGAGCGCGGGCAGAAGCGCCGCGACCCGTATCTCCAGCATATCCCTGTTTTCCCAACTCACATGCTGCGCGTAAGCCTTCCAGAGGGCCCGCGCTTCATTCATCAGTGCATCGGCGCGCTGCGGCAAATGCATGGCCTTGAGCACAAGATGATTGAGGCAAAAGCCGACATCGAATGCAGGATCACCCATGGTCGCACATTCCGCATCCAGCAGTATCGGGCGGTCGTCCCGAAACAGGATATTCTTGGGACTGACATCCCCATGCACAAGCACCAGGCGCGCCTGATATAGCTCAGCACCCATGGCGCGCAGCCGGTCAGCTAGATCGGGATGCTTCTTTGCGGTGAAGTAGAGGTAGGGCTCGATCCGCAGCGCCTCGAAATCGTCGCGGTTCTGAAACGCGCTGGCATTGAAGCTCTTCGAAGTGCTCGCCGCATGGATGCATCCCAGAACATCCCCGACCGCTGACGCGCGACCGGAATTGACTTCGCCTGCCAGCAACTCGCTCTTCCAGAGCGTGACACTGTTGCCCGCGAGATATTCCATCACGAAGCCATGCTCGCTTTGCGAGCGGCCATGAAGCTGCAACGCGCATTCCGGCGCCACCGCGGCGGCAACTTCAAGCCAGGCATATTCGGCACGATTGCGATGAACGGGCGCCCGCCAGTCGGCCTCAACCTTCAGGCGCGGCAGCGCGAATTTCACGCAATAGCTGGTCGAGCCGCAATCCACACGGGCGATATCCGACGCCACGCCCCCAGTCAGCGGCTTCACCCGAATAGGGGTCGTGGCTTCACACAGACCAAGCTCCATGAGGAGGGCTCGGCAGCGGGTTTCCAGTGCAGTTTCCATTACGACCTTATCAAATAATGTTCACGTGAACAATTATTGACTTGGCGACTCAAGTGTCAAGTCTGCTAAAAGGCCTATGCGACACTTTCGCGGGGAATTTTTGTTGGCACAACGCGTTACGATCAAGTCCATTGCCCACGACCTCGGCATTTCACACATGACGGTATCACGGGCTTTATCGGGACATCCCAACGTCAATGAAGAAACGCGCGAGGCCGTGCTTCAGCATGCGCAGAAGCTTGGCTATGTCAGAAGCGCTGCGGCCGCCGCCATGCGCGGCGAAGGCACACGCATCATCGGATTGTTGCTGCCTAACATTGTCAACGAATTTTACGCACGGTACGCCAATGCGCTGGCATTGGCCTGTGATGCGCGTGACCACCAGCTGATCATTCACCTGACGAATGACGACCATGTGCTTGAACATCGAGCGCTGCTGCGTCTGCAGCAGGTTCAGGCCGATGCGGTGGTTTATGTTCCCGCCCCGCGCCCCCGCGGGAGCGAGGAGATCCGCGGCTCGGGCATGCGGCTCATCCAGCTCCTGCGCCATCGACAAGAAACATGCAGTACGCAGTTTGTCAGCCTGAACGACGCGGTGGCAATAGGAGATGCCGTGCGCCATCTCGCGCATGGGGGACACCGCAATATTGGTTATATCGGCGGCAGCGAAGATCTATCCTCCGGACGTGAGCGCCTGCACGCCTTCCGCAAAGGGCTGATCCAAGCTGGCCTGGAAGAACGGACAGACGCAGTGCACACAGGCAGCCCGACCTTCGAGACCGGCCGTCGCGCAGTGGGCGCCCTCCTCGCCGATGAAGCGATTGATGCCGTGATCTGCGGCGGATTCGAGATTTCGAACGGCGCGCTTTCGGGTTGCATGGAAAGCACCCGCTATCGGGGCGGACATTTCAGCCTTATCGGCTACGGCAATCCGTCCTACTACCGCTGGATAGGTGATGGTATCGCAACGGTAGACATTCCCGTTGAAGAGCTCGTCAATGGCGCAATGGAGCTTCTGGCCGATCAACACCCCGATGCCCCAACACACAACAAGGTGGTTCAAGCACGTTTTGTTGTGCCAGGCCGCAATATCGGGCACTAGCCGGCACTGACCGAAAACCAAAGGCCTCGCTGCCGGGCAGTGCCGTCGGCTGCTCCTGCCCTTCAAACCACTCCACCGTCGACCACGATGCACTGCCCCGTCACCATGCGCGCCGCGTCCGATGCCAGCCACATGGCGCAATCAGCAATATCCGACGGCCGGATCAGATCAGGGATGCACTGCAGCGCATGGGTCTCACGGATCCAATCCTCGCTCACTTGGCCCGCCACCCGCTCGGTCACCACCCGTCCAGGAGCAATGGCATTGGCGCGGATGCCTCTTGGCCCGAGATCCCGCGCCAACCCGCAGGTCAGGCCGACGATCCCTGCCTTTGCCGTGTGATAGGCGGTCAGGTTCCCTGCCAGCTTCATCCAGGCGGTGGAGGACAGGTTGACGATCGCTCCGCCACCGGCCTCGGCCATTCCGGGCGCGATCAGACGCGAAAGGATCGCATGGTGATCAAGGTTGACGGAGAGCATCCAGCGCCATTGCTCTTCGGTCTGCTCCTCAAAGGGAATACGCCGGTCGACCCCGGCATTGTTGACCAGCACTGTCGCGGGACCTTGCGCGGCAGTGGCGGCATCGACCATCGAGTGAATGGCACTGCTGTCAGTCAGGTCGCAGGTCCGAATTTCGATCCGGTCGGCCTGCGCGGCGATCTCGGCCAGACCGTTTGTGTTCAAATCCACCGCGGTTACCCGCGCGCCTGCGGCCGCGAAGCCCAACGCCGTCGCCCGGCCTATCCCTGAGGCGGCGCCGGTAACCATTGCATGTCGATCGGTAAAATCAAAAACGGTGCTCATAGTGCGACCTCTCGCACCGGCTGTCCCGCCACATCCACGTCAATCGCAAAGAGCGCGCCGGACAGGGGCGCTTCCTCCAAAACGCTGGCCGGCAGGCGGATCGAGGCCGAGGTGATGAACAGCCGCTTCATGTCCGCCCCGCCGAAGCAGCAGCTCGTTGGGCGCGGCACCGGCAGGTCGATCTCGCGCTTCAAGGCACCGTCCGGGCCATAACAGGCCACCCTCCAGCCGTCCCAGAGCGCCACCCAGAGATTTCCTTCGCTATCCACGCACAATCCATCTGGCTTCCCCTCTGAGGGATCGAAGCTCAGGAATGTTCGCCGGTTCGACAACTTGCCGCTCGGGACGTCGAAGTCATAGGCAAAGATGATGCCGAGCGCGGTATCGGTAAAGTAGAAAGTCCGTCCGTCCGGGCTCCAGTCCAGCCCGTTCGAGACTTGGAAGCCGCCATCCACCGCTTTGGCATCCTTCACCGTATCGAACCGGTAGAGCGAGCCTGAAGGCATTGACGCATCGAGGCTCATCGAGCCGGTCCAGACCCGCCCCGCCGGATCTGTCTTGGCGTCGTTGAACCGGTTTGAGGGCATATGCGCCTCGGGATTGTGGATCGGCTCCAGCTTGCCGGTAACCGGATCGTAGCGCTCAAGTCCGTTCTGCGTAACGGCAACCATCGCATTGCCGCTGGCAGGCAACACGGCGCTGACCAGGTAGGGCGCCTGGATCAGATGATCCTCGCCACGCTTCGGGTCGTAACAGTGAAACGCCGGGGCCGCGACATCCACCCAATACAGCAGCCCTTCGCGAGCGTCCCAGACCGGGCCTTCGCCGACAATGGCACCGGCGGCGGAGAGGCATTCGAGCCCCTCCTCCACATGTGCGGTGCGTCGCGGATTGGCTGTAATGCTCACGGGTGCGCTTCCTATATTGCCCATGACGCGGCGCGCGGCTTCCATCAGGTCGCGTCCGATCACGTGGCGGCGTTCATATGGCAGCCGGCTGGCGAGAGCAGTGACCACGATCGCCCCCTGCCCCATACCCGGCGGCCCGTTGACTGGCACGGCAATGACGACAACGCCGTCGAGACTGCGTGAATTGGCCAGCGAATAGCCCCTCGCACGGCTGATAGCGAAATCTGCCAGGAGCGAGGACTTGGCCTCCGACGTCAGCCCGCCGATCATGCCGTTGACCTTGTGCGGCGGCATGGCCGAGAGGATTGCATGCCCCGAAGCACTCTCCAGCGCGGGCAACTCGCGGCCGATCTCGACGCCGATGGCGAGCGGATTGGGCGGGCGACGCACATCGACATAAATGATCCGGTCGCCTTCCATCACCGCCAGACTGACTGTCTCGTTCAGCTCCTGCGACAGGCGCAAGACTTCGCCCTCGGCGGCACTGCGCAGGTCGAACGACGCCATCGACTTGCTGGCAAGCTCGATCAGACGGTGGCCAAGCGCATAGGTTTTGAGCCGGGCGTCGTGGCGGACATAGCCGAACTCTACAAGCGCGCCGATCAAGCGGTAGAAGGTTGCCTTGGGGAGCCCGGTCGCCGACATGAGCTCGGTCGAGGTAGCCGGGCGTCCAAGCTCGTTGAGCCATTCGACGATCTGGATGCCCTTGACCAGCGTCCCCGCGCCGGGGAACGTTTCGGCGATCTTGTCAAACCTGTCCAATGTTCAGCCCACGACCTCGTTGGTATCGGGGTCGAATACATGAATCTTGTCCACCGGAAAAGAAAGGTTCAGCTGTTCGCTGTCGCTGTAGCGTCGATCATCGATCACGCGGATCAGCATGGTTTGGGCATCACGTTCCTCTTCACCTGCCAAGGCAGTGCTGTCGAGTTCCAGCGTGTTTTGGGCGGGCGTGTGGAAATGCAGTATCTTCTCGGTTCCGAGGTTTTCGACCAACGTCAAGCCCACCGCCGGTCCCGTATCGGAGACGCGCAGATGCTCTGGCCTGATACCGAAGATCATGTCACGCCCCGCCATGGCGGCGCATCTCTCCGGCAGGGCGATTTCGGCATCGCCAAAGCGCGTCACCGGGCCGTCGGCGCCTGGCTCGACTGTACCATGAAAGAAGTTCATGCCCGGCGAGCCGATGAAGCCGGCGACAAAGATGTTGTTGGGCGCGTGGAAAAGCTCTTCCGCGCTGCCCACCTGCTGGATCACGCCCCCCTTCATCACCACGATCTTGTCGGCCATGGTCAGCGCCTCGGTCTGATCGTGGGTGACATATATCGTGGTTACCCCCAGCCGTTTCTGCAGCTTGACGATTTCCGACCGGGTTTGCACCCGCAGTTTGGCGTCGAGATTGGAAAGAGGCTCATCCATCAGGAAGGCTTTGGGTTCGCGCACGATGGCACGTCCGAGAGCCACGCGCTGGCGCTGACCGCCCGAAAGCGCGCGCGGCTTGCGGTCGAGATAGGGCGTCAGCTCCAGCACCCGCGCGGCCTCTTCCACCTTAGCATTTATCTCCCGTGCTGCCATACCGTGCATCTTCAGTCCGAAGCCGATATTCTTGCGCACCGACATGTGCGGGTAGAGCGCGTAGTTCTGGAACACCATTGCAATATCGCGTTTGCCGGGCCCCAGCTCGGTCACGTCGCGCCCGCCGATGCTGATACTGCCGCCGCTGGTGGCCTCAAGCCCGGCCAGCATCTTCAATGCAGTGGACTTGCCGCAGCCCGAGGGGCCGACAAAGACACAGAACTCGCCGTCCTCGATGTCGAGGTTGAAATCGCGGATCGCTTCGACCGCGCCATAGCTTTTCTTGATATGATCGAACCGCACGGTTGCCATGATGATACTCCGTTATTTCTCGGATCCGGAGGCCAGGCCACCGACGAGGAAACGTTCAAGGAATAGGTAGACAATAATGATCGGGATGGAGGCCATGATCGAGCCCGCCATGATGACGTTCCACTCGGTTACGAACTCGCCCTTGAGAGAGGCTATGCCCATCTGAAGCGTCCAGCTTTCGTCATTGGTGGTCAGGAAAGTGCGGCCAAACAGGAAGTCCGACCAGCTGACCACAAAAGCGTAAAGCGCTGTCGCCGCCAGCCCCGGAGCCGCCACCGGCAGCACGATGCGAAAGATCGTACCCAGAGGCGAACAGCCGTCGACCAGCGCAGCCTGCTCCAGTTCCGGTGGCATGGTGTCGAAATAGCCTTTGAGCATCCAGGTGCAGAACGGCACGATTAGCGTTGCCTGTGCAATCACCACCGACCACAGCGAGCCAACCAGTCCCGTGGAGCGGAAGATGGCGAATAGCGGGATGATCAGCAGCGTCGCGGGCAGCATCTTGGAGGTCAGGATAAACAGCCCCAACCCCTGTCCGCCGCGCAGTCGGAAGCGCGACAGGGCATAGGCGGCGAGGATGGAGACCGCCAGCGACAGAATCATGGTGGCAAAGGCAATCAGGATCGTGTTCGAGAACCACAATACGAAGGGGTGCTTCTCCAGAAGGTCAGCAAAAACGTTCCACTGCGGGTCTTCGGGCCAGAACTGCGGCGGATAAGATCGCAAATTCGAAGCCGGTTGCAGCGCGGTCACCACCATCCAGTAGATAGGAAAAAGCAGCAGGGCGCAGGTCACGATGACCGTGGTGTAGAGCGCGAAGCTGCCCAGGGGGTGTCGTTTTTCCATGGTTGCCTCCTCAGTGCACCGATTTCGCCATGCGGCCCACCAGGGCCCGGCTGATGATGGCGCACAGCACCATGGTCAACACGCCCACCGCGGCCCCCTGCCCCATACGGAAGAACTCGAAGCTCTGCTCGAAGGTCAAGATCGACAGGGTTGTGGTCTCGCCAAGCGGCCCACCCTGTGTCAGCACGTGGATGATCGCGAAATCGCGGAATACCCAAAGCGTGGTCATCACCAGCGTCACGCCAACCACCGGCATCATGTTGGGCAAAGTGATGTAGTAGAACCGCTGCCAGACGCCGGCACCATCCACCTTGGCGGCCTGATACTGCTCTTCGGGGATCGACTGGAGCCCGGCGAGGAGCATGATCGACATGAGCGGATAGCCCTTCCAGATCATCACGAAACAGACAGCGGCAAATGCCGCGCCCGGATCCGAGCCGAAAGCGATCGGCTCGATCACCAATCCCGAAGTCAGAAGCAGCCAGTTTACCAGCCCGAAGGACGTATCGAGCATCCAGGCCCAGATCACTGTCGCCACGACCTCGGGCACCGCCCAGGGCAAAGCAACAAAGAGCCGTGCGGCGGTGCGGCCGCGGAATTTCTGGTTGACCAGCATGGCGGTGGCAAAGCCAATGATCACAGATAGTCCACCAACCACTGCAACCAGTTTGAAGGTGACCCAGAGGGCGTGCCAGGTCTCACCCGACCCGAAAAGCCATTGATAGTTTTCCAGCGTCCACGGTTCGGCCCCGTCCCCGATGCGGGCAATGCGCACGTCCTGCAGGCTGATGCTGACGGAGAGCAGGATCGGGTAAATGATGATGACAGCCATCAGCACCACTGCCGGGGCCAGCAGCAGGTAGCCGAACTTTGCGCGATGGCGCGGAGCGCTGAAGTCAATCATCGGGATCAGCCTGCCTTGCCGTCTGGGGCGGAATGGTAAAGTGGTTTCGGTCATGTCTAGACTTGTCCATGTATGGCCGCCTCCCTGCACGGGTGGCGGCCGACGGGAGCAAGGGTCAGTCCTTGATCCGCGAAACTTCTGCCTGAAGGCGCTTGGCAGCCTCGGCCGGATCGAGATCCTGCAGAATCATCTGCTGGGCGACCTTGTGAAAGATCTTGACGACCTCGTTGTTCTGAAGCTCCAGCCCCTTGGGCAGGCGATCGACATCTGCCGCCGCTGCATCTTCGGCAGCCTTGGCCAGCACCTCGAATGAAGGATTGTCAGCTTTGAGCTGTGTGTAATCCACGCCTGGACGCGGTGCGGGGGTCTTGGCCCATTCGGCAAAGCGCTGCTGATACTTCGGCGATGCAGTCAGCTCGATAAAATCCCAAACAAGCTCCTTCTTCTCGTCTGACATCTCGGCCGACATGCCCAGCACGTTGGAAGTTCCACCAAGAGGCGGCGAGAACGGCGACTGCGCGATCTTCAAATGTTGCTGCACTTCCGGAGAAGCGTTGCGGAAAGTGTTGTTGATCCAGCCGCCATCCACAGTCATCGCCAGCCGGCCTTCGAGCAGAAGCTGGCGCACGTCGGCGGAGCTAAGCTCCTTAGGGGTCAGGTTGTCGCGGAACAACTGCTTGTAGCGCGCCAGCCCTTCAATTACCTCGGGCCGGTCAAAGGCCGGCTCACCGTCCACGGTCCAGCTGCCTCCAGCGTCGAGCACGTAATTCAGCGCTTCCTGCATGACACTGGCCGGATCGTCGAAGGGAAGAGCGATACCGTATTGATCGATGATCCCGTCGCCGTCTGTGTCCTTCTTCAGCTCGCGCGCGGCTGTGAGATAGCTCTCCCAATCAGTGGGGATCTCCATACCGGCCTCTTCGAAAATCTGCTCGTTGTAAGCCAGCACGAAGCCGGTGTAGAGCAGCATGATGCAGACGGTCTGACCGTTCCACTCGCAGGTGGACTGACCGGCCCAGCCTTCAAGGTCGAGACCGGATTCCTTGATGTAGGGGTCGAGCGGCTCCATCCAGCCTTCATTGGCGAAGGGCTGGAACTCGAAAGCAGCCAGATGCACGATGTCGGGCGGGTTGCCTCCAGCAAACATGGTGAACATCGTGTCTGCATATTCGGCACGCGCCACGCGTGACATGTTGATCGTCACGCCGGGATGTGTCTCCTCGAACTCGGCGATGATCTCGTTCCACCAGTCGCCGTAGCCCGGCTCGTCCTTCATCCAGCTGACGAAGGTCAGCGTTTCGGCTGCCGCGGGCAGCGTGGTCAGCATAGTGCCGGCAGCCAGCAACGCGCCGACCACGGTTTTCCTCAGAATGTTCATCGATTCTCCTCCTCTTGAGACTTATAATGTCAGTAGCGGTTTCAAATGTGCCAGTCCGTCCTCATTCACACTGACACCATGGCCAGGCGTGTCCGGCACGTTGAACCGGCCGTTGTCGCAGCTGGCCGCACCTTCAAGCAGCGCAGCATTGGAGGGATATATGGTGTGCTGGAACTCATGCGCTTCGGCCCCTGCTGCCAGCGCGGCACGGAAACTGGCATTTGCAAATATCCCAAGGCCGATGGTGGCATGAGGCATGATCGCCGCGCCCTCCTCCCGGGCCAGCTTTGCGATACGCATGAACTGGGTAACGCCGGTATGGCCCATCTCGGGCTGGACGATCTGTGCGGCGGCGCGCCGCGGCAGGTAATCCCAAGTCGTGCGCCACTCCTCCCCCAGCGCCAGCGGACAGCTGATGCCTTCGCGCACCACGGTCTGCGCCTCAATGTCCTCCGAGGCCACCGGAGCCTCGATAAACCACGGATCATAGGGGGCGATCTCACGCCCAAGGGAGATGGCCGCCCCGGCGGTGCAAGTCCAATGCAGGTCGAGAGCAATCTTCTGATCAGCTCCAAGCCCGTCGCGCAGGCTTTCGAACTCGCCGCGTACATCTCCAGCGTCGCTGTGGCTCACGGGGATCTTCACCTTGTCGAAGCCGCGCGCCAGCCAGCTTTGCGCCAACTCAAGTCGCGCCGCCTTCGTTACCCCCGGCAGGCCTGAGACATATCCGGACAACGCGCCAGAGCCTGGCTTTCCAAGTGCCGTTTGCAGGCTCTCGCCCCGGCTGCGCGCGTAAAGGTCCCAAAGCGCTATATCCAGCGCGGCCAGTGTATCAGCCAGATAGCCACCCCAATAACCGCGGACCCGCTGCAACTCGTAGAGCTTGTCCCAGATCTGGTCCGGGCGCGCGGGGTCGAGCATCATCAGGTATGGACCGAGCAGGTCCTCGATCAATGCGGCGATGACACCCGGCGCGACAAGACCATAAGTCTCGCCCCAGCCCTCAGCGCCATCACTATCGGTTATGCGCAGCACCACCGAACGATCCATACGCGGATAGACGGTGCCGTTGAAACGTCGCACGATATGGTGCGTGCCAAGCGCAAATTCGCCATCGCCGAGATTGCCGAGATAGCTCTCGTTACGACTGCGCTCGAAGGCAAAAACCTCGATGCGGGCTATCCGGTTATGCATCGGCCATCTCCGGTTGGGCGACGGTGCGTTCGTACAGTTCGAGTGCCAGCTCCTGGAGCTCGGCGTCCATCTCCGGCAGCGGCTCGCGCACGTCATCGCAGGTGATCAACCCGCGGCTTTTCAGGATCAGCTTGGTCAGCCGCATCCGGTAAGGCGCCTGGATCAGCAGGAGTGGCAGCGATCGCTCATAAAGCCTCAGCGCCTCGTTCCGGTCATGTGCGGCATATGCGCGGAAAAGCGCCACATGCAGTTCAAGAAGTTCGATTGCCGGCATTGAGGCGATAGCGCCGCGGTCCAGTTCTTCCAGCAGATAGCGGGCACCGCCGCCGCCAATGACACCGTCAAGGTCGGGACCGCAACCTGCCACCAGCTTGGACACTTTTGGCCCGGAGGGAATGCCCTCTTCCTTGACGTAGCGAATGGCGGGCACCTCGGCAGCCAGCGCCAGCATGGCCTCGGCGCTCAGATCCGCCCCGCGCGGCTTGAACAGGTTCTGAAGAATGATCGGGCGTTCCGGTCCCAGAGCCTTGGCGATTCTTGCAAACCAGGTTCCGACCATATCTTCCATCGCGGGCACGGCCATCGCCATGATACCATCGGCACCGTTCTCCACCGCCATCCGGGTGATCTCGACCATTTCCGCGGGGTCGGCCGAATTGACGCCCGCAATCACCGGCAGTTTTCCACCAGCAAGCCTTGAGACCAGCGACAGGCAACCCTGTCGCTCCTCAACGGTCAGAAACAGGTCCTCGCTGGCCACGCCTGGATAAACCAGCGCCGTGGCACCCGCCTCAATTGCGTGCACGACAACCCGCTTCAATGACGCCTCGTCCGTCGACCCGTCCGCGCCGAAAGGCGTTGGCACGATTGGCAAAATGCCTTTCAGCGATCTATTCATCATTTAGTTCCAATATATGCAACTGAAGTTTCATAGTTGAAACATACGCATGATGTGCCTAAGCTGTCAACGAGATTTACAAGGGAGTGGCATAGACATGTCGGGCATCACCTTCATTGCAATTGATTGGGGCGGCAGGTCATTCCGCGCCTGGGCGCTGGACGGGGCAGGCCATGTAATCGCCATGCGCACAGGGCCGGATGGCTTAAAAACCGTGGCGGATGGCAACTTTAGCGAAGTGATCGAAAAACATTGCGGAGAGTGGCTGGCAGCAGCTCCAGAGGCGCCTGTCCTCATGAAGGGCATGATAGGGTCGCAGAGCGGATGGCTTGAGGCTGCCTATGCGCCCTGCCCGCTTCGGTTTTCCGACCTCCACGCGCAGGCGGCCCGTTTCGAAGCCCTTGGCCGACCCATTGTGATCCTACCCGGCGCAACCTGCGCCGACGCGGCTGGTGGCAACGAGGTGATGCGTGGTGAGGAGGTGCAGATATTCGGGGCTGCCGCGCTCACAGGCCGCCTGGAAGCTACGATCTGCATCCCGGGCACCCACAGCAAATGGGCTCGCCTCCAGGACGATGTGCTGACCGCATTTCATACCTATGTAACAGGCGAGCTCTACCAGCTTCTGTTGAAGCATTCGCTTGTTGGCGCACTAGCGCAGGGCGCGGCACACAGAGATGCAGCCTTCCGTCGCGGACTGGATCGCGGCGCAGCCTTTCCGCTCTCGCATGCGATTTTCGCCGCCCGCGCCAGCACATTGACCAATAACCTGAAACCGGACGAAGTCGCCTCGTTCCTGTCGGGCGCGTTGATTGGTGCGGAATTAGCAGCACAGAAGGTAACGGATGGCGTATTGCTGATGGCCAGTGGGGTGCTGGCCGATCGCTACAGCGCTGCGCTGACGCATTTCGGCTTCCGTTTCGACATGATGGACGCAGGTGCCGCAACTCTGGCCGGATTTTCCCGCTTCGTCCAGGAGCTTTCACGCCAGCGTGTGCCGGCATGAGCGAAGCTCCCGAACTTGCTCTCAACCATGTGGCCATCTCCGCGCCCGAGCCTGAACGCAGCATTGCCTTCTACACCGCCTTCGGCTTCAAACCGGGCTTTCAACGGCGCGGTGACAAAGGCCGGATCGAATTGCAGCAGATGCGGCGCGGCGCGGTCTTTGTCGAGCTTTTGGCGGACAGGAATGTCGCAGCCCCTGGCCATTTCGGTCTGCACACCCCTGACCTGGATGTGGCGCTAAGCCACCTTGCCGCGCACGGGATCGAACCCTTGCACCCGCCGCGAACCGGCGCCTCCGGCGTGCTGTGGACCTTTTTCGCGGACCCGGCTGGCAATCTGGTGGAGGTCACCGCCCCTTGCCCCGCCTGATCCCCTACGACGGCCAGGCCTTGGCCCTCATAGCGCTATTCTGCGGTGTGGCCTCAGGCGTGGCACTCAAGGCTATCGGCCCCATGCCACCAGGCGAGGCAATTGCCCTTCGCTCGGTTCTGGCCTTTGCTCTCATCGCCGGGCTCATCCCTTTGCGACGTAACACCTCTACCCGTCTGATCGGGCCGCGAGGCATGGCGCGTGCGGGGCTCGACGCACTGGCGGCTTTGAGCTTCTCATTGGCAATCTTCGAGATTCCACTGTCTCTGCTGGCCAGCATCCACGCCACGCTGCCTGTCTTGTCAGTGATCCTGTCAGGATTGCTACTGAAAGAGCGCCTGCGCGCCGGCAACTGGCTTGCGCTGGCACTTGCCTGCTGCGGCACGCTTCTGATCCTGCAGCCGGGGCTGGAATTTTCCCCGCTTGGTATCGCGCTCGCGCTGGTTTCGACGCTGGCCTATGGTTTTCGCGACGTGGCGACCCGTCAACTACCACTTGGGACCGACACCCTGCGCATCGCGCTGATCTCGCTGGCGCTGGTGGGCTCGGTGGCAGCGATACTGCCCTCGGGCGGCAGTTGGATCTGGCCAGGGCTACCAGATGCCGGGATGATCGCGCTGGCGGCGATTGGGTTTGTCGGCGCCAACGTACTGATCATCGCCGCCCTGCGACGCACCGAACTCAGCCGCATTGCCCCCTGGCGCTATACCAGCGTGCTGTGGTCGCTGGCCTTCGATGCTGCACTCTGGGGTTACCTGCCGGACCTCGCTGGGGCGTCCGGCATCGCGCTGATCCTTGCTGCCGGTATCGTGCAGCTGAAAACCACATCAAATCCCCTCCCAAGGACCTGACATGAGCCAGCCTCCCAATATCCTCTTTCTCCTGCCTGATCAGCTGCGCCCCGATTTCCTCGGCTGCTACGGCGCGGATTTCCTTAAGACCCCGGCTATTGACGGGCTGGCAGCCAAGGGAACGAGGTGGCAGACTGCCATCTCTCCCTCGCCGATCTGCGTACCCGCCCGCGCCTCGATGCTGACCGGACAGCACGCCCATAGCACCGGCATCCTCCACAACATGTGCTGGTTGCGTCCCGACCGGGCGCAAATGGGCATCCGCACCTGGCCGGAAATCCTTGCTGGCGCGGGATATCGCACCTCGGCCATCGGCAAAATGCATTTCTACCCATGGGACAGTTCCGAAGGATTTCAGCATCGGGTGATCGCTGAGGACAAGCGCCACATCCATGTGCGCGACGATTACCATCACGCCTTGCAGGCAGAGGGTTACGCAAAGCTGCATGGCAAGGAGATGCCAGGCTACTACGAATCTAAAGGCGCCAGTACCAATCCTCTGCCCGACGACCTGCAACCCGATCGCTGGGTGGCGCACCGTGCCGCGGAACATCTGCGCGGCCTCAAGGGCGACCAGCCCTTCGCAATGATGGTGGGCTTTCCCGGCCCCCACTGCCCCTACGACCCACCCGCCGAGGCCCTCGACCGTGTGGATCCGGCCGCCCTGCCCGATGCCCTGCCGCGAACCGAGGAAGGGGACAGCCACCGTCGCGACTTCATCGACGGCTACAAACGCGATTGGGCGGACCTTGACTATTCCGAACTGACCGAGGCACAGATCCGCACCATCCGGCACCACTATGCGGTCTCGGTGGAACGGCTGGACGAGGATGTGGCGCTGTTGATCGAGACGCTGCGCGAGACTGGCCGCCTGGCCAATACCATCGTCGTCTTCGCCTCGGACCATGGCGATTACCTTGGCGACTTTGGATTGATGGGCAAGGGGTACTTCCACGAACCTTCGATCCGGGTGCCGCTGATCGTGGCGGATTTTCGCAACTCGGAGGCACGGGTTGAAACTGCACCGGCCTCCTTGCTCGACCTGTTTCCCAGCTTTCTCGACTGGGCGGGGGTCGCACCGGAGCCGCAGGCCCAGGGTCGACACCTCTCAGATCCGGACCCCGCGCGCTGCATCGCGGGGGCGACCTCTGGAGGCTTCATGCTGCGCGACGCGCGATGGAAGCTGGTGCGCTATGGCAACGGCACCGAAGCATTGTTCGACCTTGACGCCGACCCGGGCGAGCAGGTGAACGTGATCGGCTCCCATCCGGATGTGCGGGCGCGGCTGGACCACGCGCTGACCACCAGCCTCCTGCAGGGGCTGGCCGCTGGCCATGCCGACAAGAACGTACCAGATGCCAAGTCGCCGCCGGAAGGACCCTTTCACGCCCCCTTCTGGCGACGTCGCTACCCGGCAAGCATCGAACCGGTAAACTTCAACACCCCACCCAGCCGCCATCCACCACGATGAAGCGCCGACGCAGACTAACAATCATCAACACGGCCTTTACAACAGTTGCCCAGCTAGAGCAGCACACCGCTTTCGGGATCGAGCAAACTCACCCTGTTCATGTCCACCGCAAAACTCTTCCTCTCCCCGGAGCAGGGGCGGTGTCTGGGTCACAAATTATGATGGCTCTATCTCCAGCGGCTTCGACAACCGGAATTGTTCCTGCCCTGGTCGGGTCGTCCATCTTGATCGCAGCAGGGTCTTGCCCGACCCGATCAGCTGGCGAGCCCGATCAATTCCCATTACTAACTCGCAAGGCAGACGTATTTCGCAGCCTTTCGCTCGCGAAGTCGATGAAGGCGCGAAGTTTTGCCGGGCATTTGCGCCCCTGCGGATAGACAATGTGTACAGGTGCCGGTGCAGGTTCATGGTCTTCCAGCGCCAGCATCAGGCGGCCCGCCTCGATGTCTTCGGAAACCTGGTAGCAAAGCGCGCGGCATAGGCCCCACCCTTGACGCGCGACTTCTATGGACGCGGCGACGCTGTTCACTGCAAGCCGCGGCTCCACCCGCACGACAGTGCGCTGGTCACGGCCAAAGCGCCATTCGCGCTGGGAGGCGCCCGTCAAAATCAACCGGTGCCCCCGGCTCAACTCGCCGGGTTGAGTGGGCAAACCGTGGCGCGAGAAATAGTCAGGCGACCCGCACAGAACGCGACGAACGGCTCCCACCCGCAAGGCCATAAGACCCGATGAAGGCAATTCGCCGATCCGAATTGCGGCATCGTATCCTTCCTCGACCAGATTGACGTTCCGGTCCACCAACAGCAAGTCGATACTGACCTGTGGGAAGGCATCGAGAAATCCGGCAACAAGCGGCGCGACATGAAAACGGCCAAGTTCCTGCGGACATGTGATGCGCAATTGTCCTGCCGGTTTGTCCGCAGCTCCCGTAACCGCGTTCTCGGCGGCCTGAAGCTGGGCCAGAACCTCCTGAATTTCTTCGAGAAAGGTCTGGCCTACATCCGTCAGCCGAACGCGGCGCGTGGTGCGAATGAGCAAGCGCGCAGCAAGACTTTCCTCAAGCTCGTTTACGGCCCGTGTCGCTGACGAGGCGCTAAGCCCCAGCATCTTCGCCCCCGCGGTAAAGCTCTCGGTCCTCGCAACCATGACAAAAACTTTCAGAGCCTGTAGCCGGTCCATTCTCGCTTCATTATTTCAAAATCTGCAACGATGAACTTTTAAAATAACCTATTAAATACAAATACAGGAAACTCTAACTTCGCATTCATCCGGCAGACGCCGAATAAAGATGCGAAAGGAAATGGTCATGACGAGACAGGATGCACGCAGAGGTGAAGCGGTTGCACTCTACCGAAACCCGAAATCCGGGCACTGTCATCGGGTGGAGCTGATGCTCGCTTTGTTGGGCGTTCCTTACCAGACAGTCGATCTGGACATGGCCAATGGTGCGCACAAAGAGCCTGGCTATCTCAAACTCAGTCCCTTCGGTCAGGTCCCGGCCATCGATGACAACGGTCTTACCTTGAGCGACTCCAACGCCATTATCGTCTATCTGGCGGACCGTTACGGTGACCTCGACAGGTGGGCCGGTCGTGACGCGCTGGAACGAGCCGAGGTTCAAAGATGGTTATCCGTGGCGGCCGGCGAAATTTACCAGGGCCCCTGCTCTGCCCGGTTGGTCACATTGTTCGGTGCGCCGCGTGACCACGCAACCGCTGTGGAGAAGGCACATGCGCTGTTCGCCGTGATGGAAACTCATTTGCAAGGACGCGAATGGCTTGCGCTTGATCGCGCAACCCTGGCGGATATCGCCGGCTACAGCTATGTCGCTCACGCACCGGAAGGTGGTGTCACGCTCGACCCCTATCCCTCGATCCGCTCCTGGCTCGGCAAGATCGAAGCTCTCCCCGGTTTCATCGCAATGGCGCGGTCACCTGCACTCGCCTGAAATTCCAACCCTGATTTGGCTGCGTAGGCAGCTCGGACAAAGCCGCGAGAGGTCCCATGACACAGTCTCACGGTCCGTTTCATGCGGGCGAACTTCGGGCACAGACCCGCGCCGGAGTAGCGCAGGATGCTGCACAGGCTGGCCGGTTCATCCGCGATTTCATGCCTGACCAGCATCGAGCCTTTTTCTCCGCATTGCCCTTTCTCGTCATTGCGGGAGCTGACAACGAAGGTCGGCGCTGGGTGTCACTGCTGGAAACTGCAGTGGGATCCGTTCGCTCTGATCATCCGCAAAATCTGTACCTGCCATGTGCTCCCATACCGGATGATCCAATGCACTCTGGCTTTACCTCAGGAGCAAGACTGGGTGTGCTAGGAATTGAACTGGCAACGCGACGGCGCAACCGCGTCAATGGCCGATTGCGGCAGAATGGAAGTGGCTTCGTTCTGGAAGTGGCGCAAAGCTTTGGCAACTGCCCGCAATATATTCACCAGCGCGATTGGCATCATGTCGGCAACACCGACGCCGCTCCGGCCAGGACTTCCAATCAACTGACGGAGGCGCAGGCGCGATGGATTGCCTCATGGGACACGTTCTTTATTGGCTCCGGCATAGCTGAAGCCGCAGACGGAAGCGCTTCGGGTTTCGACGCGTCGCATCGCGGAGGTTCGCCCGGCTTCGTTGAGGTCATGCGTGATAACAAATTGCGCTTTCCCGATTACGCTGGGAACAATTTCTTCAACACAATCGGAAATCTGCTATGCGATCCGCGTGTCGGCCTGCTCTTCGTGGACTTCGAGAACGGTGGACTGCTGCATGTGACAGGGCGCGCCGAAATCGTGTGGGACGGCAAGCACAGCCGTGACCCGCAGGCACGCCGCGAGGTGATCGTAACCATCGATAAGGTGGTGGAGCGGCAAGGCGCTCTTTCATTGCGCTGGCACACCAGCCAATTGAATGTCCGGCGACTGCGCGTCGTGGAAAAACGCTGTGAGAGTCGGGACATTACCTCTTTCCATCTGGCGCCTTTAGATGGCGCTCCCCTTCCTCTTTTCCTGCCGGGTCAACATCTGCCCATCGAACTTCACATCCCCGGTCAGGCAACACCCACAAAACGCAGCTACTCATTATCCGGTGCGCCGGCAGCGCAGACCTACCGCATCAGCGTCAAGCGCGAGGACCGTGGTCTTGCCTCGGCCTTTATGCATGACCAGCTCGAAGTTGGGGATGTGGTGCAGGCTCGCGAGCCTTCGGGCGACTTCGTTCTCCCCTCGGGCGACGCACCTCTTGTTTTGGCAAGTGCCGGTGTGGGCGTCACACCCATGGTCGCCATGCTTTATGAACTGGTCGAGACAAAGACCTCCCGCCCGGTCTTCTTCGTGCAAGGCGTGCGCGACGGCGCGTCCTATCCCTTCCAGAAGGAAGTGGCGAAACTGGCTTCTGACAAAAGAAACATCAGATTGCGCACATGCTTTTCCGCCCCAAGGCCCGAGGATTTCCCCCTACCTTTCCATGCGAAAAAGGGGCGGGTGACGGCACTGGATCTGCTCTCGCTGAATGCAGGACCGGATGCCGACTTCATGCTCTGCGGGCCGGTAGGGTTCATCGCGTCGCTTGCAAGCGGGCTGGAAAAGGGCGGCATACGAGACAAGCATATTCACTACGAGACTTTCGGCCCGGCAAGCTGAAAACCGCCTGTCATCAGCGCTCCAGTGTCCGTTGCAGCAGTGCGATCGCGTAGTCATCATCGGGTGCAGCGCGCGTGAACAGGATGCGATACATGACCGGTGCGATGACACCGTCCAAAAGCTCGTCCGTAGATGGCGGTTCATCGGACTCATCACGGGCCCGTTCAAGGATGGCGTCCAGCTGTTGGCGGGTATAGGCGGAACACTGCCCCGCATTTTCCGCCCGCTCGCCGCCCAGAACCTCGCGCAGCATCGCGCGCCCAGGGTCGGAGGACATTTCCTCCACGAACTGGCGTAGCCATATCTCGAGATCCCTGCGCCAATCACCGGTAGCTTCCGGTGGTGCGTCAGGACGCAAATTCTGCGCTGCGACCTGCGCGAGCAGCTCGTTCAATGTACCCCAGCGCCGATAGATCGTGGACGGCGTCACACCTGCACGCGCGGCAATCGCGGGTACCGTCAGATCACCATCCGGCTCCTCACGCAACTCTTCGACGGCCTTGAAGATCGCAGCCTGTATGCGCGCGGACCGTCCGCCGGGGCGCGCCATCGCGCGACCTCCCCCGTCCGTTTCTCGCGTGTTTTCAACCATTTCGAAGTTTCCAATTCAATATCCAACCTCCTTAACGCAAAATATTTGCATTAGTGCCCTCATTTCACTATAACGCAAATTCTTAGCTTTTACACGAGGCAACCTCAATGACCTTGCTTTCCGATCGACCGATTGCCCGCACCTGCAGAAGTCGTGATCTGGGACTTCACGCGGTAACGCTGATCGCTTTCCTGGCCGCGTCCAGTGTGCCCGCACCGCTCTACCCGCTTTACCAGGCGCAATGGGGCTTTTCGGCCTTCACCATCACGCTGGTGTTTGCGGTTTACGCACTCGCACTGCTGATAGGCCTCCTGTTCTTTGGAACCATGTCCAATCGCTTCGGCCGACGCTTTGTCATATTGCTGGCGCTGGGCGTACAGCTCGGCGCCATGGCGCTTTTCCTTTCAGCGCACGACAGCACATGGCTGATCGTCGCCCGTATCGTACAAGGATTTGCCACAGGCCTTGCCACGACCGCACTGGCAGCAGCACTCCTCGATGTCGATCAGAAAACGGGAGCAACGATCAACAGCATTTCGCCGATGATCGGAATGGCTGTTGGCGCATTGGGTTCAGGTCTGCTCGCGCAACTGGCGCCCGCACCGCTTCATCTGGTCTTTGTCGTATTGGTAGTCCTTTTTGCAGTTCAAGCACTGCGCACGGCCGGAAGCCCCGAAACATCCTCTTCTCTGACTGATGAGCCATGCAGACCAAGCCTGCGCATGGACATCCCAGCAAATGCCCGGCGCACATTCCTGCTCGTATCTCCAATCAACATTGCCGTATGGGCACTTGGTGGTTTCTTCCTGTCCCTGATGCCCTCGATCATCACCGAGATCGCGACTGAGCAGGTGCAGATGCTTGGCGGCGGAGCAGTGGCCGGACTGACATTGGCTGGTGCAGTTGCTGTTATGACACTTCGCGGCAGCACCCCCAGAACAGCGCTTCTGGCGGGTAGCG
>Ga0310345_10001243_pt1 | contig 29504 bp, 20 predicted proteins | sample HC15DNA20500_MG_FD_204667 | JGI IMG/M metagenome (GOLD analysis project Ga0310345, IMG submission 204667) | Marine microbial communities from station ALOHA, North Pacific Subtropical Gyre - HC15-DNA-20-500_MG | ecosystem: Environmental > Aquatic > Marine > Oceanic | place: Pacific Ocean: North... | reverse complement strand
CATTGGGCAAAGCGCCAATGGGGCCCCCCTCCCGACTCCGCCGGGGCCTCGCGCGCTTCGCGCGCTGGCCCCGCGACCCCAGCGACGGGGCGCTGGGGGCCCTGCGGCTCGCGCTCGCGCTGCGCGCTCGCTGGCCGCCCGCTGCCGCGGGATCGAACACAGGTGGTGGTGCGTGCGGCGACCTCGCTGCGCTCGTCGCCCTGCCGCGCAGTGGTTGGCCCCCTCCCGACTCCGTCGGCGCGTCGCGCTGCGCGCTCGCTGGCCGCCCGCTGTCGCGGGATCGAACGACTCGAGTGGCGCCTTGCGGCGACCTCGCTGCGCTCGTCGCCTGCCGTCGTCTCGGGTCGGTCGTCGCGGTCTAGCGGAGCGTGTCGGAGAGGAAGCTCAGGGTGGAGCAGGCGATGGCGCCGTCGTCGGTGGGGCGCCGCGGGAAGACGCCGAAGCCGTGGCTGTGGTGTGGGAGCTCCAGGGTGTGCACGCGGACTCCGGCCTGCTCGAGGGCGCGGCGCATGCGGCGGGTCTGATCCACCTCCACGATGCGATCGCGGAGCCCGTGCACCAGGAGCATGGGAGGGTCGTCGCGATCGACGTGCGTGATCGGCGACGCGAGGGTCGCGCGCGCGGGGTCTCGGGTGCGGCTGACGCCGAGCAGGTTGCGGATGGCCCCGTCGGCGCCGGGGCCGACGCGGAGCGGCGCGCGCAGGTCGTAGGGGCCGTAGAAGCTCACCGCCGCCTGGAGCGCGACCGAGCCATGGTCGACCGGGCAGGTGCCGTCGTCGAGGTCGTCGACGTCCGACGCGGTGGCGAGCATCGAGGCGAGGTGGCCGCCGGCCGAGAAGCCGACCGCGGCGAAGCGTCGGGCGTCGAGGCCGAGCTCCGGGGCGCGCTCTCGAAGGGTCCGGACCGCGCAGCGGAGGTCGGAGACCGGGCCCGGGAAGACGCTGCGCAGGCCGTCGGCGAGGCGGTAGTCGACGCTCGCCGCCGCGTAGCCCTGGGCCGCGAAGGCGTGCATCGTGCTCGTCATGTGCTGGCGGTGACCGCGACGCCACGCCCCGCCGTGCACCAGGAGCACCGTGGGGTGAGGCCCGGGGGTGCTCGGTCGCACCAGGTCCAGCTGCAGGGCGCGACCCCGCACGCTGCCGAAGCGGACCCGCTCCACCACCGCGGCCCGACGCGGGAGCGGCGCGACGCAGCGCTCGGCCGGCGGACGGCGAGACACCGACCCGAACGCCACCGTGCACGACGCGAGCAGAACGATCCCCAGCGCGGATCCCACCTTCGATCCCACGGGCACCTCCGGACAGCGGCGCTCGCCACGCAAACGACGCGCCGAATTCATCATCCCCGATCGCGGGGCTCGCGGGGAGTGGGGATTCACCTCACTGCGCAGGTGTTGCGCAGGCCTCGTGCAAACAACGCGCTGTAGTGCGCCACCCCACAACGATGGGAGGTCCCCAACACCGTCCAGTGTCGGAAATCCGCTCACCCCGGATGGCGCGCGCCGTGCTTCGGGCGACCCGCATGACACGGGTCCTGGCTTTCATGATCGCCGCCCTCGCCCTCGGCGCGACCGCCCCCGCGGCGGCGCAGCTCGAGCGCGTCGAGCTTCGCGGCGAAGGTCTGGTCGGCGGACAGCTCGCCGACTTCCAGCGAGACGATCTCGGCTTCGAGGCCGGGGTCGCCGGCGCGCTCCGACCGGGCTTCCGGATCGTCGACATGCTCGCGATCCAGCTCGGCCTCGGCGTGCAGCTGTTCCCCGCCGACAACGGCGCGGGGCAGCTCTTCTTCGCCGGCGGTGGTCTCCGGTTCGAGCCGCGCATTGGCGACGTCGGGCGGCTCTTCGTCGACGCCAACGCCAACTACGGGCTCACCGGCGATCTGCACCGCTTCGCGATCGACTTCGGCGCGGGCTTCGAGTTCGACGTGCACTCGCTCGTCAGCGTCGGCCCGATGCTCCGCTACTCGCACCTCTTCGCCGCCGAAGGCGACGTGCCCCAGGACGCGGTGAGCATCTGGGGCGGCGTCTCGGTGGTCGTGCGCCTCGGCGAGGAGCCCCAGGAGGAGGGGCCCGCCGCCGACAGCGACGGGGACGGCGTGATCGACGGGCAGGATCTCTGCCCGCAGGTCCCGGCCGGCGACACCCCCGACCCCGCGCGCCCGGGCTGCCCGCTCGTCGACCGCGACGAGGACGGTGTCTCGGATCGAGACGACGTGTGCCCCGACACGCCGCAGGGCGAGCACCCCGACCCCGAGCGCCCCGGCTGCCCCGAGGCGGACTCCGACGAGGACGGCGTGCACGACTCCGAGGACGAGTGCCCGACCACCCCGCAGGGTGAGCACCCCGATCCCGAGCGCCCGGGCTGCCCGGCGCCGGACACCGACTCCGACTCCTTCGTCGACACCATCGACCAGTGCCCCGAGGTCCACGTCGGGCCGCACCCCGACCCCGAGCGTCAGGGCTGCCCGCTGCCCGACCGCGACAACGACATGGTGCCCGACGCCACCGACGCGTGCCCCGATCGACCGGGCGCGCCCAACGAGGACCCGGAGCGGAACGGCTGCCCGTCCCTGGTGCACATCCAGGACGGTCAGATCCACATCAACCGGCCGGTCTTCTTCGCGACCGACAGCGACCGCATCCTCCCGCGGAGCATGCCGGTCATGCGCGCGCTGCGTGACGCGCTCCGCGCGAGCCCCTTCATCCGCCGGATCTCGATCGAAGGTCACACCGACGACCGCGGCACGGAGGAGCACAACCTCGACCTGTCGAACCGCCGCGCGCACAGCGTGATGACGTGGCTGGTCGAGCAGGGCATCGAGCCGGACCGCCTCGAGGCGCACGGCTTCGGCGAGGCCCGCCCGCTGATCCCCGAGGAGAACCGGCGCGCCCGCGCGGTGAACCGCCGCGTGGAGTTCCACATCCTCGACCCGGCCCAGGAGCGACAGGAAGCGACCATCCCCGACCAGCAGCCCAGTGAAGCAGGAGGTGCGCGATGAAGAAGTGGACCGCGATCGCGCTCGGAGTGGCGGCCCTGACCGCCGGATGTGACAACCGCCCCCTCCTCGGCCGGCTGACGGACGGAGGCGCCCCGATGGACGGCGACGTCCGCATGGACGGCGACGTGGCGATGGACGGCGACGTCCTGGGCGACGGCTCGATGGGCGACGGCTCGATGGGCGACGGCTCGATGGGTGACGGCTCGATGGGCTGCGTGGCGCCGCGCGTGATGTGCGGCGACGAGTGCGTGGACCCGAACACGGACCCGGCGCACTGCGGCGGCTGCGGCATGACGTGCGAGGCCGGCATGGGCTGCTCCGGCGGCTCGTGCGAGACCTGCGGCGGCGACGGCGAGATGTGCTGCGGCGACACCTGCGCGGCCGGCCTCGGCTGCGGCACGACGATGAGCTGCGAGACCTGCGGCGCCATCGGCGAGGTCTGCTGCGGCGGTGACACCTGCGATCCGGGCGCCACCTGCGAAGGCGGCGCGTGCGTCGCGTGCGGCGCGCCCGGCGCGAGCTGCTGCCCGGGCGACGAGTGCGACCTCGGCGGGTCGTGCGTGGCCGGCGTCTGCCTCGACTGCGGCGCCAGCGGCGAGCCCTGCTGCGGCGGCGTGACCTGCGACGCCGGCCTCGCCTGCGACTCCGGCACCTGCGGAGCCTGCGGCGCCGCCGGCGAGACCTGCTGCCCGGGCGACACCTGCGAGGCCGGCCTCGCCTGTGAAGGCGGGACCTGCGGGACCCCGTGCGGCGCCCTCGGCGAGGCGTGCTGCCCGGGCGACACCTGCGACGGAACGCTGACCTGCGACGGCGGGATCTGCGACACGAGCTGCGGCGGCGTCGGTCAGCGTTGCTGCGCGGGCGACGTGTGCGAGACCGGCATCCCCTGCAACGTGCTGACGAACGTCTGCGCCACCATCGACTGCGGCATGCCGGGCGAGCCCTGCTGCGCGGGTCGCACCTGCGCGGGCACCGCCATCTGCACCGGGCTCTTCTGCGCCACCGGGTGCGGGGCCAGCGGCGAGGCGTGCTGCGCCGGCGACCGCTGCAACGAGGGCAGCACCTGCTCCGGCGGGACCTGCTCGGGCTGCGGCGGCGCGGGCGAAGCGTGCTGCCCTGGCGACACGTGCAACCCCGGTCAGGCCTGCAACGCCGGCACCTGCGGCTCGTGTGGGGCCGAAGGCCAGGGCTGCTGCGCGGGGAACGCCTGCGCCGCGGGTCTCGCCTGCGACGGTGGGGCGTGCACCCGCTGCGGCGCCGACGGTCAGCCCTGCTGCCGCGGCAACACCTGCGACACGGGCCGCATCTGCGACACCGCCGCCGGCCTCTGTCAGGGCTGCGGCGCGCGCGACGAGCCGTGCTGCGCCGGCGACAGCTGCCGCCTCGGCTTGCGCTGCGACACCGCGCGCTCGGTCTGCGAGAGCATCATCCCTTGACGCCCGGATCGGACGCAGCGAGGAGATCCTGCTCCTCGCTGCGTTCGCGATCCTCCTCGACCTGCTTGTCGAGGTCGTGATCGGCCTCGAGGTCGTGGGCGGGCGCGTCGATGACCTCGGCCGGCTTCTCCGGCGGCGCGTCCTTCCGCACCACCACCTGGGTCGGGAAGGGCATGTCCACCCCGGCCTCGTCGAGCGCCACCTTCACCCGCCGGATGGCCTCGCTCCGCACCTTGCCGAAGTCGTACTCGCGCTGGTCGACCCAGCCGTAGACCTCGACGGTGACCGTGAAGTCGGCGAGCTCCTGCACTCGGGTGAACGGCTCGGGATCGCCGAGCACGCCCTCCATCTCGCTCAGCGTCTTCGTCACGATCCGCTGCATGGCCGTCAGGTCCTCGGCGACGCCGACCCCGACGGTGAAGAGGAAGCGGCGACGCGGGTTGAGCGTGAAGTTCGTGGTGACGCTCTTGAAGACCTCGGCGTTGGGCAGCCGGAGGTGGTTGCCGTCGAGCGTCATGAGCACCGTGTCGCGGGACGTCAGGCGGACGACCTTGCCCTCGTGGTCGCCGATCATCACGTGCTCACCGGGCGCGAACGGGCGACGCACCGCGAGCAGCACGCTCGCGAGGTAGTTCTCGATGATGTCCTTGAAGGCGAAGCCGACCGCGAGGCCCACCACGCCGGCGGTGCCGAGGACCGCGCCGAGCACGGCGGTGGCCTCGAGCAGGTCGAGGGCGAGCGCGAGCCCGGCGAGGAAGACGAGCGCGCCCAGCAGCTGTCGACCGATCGAGCGCAGCAGGGGGTTCTTGCGGCGAGCCCGGCGCCCGCGGACGAACGAGCCGACGAACCAGAACAGGACGATGATGGCGAGCGCGATGCCGTAGAGCGGGAGCCGGGCCGCGATCCGCTCGAGCCGCCTCGAGAGCCGCGTCCAGGTGTTCTCGACCCGGGTGTCCACCGCCTGATCGACCTCGAGCTCGGAGTCGACGTAGAGGACGCCCTCCCGCTCCGAGGCGAACTCGACCGCGCGCTGCATCGCCTCGTCGCTCGGGACGCGGCCGCGCAGCTGCACCACGCCCCCGCTCGCCTCGACCCGCACCCCCGACAGCTCGGAGACGTGCGCGAAGACCTGCCGCAGCCGCCCGGCGAGCTCCCGATCCGGGTCCGACGCGTTCGGCTCGTCGGCCTCCTCGACCCGCACCTCGAGGTCGTTGGCGACCCACAGCCAGTCGCCGGCGGCCCGCGCGATCTGCTCGGCCGCCTCGCGCTCTCGGGGCGCGCCGACCTCGCCCTCGAGGTGCAGGACGCCCGCCTCCTCGCGCACCGTCGCCCCGGTGAGCCCGAGCGAGGCGAGCGCGGTGCGCACGCGGGCCACGTCGTCGACCGGCGCCTCGAGCCCCGCGTCGAGCGCGACCTCCGGCGCGTCCTGCGCCTCCACCGATCCCGCGAGCGCGAGCACCCCAAAGAACGCCAGCCATCGAGACATGGCCGCCATGTAGGCACACCTGGCTCGTGACGAAAAGCCGAGGGCCCTTCGCGTCTCGAGCGACTACCGGGCCGCCGCGAGATCGAGGGTGGGCGCGGCTCGCACGCCGTCCGCGACCGACCACTCGCCGCGGCGCCAGGCGTCGAGCGTGGCCTCGGGCGTGGGCGGCTGCGCGGCGCACCAGCGCAGATACCCGGTGAACGAGATGTCCGGGTCGGCCTCGACGGAGGCCGGGAGCCGCACGCCGCGCGCCAGCGCGTCCTCGAGCGAGGCGAGGAGGCGCTCGTGGTAGCCCTCGAAGACGACGAGGTCGCGCAGCCACCCCGCGCGGGGATCGCCGCCGCTCACCACCGCCGCGGCTCGGTCCCGCGCCTCCGCCAGCGCGCCGGGGTGCAGCGAGAGCAGCGCGAGGTCGTAGGCGAACTGAGGCCCGTCGTGATGGGCGCCGAGCAGGTGACGGATGACGCGCTCCCGCGAGCTGACGAGCCCCGAGAAGTCGAGCGGCGCGACCGCGCGCTCGCGCACCAGGAACGGGAAGCGCACCCCGCGGTGGACGAGGAGCCGCGCCCGCCAGGTCGACCGCACCGGGTCGGTCGCGCTGTTGCCGATCGTCTCCGAGCGGAAGAGCACCCGGTGCCACATGCGCAGCACGCCGAGCGCGATCTGCCACTCGTTCGGTGTGACCGGGACCATGCCGGCCGCCTCCACCCGCGCGAGGGCCTCGCGCACGCGCTCGGGGAACAGGAGGATCGGTCGCAGCAGCCAGCGAGGAGCCATGACCCGAGCCTAGATTGGTCCAACCAATCATGCAAGCGGATGCGATATACCGGCGGGGCATGTCCGAGACGCCGTTTCGCATCTTCCGCGGGTTCAACGACGAGAGCCTGAAGTGGGCCGCCCGCTCGACCTTCCGGCTCGACCGCAAGAGCGCGCCGTCGTTCCGTGGCGATCCGATGGCCGAGCGCATCGTGCGCGCCCTCGCGGAGCGGCGCGCGATCAACGTCAAGGAGACCCTCGAGAGCTTCGAGACCTTCTCCCGGATCCGCCGCCGGGTCCGCGCGCCCCGGGTGGCCGACGTCTGCTGCGGGCACGGCCTCACCGGGCTGCTGTTCGCGGCGATCGAGCGGCAGGTCGAGGAGGTGGTCTTGCTGGACCGACAGAAGCCGCCGAAGGCGGACCTCGTGGTCGACGCGGTCTGCGAGGCCGCGCCGTGGGCGCGCGAGAAGATCCGCTGGGTGGAGGCCCCGATCGAGCGCAGCGCCGACGAGCTGAGCCCGGAGACCTCGGTGGTCGCGGTGCACGCGTGCGGCGTGCGCACCGATCGGGCCATCGACCTCGCGCTCTCGGTCGGCGGCCACCTCGCGGCCATCCCCTGTTGCTACAAGCAGACCGCCAAGGACGCGCCCCGCGCCCTACGCGACGCCCTCGGCGCCGAGCTCGCCACCGACGTACACCGCACCTACCGCCTCGAGGCCGCCGGCTTCCGCGTCGAGTGGGGCGCGATCCCCGAAGCGATCACCCCGATGAACCGCATCCTCTTCGGCCTCCGCTGATCCCAGGCGGAATCTCCGGTGAAACCGCGACAGGCTTCGGCGGCAACTGGGCTCTCGCCAAGCCGCAAAGCCGCAAAGGGGTGAGCTGGCAGCGCGGGCGGCACGCTCGAGCACGGCGGCACCGGAGCGTTCGGGGACGATCCTATTCAAATCATCGAACCCCGATCGCGGAATCTCCGGTGAAACCGCGACAGGCTTCGGCGGCAACTGGGCTCTCGCCAAGCCGCCAAGCCGCAAAGGGGTGAGCTGGCAGCGGGATGGCCGCCGGCCGCCGCTCGGCTCACGGTCCACCCATCCGCGCCGGGAGCAACTTGGCTCTCGCGGAGACGCAGAGGCGCAGAGGCGCAGAGATGGAGCGGGCGGCACGCTCGAGCGGATGACGTTCGTGGCCGGAGTGAGCCACGACTAGGCCACCCTCCATCCCGCGGCCACCCAGCCCCTTGGCGGCTTTGCGTGAAATTAGTTGCCACCGAAGCCCCACACCTCGATTCGGCAGAGATAGACGCCACGACGAGCCGATCCCGGCGAACCTCCATCCCGCCGCCCCAGCCCCAGAACTCGAGCCCCTCCGAGCACGGCATCTAGATACGGCAGAGATCGAGTGGGCGACGAGCCGAGCCCCGGCCACCTTCCATCCCGCCGCCCCCCACCTCTCTGCGCCTCTGCGTCTCTGCGAGAGACCAATTGCCACCGAAGCTCTGCACCTGGTCGGAGCGCACGCCGAGCCCCGGCCAGCCTCCATCCCGCGGCCACCCAGCCCCTTTGCGTCTTTGCGTCCTTGCGTGAAATTAGTTGCCACCGAAGCCCCACACCTCGATTCGGCAGAGATAGACGCCACGACGAGCCGATCCCGGCGAACCTCCATCCCGCCGCCCCAGCCCCAGAACTCGAGCCCCTCCGAGCACGGCATCTGGATACGGCAGAGATCGAGTGGGCGACGAGCCGAGCCCCGGCCACCACCCATCCCGCGGCCACCCACCTCTCTGCGCCTCTGCGTCTCTGCGAGAGACCAATTGCCACCGAAGCGCCGCACCTGGGTCGGAGCGCACGCCGAGCCCCGGCCACCCTCCATCCCGCGGCCTCCATCCCGCGGCCACCCAGCCCCTTTGCGCCTTTGCGTCTTTGCGTGAAATTAGTTGCCACCGAAGCCCCACCCCTCGATTCGGCAGAGATGACGCCACGACGAGCCGAGCCCCGGCCCACCCTCCATCCCGCCGCCCCCCACCTCTCTGCGCCTCTGCGTCTCTGCGAGAGACCAATTGCCACCGAAGCTCTGCACCTGGATCGGAGCGCACGCCGAGCCCCGGCCACCCTCCATCCCGCGGCCACCCAGCCCCTTTGCGGCTTCGCGGCTTGGCGAGAGCCCATCGCCGCCGAGGCACCGCATCTAGATACGGCATAGATCGAGAGGGCGAAGGGGTATACCGGGGGCATGACGAAGAGCTTCGTGGCGGGGGCGACCGGGCTGACCGGGCGATCGGTGGTGGAGACGCTGCGGTCGAAGGGGCTCCCGGTGATCGCGCACGTGCGGCCGGACTCGTCGCGGCGGGACGAGTGGCGGGCGCGCTTCGAGGAGATGGGCGCCGAGGTGGACGTGACCGCGTGGGACGAGGACGCGCTCGCCGAGACGCTGCGCGCGAAGGCGCCGGACGTGGTCTTCGCGCTCCTCGGCACGACGAAGCGGCGCGCGCGGCGGGCGGACGATCCGAGCGCGGAGACCTACGAGGCCGTCGACTACGGCCTGACCGCGATGCTGCGGCGGGCGGCCGAGCGGTCCGGGCACGGGCCCCGCTTCGTGTACCTCAGCTCGATGGGGGTGAAGCCGGGGACCTCGAACGCGTACCTCGCGGCCCGCGCCCGGATCGAAGCCGAGCTGCGAGAGGGCGCGTTGCCCTGGGTCTCGGCCCGCCCGTCCTTCATCGTGGGCGACCGCGACGAGACCCGGCCCGGGGAGGCGATCGGCTCGTCGGTGGCCGACGCGCTGCTCGGCGCGCTCGGCGCGGTCGGCGCGCGCTCGCTGAGGGATCGCTACGCGTCCATGACCGGGCCCGAGCTCGCCCGCGCGCTCGTCGCGATCGCCCTCGACCCCGATCGGGACGGCGAGGTCGTCGAAGCCGACGCGCTGCGCGCCCTCGCCTGAGGCGCCCCATTTTTGCGCGCTTGACAGGTTTACAGCGGGGCCCGGCAACGCAGTGCGTCATCGCGGGATCGTTGAGATTTTCGACTTTACAAAACGACCCACGAACGAGGGCCTGGTAGGTGGGGCATCCGTGCCTACATGCCGCCAAAGTTACCCTGGAATCAGCTACAAAGCGGGAGTTAACGGCTTGACAGACCAAGGCCCTCCCATACACTCCCAGCGCTCGGCCGACCCTGGCGGCGGCCAGAGCGAGCTTCCCCTCACCACCGGAGGACTGACGCAATGAGCCAACTCGACCTGCCCGATGGGGTGAACGTGCTCGGGCCCGTCGACGACGCGGGCGCGCAGATCCTGAGCCGCGAGGCGTGCGCGTTCGTCGCCGACCTCGTGCGCACCTTCCGAGCTCGGGTGACCGAGCGGCTCGAGGCGCGTGAGGCGCGCCGCGGCCAGAAGCTCCGCTTCCTCGACGAGACGAAGTCGGTGCGCGACGGCGACTGGAAGGTGGCTCCGCTGCCGAAGGCGCTGCTCGACCGCCGGGTCGAGATCACCGGCCCCGTCGACCGGAAGATGATCATCAACGCGCTCAACTCGGGCGCCAACTGCTTCATGGCCGACTTCGAGGACTCGAACTCCCCCACCTGGGAGAACTGCCTCGCCGGCCAGGTGAACCTTCGGGACGCCGCCGCCCGGACCATCACCTTCCACGATCCCCGCAAGGGCAAGGACTACGCGCTCAACGACGAGGTCGCGACGCTCCTCGTCCGGCCCCGCGGCTGGCACCTCTTCGAGCGCCACTTCCTCGTGGACGGCGAGCCCGCCCCCGCCGGGATCTGGGACTTCGGCTTCTACTTCTTCCACTCGGCCAAGACGCTGCTCGCGAGCGGCGCCGGCCCGTACTTCTACCTGCCGAAGATGGAGAGCCACCTCGAGGCGCGGCTCTGGAACGACGTGTTCCTCCGGGCGCAGGAGAAGCTCGGCGTCGAGCCCGGCACGATCAAGGCGACGGTGCTCATCGAGACGCTGCCGGCCGCCTTCGAGATGGACGAGATCCTCTACGAGCTGCGGCAGCACTCGGCCGGCCTCAACTGCGGCCGCTGGGACTACATCTTCAGCTACATCAAGGTGAACGCGAACGACCCCGAGCGCGTGTGCCCGGACCGCGGCCAGGTCGGCATGACCCAGCCGTTCATGGACGCCTACACCACGCTGGTCATCCAGACCTGCCACCGCCGCGGCGTGCACGCGATGGGCGGCATGGCGGCGCAGATCCCGATCAAGAACGACGAGAAGGCCAACGCCGAGGCCATCGAGAAGGTCCGCCGCGACAAGCAGCGCGAGGTCCAGAAGGGCCACGACGGGACGTGGGTCGCCCACCCCGGGCTGGTCGCGATCGCGAAGGAGATCTTCGACGAGCACATGCCCGGCGCCAACCAGATCGACAAGACCGTCGACGCGAAGGTGACCGAGGCCGACCTCGTCCGCGCGCCCGACGGCACCAGGTCGGTCGAGGCGCTCCGGCACAACATCCGCGTCGGCGTCCAGTACATCGAGGCCTGGCTTCGGGGCAACGGATGTGTCCCGCTGTACCACCTGATGGAGGACGCGGCGACGGCCGAGATCTCGCGCACGCAGATCTGGCAGTGGCTGAAGCACGGCGCCGTCCTCGACGACGGCGAGCCGGTCACCAAGGAGCGCGTCCGCGCGGCCCTCGAGGCCGAGATGGACGTGATCCGCGAGGAGATCGGCGGCGAACGATTCCAGCAGGGCGCCTTCGACGAAGCGAAGGAGCTCTTCTTCGAGGTCGCGACGAGCGAGCAGCTCATCGAGTTCCTCACCCTCCCCGCTTACGAGCGCATCGTGACCTCCGACGCGCGCGGCTGAACCCGAGAACAGGAGTAAAGACGTGGCAACCCTTCCCCCGATCGAGAGAGACACCGACGACTGGAGCCACCCGCGTTGGAAGGGCGTCGAGCGCCCCTACACGCTGGAGGACGTCAAGAAGCTCCGCGGCTCGCTGCGGCTCAGCTACACCCTCGCCGACAAGGGCGCGCGTCGCCTCTGGAAGGCGATGGACGAGAAGCCCTTCGTCCGCTCGCTCGGCGCCCTGACCGGCGGCCAGGCGGTGCAGATGGTGCGCGCGGGCCTCGAGGCGATCTACTGCTCCGGCTGGCAGGTCGCGGCCGACGCGAACACCGCGGCGCAGACCTTCCCCGACCAGAGCCTCTACCCGGCCGACTCGGTGCCGAAGCTCGTGAAGCGCATCAACAACGCGCTCATGCGCGCCGACCAGATCGACTCCGTCGATGGCGTCGACCGCATGGACTACTTCGCGCCGATCGTCGCGGACGCGGAGGCGGGCTTCGGTGGCCCCCTCAACGCGTACGAGATGATGAAGAACATGATCGACGCGGGCGCCGCCGGCGTGCACTTCGAGGATCAGCTCTCGAGCGAGAAGAAGTGCGGCCACCTCGGCGGCAAGGTCCTCGTCCCGACCAGCGTCTTCATGCGCAGCCTCACCGCGGCCCGCCTCGCGGCCGACGTCTGCGGCGTGCCCACCGTGCTCATCGCGCGGACCGACGCCGACAGCGCCAAGCTCCTCACGAGCGACATCGACGAGCGCGACCAGCCGTTCTGCACCGGCGAGCGCAGCCCCGAGGGCTTCTTCTACGTGAAGACCGGCATCGAGAGCTGCATCGCCCGCGCGAAGAGCTACGCGCCGATCGCCGACCTCATCTGGATGGAGACCTCCACCCCGAACCTCGAGCAGGCCAAGCAGTTCGCCGAGTCGGTGCTCAAGGACTTCCCCGACAAGAAGCTCGCCTACAACTGCAGCCCGAGCTTCAACTGGAAGAAGAACCTCGACGACTCGACCATCGCCAAGTTCCAGAAGGAGCTCGGCGCGATGGGCTACAAGTTCCAGTTCGTCACCCTCGCCGGCTTCCACATGCTCAACTACTCGAGCTTCATGCTCGCGAGCGACTACAACGAGCGCGGCATGGCGGCGTACTCGGAGCTCCAGGAGAAGGAGTTCGCGGCGGAATCGATGGGCTACACCGCGACCAAGCACCAGCACGAGGTCGGCACCGGCTACTTCGACCTGGTCACCAACCTGGTCAGCGGCGGCGAGAGCAGCACCACCGCGCTGAAGGGCTCGACCGAAGAAGAGCAGTTCTGAGCTTCGCGCTCGAACCGACGAAGCGGGCCGCCGTCCTCGAGACGCGCGGCCCGTTTCTCGTTTCTCACTCGCTCAAGGCGACGCAGACCTCGCGGCTGACCCGGCGGGAGAGCGCGGCCTCGCCGCCGAGGAGGGACGCGCGGAGCCCGAGGTCGCGGAGCGCGGCGCGGGTGGCGTCCGGGAGGGCCTCGGGCGTCGCGTAGAAGACGACGTGGCCGAGGGCGCCGGCGGCGAGCGCGTCGACGATCGGGTCGTGCCGCACGAGGAAGGCGTCGCTCGCGTCGACGCCCTCGTCCCGCGCGAGCACCCGCGCGACCTGGGCGGCGGTGTCGAAGCGGCTGGAGCCGGCGAGGCGACGCGGCGAGGGGAGCGCCCGGAGCACCGCGTCGGACACGGCCGCCGGTCCGCCGACGACGAAGGTGCGGCGGACCCCGAGGCGCTCGAGCGCGCGGCGGGTCTCGGCCGGGATCGTGTCCCGGGTCACCAGCAGCACCGGCGCGTCGAGCTGCCCCGCCGGGCCAGCCGCCGCGAGCGCGTCCGAGACGGAGGCGTCGGCGCCGGAGACGACGAAGGCGGTCCGCGCCGCCCCACGCCGCTCGGCGACCCGGGCCGCGGTGTCGAAGCGCGTCGCGCCGGCCACCCGCTCCACCCGCGAGACCGACGGCAGGCTCGCGAGCCGCGCCGCCACCCCCGCCGAGACCGCGCCCTCGCCGCCGATGACGAAGACGGTCCGGGTGCCCCAGCGGCGGAGCGCTCGCTCCGTCTCGTCCGGCAGCCGATCCGGCGCGGTGAGGATCAGGGGCGCAGACAGGGATCGCGCGAAGGGGCCGGCGCTCAGCGCGTCGATCACGCCTCCGCCCACCCCGCTCACCACCACCGCCACCGAGCGATCGACCGCGTGCGCGTCCGCGACGGCGATCGCGGTGGCGAAGCGGTTGGGGCCGGAGAGGCGGTCGACCTCGGCGCAGGGCGCGTCTTCGCCCGCGTAGAGCGCCCGGACGCCCTCCACGTCGAGGGGCGAGAGGCCGTCGTGGTTCGCCTCGTACAGGCTGCCGTCCCGGAGGGTGATCGTCGGGCTGCATCGCCCGCGCGCGTCGCAGCGACCGCTGAAGGCGGTGGGAAAGTAGTGCATGCGCGAGCCGGTGTCGTAGGGGCCGCGCGGGGTCGCGTCGACGGTCTGGAAGTAGGGCTCGGCGCCCTCCTCGAGGTTGTCCCAGTGGATGGTGACGTGGTCGTCGCGGTCGGGCCGCTGGTGCTCGTGCACGAGGCCGATCGCGTGGCCGATCTCGTGGATGACGGTGCCGACGTCGCACGCGGCGTCGAGGGTGATCTCCTGCGCGCCGCCGACCCGGCCCACGTACGACCAGCACCCACTCCCCGGCACGAAGCGCACGAAGTCGGCCTCGCCCCGCCGCGGCACGAACCGGAGCGGCGTGCGGGCCTCCCAGTGCGCGATCGCCTCGTCGACGCGGCGGCGGTCGGGCAGCGCGGGGTCGAGCTCGAACGGCACCACGGCGCCGGGCCAGAGCCGACCGGGCCGGGCGGCGCCGTCGGCCAGCGCGTCGTGGCGCGCGCCCACCTCATGCTCCGAGCCCTCCGGCACCGATCCCTCCGCGACCGGCCGGCCGACGATCACGTCGCCCCAGACGAGCGCGAAGCCGTCGGCCTCGACGTAGCGGGTCCGGAGGACGGTGCCGTCGGGGCGACGGACGAGCCCCTCGACGTGCGCGCCCACGACGCCGGGGGACGGGGCGGCGCAGCCGGCGCAGAGCATCGCGGTGATCCAGGAGAGACGGCGCATGGGGGCGCCTGGTGCAAGGGCCGCTCCATGCGCGACGGACGGGCGGCGGGGCCCCGAGGCTGTGGGGTCCGACCCCACGCCGGCCACTCGAGCCGCCATCGGCTGCAATCGCGCGGGGAATCGGGCAACATGGTCCGCGGTGGTGCAGTCGGTGGGACCATCGCGGCTTCGCGGGGGGCGCTTCGTCCTGCGGCGTGAGATCGGGCGAGGCGCGACGGGCACCGTCTGGGAGGCCCGCGACGAGCTCCGTCGCGCCACCGTCGCGCTCAAGCGACTGCGGCGCGTCGACCCGCGAGGGCTCTTCCTGCTCAAGAACGAGTTCCGCGCGATCGCGGAGATCGACCACCCGAACCTGATCCGCCTCGGCGAGCTCTTCGCGGAGCGAGACGACGAGGTCTTCTTCACGATGGACCTGGTCGAGGGCGCCGACTTCCTCACCTGGGTCCGGCGCGGCTGGGTCCGGGAGACCTCCGTCGAGCCGCGGACCCGGTTCGACGAGGGCCGGCTGCGCGACGCCCTGCTCCAGCTCGCCGAGGCGCTCGCGGTGCTGCACGCCCACGGCAAGGTGCACCGCGACGTGAAGCCGTCGAACGTGCTCGTGACCGAGGAGGGCCGCGCGGTGCTCCTCGACTTCGGCATGACCGCCGACCTCAGCGGCAACCGCGAGCGCGAGTACGGGAGCATCGTCGGCACGCCGCGCTACATGGCGCCCGAGCAGGTCTCGGACGACGCGGTGGGGCCCGCCGCCGATCTCTACGCGGTGGGGGTGATGCTGCACGAGGCGCTGACCGGCCGGGCGCCGATCGAGGGCTCCTCCCGGGAGATGCTCTTCGGCAAGCAGCTCCTCACGGTGCCGCCGCTCACAGCGCGCTTCCCGGGCGTGCCCGAGGATCTCGACGCGCTCTGCCGCGACCTGCTCTCGGTGCGCCCCGAAGACCGGCCGGACGACACCACGCTCCTCCGCCGCCTCGGCGCGTCGCCGGCCGCCGTGTCCCGCTCGCTCGTGCCGGGCGCGGACGTCTTCGTCGGGCGCGAGCAGGAGCTCGAGGCGCTCGACGACGCGCAGCGCGCCGCGACCTCCCGCTGCGTGGTGGCGCTCGTCTCGGGGGACTCGGGCGTCGGGCGCTCCGCGCTGATGAACGAGTGGATCCTCCGCGCCCGGGCGCGCGGCGTGACGGTGCTGCAGGGGCGATGCTTCGAGCGCGAGAACCTCCCGTTCAACGCGATCGATCCGCTGGTCGACGCGCTCGCCGAGACGCTCGCGGGCGGCCGCGAGCTGATCAGCCGCCGCCACGTCAACCGCGACGTCGTCGCGCTCGCCACGATCTTCCCGGTGCTCCGGCGGGTGAAGGAGATCGAGTGGCTGGTGCAGGAGGATCGCGCGGCGCGTCCCGGGCCGCGCGAGCTGCGGCGGCGCGCCTTCCGGGGGCTCGACGCCCTGCTCACCACGATCGCGGAGCGGACGCAGCTGGTGCTCGCGATCGACGATCTGCAGTGGGCGGACGCCGACTCGCTCGCCCTGCTCGAGGAGCTGACGCACGGCGCCGCCGCGCCGCACCTCTTGCTGCTGGGCACCGTGCAGAGCGGCGTGGAGCTCGGGCCGCTGAGCTCCAAGGCCGGGCGCGACGTGCGCCGGGTGAAGCTGGCGGGGCTCGAGGCGCGGGAGGCGCAGCGGCTCGCTCACCTGGTGGCCGCCGAGCTCGACCGGACCCTCGACGCCGAGGCGATCGCGACGGAGGCGAGGGGTCACCCGCTCTACGTGCTCGAGCTGGTCCGGGCCGAGGGAGACGCGGCGCGCGGCCTCGACGCGCTCCTCGAGGCGCGGGCGCGGCAGCTGGACCCGCGCGAGCGGAAGATCCTGGAGCTCGTCGTCCTGGCCGGCGTGCCGCTGCCCCAGCGGTGGATCGCGCACGCCGCCGAGCTCGCGCTGCCCGAGACGCTCGAGGCGGTCGACGTGCTGCGGCGCGAGCGCTGGGTGCGGACCCGCGGCCCGAGCGCCGACGAGCCGGTGACGCCCTTCCACGGGCGGGCCGGGCGCGCGGTGGTGAGCGGCCTCGACCCGGCGCGGCGGCGAGCGCTGCACGCGCGGCTCGCGGCGACCCTGACCGAGCTGTCGGCGGAGCCACGCCTCGCCAGCGTGGTGGTGCGGCACCTCGAGGGCGCGGGCGCCCACGCCGAGGCGGGGGAGCGCGCGCTCGCCGCGGCCGAGGCGGCGTCGGCGGCGCTCGCGTTCGACCTCGCGGCCGAGCTGTACGGCGTCGCGCTGCGCCTCGCGCGCCTCGACGGGGCGAGCCGGAGCCGCGTCGCCCGCGCGCGCGCCGAGGTGCTCCGCGACGCGGGGCGGGGCCGGGAGGCCGGCGAGGCCTTCCTGCTCGCCGCCCGCAGCGCCCCCGAGGCGGAGCGCCTTCCCCTGGAGCTCGCCGCGGCCGACCAGTGGGTGACCTCGGGACACCTCCACCGGGGCATGACCCTGCTCCAGTCCAGCCTGCGCCGCATGGGCGTCCGCTGGCCGGAGAGCTCGGCCGAGGCGGTGAGCGCGCTCGCGGTCGAGCGGGCGAAGCTGCACCTGGCGCGGCGGCTGGGCCGGGCCGCCGATCCGCTCGACGAGGAGGGACGCCGGAGGGTCCGCGTCTTCCAGGCGCTCGCCATCTCGCTCGGCTCGGTCGACCCGCTCCGCGCCTCGGTCTTCCAGACCCGCTCGCTCCGCCGGCTGCAGGGCTCCGCGGACCGGGAGCTGGTGGGCGTCGGGCTGTGCGTCGAGGCGCTGCTGCAGGCCTTCGTGGGGACGGCCACCGAGGCCGAGATCCGCCTGCTCGTGGCCCGGGGTCGCGAGGCGGCGCGGGTGAGCGGGTCGCCCCGCGCCCGCGCTTACGCGGAGCTCGCCGACGGCGGGACCCGGATGCTCTTCGGTCGGCTGGCGTCGGCGCCCGGCCCGCTCGCCGAGGCCGAGATGCTCTTCCGCGAGGAGGTGCGGGTCGACACCGCGGGCCTGAACATCGCGCGGCTCCTGGCGGTCTGGGTGGCCGTCTTCCGCGGCGACCTCCGCCACCTCGCCACCTGGGTGCCCGAGTTCGAGCGCGACGCGGTGCGGCGCGACGACCGCTTCGCGCAGGTCTCGCTGAACCTCGCGGGCCACGTGGGCTGGCTCGCCGCCGGCGACGTCGACGGCGCGCGCGCGCGGCTCGAGGAGCGCCCCTGGGAGCCCCCCGACGGCAGCTACCACGTGCAGCACTGGTACCGGCTCGTCGCCGCCTGCGAGCTCGCGCTCTACGACGACCTGCGCGGCGACCGTCGCGACCTCGAGCGCCGCTTCCGACAAATGAGCCGCTCGCTCGTGTTCCAGCGGGCGCAGGCGGTTCGGGTCTACGGGCGCTGGCTGCGCGCGCGCTTCCACGTGGCCCTCGCCGAGCGCGGCGATCGCGGCGCGCTCGACGCGGCGACGCGCGAGGCGGAGAAGCTGGCCCGGGAGCCGATCGCCTTCGCCGCGCCTTACGCCGCCGCCATCCGCGCGGCCGTCGCCCACCTCCGTGGCGACCTCGAGACCTGCCTGGGCGAGCTGAGCGTCACCGAGGAGCTCGCCGCGGAGGCTTCGCTCTTCGGGCTCGGCGCGATGGCGCGCCGTCGCATCGGCCAGCTGGCCGACCGGCCCACCGAGCGCGGCGACGCGGAGCGCTACTTCCAGGCCCAGCGCGTCCGCGACCCGGAGCGCCTCACCGGCGTCTACCTCCCGGGCTTCTCCCGCAATTGAGAGAGGCCGCCCGCGCGAGCGCGAGCGGCCTCCGTCGGAGTGGAGAGCCGGCTCAGGGCAGCAGGACCTCGCTGATCACGTGCACCACGCCGTTGGTGACGTTGATGTCGGTGATCAGGATGTCCGCCGCGCCCGCGCCGGTGGCGCCGCTCGGGCCGCTCACGGTGGGCGGCGTGGCCGCGGTGTCGAAGGTCAGCGTCCCGTTGAGCGAGTCCGCGGTGGCCGGGATCCCGTCCGAGAGGACCGGCGCGCCCGCGTTGACCACGTGGGTGAGCAGGACGTCGCGGAGGGCCTCGGCGCTGAGGTCGCCGGGCGCGCGGCCGAAGGCGTCGTTGGTGGGCGCGAAGACCGTGTAGGGCTCGTTGGCGCTCAGCGCCTCGGCCACGGTCGTGCCGTCGCCCAGCGGCGCGGCCGCGCCGACCGCGGTGACGAGCTCGCTCAGCCCCGCGGCGCCAGCCGCGTCCGGCACGTTGAGCGGGATGAGGACCGCGTCGACGACGTGCACGATGCCGTTGGTGGCGACCACGTTGGCGACCGACACGTTCACGAAGCCGTTGATGGTCACGCCGTCGCTGGTGTCGAAGATCAGGGTCAGCCCGTTGCCGTAGGCGTTGGTCGCGGCGCTGTTCGCGAAGTCGGGGACCTCGCCCGACGGGACCGCGGCGCCGGCGATCACGTGGTACAGCAGCACCTGCGCGAGCGCGTCACCGGTGGGGACCGCCGAGAGCGCCTCGAACGCCTCGTTGGTCGGCGCGAAGACGGTGAACGGGCCCTCGCCCTGGAGCGTCTCCACGAGGTCGGCGTCGGCGACCGCGCCCACGAGCGTGGTCAGCCCCGCGTAGGTCGCGAGCATGGGAATGTCCGGCGGGAGGAGGACGCGGTCGATCACGTGGATGATCCCGTTGGACGCCTCGATGTCCGCCATCACGACGTCCGCGCCGCCGGTGACCGCGTTGCCGCCGTTGATCGTGACGCCGCCCTCGGTGCCGAGGATGAGCGAGACGCCGCCGGCCGCGCTGGCCGCCGGGCCGGCCGTGATCGAGCCCGAGTCGACCGCCGCGCCGCTGATGACGTGGTAGGTCAGGATGGCCGTGAGCTGCTCGTTCGACATGCCCTCGATCATCTCCATGGTGATCCCGGACGCCTCGAACGCGGCGTTGGTGGGCGCGAAGACGGTGTAGGGGCCAGGCGCCTCGAGCACGGCGACGAGGCCGGCCTGATCGGCGGCCGCCACCAGCATCGAGAAGTTCTCGTCCGCCGTGGCGATGTCGGCGATGGTGTTGCCCATGGTGCCGCCGTCGTCGCCGCCGGTGCCGGTGTCCTCGGCCATGCCCGAGTCGATCGGGTCGTCGCCGTCGTCGCAGCCAAACGCCAGCGGGAGCGCGAGAGCGCACACGGCCAGCGCGATCCAGGTCTTGGTTCGCATGATGTCCTCCTGAGTTGTCGAAGCGAAGTGCGGGTAGCTCCCCCGGAGCAGTACCCCCGACGCTGAGCCGAGCTAGTGTCGGGCTCGAGCGGCGACAACGCTCAAAACGACCAAAAGGACCATCGAATCGATCGATACCAGGCTCAATCGCCCAGAATGTATCCGAAAATCAGCGGGGCCACGATCGTCGCGTCGGACTGAATCATGAATTTGGGCGTTTCTACGTCCAGCTTGCCCCAGGTGATCTTTTCGTTCGGGACCGCCCCCGAGTACCCCCCGTAGGAGGTCACCGCGTCCGAGATCTGGCAGAAGTAACCCCAGAACGGGACCCTCTCCATCTGCAAGTCCTGAATCATCGTCGGCACCGCGCAGATGGCGAAGTCGCCCGCGATCCCGCCGCCGACCTGGAAGAAGCCGACGCTCGGGTGGTCGGCCCCGTCCGCGTCCTCGCCCCGGTAGCCGGAGTGCTCGAGGTACCAGCGCATCAGGTGCTCCATCTGCTCGGTGCCGCTCTTGACGCACTGGTGGTGCGGGAGCGCCTTCCGGTAGACGGCGGCGGCGAACATGTTGCCCGTGGTCGAGTCCTCCCAGCCCGGGGAGTAGACGGGGATGCCCTTCTCCTTGGCCGCGAACATCCAGGAGTCCGACTCGGGGATCTGGAAGTGCTGCTTGAGGGTCTGGTCGTCGAGCACGTCGAAGAGGTACTCGCTCTCCATCTTGCGCTCGCCCTCGTCGCAGGCCTTCTTCCAGCGATCGATGAGGCGCTTCTCCAGGTGCCGCATCACCGTCTCCGGGATGCAGGTGTCGGTCACCCGGTTGAAGCCGCGGTCGTAGAGCGCCTTCTCGTCCTCCGCGCTCAGCGCGCGCCAGTCCTGGATGATCTCGTACTCGTTCGCCGCGAGGAGGTTGAAGATGTCCTCCTCGAGGTTCGCCCCGGTGCAGCAGATCGCGTGCACCTTGTCGGCGCGGATGAGCCGCCCGAGGATCCTGCCGATCCGCGCCGTGCTCATCGCGCCGGCGAGGGTGACCATCATCTTCCCTCCGGCGGCCAGGTGCGCCTCCCAGGCCTTGGCCGCGTCGACGACCTCCCGGCTGTTGAAGTGCAGGTAGTGATGGTCCATGAAGTCGCGCACCGCGCCCATCGGTTCACCTCGTCTGTCGTCGAAAAAGGGGGAGCAGTATAGACGCCGCCCCCCGAAGAGCTATCGCCCGACCGCACCCACCTCGTGAGGGGGTCGCTCCATCAGCTCCTCCAGGCGACCCTGGAAGTCGGAGCGCGGGAAGTCGCGCAGGAACTCGTAGTAGCGGCGCTCGGCCTCGGCGACGTGCTCGAGCATCACCAGCGCCTCGATGGCGAACGCCTCCCGCTCCTCGCGCAGGACCCCGTCGGGGTGGAGGCGACGGTGCTGGTCGAGCAGCCCCACCGCCTCGGCCGGGTGCTCGGCGAGCAGCTCCCGGGCCCGGCCGAGGAGGCGCATCTCGGCGCCGAGCTGCGCGAAGCGGGGATCCCGGTCGGCCTCGTCCGGCGGAGGCGGGGGCGGCTGCGTCTCCAGGTCGGGCACCTCGGGGAGGTCCGGCACGAAGTCGGGCCCGGCCTTCGAGCGCCGCTCGGGCGCGTCCTCGATCTCGACCCCGCCCACCTCGCCGGCGGGCTCGGCGGCCTCGTCGGGCTCGGGCGCCTCGGGGGACTCGGCCGCCGGCGCGTCGCCCGGCTCGTCGTCCCCGAACGCGCCCCAGATCGCGAGGGCGCCGCCGGCCAGCGCGACCCCCAGCACGAGGGCCGTCACCCACGCCTCGCTCCGTTGGTTGGCCTCGGACACGCGGCGGAGGGTATAGCCTCTCGCCGTGGGGCACCGCTTCTTCGATCACACCGGCGACTTCGGCGCCGAGCTCTTCGCCGAGGACGAGCCGGGGATCTACGCGGCGGCGGGGGCGGCGCTGTCGGCGCTGCTGCTCGACGACGCCTCGCGGATCGAGCCGAAGGAGCGGAGACCGATCGAGGTGTCGGGGATCGACGAGGCCGATCTCCTGGTCGCGCTCGGCAACGAGCTCCTCTTCCTCTTCGAGACCGAGGGCTTCCTCTGCGCCGGCCTCGAGGAGGTCACCCCGGGCGGCGACCACCTCCAGGCCGTGGCCGTCGGCGAGCCGTTCGACCCCGAACGACACGTGATCGCGCGCCCGATGAAGGCGGTCACCCATCACGGCGCCGAGGTCCGCGAGTCCCCCGACGGCTGGACGGCCCGCCTGATCTTCGATCTCTGACGGTTGACCGCTTGCCGGGGCTGGTCGGGGGCTCTACGCCGGGGCGGTGACCGTTCAGGCCAGCCTCCCGCAGTTCGTGTGGCTCAGTGCGGCGTTATGCCTCGTGCACGGCTGCGGCGAAGCGTCCGCGGCGCCCGAGCGCGGCGGGCCACCGCCGGCGCAGGTCCAGGTCGCGACCGGCCGGGAGGGCACCCTGCGGGTCGAGCGCACCTACCTCGGCACGGTGCGAGCGCTCGCCCGGGCGGAGCTCGCCGCCGGCGCCGACGGGGAGGTCACCGAGGTCAACGTGAGCGAGGGCGATCGGGTGGAGGCGGGGCAGGTCCTGCTGCGCGTCGACCCCGATCTGGCCGCCGCCGACCTCCGCGCGGCCCGCGCCGCCGACCGACGCACCCGCGCGCGAGAGGACCAGGCGGGCCGCGACGCCCGGAGGTTCGCGGCCGCGGGCCCGCGCATCGTCGGCGAGGTCGAGATCGAGCGCGCCGCGAGCGAGGCAGACGCCCTGTCGGCCGAGGCCGAGAACAGCCGCGCCACCCTCGCGCGGGCCCGGGCCACGCTCGCCCGGCACCACGTGGTCGCCCCCTTCGACGGCGTCATCGCCGCCCGCAGCGTCGACCCCGGCGACTGGGTCTCCCCCGGCACCCCGGTGCTGGAGCTGGTCGGCGACGCCCGGACCGAGATCCTCGTGCGCGTCGAGCCCGAGCTGCTCGAGAGCGTCTCCGTCGGCTCCGAGGCGTCCGTCTCGCGGGCCGGGCGCGAGGCCACCGCGCGCGTCATGGGCGTCGTCCCGGCGCTCGACCCGCGCACCCGCACCGCGCAGCTCCGGCTCGTCACCGCCGACGCCACGCCCTGGCTCCTGCCCGGCAGCACCGTCGACGTCGGCTTCGTCATCGAGCGCGGCGGCGAGGGCATCATCGTGCCCCGCGACGCCCTGGTGGACGGGGTCGCGGAGAGCCGGGTGGTCCGGGTCGCCGACGGGCGCGCCGAGCCGATCACGGTGCGGGTCGTCGAGCGGGCCCGCGAGGAGGTGCGCGTGAGCGCCGAGGGCCTCGGCGCCGACGACGTCCTCGTGGTGCGCGGCAACGACCGCCTCCGCCCCGGCCAGCCGCTGCAGGTCGTCGAGTGAGCGAGCCGGACCGCGGCGGCGGGCTCTTGCGCGTCGCCGTCGAGCGGCCGGTGACCGTCGTCGTCACCGCCATCCTCGTCGTGCTCTTCGGCGCGCTGTCGGTGCTCGATCTCCCGATCCAGCTGACGCCCGACATCTCCATCCCGACCCTGACCGTGCGCACCTCGTGGCCGGGCGCGTCGCCGACCGAGATCGAGAGCGAGATCCTCGAGCCGCAGGAGGACGCGCTCAAGGACGTGCCCGGGCTCGTCCGCATGACCAGCGAGGCGCGGCCCGACCAGGCCACCCTGACCCTCGAGCTCTCGGTCGGCACCGACATCGACGAGGCGCTCGTGCGGGTGACCAACCGGCTCACCCAGGTCGGCGACTACCCGGACGCCGCCAACGAGCCGTCGGTCGAGACCGCCGACGACACCGGGCCGCCGCTGGCGGTGATCGCGATCCGTACCCCGAACGGCGAGCCGGTCGCGGCCTACCGCACCTGGGTCGAGGAGACGGTGCTCCCCGAGCTCCAGCGCGTGCGCGGCATCGGCGACATCCGCCACATCGGCGGGCGCGACACCGTCTTCCTGATCGAGGCCGACCCTCGCGAGCTCGCGGCCCGCGGCCTCTCGATCCCGGCGATCGCGGCCCGCGTCCGGACCGAGCTCCGCGACGTGTCCGCCGGTGACGTCACCCTCGGCCGGCGCCGGCTCCTGGTGCGCACCATGGCGGTGGCCCCGCAGCCGGAGCGGCTCGAGGAGATCGTGCTCGCGAGCGGGGACGACGGCACGCCGATCCGGCTCGGCGAGGTCGCGCGGGTCTCGCTCGGGCTCCGCGACGCGACCGGCGTGGCGATGAGCGACGACCGGCCGTCGATGGTGCTCCTGCTGAGCCGCGAGTCCGGCTCGAACGTGCTCGAGGTGACCCGGCAGATCCGCCAGCGGGTGGACGAGCTGGACCGCGACCTCTTCCAGCCCGAGGGTCTGCGCATCGAGGTCATCAGCGACCAGGTCGACTACATCCAGGGCGCGCTGGATCTGGTGCAGCAGAACCTGCTGGTGGGCGCGCTGCTCGCGGTGATCGCCCTCTTCGTCTTCCTGCGCAGCTTCGGCGCGAGCGCGATCGTCAGCCTCGCGATCCCGATCTGCGTCTTCGGCACCGCGCTGGGCATGACCCTGCTCGGCCGCTCGGTGAACGTGGTCTCGCTCGCCGGGATCACCTTCGCCATCGGCATGGTGCTCGACAACTCGATCGTCTCGCTGGAGAGCATCGACACCTGGCGGCGCAAGGTCACCGACGCGAAGGAGGCGGCGTTCCGCGGCATCAAGGAGGTCTGGGGCGCCCTGATCGCCTCGACCGCGACCACCGCGGCCGTCTTCATCCCGGTCATCACCTGGGAGGGCGAAGTCGGCCAGCTCCTGCGCGACGTCGCGGTGGCGATCAGCTTCGCCGTCGTCGCCTCGCTCGTGGTCAGCGTCTGGGTGATCCCCGGGCTCGCCGGCCGGGTGCTGAAGACCAAGAAGGACGCCGAGGAGCCCAAGCTCGCGCGGCGCGTGACCGCCAAGATCGGCGCCGCGGTCGGCTGGCTGACCCGCAGCGGGCTCCGGAGCGGCGGCGTCGTGCTGGCCGCGGTCGGCGCCTGCGTCGCCCTCACCATGGTCCTACTCCCGCCCATCGAGTACCTGCCCAAGGGCAACCGGAACCTCGTCTTCGGCATCCTCGTGCCGCCCCCGGGCACGTCGGTGACCGAGCTGGAGCGTGTCGGCGAGCACGTGCAGGGGCAGGTGGCCTCGCACATCGGCCGCTCCACCGACGACGCCCCGGCCATCGCGCGCAGCTTCTTCGTGGGCAGCCCCGAGCGCATCTTCGCCGGCGCCGTGGCCCAGGACCCGGAGCGCGTCGGCGAGATGCTGAGCTGGCTGCGCGGCGTGCAGGGCTCCATCCCGGGCTTCATCGCCTTCGCCACCCAGGCCAGCCTCTTCGGCCGCTCCGGCGGCGGCCGCTCGATCGAGATCAACCTCTCGGGCAGCGACCTCGGCACCCTCACCCAGGTCGGCGGCCGGCTCTTCGGCGCGGTCGGCGAGGCCATCCCCGGCGCCCAGGTGCGGCCGGTGCCCTCCCTCGACCCCGGCGCCCCGGAGCTGCGCGCGTACCCGAGGCGAGGCGAGGCGGCCCCGCTCGGCGTCACCACCGACGCGCTCGGGCTCACCCTCGACGCCTTCGTCGACGGCGCGATCGTCGGCGAGCTCGGCCCCGAGGGCGAGCCCCAGCTGGACGTGATGATCCGCGGCGTGCGCGAGGACGGCGGCCGCATCGACGACGCCGACGACATCCGCGCCGCCCCGGTCGTCGCCCCCGGCGGCGAGGTCGTGCCCTTCGGCGTGCTCGCCGATCTGCGCGAGGAGCTCGGCCCGACCGTGATCCGCCGCATCGAGCGTCGCCGCGCGCTCACCCTCGAGGTCTCGCCGCCCGACGAGGTCCCGCTCGAGGAGGCGCTCGCGCGGATCGAGGGGCTGCTCGAGGAGCTCCGGGCGGACGGAGCGCTGCCGTCGTCCGTGCAGACGAGCTTCACCGGTACCGCCGGCGACCTCGAGATCGCGCAGAGCCAGTTCGGCGAGGTGCTGCTGCTGGCGCTGGTCATCAGCTACCTCCTGATGAGCGCGCTCTTCGAGGACTTCCTCGCGCCGATCGTCGTGCTCGTCACCCTGCCGCTCGCCGCCGCCGGGGGCGTGGGCGGGCTGCGCCTGGTCGACGCCTTCCTCGCGCCGCAGCCGCTCGACCTGATGACGGCGCTGGGCTTCTTGATATTGATCGGCGTCGTGGTGAACAACGCCATCCTCGTGGTCGACGGCGCGCTCGCCCGGCTGAAGGAGGGCGAGGCCCTCGACGAGGCCGTGCAGGGCGCGGTCGAGAGCCGCGTGCGGCCCATCCTGATGACGACGCTCACCTCCCTCGCCGGCCTCGCCCCGATGGTGCTCTTCCCCGGCTCGGGCAGCGAGCTCTACCGCGGCGTCGGCGCGGTGGTCCTCGGCGGCCTGACGCTGTCGACCGCGCTCACGCTCTTCGTCGTGCCGTCGTTCTTCACGCTGATCTGGCGCGTCCGCCTGAAGCTCTCCTCCGCGGCCGCCCCCGCCGGCGCCCCGGCGGAGTGACCTCGACACCTCGAGTTGCGCACGATAGCGTGGGTCGGTGCACCGCCTCGCCGTCGCCTGCCTCGTCTCGATCGCGCTGAGCGCAGGGACGGCCGGCGCGCAGGAGATCGTGCTGCCGGAGTCGACCGCGTACCCCGAGCGGACCGCGTGGCTGGAGCCGGAGGGCTTCGTGGCCCACTCGGTCATCGCGTCCGTGGGGGATCCCGCCCTCCCCGTGCAGACCCTCGTCACCGTCACCGAGGTCCGGGTGCCGCTCGGCCCGATCGCGCTCCGCACGCGAGCGGGCGGCGCGGTGCACCTCTTCGACCTCGACCCCGAGTGCGGAGAGCACGTCCACGTCGGGCACGTCTACGCCCCCGAGCTCGGGCTCGACGTCGGCGTGCGCGGCGACGGCTTCCGGGTCCTCTTCGGCGTGTCGAGCACCGTGCCGTTCGCCGGGGCCGAGGTCATCGAGGACACCACCCCCTCGAGGCTCCGCGGCCCACTCCCGGCCGACTGGACGGCCGAGAGCGACCTCTTCCTGCGCTCGTTCGAGGCGGGCCGGGACTTCGGGATCGTCCAGAGGGATCTGTGGGTCGGGGCCGCGATGGCGCGCGGAGAGCTGGGCCTCGGTCGCCACGTCGTCGTGGCCGCGAGCGCGCGCCTCGAGCTCTCGGTGCAGCCCGAGCGGGGGCTGGTGACGACGCGCGTGCTGAGCACGCTCGAGGGCGGAGCGCGATTTTGGGACGCGAGCCTCGCCGGCGTGCGCGTGCGGGGCACCGCCCAGACGCTGCCGGAGGGCCGCATCGTCTGGCCCGTTCGAGAGGTCATGCTCGGCGTCGAGCCCTTCCTGCGCCTCGCGTGGACCGAGCCGACCCCGGTCGGCGGCTTCCTGGAGCTGAGCACCTTCAGCGAGCTCACGTCGCCCCTGCGGACGGTCACCGTCCGGGCCACGATGGGCGCCCTCTTCTGAGGCGCGCTACGTTGCGCCCGGGGCCAGAGCGTGGGGAAACGAGACGATCGCAAGAAGCGGAAGCGGGCCGAGGCGCGCAAGACCAGCAAGGTGCACGTGCCGACGGCGCCGGCTCCCTATCGCGGGCGCGTGCCGCTCGAGCAGATCAGCGAGACCTGCTGGCGCGTGCCGAAGACCGGCCCGATGCGGGTCGAGGGGCGGGTCTACGCCGACGAGACGCTGCTGCCGTCACTCCGAGAGGACCGCGCGCTCGAGCAGGTCGCGAACGTCGCCACCCTCCCCGGCATCGTCGGCGCGTCCCTCGCGATGCCCGACATCCACTGGGGCTACGGCTTTCCGATCGGCGGTGTGGCCGCGTTCGACCCGCACCAGGGCGGCGTCGTCAGCCCCGGTGGCGTCGGCTACGACATCAACTGCGGGGTGCGGCTCCTGGTGGCGGACGTGGACCTCGACGCCGTCCAGCCACGGATCGAGGCGCTGACCCAGGGCTTGTTCGAGGCGATCCCGGCCGGCGTCGGCAGCAAGCGCCCCGAGCTCGCGCTCACCGGACGAGACCTCGACGCGCTCATGGAGGACGGGCTGCGCTGGGCGCATCGCTCGGGACTCGCCACCGCGGAGGACGTCGATCGGGTCGAAGAGAACGGGCGGCTCGAGGGCGCCGACCCCTCGGCGGTGAGCCCCCGCGCGAAGCAGCGCGGCGGCCCGCAGCTCGGCACCCTCGGGAGCGGGAACCACTTCGCCGAGGTCGGCGTGGTCGAGGAGATCTTCGACGCGACCCAGGCGGAGGCGTTCCGCCTGCGCGAGGGCGGCGTGACCCTGATGATCCACTCCGGCTCGCGCGGGCTCGGCCACCAGGTCTGCACGGACTCGCTCGGCACGATGATCCGCGCGTCCGGCGAGCACGGCATCGCGCTCGTCGACCGGCAGCTCTGCTGCGCCCCCATCCGCTCCCCCGAGGCCGAGCGCTACCTCGGCGCGATGGCGGCGGCCGCGAACTTCGCGTTCGTGAACCGCCAGGTGATGACGCACTGGGCCCGCGAGGTCTTCGACCGCCTCTTCGGCGCGACCCTCCGGACGGTCTACGACGTCTGCCACAACATCGCGAAGTGGGAGCGACACGCGGTCGACGGCAAGGAGCGACGCCTGCTGGTGCATCGCAAGGGCGCGACCCGCGCGCTCCCGAAGGACCACCCGCTCCTCCCCGACGCCTACCGCGACGTCGGCCAGCCGGTGATCATCCCCGGCGACATGGGCCGCTACTCCTTCGTGCTCGCCGGCGCGAAGGGGAGCGAGGACACCTTCGGCTCCGCCTGCCACGGCGCCGGCCGCGTGCTCAGCCGCTCCGAGGCGAAGCGCAAGTTCGGCGGCACGGACGTCATGCGCAAGCTCCGCGACCAGGGCGTCATCGTGCTCGGCGCGTCGAAGGCGACCGTCGTGGAGGAGATGCCCTTCGCGTACAAGGACGTCGCCGAGGTCGTCGAGGTCGTGCACGCCGGCGGCATCGCCGACAAGGTCGCCCGCATCCGCCCGCTCGGCTGCGTCAAAGGCTGACCCCCTTCGGTCTTCTCCGTTGGGTAGGGGCTCCGGCGGCAACTGATCTCGCGCGCCGGTCCTTCGGCGGCATCTTGGCTCTCGCCAAGGCGCGAAGCCGCAAAGGCCTGGCATGGCGCCGCGATGGCGGCTCGCCGGCGCTCGGCTGGCTGCCTCTTCGTTGGGCGGTGCTTCGGCGGCATTTTGGCTCTCGCCAAGGCGCGAAGCCGCAAAGGAGCTGGCTTGGCGGCGCGATGGCGCCTCGCCGGCGATCGGCTGGCTGCCTCTTCGTTGGGCGGTGCTTCGGCGGCATTTTGGCTCTCGCCAAGGCGCGAAGCCGAAAAGGGGCTGGCTTGGCGGCGCGATGGCGCCTCGCCGGCGCTCGGCCGGCTGCACGCCGTTGGGTAGCGCTTCGCCGGCAACTTGGCTCTCGCAGAGGCGCAGAGGCGTGGGGGGGCGGCGGGATGGGCGCTCGCCGGCGCTCGGCCGACTGCCTCTTCCTTGGGGTCTTCGGCGGCTGCTCAATTTCACGCAAAGACGCGAAGACGCAAAGGGGCTGGCATGGCGGCGCGATGGGGGCTCGCCGGCGCTCGGCCGGCTGCACGCCGTTGGTCGTAACCGTTCAGGCCCTGGGAAAGCTGGATCATCCCGCTCACTTCGAGATCCGGGATCGACACGCAGATCCCGATGTGATCTCGTGAGGGTGTGACGGGCGGAAACGAGGTCGACGAGCTGAGCGAG
>Ga0310345_10001241_pt1 | contig 29546 bp, 32 predicted proteins | sample HC15DNA20500_MG_FD_204667 | JGI IMG/M metagenome (GOLD analysis project Ga0310345, IMG submission 204667) | Marine microbial communities from station ALOHA, North Pacific Subtropical Gyre - HC15-DNA-20-500_MG | ecosystem: Environmental > Aquatic > Marine > Oceanic | place: Pacific Ocean: North... | reverse complement strand
GGGGCAGGTCGATGAGGAGTGGGAAGACCGTGAGCAGCTGCTCTTCCGCTCCACCGATTTCGGCGACGACCTCGATCGGGCGCTCCTGAAGTCGGACGGCTCGCCGACCTATTTCGCTTCCGACATAGCCTATCACCGCGAGAAGTTCAGACGCGGCTTTAACACCATGATCGACGTCTGGGGCGCCGATCACTCAGGCCATGTGAAACGCATGAAGGCGGCCCTGAAAGCTTTGCTCGGCGAAGAAGTCGATCTGGATATTAAGCTTTGTCAGCTGGTTCGCTTGTTTCGGTCTGGGACGCCTGTAAAGATGTCTAAACGCGCCGGGACGTTCGTAACTTTGAGGGACGTCGTGGACGAGGTGGGGCCTGGCCCCGTCCGTTTCATGATGTTGTTTCGGAAGAACGACGCGCCTCTCGACTTCGACTTCGCGAAAGTGACCGAACAGTCGAGGGACAACCCGGTGTTCTACGTCCAGTATGCTCACGCCAGAGCGTGTTCGGTGTTGCGTAATGTGCGGGAGGTCTTTCCCGCTTTGGACCCAGAGGGTGACGCGTTGGGGCAGGCTGCAATAGAACTGCTGAATGACGAAGCAGAGCTCGCTCTGATTCGGCGGATGGCTGACTACCCCCGGATCGTGGAAGCGGCTGCTTCTGCCCACGAACCGCATCGCATCGCGTTCTACCTGCATGACCTTGCGAGTGACTTCCATAGCCTCTGGAATCGAGGCAAAGACTCGCCACAATTACGTTTTATTCACCAAAACGACCCAGATTTGACGAATTCTCGTGTTGCACTTGTGTCAGCAGTCAAGCGCATTTTGTCGTCTGGATTGGGCATTCTCGGCGTCAAACCGGTTGAAGAGTTACACTGAACCCCCGGGCCACCGGAGGGTTTGAGGGGAGTAGCGATGTCTATCAAGGATCAGCAGGCTGGCGGGCCTGCCAACGCGGCACACGACCAGCATGGGCGCCGCCACGCGCCCCGGCCGAGAGCCGCCACCGGACTTGCTGCCGGTTCCGCGATGTTCTCGCGCATGCCGTCCTACACCCCGGTGACCCGTGCGCCCGAGCAGGCCTATCCGCAGGACCCTGGCTACGACACCCAGCCCGCGCCCGCCGGTTACAGCTACGATGAGTCGGCGCAAGGCGGCGCTTATCAGGGCGAGCACTATTCTCACCAGGATTACGCAGGCCAGGATTACGCAGGTCAGGATTATGCGGGTCACGAAGGTTACGGCGAACAGCCGGGCTATTCCGATCAGCAGGGCCAGACCGGCGCTTACGATCCCTCTCAGTCTTACTATCAGGACGAGGGCGGATACGCCGCCGAGGGTTACGACCAGCAAGGCTACGGCAATCAGGCCTACGGTCAGCCCAACTATCAGGATCAGGGCTACGAGGGCGGTCAGGAATACGGCCAGCCTTACGACAACACCGCTTACCAGAACGGCGCCTATCACAACGGCTACGAGGCCGGCGCCGTGGAAGACGAGCCCCTCGATCTCGACCTTGAAGACGCCGATGCCGAGCAGCCCTCCGTCGAGCAGAGCTTCGAGGCCTATGGCGACAACGCCGACTATGCCGGTCATGAAGCCGCTCAGGGCTACGACCCTCAAGCTTACGATCCCTATGCCGAAGGCGCAGCCTATGCCGGCGAGCACGAGCAGGCTGCTTATGGCAACGGACAGGCCTATGGCGACCAGGCGTATGGGGAGCAGGGCTACGACCCGAACGCTTACGGCGAGGGCCAGTATTCCGAAGGCAAGTATCCCGAAGGCCAGTATCCCGAAGGGCAGTACGCACCTCAGGATCCCCACCACGCCGTTCAGACCTATGAGGCCGCCTACGACCAGGCGCCGGAGATCCCGCTCACCTATGGCCAGCCGGGTGCCGGTTACGAGGCCGATGCCGAGCCGCAGGGCGATGCCGATTTCATGGGTGCCGAAAGCGGCGCCGGCGGCAACAAGGTCAGCGCAGGCATCCTCAGCAAATATATGGGCCGCCGCAGCGGCATGATGCTGACGGGTGCCGTAGTCGGCGCGATCGCTCTCGGCGGTGCGCTCGCCTTTGCCTACAAGCAGAGCGGCGGCGGACTCGCCGATGGCGAACCGCCCCTGATCACCGCGGAGAACACGCCCGTCAAGGAAGCCCCGGAGCAGCCTGGCGGCAAGGAGTTCCCCCACAAGAACAAGCTGATCTACGACCGGCTCGAGAACGGCGATCAGCCGGACGCCGATCGTCTGGTGCCGCGCCAGGAAGAGTTGGCCCTGCCGAACATGCCGGCCCAGACCGACATGCCGGACATGCCTGAGCTGGCGGCCAACGACACGACCGGCGCCGCCGCCCCCGCAGACGCCGGCGATCCAGACTCCGGTCCGCGCAAGGTGAAGACCTTGACCGTACGCCCGGATGGCTCCGTCGATGCCGGCCAGGCCACCGCGGATGCCAGCGCCCCTGCGGCCCAGTCCGAGCCGACCACCACCGCTTCCATCGAGCCCCAGGCTCAGCCCGAAGCGGAGCCTGCGCCGGCCGTGAACCGCCAATACGTGGTTCAGGTCGCCTCCAAGAAGGATCAGACCGAGGCGCTCGCCGCCTTCGCCGATATGCAGCAGAAATATCCGTCGCTGCTCTCCAACTACCGGCCCATGGTCCAGCGGGTGAATCTCGGCGACAAGGGTGTCTGGTACCGGCTCCAGGTCGGACCCATGAACAATCAGGCCGACGCTTCCCAGCTCTGCGGTCAGTTGAAGGCCCAAGGTCTCAACGACTGCCTGGTGATGGCGCAATAGGCCCCCCGCTGCCCTCAAAGCAGTGGACGCAGTCAAAAAGCGGGCTTGACGGGGTCAGCCACCCCGGATAGCCCGCTTTGATGGCATCCCAAGCCTTTATAGCAAGCTGCGAAGGTCTCGAGCTCACCGAGGCCGAGCGCGGCTTTTTCGGCCGCAGCCGCCCCTGCGGACTGATCCTCTTCGCCCGCAATTGCGAGAGCCCGGAGCAGATCCTCGCCCTGACCGACAGCTATAAGCAGGCCGTCGGCAGCGAGGAGGTCCTCGTCCTGATCGATCAGGAAGGGGGCAGGGTGCAGCGGCTCAAACCCCCGACCTGGCCGCAGATGCCGACCGCCCGGGCCTATGGCGATCTCTACGCGAAGGACGAGGAGGCCGGAAAGCGGGCCGCCTATTACGGAGCGCGCCTCATCGCCCACCAGCTCCATGGCCTCGGCATCAACACCAACTGCGCCCCCGTCCTCGACGTGCCCCAGCCCGGCGCCCATGAGATCATTGGCGACCGCGCCTACGGCACCGACCCGGAGACCATCGCAGTCCTCGGCCGCGAAGTGATGAACGGCTATCTCGCCGGTGGCGTCCTCCCCGTCATCAAGCACGTGCCGGGCCATGGCCGCGCCGAGGCCGACAGCCATCTCTCCCTGCCGAAGATCGAGGCGAGCGCGGCGGAACTGGAAGAGATCGACTTCAAGCCGTTCCAGGCCCTTAAAGACGCGCCGCTCGCCATGACGGCCCATGTGCTTTTGCCCGCTTTTGATTCCGACCGACCAGCCAGCACCTCGCCCGTTATAATGGGGGAAGTGATTCGGAAGACCATCGGCCTCGAAGGGCTCGTGATGTGTGACGACCTCGGCATGAAGGCGCTTTCCGGCACCATGGCGGAGAAAGCTGCCGCGGTGATCGCCGCCGGTTGCGATGTCGCCCTTCACTGCAGCGGCGTCCTCGCCGAGATGGAGCAGGTCGCCGACGCCGTGCCGGCCCTCGTGGGCGAGCCGAAAGCCCGCTTCGACCGCGCCATCGGGCAGCTTCACGCCCCCGAACCCTTCGATCACGCAGAGGCGCTGGCCATGCTGGCCCAGGTCGAGGGCACGCCGATCGTCTGGGCGGAAGGGTAGATCATGGCAGACCAGAACAGCCGCGAGGACGAGACCGGTAAGCAGGACGAGGCAGCCGCGAACGCAGAGACGCAGGCGGCGGCCGGCGAAGCATCCCAGGCCAGCGCTTCTGAGACAGCCAACGATTACGCCGATTGGGGTGACGATCCCCTGCGGGAGAGCGACCCCAACGAGGCGCTGGTCGTCGATGTGGAAGGCTTCGAAGGCCCCCTCGATCTGCTCCTCGCCATGGCGCGCACCCAGAAGGTCGATCTCTCCAAGATCTCGGTCCTGGCGCTCGCCCAGCAGTATCTGAGCTTCATCGAGGACGCCCAGAAGCTGCGCCTGGAACTCGCCGCCGACTATCTCGTCATGGCCGCCTGGCTCACCTTCATCAAGTCGAAGCTCCTGCTTCCTGAGGAGGAGGACGACGAGGAGGGCCCGTCCGGCGAGGAGATGGCGCTGATGCTCCAGTTCCGCCTGAAGCGTCTCGACGCCATGCGCGAGGCCGCCGCCACCCTGATGAACCGCAAGCGCCTTGGCCGCGACATCTTCCGGCGCGGCGACCCGGAGCCGATCCGCGTGCTGCGCCGCCAGATCTACGACGCCAATGTCTACGATCTCTTGAAGGCCTACGCCCAGCAGCGCCAGCGGAATTCGGTCCAGAGCTTCAACGTGAAGCGGCGCACGGTCTGGTCCATCAAGGAGGCTCGCGGCGAGCTGGAGCGCATGCTCGGCATGGCCGTCGACTGGGCGCCCCTCAACGATCTCTTCGCCGAGTTCCTGGTCGACCCCGAGATTAGGCGCACGGCGCTTGCCAGCGGCCTCAACGCCAGCCTGGAGATGGCGCGGGAAGGGGCGGTCGAGCTCCGCCAGTCCAAGGTGTTCGCGCCGCTCCTGGTCCGCCGCCGCGAAGGATCGGACGAGCCGGAGACGGGCCGCCACAGGACTGCCGAAGAAACGCATTAGAGAGACGAAAGAACGAGGTCGCGGATGACAGTGAACAACCTGGAAAGAGCCGCAAAGGTGGAAGACGAGGAACACGAGGCCGGGCGCCCGGAGCTGGGCTTGCCGCTGCCGTTCCCCTCCAACGTCACGTCGCTTCCCTCCGCCGACCGGCGGGAGAAGCTGCGCATCGTGGAGGCTTTGCTGTTCGCCGCCGGCGAGCCCCTGGACGAGAAGACCTTGGGCCGTCACTTCAACGCCGACGAGGATGTCGCCGCGCTGCTTGAGGAGCTGCAGGGGCTTTACGCCGGCCGCGGCGTGAACCTCGTGCGCGTCGCCGGCAAATGGGCCTTCCGCACCGCGGAGGATCTCGGCTTCCTGCTGGAGCGCGAATCCGTCGAGCAGCGCCGCCTGTCCCGTGCCGCCCTCGAGACGCTTGCCATCATCGCCTATCACCAGCCGGTCACCCGCGCCGAGATCGAGGAGATCCGCGGCGTCAGCATCTCCAAGGGCACCCTCGATGTGCTGCTGGAGACGGGCTGGGTGAAGCTTCGCGGCCGCCGCCGCGCTCCCGGCCGTCCGGTCACCTACGGCACCACCCCTTATTTCCTGGAGCATTTCGGTTTCGACTGCATCGACGATCTGCCCGGCCTCGCCGAGCTCAAGGGGGCAGGGCTGCTCGATTCCAGCCTGCCGCCGGGCTTCGCAATGCCGTCGCCGAACGACTCCGCCGACCTTCGCGAGGACGAGGATCCCCTGGAGGACGATGAGGAGATCGACGAGTTCGATGCCGCCGCGCCCGACTCCGACGAGATCACGGCCGAAGACGAGGGCGAAGCTGCCTCTTTGGAAGCCGACGAAGAGCCGGCCGCCGCGGCAGACGATGACGAACCCGCCTCGGCGGAAGCAGACGATGAGAGCGGCGACGACGTCGACGAGACCGATCCGGAGCGGGATGGGAGCGGCTGACTGACCGGGCACGGTGGTCGGCCGAGGACATGTGTTTGAGTTCCTGAAAGCGCCGCGCCGGACCCCCGCGAGGGAGAACGGCATCGCACCCAGGGATGGCCGAGGTCCGGGTCATCCGAAAGCCGGCGTCAGCTTTGCCAAGCCTCTCGTCTTCGAAGGCGTTGGCCGCGACTTCGGTCATCACGCAGCACTTCACGAAGTCAGCCTCGACGTTCCGGCCGGCGAGATTCTTTGCCTGCTCGGCCCGTCGGGTTGCGGCAAGACCACGCTTCTGCGCATCGCCGCCGGCGTCGAGCGCCCCGATCGCGGCCGCGTTCTGCTCGACGGCGAGGAGGTCGCCGGCCGCGAGCGCTTCGTTCTCCCGGAGAAGCGCGGCATCGGTCTGATGTTTCAGGACTACGCGCTCTTCCCCCACCTCACCGTCCTGCAGAACGTCGCCTACGGCTTGCGCGATCTCGGCCGGGCCGAAGCCAAGCGCGAGGCCATGCTCGCCCTGGAGCGGGTCGGTCTTGCCGGCTACGCCAATCAATTCCCGCATACGCTCTCCGGCGGCGAGCAGCAGCGCGTGGCGCTCGCCCGCGCCATCGCCCCGCGGCCGGGCGTGCTCCTGATGGACGAGCCGTTCTCCGGTCTCGATTCCCGGCTCCGCGACCGGATGCGCGAGGATACCCTCGCCATCCTCCACGAGACCAAGGCCACCGCCATCGTCGTGACCCATGACAGCGAGGAGGCCATGCGCATGGGAGACCGCATCGCCCTGATGCGCGGCGGCCACCTCGTGCAGGTAGGAACGGCGCTTGAGCTCTATCAGTCGCCGGCCGAGATCTTCGCCGCGCGCTTCTTTTCTGATCTGAACGAGATCCCCGCCAAGGTCGCGGGCGGCCGCGCCGAGACGCCGTTCGGCGCCTTCGATGCGAAGGGCTATCCGGAAGGCACCGAGGTTCTGGTCTGCATCCGCCAGCGCGATTTGGAGCTGCGCGGGGAAGGCCAGGGGACGCCGGCCCGCGTCGTCGATACCCGCTTCCTCGGCGATGCCGTCCTGGTGGAGCTCGCGGTCGCGGGCGTGGAGGCGCCGGTGCTCGCCAGACCGGCAGGACCCGTTCCGCCGGTCGGCAGCGAGGTGGGTCTCGCCATGGCCAATGGAGAGCCTCTCATCTTCACTGCAGAGGCGGGGGATACACCGAAAGGGTAAGGCCGGTCCGCTTGCGGGCGTAGCGGCTTTCCTGCCATAGTGAGCCATTCCCAATTCCCTGCGGGTCTCGCGAACGGAGAAGCATTTCATGGGACTGAGCTGGTCTCACATTCTGATCGTCTTGGTGGTCTTCATCCTGCTCTTTGGGCGGAACAAGATCTCCGATCTGATGGGTGACGTCGCCAAGGGCATCAAGAGCTTCAAGCAGGGGCTCGCCGAGGACGACAAGGAAACCGAGGAGGAGGACGTGCCGCCGAAAGTGGCGCGCGCCGAGCCCAAGACCTTGGAGCATCAGCCGGTGGAGCCGCCTCCGGCGCCGCCGAAGAAGGCGCCCGCTCGCGCCACGACGAAAGCGTCCGCCAAGCCTGCCGCGCGCAAGACCTCCAGCAGCCGCAGCACGGCCGCCAAAAAAACCACCGGCACCAAGAAGGCCGCCACCACTCGCAAGACGACCGGCACGCGCAAAACCACCGGCACCCGGAAATCCTCCGGCGGCTCAGGCCGCACCTCCGGTTGATCGCCACTCCGGCCCGAGCACGGCGCTTCTCAAGCGCCGTGAACGCATAAGAAGTACCCATGTTCGATATCGGCTGGATGGAGCTTCTGGTCATCGCCGTCGTGGCCATCGTGGTCGTGGGGCCGAAGGACCTCCCGCGGCTGATGCGCACCTTCGGCCACTATGCCGGCAAGGTCCGCCGCATGGCGAGCGACTTTCAGACCCAGTTCGATCAGGCCATGACCGACGCTGAGCTGGAGGACATGCAGCGCCGCTATCAGGAGGCGGTCGAGATGCCCGAGCGCATCAAGGGTCCGCCCATGCTGCCCGTGCCGGAAGAGGCGAGGGCGCACCCTCAGAACCAGCCGAAAGCCGCCGAGACCACGGCGACGAAGCGGGAGACCGCGCCGGCCAAGGCCGCGGCAGCGAATGACAAGCCGTCGCCGAAGACAGGCAAGCCGTCCGCACGGAGCGGCACCTCGAAGCGCCAACCGGCTTCCAAAGCTGCTTCCGGCAAGACCGCTTCCCAGAAGGCAGCGCCGACCGGCACATCGAAGACCGCGACCGGCTCGAAGTCTGCAGCGGCCCGCAAGGCGTCGGCGAAGGCCGCTTCGCCCTCTAAGTCCGCAGCCACACCTGCGCCCGCGGCGCCGAAAGCGCCCCCGAAGCCCGGCGGCGCCAAGCGCGCCGCATCGAAGACGGCCAAACCTCGGGGCGGGGCGAAGTCCGATAGCGCCCGGAAACCCGCTGGCAGCAAGGAGCGGTCCTCGTGAGCGATCGGGACGAGGACGATATCGAGGCGAGCAAGGCGCCGCTGATGGATCACCTGGTCGAGCTGCGCCGGCGGCTCATGTGGTCGATCCTCGCCGTGGGCGCAGCCTTCCTCCTTTGCTTCGCCTTCGCCAAGGAGATCTACAATCTGCTGCTCTGGCCCTATCGCTGGGCGGCGGGCGTCAACACGCCCATCGAGATGATCTACACCGCGCCCCAGGAGTTCTTCTTCACCGAGATGAAGCTCGCCCTGTTCGGCGCCATCTTCATCGCCTTCCCGGTGATCGCCAGTCAGATCTACATGTTCGTGGCGCCGGGCCTCTACAGGAACGAGCGCCGGGCCTTCCTGCCGTTTCTGGCCGCCACGCCCATCCTGTTCCTGATCGGCGCGGCGCTCGTCTATTTCATGGCCATGCCGCTGGCCATGACCTTCTTCCTCTCCATGCAGCAGACCGGGGAGGACGGCGTGACCATCGCGCTCACCGCGCGGGTCAGCGAGTATCTCAGCCTCATCATGACGCTGATCCTCGCCTTCGGCGTCTGCTTCCAGCTTCCCGTCGTGCTGACCCTCCTGGCGCGGGCCGGCATCATCGGCTCCGACTGGCTGCGCAAGAACCGCCGCTACGCCATCATGATCCTGGTGATCATCGCCGCGATCCTGACGCCCCCCGATCCGATCAGCCAGCTGGCCCTCTGGATCCCGACGATCGCCCTCTACGAGCTGTCCATCTACGCCGTGGCCCTTGCCGAGCGGAAGCGCGACAAGGCCGCCAAAGCCGACGGCGAGTAGGGCTTCCGACGATCCGAATTCCGAACGTGCTGGGGTCATGTGGCGCCACCCCATGACAAAGCGAGGCCATCGTCCTATAGGGGAGGCGTCTTTAAGCGGCGAAAAGAACAGGTCCTCTCGTGCTCGACATCAAATGGATTCGCGACAACCAAGACGCCTTCGTCAAAGGCCTGACCGACCGCGGCTTCGGCGATCCCGAGGCGCAGTTGAATCAGATCCTCAAGCTGGACGAACAACGGCGTGAGACGATTCAGAAATTGCAGGACGCCCAGGAGCGCCGCAATGCCGCCTCCAAGGAGATCGGCAAGGCTAAGCAGGCCAAGGACGAGAAGCTCGCCCAAACCCTCATGGACGAAGTCGCCGGGCTGAAGGAGGAGGTTCAGGCGGGCGAGGCGGCGGAACGCGCCCTCGATGCGGAGCTGCGCGATCTGCTCGCCGGCATCCCCAACATGCCCCTCGACGACGTGCCGGTCGGGCCGGACGAAGAGGCCAATGTCGAGATTCGCAAATGGGGTGAGCTGCCGAGCCTAAGCTTCGAGGCGAAGCAGCATTTCGAGCTCGGCGAGGCTCTTGGCCTGATGGATTTCGAGACCGCCGCCAAGATGTCCGGCGCCCGCTTCGTGGTGCTCCAGGGCGCCCTGGCGCGGCTGGAACGCGCGCTCGGTCACTTCATGCTCGACCTCCACACGAGCGAGCACGGCTACACGGAAGTCGCCCCGCCGCTCTTGGTCCGCGACGACACCATGTTCGGCACGGGGCAGCTTCCGAAGTTCCGCGACGACCAATTTCGAGTGCCCCGTCAACTCAACGCGGTCCAGATCGCGGACGACTATATTTCTTTCAAGCGTCAGAGGATGGACTGGTGGGAAGAGCAAATGCAGTTTGCGCCGGCTCCAGCTGAGGACCTAAGAGCTTACAACTCGTACCAGTTAGACCTGGATAACCGGCTATTTGAAGAGTTCAAAAGCGAACACCTTATTAGTTCGCTAGAATTCTGGCTCATCCCCACCGCCGAGGTGCCGCTGACCAATCTGGTGCGCGAGGAGATCGTCCCGGAAGACACCCTCCCCAAACGCGTCACCGCCTTCACCCCATGCTTCCGGGCGGAGGCCGGCGCGGCCGGCCGCGACACGCGCGGCATGATCCGCCAGCATCAATTCTCCAAGGTCGAGATGGTCTCGATCACCACGCCGGACCAATCCCTCGAAGAGCTGGAGCGCATGACCGGCTGCGCCGAAACCGTCCTTCAGCGGCTCGGCCTGCCATACCGGGTGGTGACCCTGTCGACCGGCGACATGGGCTTCTCGGCGCGCAAGACCTACGATATCGAGGTCTGGCTGCCGGGGCAGGACACCTATCGTGAGATCTCGTCCTGCTCGGTCTGCGGCGATTTCCAGGCCCGCCGCATGAACGCCCGGTATCGCGTGAAGGACTCCAAGGACAACCGCCTCGTCCACACCCTGAACGGATCGGGCGTCGCGGTCGGCCGCGCCCTCATCGCCGTGATGGAGAATTATCAGGACGAGGACGGCGGCATTCGCATTCCCGACGTGCTGAAGCCCTATATGCGCGGCATGGAAAGAATCGAGCCCCCCAAACGTTGAGGCCCCTGGCCGAGACGTATCGAGCTAAGAAGCGTTGAGGCCCCTGGCCGAGACGCATCCGACAACCAGCGTTGAGGCCCCCGTGCCCACCCGAATAAGCAAAACCAAGGTCATCATGAGAATCGTTATCACCAATGACGACGGCATCGAGGCTCCGGGCATCGAGGTCCTGGAGGAGATCGCCCACGAAATCTCCGACGACGTCTGGGTCGTAGCGCCGGAGACCGACAATAGCGGCGCCTCCCACTCCCTGACCCTTGCCGAGCCCTTGCGCATGCGCGAGCTCGGCAAGCAGCGCTACGCGGTGAAGGGCACGCCCACCGATTGCGTCATCATGGCCGTCCGCTCTCTGCTGCTGGACCATCCGCCGGACCTCATCCTCTCTGGTGTGAACCGCGGCCAGAACCTCGCCGACGACGTGACCTATTCCGGCACCGTCGCCGGCGCCATCGAGGGCACGCTGCTCGGCATCCGCTCCATTGCGCTGAGCCTGGTGACGGGGCCGATGGAGCAGGGGGTGCCGATCTGGGAAACGCCGCTCGCCCATGGCGCCAAGCTGGTGAAGCAGCTCCTGGAGTCCGAATGGTCGAAGGGCATACTGCTCAACGTGAACTTCCCCGACTGCCAGCCCGGCGAGGTCACCGGCATGCGGGTCACGAGCCAGGGTCAGCGCGATCCGGACCTTCTCAATATCGACGACCGCATGGACACCCGCGGCAAGGCCTATTACTGGATCGGCATCAGCCGCCACATGTCCGAGCCGCCCGAGGGCACGGACATCTGGGCCATCCAGCACAACGCCATTTCGGTGACGCCGCTCTGCCTAGACTTCACCCACCAGCCGACCTGCGAGCAGCTTAAACAGGTGCTAGAAGGCTGATCTGCCTCTCAGCCATGGCGTAAGAGCCTAGAATCGTCCGATATTCCGGGACCGACTCTGATTCGGAGCAGTCCCCATATGGCGGCAAGCGCCCAAGACCAGATCGGGCTGATCATGCAGCTCAGGCATCGCGGCATCCGCGATACGCGAGTCTTGCGCGCTATGGAGCTTGTGCCGCGCGACGTGTTCGTCGATCCCGCCTTCCTGAAGCACGCCTATCACGACATCGCGCTGCCCATCGAGTGCGGCCAGACCATTTCCCAGCCTTACGTCGTGGCGTTCATGACCGAGAAGCTCGACGTGCAGGAGAACCACACGGTGCTGGAGATCGGCACCGGTTCCGGCTACCAGGCCGCTGTTCTCTCCAAGCTCTGCCGCCACGTCTACACCATCGAGCGCTACCGGGAGCTCCAGAAGCTCGCCGACGATCACTTCGAGGCGCTCGGCATCGACAATATCAGCACCATCATCGGCGACGGCTGGATCGGCTGGCCGCCGCAGGCGCCGTTCGACCGCATCATCGTGACGGCGGCCGCACCGGAAGTGCCTGAAGCGCTGGTCGATCAGCTGAAGGTCGGCGGCCGCATGATCATTCCGATCGGCGAGAACCGGGATTCCCAGTCCCTCGTTCAGGTCGACAAATTTGGCGAAGACGACGAATTCAGTGAAACATCTCTCTTGCCCGTGCGATTCGTGCCGATGGTGAAAGGCCGGGTGAAGCGGTCGTGAAAGAAATGCGAGCCAGGACGGCGAACGCCAGGCGCCGGGGCTCCAAGGCGCGGCCGGATGCGGAAAAGGACAGTGAATCCATGCCCATCTTCACCAGACAGGGAACGGTGTTAAGCCACTGTTTACCTCATCGGCGCTTAACTGCCTCCTCAAGTAGCGAGTTTCGAGTACGGGGGTTTCTGGGAATGAGGGAAACGGCGTTCTGGTCGACCCTTGGGCGCGGCGCAATTCTGGCCGCAGCCGCCATGGCCACCGCCGGTCTGGCGGGCTGCAGCAGCAGCTCACGCTTCGACAATACGGCATACAGCTTCAGCGGGGGTGGCGCCGACCAGACCACCACGGCATCACTCGGCCCGGTTCCTCCGGAGGGCGTCTATAACGGCGCCGGCGGAACGAACACCTATGCCAGCGCCACGCCGCCCCGCACCACGCCCGGCTTCGACAGCCGCGGGCGCTATACGAGCGGCAATAGCTACGCCAGCAACACGAGCTCCGGCGGCGCCTATTCCGGCGGCAACTCGTATAGCAGCGGCAATACCTACAGCAGCAACAGCTACAGCAGCGGCGCCAGCTATGGCGGCGGCAGCTACAAGCCGACCCCGGTCGCCTATCGTCCGAACGACAATGCCGGCTACTCGGCCTCGTCCAATCAGTATCCGGTGCAGCAGGCGGTCTACACGCCGCCGGCGCCGAAACCTGCAAGCGTGCCGTCCATGCCGCCCCAGCGCGTGGCCTCGGCCGACCGCGCAGCCCTCACCGGTCCCGGCTCGAAGACCATCACCGTGCAGAACGGCGATAGCCTCTATCTCTATTCCCTGCGCTACGGCGTCTCCGTGGAAGCGATCCAGAAGGCCAACGACCTGAACGGCATCGGCCTCACCGCCGGCCAGAAGATCGTCATTCCGGCCAAGGGCGCCACGGTGGAGGACGATTCCTACATCATCCAGGCGGGCGACAGCCTCAACTCCATCGCCAAGAAGCATGGGGTGAGCGAGCAAGCGCTGGCCAGCGCCAACAACATCACCAACGCCCGCAGCCTGCAGATCGGCCAGGAGCTGAAGATCCCGAGCGGGGGCAGCGCGCCCCAGCCGACGGTCCAGGCTCAGAGCACGCCGCCGGCCTCTCAGCCGGAGCCTGCCCAGGCGAAGAGCGACGATAATGTCCGGGTCGTGCGCACTCAGAAGATCGAGTCGCCTGACTTCGGCAATCAGAATGCCGCGCAGCAGGAAGAGGCGAAGCAGGAGACCGCGCCGTCCTCGGCCAGCTCCAGCCAAGTCGCCAGCACCAAGACGCTGCCGTCTCCCGATCCCATGTCCGGTCAGCGCTTCCGCTGGCCCGTGAACGGCCGGGTGATCTCCAAGTTCGGTTCTCGCGCCGATGGCGGCCACAACGACGGCATCGACATCTCCGTGCCCCAGGGCACCTCGGTGAAAGCCGCGGAGAACGGTGTCGTGGCCTATGCCGGCAACGAGCTGAAGGGCTACGGCAACCTGGTGCTGATCCGGCACTCCAACAACTGGGTCTCGGCTTACGCCCACAACGAGAACGTGACGGTCAAGCGCGGCGACAAGGTCACCCGCGGCCAGACCATCGCGCAAGCCGGCGCCACCGGCTCCGTCAGCCAACCGCAGGTCCATTTCGAGCTGCGCAAGGGATCTCGGCCGGTCGACCCGCTCAAATATCTGAGCACCGCGACGGCCGGCGCGAACTAGGCGGGAGCCAAAAGAGAGATTGAACGAGGGGTGGGCCGCGGCTCACCCCTTTTTCGTTTGGCGCGGCAACTATTCACCTCTCCCCGCCGGGAGGAGGTCGGCGCTGTAGGCGCCGGGTGAGGGGGGACGCAATAGCAACCTCCCTAGAACCGCTTCCCAAGTCGCCCCGCGAGCGACTGGATATACTGCCACGCCACGCGGCCCGAGCGGCTGCCCCGGCCCATGGCCCAGGCGAGCGCCTCGCGCCGGAGCGCCTCGTCCTCCATCTCCAGCCCGTAATGGGCCGCATAGGCCCGGACCATCTCCAGATACTCGTCCTGGCTGCAATTGTGGAAGCCGAGCCAAAGCCCGAACCGGTCCGACAGCGAAACGGATTCTTCCACCGCTTCGGACGGATTGATGGCGGTGGACTGCTCGTTCTCGATCATCTCGCGGGAGAGGAGATGCCGCCGGTTCGACGTGGCATAGAACAGTACGTTCTCCGGCCGGCCCTCGACGCCGCCCTCCAGAACCGCCTTCAACGATTTGTACGAGGTGTCCTGCGCGTCGAAGGAGAGGTCGTCGCAAAAGAGAATGAAGCGGAAGGGCGCATCTTTCAGGAGATGCAGGAGCTGGGGCAGGGAGCCGATATCCTCCCGGTGGATCTCGATCAGCTTCAAGCCCGGCGGGTCAGTCGTCTCCGCGACGCTTCCGTGGACCGCCTTCACGAGCGAGCTCTTCCCCATGCCCCGCGCGCCCCACAGCAGCGCGTTGTTGGCGGGCAGCCCTTGGGCGAACCGCTCGGTGTTCTCCAAAAGCGCATCGCGCGCCCGGTCGATGCCTTTCAGAAGCGGAAGCGGCTGCCGGTTGACGGCCGCGACGGGTTGCAGGCGCTCCCCTTCGGCCTGCCACACGAAGGCGTCCGCCGCGTCGAAATCGGGCGCATCGGCCTGGGGCGGGGCAAGCCGCTCCAGCGCATCCGCGATTCGAGCCAGCAGGCTCTCCGTATCCGTTTCCGACGCCATCGATCCGTTCCACCTTGCGGGAAGTTGCGAGAAACAAGCGTTTCTGCCCATTCACAGCCGTTGCAAAGGCGCGTTAGCTGGCTATAGTCGCGCCAACGCGAGGAGGGGTTCCCCTCCTTAAATCAAGCCCTTCCAAACGGGCGGCCATAGATAAGCAATACGAGGGATGGGAGCAAATGATCGAGCCGGTCTTAGCCCAAGCTGCTCCGGGCGCCATGGACTATTTCAATAGTCTCCTGATCCCGACCATCCTCATCATCGGCGTGATGTATTTCCTGATGATCCGTCCGCAGCAGAAGCGGATGAGGGCCCATCAGGAGATGATCGGCGCGCTGCGCCGCGGGGACAACGTGGTCACCGCCGGCGGCATCCTCGGCAAGATCACCAAGGTCGATGACGACGAGGTGCAGATCGAAGTGGCGGAAGGGGTGCGCATCCGCGTCCTGAAATCCACCATCTCCGAGGTGCGCGGCAAGCCCGAACCCGCCAATAGCAACGACAAGCCTGCGGCCAAGACCTCCGGCCGTTCCAAGAGCGGGAGCGCGTCCTAATGCGCTTCGTCCGCGTCGGCCTGTCCGGCCTTATCGATTAGTCAATCCGGAGCTCTGCGGCGATGCTGCATTTCCAACGATGGAAGGTAGTGCTGATTCTCCTCGTCGTCTTCGCCGGCGTGGCTTATGCGCTGCCCAATCTATTCCCGGCATCGGCCCTGAAGGACGTGCCCGACTGGCTGCCCCATAAGCAGGTCAATCTCGGCCTCGACCTGCAAGGCGGCGCCCATCTTCTCTACGAGATCGACGAGCAGCAGCTGGTCGACGACTGGCTCGGCAATCTCCGCGGCGATGTCCGTACATCCCTTCGCGACGAGCGGATCGGCTACACCAATCTCCAGATGAACCCGAAGGCGAAGAGCGTCTCGGTCCGCATCAGGGAGAATTCCGACTTCGACAAAGCCGTCGATGCCCTCGAAGAGCTTTCCGTGCCTATCGATACGACCGGCTTCGGCATGAGCAACGAGCGCAATATCGATGTCACCGAGGGCGAGAACCGCACCATCACGCTGTCGATCACCGATGCGGGGCTGACCCAGCGGATGAATGGCGCCCTGGAATCCTCCATCGAGACCATCCGGCGCCGTATCGATGCCTTCGGCACCTCGGAGCCCAGCATCCAGCGCCAGGGCCGCGACCGTATCCTCGTCCAGTTCCCGGGCATCCAGGACGTGCAGCGCCTGAAGGGCCTCATCAACGAGACCGGCAAGCTGGACTTCAAGCTAGTCGATGCTTCCGCCAATCCGCAGGAAGTCGAGGCAAGCAAGCGCCCGCCGGCCGGCTCCGAGCTCGTGTTCTCGGCCGAAGACCCGAAGGTGCCCTACGTCCTGAAGGAAGACGTGCTGGTGAGCGGCGAGAACCTCGTCGACGCCCAGCCGGGCTTCGACGCCCGTTCCGGTGAGCCCATCGTCTCCTTCCGCTTCGATTCCACCGGTGCCAAGCGCTTCGCCCGCGTCACCCAGGAGAATGTGGGGCTGCCCTTCGCCATCGTGCTCGACAACAAGGTGATCTCGGCCCCGCGCATCCAGGAGCCGATCCTGGGCGGCAGCGGCCAGATCAGCGGCAATTTCTCCGTCGAAGAGGCGAACGACCTCGCCATCCTGCTGCGCTCCGGCGCGCTGCCGGCGAAGCTCACGCCGATCGAGGAGCGCACCGTGGGTGCGAGCCTCGGCGCCGACTCCATCGCGTCCGGCAAGCGAGCCGCGATCATCGCCGTGATCGCCGTCGCCGTCTTCATGGTGCTCGCCTACGGCTTGTTCGGCCTGATTGCCGACCTCGCGCTGCTGGTGAACGCGATCCTCATCTTCGCCGCGCTCTCGCTCATCGGCGCAACCCTGACGCTGCCCGGCATCGCCGGTATCGTCCTCGTGATCGGTATCTCGGTCGATTCCAACGTGCTGATCTTCGAGCGCATACGTGAGGAGGTTCGAGCGGGCAAATCGCCCCTTGCCGCCATCGACGCGGGCTATTCCCGCGCTATGGGGACGATTATCGACTCCAACGTCACCACCTTGATTTCCACCCTGGTCCTGTTCTGGCTCGGGTCCGGTCCGGTGCGCGGCTTCGCCGTCACCCTGTGCATTGGCATTCTGTGCTCGATGTTCACCGCCGTGACCTTCTCCAGACTGATCGTGTCCTTCTGGCTGCGCTGGACACGGCCGCAAGTCGTGCCGATTTAGGAGACGCGCGATGTTCCGAGGCTTTAGTTTTGTCCCGCCCGACACGAAGATCGATTTCGTCGGGATGCGAGGCATCAGCTTCTTCGTTTCGGCGCTGATGATGATCCTGTCGCTGGTGGCGTTGCAGGTCTACGACCTGAATTACGGCATCGACTTCGAAGGCGGCACCCTCATCGAGATCGGCACCAAGACGGAGGAGGCGGATCTCGCCTCCTTGCGCTCGACGTTGAACGCCCTCGATATCGGCGAGGTGCAGATCCAGCGTTTCGGCGCGCCCAACGACGTCCTGATCCGCATTCAGGAGCAGGGCAGCGAGGTTGCCCAGCAGGCCTCCGTCGCCAAGGTCAAGGAAGCCCTCGGTGACGATGTCGAGTATCGCCGCGTGGAGACGGTCGGTCCGACCGTCTCGTCGGAGCTCATCTATATGGGCACCATCGCGGTCGTCGTCGCGATGCTGGCGATCCTGGTCTATGTGTGGCTGCGCTTCGAATGGCAGTTCGCACTGGCCGCCATCGCCGCTCTGACCCATGACGTGGTCGGCGCCATCGGCCTGTTCTGCATTCTGCAGCTCGAGTTCAACCTCGCCGCGCTCGCCGCCATCCTGACGATCATCGGCTATTCGCTGAACGATACGGTCGTCGTGTTCGACCGCATCCGCGAGAATCTGCGCAAATACCGCAAGCTGCCCATGGCCGATCTGATCGATCTTGCCATCAACGAGACCCTGTCCCGAACCTTGCTGACCCACTTCACCACCTTCCTGGCGGTGCTGGCGCTCTATCTGTTCGGCGGCAAGGTGATCGAGAACTTCACGATCGCCATGCTCTGGGGCATCGTCGTCGGTGCGTATTCCTCGATCTTCGTGGCCGCGCCGCTGCTTCTGATCCTCGGCATGCGCCGGGACTGGGGCGCGTCGACCACAACGAAGCGTCCGAAGTCGGGCGTGCCGGCCAGCGTTTAGCGGCCGGCCGTCGCTTAGGCGGCGAAGGACCGGCGGCGAGAGCCTTCATGCGGCCGGTTCGTCGTGGCAGCCTTCCGATCGAGCGATAGACTTTTAGCGCGGCGATCGGGAAGGGAGCGAACCCCTTGGACGAAGCTGAACGGCGCAACATCGTCCGCCAAATGGCGCGGGAGCAGGACCCCGACCGCTATTTGAGTGCGCTGTTTGCGCCGGCTTCCGCCCGCGACGCGCTTTTCGCCCTCTACGCCTTCAACGCTGAACTAGCGCGCATCGCCGATGAGGTGAGCGAGCCTGCCTTGGGCGAGATTCGTCTCCAATGGTGGCGCGAGGCGATGGAACTCGCCACGGCGGGGCAGGCGACCGGCAACCCCGTCACGGATTCTCTGGGCGCCGAGCTGAGCGCGCGGGAGATGCCGCCATCCCGTCTCGATCCGCTGATCGATGCCCGGCGCTTCGACGTGCTGGAGCGCATCATGTCCAACAGCGCCAGCCTGATCGCTTACCTGGACAATACGGCCGGCGAGATCTTCCTCCTCGCCAGCGAATTTCTCGGCGCCAACCGGCAAGCTGTCGAACCCGCTACCAGGGCCGCGGGCCGCGCTTACGGGCTCACAGGATTGATGCGGGCGGTCACCATTCACGCCGCCCAGAACCGTCTCTATCTGCCGGTGCAGAGCTTGCAGTCCGGCGCTGCCGAACGTCTCCTGGCCGGGCAGGCCGATCCGGCATTTCTGGAGCTGTTGGGTGACTTACGGCGTCAGGCTCGAACGGAGCTGGAGCGCGCGAAACCGGCGATCCGGGCCCTGTCTAAGACGGTCCAGCCGGCCTTCAAACCCCTCGCTCTTGTCGAGCCCTATCTGAAGGCGCTGGAAGCCGTGGAAGATCCCATGGTGAAGCTGGCGGACATCAGCCCGCTTTATCGGCTCTGGCGGCTGACCACCTGGCGTGCCTGACCGCCGCGCCTATTCGGCGGCGACCGCCGGCGCGCCTTCGAGCCAAGCGCCGAGATCGCGCAAGGCCCGCGCCGTCACCGCCCGGCGCCTCGCCTGAGTCTTTGCCTTCTTGCCCTTCACCTTCTCGACCGGCTCCGTGAGCGGGGGGAAGAGACCGAAATTGACGTTCATGGGCTGGAAGCGGTTGTCCTCCGCCGTCAGGTGGCCGCCCGTGATATGGGCCACCAGCGCGCCGAGCGCCGTGGTCGGCGGCGGTGGCGTCGCCGTGCCGCCGAGCCGCTCCGCTGATGCGTAGCGCCCCGTCACCAGCCCGATGGCCGCCGATTCCACGTAACCTTCCACGCCGGTGATCTGCCCGGCAAAGCGCAGGCGCGGCTCGGCCTTCATGCGGAGCTGCTTGTCCAAGAGCTGAGGGCTGTTCAAGAACGTGTTCCGGTGCAGACCGCCCAGCCGCGCGAACTCGGCCTTCTCCAGCCCGGGTATGAGCCGGAAGATCTCCGCTTGCGCGCCGTATTTCAGCTTGGTCTGGAAGCCGACCATATTCCACAGCGTTCCCAGGGCGTTATCCTGGCGGAGTTGAACCACCGCATAAGGCTTCTCGTCCGGCTTATGGGCGTTGGTCAGTCCCACCGGCTTCATGGGGCCGTGGCGCAGGGTCTCCCGGCCGCGCTCCGCCATCACCTCGATGGGCAGGCAGCCCTCGAAATAGGGCGTATCCGCCTCCCATTCCTTGAACTCGGTCTTCTCGCCGAAGATCAGGCCGTCGATGAACCGCTCATACTGCGCCTGGTCCATGGGGCAGTTGATGTAGTCGGCGCCCGAACCGCCGGGTCCCGGCTTGTCGTAGCGGGACTGCATCCAGCAGACATCCATGTCGATGCTCTCGCGGTGGACGATCGGCGCGATGGCGTCGAAGAAGGCGAGCTCCGCCTGGCCGGTCAGTTCGCCGATCGCCTTGGCGAGTTTCTCCGCGGTGAGGGGGCCGGTCGCCACGATCACGTTGTCCCAGTCCGCAGGGGGCAGGCCCTCGATCTCCTCCCGCACGATCTGGATATTGGGATGAGCCTCCAGCCGCGCCGTCACCTCGCCGGCGAAGCCGTCGCGGTCCACGGCCAACGCGCCGCCCGCCGGGAGCTGATGGGCGTCCGCCGCCTGCATGATCAGCGATCCGGCCCGGCGCATCTCCTCGTGCAGCAGCCCGACTGCGTTGGTCTCCGCATCGTCGGACCGGAAGGAGTTGGAGCAGACCAGCTCGGCGAACAGCCCCGTCTGATGGGCGTGGGTTTCCTTGATCGGCCGCATTTCGTGCAGCACCACGGGCACCCCGGCCTCCGCCGTCTGCCATGCGGCTTCCGAGCCTGCCAGCCCGCCGCCGATGATATGAATAGGTTTCATGTTCTCGTGCTATCGGGAACCGCCCGCCGCTGCAAGACGGCTGGCCGACATGACGGGCGCTCAGAACTGGGGCGCCCCCAAGCCGCCATCCATACGCCGCCTTTGGGCTCTATGAGGCTTGCCCTCGCATCCGGGAGATCATCATGGCCAATCTGAAGCTCTATCATGCCGCTCCGTCCCGCTCTTCCATCGTCCGATGGATGCTCGAGGAGCTCGGCGAGCCCTATGAGCTGGAGGTCATGAACCTGCAGAGCGGCATTCAGCGCCAAGCCGATTACCGCAAGATCAATCCCATGGGCAAAGTGCCGGCCCTTCTCCATGGCGAGGTCGTGGTGACCGAAGTCGCCGCGATCTGCACCTATCTCGCCGACGAGTTTCCGGATGCCGGTTTGAACGTGCCGGTCGGCGATCCCCGGCGCGCCACCTATCTGAAATGGCTCTTCTTCACCCCCGGCTGCCTGGAGCCCGCCATCCTCGACAAGGCCTATCCGCGCAAGGAGACGCCGTTCAGCGGGACCCTCGGCTATGGGGACTACGACCTGGTGCTGAACGTGGTGCGCCAGGCGGTGAGCCAGGGCGAGTACCTGTTGGGCGACAAGTTCAGCGCCGCCGATGTTGTCCTCGGCTCCATGATCCGCTGGGGGATGATGTTCGATCTCCTGCCCAAGGATCCGGAGTTGCAGGCCTACGTGCAGCGGCTGGAGGCCCGCCCGGCGCTCCAACGCGCGACCGCTCTCGATCACGAGCTCGCCGCCGCGAAATAGGACGGCCCTTAGGGACGGCTAATAACGGCCCTCGTCGGGGATGTTCAGAAGCTGCCCGCAGGCCTTGCAGTGCACCGCGTCGACGTCGTGGCGCTGCAACCCGCAGGCTGGGCAGGGATGCCGGACCTTGTGCGGCCGGAGCAGGGTCTGCAGCAGCCGCAAGAACAGCGTCACCCCGCAGATCATCGTTATGACGGCGAGCAGGCGCCCCAGAGAGCCCTCCAGGGTGATGTCGCCGAACCCCGTCGTGGTCAGCGCCGTGACGGTGAAATAGAGCGCATCCACATAGTTGGCGATCTCCGGATTGCGCCAATGCTGCGTCTCGTAGATCACCGACGTCATGATGAAGAGGAAGACGGAGAGGTTGACCACCGCCACCACGGCTTCCTCGTTCCGCCGGAAGAACACGCTCTCCTGCCTGAGCCGCGAGATCATCTGATAGGTGTGCAGCAGGCGAAGCGTGCGCAGGATGCGCAGGAAGGCGAGGCCTTCACCGGCAAGCGGCGCGAGGAACGAGAAGATCGCCACCATGTCGGCCCAAGTGGAAATGTGCGTGAACTCTTTCCACGGCCGCTCATGGGCATAGAGCCGGGCGAGGAAATCCGACAGCACGACCAGGCCGATGGCGACATCGATATATTCGATGATAGCGGAGCGCTGCACGAACGACGTCGCGATGATGAAGATCACCGTGATCGCGTCGAAGATCAGCAATCCGAAGCGAAAGCGGTGGGCGGCCTGGCTTCGGCCGAAATAGAGCTGTCTTAAGCGTTCGCGCAAATCGAGAAGATCCTCCGGCTCCGCGGTCGCCAGCCTCTAGCTTATCTCCCGCGGCTTGCCAACCCGGCGGCCGCACGCGATTCCGGAGTGGAACGCAGAACCGCTTCTGCCGTTTGTGTGTGAATGGACCGCGAAGATGAACCGGCCGCGCTCTATATCGTGGCCTTGGCCGCCGACATCCCCGATGACAAGGTCTTGGAAGGGGCTGATATGGTAAGGCTCCAGCCGGGGCTTTTCCTGGTTCGGACCACGGCCACCCAGTCGCGGCTCTACCACGCCGTGAAGCGGGCGGCACAGCCTGAGGCCCTCTTCGTCGGCCGCCTGGACGGCAATCCGAAGTTCAAAGGCATGACCGAAGGCGCGCTGAAATGGCTGCGCCGCGGATAGCAGGGAGACAAGCATGGCGCTCATCATCACCGGCGGACAGACAGGCGTGGATCGCGCAGCCCTCGACGTGGCGCTGGAAGACGATCTCGACTATGGCGGCTGGTGCCCGCGCGGCGGCTGGGCGGAGGATATGACCGAGCCGCCGGGCCTCCTCGCCGCCTATCCGAACCTGCGGGAGACGCCCACCGAAGACCCCGCCCAGCGCACCGAGTGGAACGTGCGCGATTGCGATGCCGTACTCGTCATCGTCGACGGCGCCGGGCTGTCCGTCTCCAAGGGCAGCAAGCTCGTCGAAGGCTTTGCGGAGAAATACGACAAGCCCCTCATGGTGATGAACGTGGAGAGCGAGGACGACGTGGAGCGGGCGGGCGTCTGGCTCAGCGAGCTCCTGACGGCGCACACGGTCGACCAGGATTTCCAGCTCGCCATCGGAGGCCCCCGCGAGAGCGAAGCCCCCGGCATCTATGAGAAGGCGAAGGACGTCCTGCCGGGTCTGTTGGAAGCGGTTTAGGGCTCTACGGCTGGCGTGGAAGTAGGCCGCTATTCGCTCTCGTCCTCGGTATCGGTTTGCTTGTCGGGCGTTCCGAGCCCGCCGAATTCGAGCAGCTTGCCAACGACCACAGGTCGGGATGCTTCATCTGGGCGCTCTTGCCGAAGTTCCTTCGCAGTGTAGACCCAGGCGACATATACGATGAAGAAGGCAAGGGAGACGGCCAGGATCATCAAGCCTGTAACCGAAGATTTCATCGAAATCTTACCCTTCTCCAGGTCAAATACGTGCTGCTCCGATGTCAGCGCGCCACCAGTGCCGGCGGCCAACTGGTAAGCGACGTAAAGTTGGAAGGCGGCTAGGGCGACGCCTGAGAGTGTAATTACAATGACCATCCACAGGATGATTTTGCCGTCGATGGTTTGCCCGGAGAGACTGGTGCGCCGCATTTGAAAGTCTTGCAACACAGCCTCGCCGCGAACCTGGTCGTAGCAGATGTCTGCGATCGCTTCGAATGTGAGGAGTGAGCGGTCGGTCACCGACAGATCGTTTTGGAGGTCTTTGCGGCAGGATTCGGTTCGTTCGTAGAGATCGACGGCGAATGGATCGTCGGAGCGGTTTTCTGAAAAATGAAAGATGCCATAGAGAAGGCCGCCGACCGCCAACAGCGCCATCAGAGATCCCGCGCTAAAGAGAAAATGCCTCCGAAGGAACGGCGTGTCGGCGCCAGGCTTTCCGTTATTGGATGGTTCCGGTGACATCGCCATCCTCCGCTTTGCACCAGCAAACTGTCCCCACGCGCGCCGATCCGGGCGCGACGCAAGAGCCGGCCACCGTGATGCAGTATCGCGGTGGAGCACTCGGCTTGGGTATCGCGGGAATTCGCTGCAAGCTCAGACCATCCCCCTGCCTTTGCTGATTTCGAGGACTGGGCGGCGGCACATCGGGGTTAGCTTGGTTGTAAGCGTCGCTCGCGTTGCCTGATCCTTCTGAATGTGGCCCCTCGGGAATGACGATCCAGCTGTCGCCATCGCCCGGCACTACGAGGACGTCACCCTCATCGGGAAAGGCCAGGACGGGTTGAACTTCTGCTGCCCACGCTAGCATCGTCATTACAAGGACCAGTATTTTCTGCCGCCACATCGCCTCTCCTCCCATTCAACTATAATAGGATATAAACCAATATACACAACCAAAAGTTGAATAAACTTCGGGCATGGGAGGAGCGCACTTGGGATGACATGAACTATGAGCCGAGACCCGGAGAGAGCGGATCTACCACCGAATCGTTGTCAGCGCCCGCGCGCCCGCGTAGTTTGGCGCCGCCGGCTATGGGAGAGGCCGGCCAAGCCCTGAGATGGAGGAGGCGATGAAGCATTTTACTTTTGGTATTGCCGCGGCAATGGCGCTTGGCCTGGCCGCACTGACGGCCCAGCCCCAGTCCGCATCGGCCATGAGCGGCTGGTATGAGCCGAACCCCGATCCGAAGAACTGCGAGAACGACGACGGGGCTCTCGACGATGCCGCCTTCGTCATCGTGATGACCCCTCAGGCCGGCGAGCGCGTGCGCACCGGCTTCGGCGTCTCCGGCTGCTCGCGCACCTTCGAGAGCAACGTCCAGTGGAAGCTGATCGGCGCTGACGGCTCCGAGCTCGCCAGCGGCAACACCACTGGCGGCGGCGTGGACGGCGCAGGCACGTTCGATTTCGACGTCGCCTATGAGGTCGACAAGCGCCAGGTCGGCCACCTCGAGGTGATGGGCGAGGACGCCTCCGACGGCGAGGGCAATCCGCCCGGCCGCACGGTCATCCCGCTGGTTCTGCAGCAGCCGGAAGCCGAGTAGCCAAACGATCTCTCATTCCGTCGTCCCGGCGATACCGGGACCTAGCACGCCTCACTTCGGAATGCTGGGCACCGGCCTCGCCGGTGTGACGGGATGATCAGTTCGAACGCCCGATCTTCGAGTTTCCTGAGACATCGAACACCGTCAGCGTCTCCGACAAGCCATCGGGGACGGGTGGCGAGAGGTCGTTGTCGTCCAGCCGCAGCACCTGAAGCGACGAGATTCGCGTCAGGCTTTCCGGGATATCGCCGGTCAGTCTGTTCCGATTGAGACGCAGGTCGGTGAGCTTCGTTAGCCGTCCGATATCCTCAGGGATCGACCCGGTCAGCCGGTTATTGGCCAGGAGGAGGGAGCTGAGGCTCTCCGCTTGGGCAAGCGTCTCCGGCAGCTTTCCGCTCAGGCGATTGTTGTGCAGGAACAGCTCCTTCAGCGCCTTCTGTTGAAACAGCTGCGCCGGAAGCTTGCCGGTCAGCTCGTTGTCCTCGGCGCGGAAGATCTCCAGCTTCGGCGTCGCCCACCGTTCCGGCAGCTTGCCCGACATCTGATTGGCGTGAATGTCGAGATATTCCAGCTCCGGCAGCATCGCGACCCCATCGGGCAGGGGTCCGGTGATCTTGTTGCCCTTCAGCCAGAGGTTTTTCAGCGCCCGGCAGCGGCCGAGCCCGTCTGGAAGACGGCCAGAGATCTTATTGAAGGAGAGGTGGAGCGTGTGCAGCCGGCTCAGATCGCAGATCGCGGCTGGCAGTCGTCCATCCAGATTATTATCATAGATGGTGAGCCGAACGACGTAACCCTCTGAATCGGTTTCGATCCCGTGCCACTTGCCGACGGGTTCATCGCTTGCCCAGAAGTCTCGTTGGATCCAGTCCGGACCGCCCAGCGCCTCGTAGGTGGAGATAAGGGCCTGACGCTCGCGCTCCCGCACGGCCGGATCGACGGGCTCAGGGACTGCATTGACGACCGTCCCGTCCGCATCCGCAGCGTCGAGTGGCGAAGGCGCGAAGACCAACTCCGCTCCGCTCGCAACGAGAAAAATTCCGGCCAACAGGGAGCGGATTCGTCTCATTCTCGTTGCTCTCCAATAGCTTGGTTGCGCCTCGTGTCTTTCGCACTTCACGGGGCACCAACGTCTTGTAAAGAGCTTTGGGCGTAATATCTATTCAGTGAACGCTTCGAAGCCCCGCGAACCCGCGGGAAAAGGAGAGAAAAGTGCTGCGCTTCCTGATTCTGTTGGTGCCGTTGGCGCTTGCCGGCTGTGTGACCGAAGAGCGTCAGCCCTTGCCCATGTCGCTCGGACCCACCGATGGTGCGGCCTCCTGCCTCGAGTACGGCGACTCTCCCACTTTCTCGGACTGCAAGGGCGACGGCACCGTCACCATCCCGGCTGAGTAGGTTTCGCATCTCATCGTCATGCTGAGGAGCACGCCAAGGGCGTGCCTCGAAGCATGGACGTCACCCTTCGAGGCTCGCTTTGCGACTACCTCAGGATGACACGCTCTTTACGCTGAGACGTTAGCCGTCTTTTCCCATCAGCTCCGCACGCTGGGCCATAAGCTTATCCAGCTTTTCCTGCTGATCGGCGATCCGCTGGGCGGCGCGTTCCTCGTCCGCCGCGCCGGAATAGGCCGCGGCCTGTTCCTGGAGCTCGCGCAGATTTTCTTCGACGATCTGAATGCGCCGCTCCACCTCTTGCAGGGACAGGTTCTCGGTCATGGCTCTCGCTTTCTGGCAATGAATTGAATTTCGGCGCGGAAGATAGCCGCTTCGCAGCGCTCTACTCAAGCTGATCCGGCGGTCTCTGATTGCACACTGGACGCCGCGTGCACCCTCGGCCAAACTCGCCGAATGGGGGAGCTGACACATCGCGTGCGAAACGCGATCACGGATCGGGAGCGCAGCTGGACGCTTGCCGCGGACGCACTTTTCTGGCGCGACGACAAAGGCGGCCAGGGGCGCATTCCTTATACCGATATCACGCGCCTGCAGCTCATCGACTACGCCTCCTATGGTGGCCGCATCTATCAATGCGCCATCGAGCAGAAGGGCGGGAAGGGCGCCAAGGTCCGCTCTCACAGCTATATCAGCCTCGGCAATTTCGAGGACCGGCGGCAGACCTATGCCCCGCTGATCCGCGATCTGGCGGCGAGAGTCGCCGAGGCTAACCCGAATGCCGAGTTCATCGCCGGCAGTACCGGCCTCTGGGTCGCCTGGACCATCATCGGTCTGCTTGCGATCGTCATGCTGGGCTTCTTCTTCGCTTCGTTCGGCGCGGGCGGGCCGAGCCTCAACGGCACGATCATGGTGGCCGTCATCGTTCTTATCGGCGGGCCAATCATCTGGCGCCAATTGAAGTACGGCAGGGCGAAGAGCTTCGACCCGAAGAACGTGCCGCCCGAGCTGATCGGCGCGCAATAGGCGGCCGGCTGCCCCTAGTCTTTCAGCGCGCCCGCATTCGGCACCACCACGGCAAACAGATCCGCCAGTGCCGAAAGGCTTGCCTCCTGCAGCTCCGCCGCCGGCACCACCTTGCCGGACCATCCTTCCGGCAGGTCCCGCGTCGCCGTAGCGCTGGCGACGACCGTCGTAGCATAGCCGTGATTGAAGGAGGCCCGCGCGGTGGAGTTCACGCACATATGGGTCATGAAGCCGGCATAGACGACGTTCTTCGCCCCGATCCGCTTCAGCTCCTCATCCAGCGTGGTGCCCTCGAACGAGCTCGGCAGGTTCTTCACGATCACCGTCTCGCCCTCGATGGGGGCCACGGCCTGCGCGATCTGCCCGATCGGCGCGTTGACGTCGTAAGGCGTGTCGGGACCGGCGTCGTGCATGATGTGGATGACCGGTCGGCCTGCATCCCGGAACCGCTTCAGCAGCGCAGCCGCCTCGTGCAGCGCGGGCTCCACGCCCTCAAGCCGCATGATCCCTTCGCGATAGGTCTGCTGGCAGTCGATCAGCACGAGCACGCTCTCCGAGATCGGGGCAGGGCTGTCGGGCAGCGCCAGCAGGTTGCGCAAAGTCGGTCCGGCCATTCTCGTTCCTCCTCGGTATCGCCTCTTCGGGCGGTTTGGATGCGGGCGGAACTATAGCAGATGCAGGGGCGAACACGCGTGTCGGCAGGCCGGATCTGCGCCCTCTCGTGCACGTGGCCGAGAGCCAAGCCCGCACCGCCGCACAGCCAACCCGTTGAAATTGAAGAAAGTTGTCTAAGTCGTGCTTGCAACCAAACCTCGCACCCGGCGTTGATGATGCCGAGGCGCGAGAGGAGGAGAAGGACGATGTTGAAAGCGATCGTATTGGGCGCCACGGCCCTGCTGGGCATGGTGATTATCGCGACGAGCGCGCAGGCCGCCGTGGTCTGCAACGATGCCGGCGATTGCTGGCGCGTGAAGGAGAAGCACGACTATCCGCCAGAGGTGGGCCTGCGCGTCTATGGCGACGACTGGGCCTGGGACGAGGCGGAGGCCGACCGCTACCGCTGGCGTGATCCGGGCGAGGGCCGCGGCTACTACCGCGACGGCGTCTGGATCACCTTCTAGGCGGCCACCAGATCACAAACGCACCCATCCGCAACAACAGCGCCCGGATCACGGCAGCAGATCCGGGCGCTGCTTCGTATTCTTTTGGTAATAAAGCGGGCGCAGCCTCTTGAGTTGCAGGCCGAAAAGGCCCTCGCCCGACCAACTCATCCTGGGGACTGACATGACCTCGACCGCCACCACCAAGCTTGCCACCCGCCTGTCCGCCGCCGTTTTCGCAGCCGCTTCTCTCGCGCTCCTCGCCGTACCGTCCGCCCATGCCAGCCGCTTCGACGGCAAGTGGGACATGCTGCTCCAGACCACCACCGGCCATTGCGGTAAGATCAAGATCGACGTCGCCGTGACGGGCGGCGAGATCTCCGCCACCGGCGGCCGCTTCGTGTTCCACAAGATCCATTTGGGTGGCCATGTCGGCCCGGCCGGGAACGTGAAGATCAAGGGCATCGCCGGCCCGCGCACGGCATGGGGAACGGGGCGCTTCGGCCGCGAGCACGCCCAAGGCAAATGGCACGGCGTCGGCCCGTCCGGCAAATGCAACGGCGTCTGGGTCGCCGACCGCGCCTAAAGCCGAAGTCTTATTTATTCCGAAGCGCCAAATGCGTGATGCTCGGGGGCTTCCCCCGGGCATCGAAGCGATCGCCGAACGCCGCGAAACGCGTCCTAAGACCAAGCGCGTCCTAAGACTAAGGCCGGCTTCCCGCCGCGCCGCCGCCTTCCACCGCAAGCTCAGACTCGAGCCGCGCGCTGACCGAAGCCAGCAGCAGCTCATGCGCCTTATCGATGATCTCGTCCAGGGACGGGGTCTTGGCGAAGAGCTGCCGGGCCGTCGCCATCAGCTCGTCGCGCGTCGGCATATGGGGCAGGTGCATGGTCGCCAGCAGCTCCGACGTCCGGTGATGGGCACGAAGCATCGAAAGCTCCGAGCTACGCAAGGTCGAGGCCAGCGCCAGCGCGATCCGCTCGGCGTTGAACTGCCCGGCGAGCTGCTCCGCCGCCTTGCGCACCACCTTGGAGCCGAGCCGCTGCTCGTTCCGCAGCACATGGGCCGGCGGCGTCTTCACGTCCCAGATCAGGCCCACGCGCTGCAGCCCTTTGAGGATGTAATAGGTCGGATCGATCTCCCAGCGCCGGAAGCCCTGCCGCGCGCTGCTCTGATAGGCGTGGTGGTTGTTGTGCCAGCCTTCGCCCATGGTGAAGATCGCCAGGATCCAGTTGTTGCGGGAATCGTCCCCC
>Ga0310345_10001240_pt1 | contig 29551 bp, 27 predicted proteins | sample HC15DNA20500_MG_FD_204667 | JGI IMG/M metagenome (GOLD analysis project Ga0310345, IMG submission 204667) | Marine microbial communities from station ALOHA, North Pacific Subtropical Gyre - HC15-DNA-20-500_MG | ecosystem: Environmental > Aquatic > Marine > Oceanic | place: Pacific Ocean: North... | reverse complement strand
TTGCGGCGAACTCGGGGGGGAGCTGTTCGAGCGTGGTGCCGAAATCGCCATCGGTCATGCGCTGAAGCGCGGCGCCGAGCGCATCGATCACCGCGCTACGGCGTTCCTCTTCGACTGCAAAGTACGTCTCGACCGCGATTTCCATGTCGAGCAGCGCCATCTTGACCAGCGTGGCGATGCGCTTGGCCTGCCCGCGTGACAAAGGGCTGATCATCGCCGCAATGACCGGTTCGAGTACGCTGGCATAGGCGCCGATGTACCACTGCGGGGCAAGGCCGATGCGGGCATGGACTTTGCCGACTTTCTCGGCGCGCTGGAAATAATCGGGCGTGGCGCCGCCCGCAAAAAGCGCCTGCCAATGCGCGATCTGCTTGGACTTGGCCGAGGCCATGGCATTGCGCGAGGCGAAGAAACCGGCGGTCTGGGGCGTGGCCGCGATCTGATCGTAGAGCTTGTCGAGCGCGGCGGGGCCAGCGCTGGCGATCACTTTGCCGATACCCGGGAAGCGGGCCTTGTCGTCAGCGCCGATCGAGAAGAAGGCCAGTTTTCCTGCGATGTCGCGGTTGTCCATCGTCGTGATCCATCCGTTTTGTGTCCGGATCGGATACCGCGGAAACAATTCGCAACAAAACAAGGCCGGTTACGCATCACTGCGTATCAGATCGTGGAGCAAGCGGGCAGGAATCGGTCCGGATGAACCTTAAATCCGGCAATTCGAACGTTTGCAGTCACGATACGCCATCCCTGCCCTTTGGGGCAAAGGGTCCGCGCACGTGGAATCAACGGCCCCGCGCACCGCCCAAATCACACCCGCATCGGCATCAGCACATAGAGCGCGGCAGACTTGTCGTCCTTGCGGATCAGCGTCGGCGCGCCAGCATCGGCAAGGTGCAGCTCGACCAGATCGCCGTCGATCTGGCTGAGGATGTCCTTGAGGTAATTTGCGTTGAAGCCGATCTCGAAGCCCGACGCGCGGTATTCGGCGGCGATCTCTTCCGCCGCCGTGCCGTTCTCCGGGCTGGTGACCGAGAGCGTGACCTTGTCGTTCTCGAGCGCCATCTTGACCGCGCGGGTCTTCTCGGTGGCGATCGTGGCGACGCGGTCCACACCTTCGAAGAAACTGCGCGGATCGAGGCGCAGCAGCTTGTCGTTACCAGTCGGGATCACGCGGCTGTAATCCGGGAAGGTGCCGTCGATCAGCTTGCTGGTGAGCACGACGCCGTGTTCGCCGCCAAGCGTGAAACGCACCTTGCTGGCGGAAAGATCGACGAGGACGGCAGTATCGAGCACGTCTTCCAGCAGTTTGCGCAGCTCGCCGACGCATTTGCGCGGCACGATCACGTCCGGCATGCCCTCGGCGCCATCGGGCCGCGCGATGGTATAGCGGGCAAGGCGGTGACCATCGGTCGCGGCGGCCTTGAGCACCGGCTGGGCTTCGTCCGCCACGTGCAGGAAGATGCCGTTGAGGTAGTAGCGGGTTTCCTCGGTCGAGATCGCGAAGCGGGTGCGGTCGATCAGTTCGGCAAGAACGCGCGCGGGCACTTCGAAGCTCGTCGGCAGGTCGCCCTCGACGATCACCGGGAAATCGTCGCGCGGGAGCGTCGGCAGCTGGAAGCGGCTGCGCCCGGCCTTGACGACCATGCGGCCATCCGCGGCATCGAGGCTGACCTGGCTGCCATCGGGCAGCTTGCGCGCGATGTCGAACAGGAGGTGCGCCGAAACGGTGATCGAGCCGGGACGCTCCACCTCGCGCGCGGGCATCGTCTCCACGATCTGGAGATCGAGGTCCGTCGCCATCACGCGCACCGCACCGCCGGCCGCAGCCTCGATCAGCACGTTGGAAAGGATCGGAATGGTATTGCGCCGCTCCACCACCGATTGCACGTGGGACAGGCAGCGTAGCAAGGTCGCGCGTTCGATCGTGGCCTTCATTCTCGTCTCGTGTCCCCTGCCCGGGCCGGTCCGCATGAAGGACCGTCAGGGCCGTCTAGCTGGCATCTCCTCGCGGGCGGAATCGCCCGTGGAGATGGGTTGTTGCTGGACTACCTTCCTTAACGCGCGCCTTGCTGCGGGCAAGCGTCAGCCGCATCCGCAGCGGCGAAGCTGTGCATAAATGCAGCGAAAACGGCGGGGTTTGCGCGAAGGTTCAATCGAGCACGCGCAGCGCGTCGAACATCTGCGCGGTGGCGGCGATCCATGCGGTGATGAGGCCCCAGCCGACAGGCGTTACCTTGGCCGGATCCTTGCCCGCTTCGGTGAGCGCGGTGGAGACCCGGCGCAAGTCTCCCTGCGTGACCTGCGTCGCCGGATTGTTGGCATTGCCGGGGCCTATATCCAGCGCCTTGTCGATCAGGTCGGCAGGAATGCCTTCCGCCTTGAGCCGCGGATCGAGCCCGTCACGCGCCATGCGGCCAAGCACGTAGCCGAAATAGGCCTCGCGCTCCTTGTCGTTCAGGAACTGGTCCGCCGCACAGCGATCGACGAGAGTGTGCAGTGTATCCATCGCGGACTTGCTGCGCGTCTCGTCGAGCGTGAGCATCGAATCCGCCAGCTGCGCGTCGAGACCATCGGGCGCCGCGATGACAGCACACGCGAGCGCCTGCGGCGGGCGCGCCTGCGCGGCCTGGGGCACCGTCTGGAGCAGGGCCAGCGCCAGAAGAAGAGCCGCGCGGCGCACCGCCTCGCTCAGGAGAGCATCGCCATGCCGCCGTTCACATGGAGCGTCTGCCCGGTCACGTAACCGGCATCGCGGCTGGCGAGATAGGCAACCGCCGCGCCGATATCGCTGCCCTCGCCCATGCGGCCCATCGGGATGCGGGCGTTGAGCGCGTCCTTCTGCGCGTCGGGCAGCACGTCGGTCATCGCGGTGCGGATGAAGCCGGGGGCGACACAGTTCACCGTGATGCCGCGGCTGGCAAGCTCCTGCGCGAGGCTCTTCGACATGCCGACGAGGCCGGCCTTGGCAGCGGCATAATTGACCTGCCCCGGATTGCCGGTCGCGCCGACGACGCTGGTTACGGTGATGATGCGGCCGAAGCGGGCCTTCATCATCGGCTTCGAGGCCGCGCGCATCAGGCGGAAGGCAGCTTCGAGGTTGACCTTGATGACCGCATCCCACTCCTCGTCCTTCATCCGCATGGCGAGGTTGTCACGCGTGATGCCGGCGTTGTTGACGAGAATGTCGACCTTGCCGAGCGTATCGATCGCGGCGGGGACGAGGTGCTCGACCTGCTCGGTGTTCGAAAGGTCGCAGGTGATCTCGACGTGATCGTGACCGTAGGTGTCGTTGAGCTCTTCCCGGAACGCCCGCAGCTTGGCGGGGTTGGTGCCGGAAAGCGCAAGGCGGGCACCCTGACGGGCCAGCGCGTGGCTGATGGCCGAACCGATCCCGCCGGCAGCGCCGGTGACGAGGGCGGTCATGCCGGTGAGATCGAAGAGGCGGTGTTCCATGGCTTAGAGCTCCTTCGCGAATGCTTCGATATCGGCCATGCCGACCACGCTGGCAATCGCAACGTCAGTGACCGTGCGGGCGATCATCGGGCCGACAACCTTGCCGCCGAGTTCGACGAAATGCGTGACCCCGGCAGCGCCCAGTGCGATCATGCTCTCGCGCCAGCGGACGCGGCCGGTGACTTGCTCGACGAGAAGGCGGCGGACTTCGGCAGGGTCTGTCACGGGGGCCGCGGTGACGTTGGCCATCAGGGTCACGTGCAGCGCACCCGGGGGGGTCTGCTCCAGCGCCTGCGCCATGGCATCGGCGGCGGGCTGCATCAGCGGGCAGTGGAAGGGCGCGGAAACCGGGAGCAGCATCCCGCGCTTGATGCCGTGCTCCTTCACGCCGGCGATGGCGCGCTCGATGGCGGCGGTGTGGCCGGAGAGGACGACCTGGCCCGGTGCGTTGTCGTTGGCGACGGTGCAGACTTCGCCCGCCGCCGAGGCTTCGGCCAGCGCGGCGGCCTGATCGATCTCGGCACCGAGCAGCGCGCACATCGCGCCTTCGCCCACCGGCACGGCGGCCTGCATGGCGGAGCCGCGCAGGCGCAGGAGGCGGGCGGTATCGGCAAGGCTGAAAGCCCCGGCGGCGCAAAGCGCGGTATATTCGCCGAGGCTGTGCCCGGCGACGAACTGCGCCTTGTCTGCCAGCACGAGGCCGCATTCCTTTTCCAGCACGCGCAGCACGGCGATGGCATTGGCCATGATCGCGGGCTGGGCATTGGCGGTGAGCGTCAGTTCGTCTTCCGGCCCTTCGGTCATCAGCGCGAAGAGCTTCTGGCCCAGCGCGTCATCTACTTCTTCGAAGACCTCGCGCGCGGCGGCACTGGCGGCGGCGAGCTCTGCGCCCATGCCCAGCTTTTGGCTGCCCTGCCCCGGAAATACGAATGCCCGCATCAACACACTCTCCTGCTGTGAAGGAGCGCGCCTAGTGATTAGCGGGGGGTCCCTCAAGCCCGAATGCGACAATCTTGTTATCAATATCGTGCCCGATATCGGCGCGGCCGAGGTAGGGAATGCCCGTTCGCGCGCACCAATCGCGCGCGATGGTCTCTTCGTCGGCGCCGAAGTCGACGTCGTTTTCCGGCACGTCGCCGATGCGGCCGAGGCGCAGGCCGGCAATCCCCTGAAGGTGCGCGGTCAAGTGGAAGAACAGCCGGTCGACCGCGTATAGGTGCTCCGAAACTTCCTCGACCAGCACGACGTGCCCGGTGAGGTCGGGCATCAGCGGCGTACCGCAGAGCATGGCAAGCGTGGTGAGATTGAAGGCGGCGCGGGGGTGGCCGTCCTGCGTCGGTTCCGCACCGGTGCGAACTCCGGCAAACCAGTCGAGCGTGCGCCGGACATCTTCGGCACCACCCTCGCGGCGAATGTCTCCGGGCATGGGGGCATGGACGGGTTGGCCGATGCCTGCCCGGTAAAGCGCGCCGAGGAGATAGCCGGTGTCGGAATAGCCAAGGAAAGTCTTGCCGCGAGCTGCGTCGCCAAGCTGCCCCACAGCGGCCTCGGCGATGCGGTTCGAGCCGTAGCCGCCGCGCGCGAACCAGACGGCGTCGAAGGCGGGATCATTGGCGCAGTCAAGGAATGCCGCCAGCCGCTGGTCGTCGGCTCCCGCGAAATGGCCTGCCTGCAGGAAGCACTGCGGATGGAACACGAGTTCGACACCCGGCACGTCCGCAGCGAGCGCGCTGACCGCAGCCGCATCGGCGGGCGTGATCGAACGAGCAGGTGCGCAGATCGCTATCCTTGGCATAGCGCTTCCTAACCCGGTTGCGCTGCGCCGCAAGGGCGCATACCGCACGGGGCATGCGTATGGACCTCACTGCACACCCTTGGTTCTTCTGCGGCATCGGCGGCTCGGGCATGTTGCCGCTGGCGCTGATCCTCACGGGCAAGGGCGCGCGCATTGCCGGGTCGGACCGCAGCCGCGATCAGGGGCGCACGCCGGAAAAGTTTGCCTGGCTGGAAAGCCTGGGTTTCGATCTTCACCCGCAGGACGGCAGCGGGATCATCTCGGCCGAGCAGATCCTCGTCGCCTCGGCTGCTGTCGAGGACACCGTGCCCGAGATGGTGCGCGCGGCTGAATTGGGTTGTCGCAAGATGCGCCGCGCGGAATTGCTTTCCACGCTGTTCAACGCGGCGCCGGTGAGCATCGCGGTGGGCGGCACCAGCGGCAAATCGACCGTGACGGGCATGCTTGGCTGGATTCTGACCGCCTGCGGGCGCGATCCGACGATCATGAACGGCGCGGTGATGAAGAACTTCGCGGGTCCGGATGCGCCGTTCGCAAGCGCGCGGGTCGGCGGTGCAGAGGCGCCGTTCGTTTCGGAAGTCGACGAGAGCGATGGTTCGATCGCCGCCTATCACCCTACGATCGCCGTGCTCAACAACGTCAGTCTCGACCACAAGAGCATGGAAGAACTGCGCGGCCTGTTTGGTGATTTTCTGGCCCGGGCGGGAACAGCCGTGGTCAATCTCGACGATCCGGAAAGCGCCGCGCTCGCCAGCCGGGCGTTAGGCGGCGCGCTCACTTTCGGCATAGGGTCGAACCTCGCCGATATAAGGGTAGTCGAGGGCAGCGTGGCCGAATCGCCGTTGGGCATCGGCGCCACGATCGAACTGGGCCGCAACGGCGAGCGGCATGCCCTCTCGCTGAAAGTACCGGGGCGGCACAATCTTTCCAATGCGCTGGCGGCACTGGCGGCGGCGCATGCCGCCGGAGTGCCGCTGCCCGACGCGGTGCAGGCGCTGAGCGACTACGCCGGCCTCGCGCGGCGGTTCGATGTGGTGGGGACGAGCCCGGGCGGCGTGACCGTGATCGACGATTTCGGGCACAATCCGGAAAAGGTCGCCGCGACACTGGCAACGCTGAAGGCGCACCCGGGCCGCGTGATCGCGTTCTTCCAGCCGCACGGCTATGGCCCACTGCGGCAGATGGGTGCGGAGCTGGCCGAAGTGCTGGCAACGCGGCTTGGCGCCGAGGACCAAACGATCCTGTGCGATCCGGTTTACTTCGGCGGAACGGTCGACCGCTCGGTGGGCAGCGAGCGCATCGTGAGCCTGATCCGCGCGCATGGCGGAATGGCCGAGCATATTCCCGACCGCGCCGCTTGCGCCGCGCGGATCGTCGAGCTTGCCCGGCCCGGAGACCGCATCGTGATCATGGGCGCGCGGGACGACACCTTGTCCGCCTTCGCCCGTGATCTGCTGGCCCGCCTGGCTTGAGTTCAGGCAGGCGAGCCGGAAGGTTCAACCGATTGAACCGATGGCATCAAGCAAGGACGTGGTGAGCCTGAGGCCTCGCGCCGTGAGGTTCACATAGCGGCGGCGGGCATCTTCCTGATCGGCCACGCGCACAATGAGCCCTTCACGCTCCAGCCGTGCGATCCAGCGCAGAACAGTGGTGGACGGCAGGCCCGCGCCCGCGCAGACGCTGGAGACTTGCAGAGCCGTGCGGGTTCTGCGCGCGATGAACAGGTCCAGCAGGATATCCCAGCCCGGTTCGCCGAACAGGCCCTTGATCGGGCTTGCGGCGTCGCGGCGGCGGCGCGCTTCATACAACATCTTTGCAATGCGAAGGGTTTCCGCATCCAAGTCGACATGACCGTCCAAAGCCAACTCCTCGTATCGCAAGGACGCGTTCGCTTCCAAGCACTTCCGCCTCCGCCGCTGGGCATTCGGTGCTTTGGGCCTGACTGGTTACACGGTCAGTTTTATCGTTACGCGACCTTGAATTTCTTGCGATCGATAAACATTCGATCTCGCCATATATGTAACCATAAGACGCAAATTAGGTAGGCCCGGCGGGCGGAAATCTAATCCGGATCGGATTAAACTTTAGTTGTCATTCATAACTCAACGACGTGAGCATGAGGACATATTACAAGGACCGGGGCTTGCTACCTGCCACTTGGCAGAGCCGCGCTGCTGCGGCATGAGCGCGCGATGATCGGATTCCGCCGCAAAGCACCCGCCGCCAATGACGCTGCAGCGTTGGCCAGAGTGGGCGAGCGGGTGCGCGCGCGGCTCGATGCCGACCCCAGCGCCTATCGCCTGCCGCTCGACACGATCGAGATTTACGGGGTGGCCGATTTCTTCACCGCCGAGGAATGCGCGCGGCTGATCAGGATGGTCGACGCGGTGGCGCGGCCCTCGTCCACGTATCACAACAACGCCGACAGCGGACGGACGAGCTACAGCGGCGACGTCGATCCGGACGACCCGTTCATCAAGATGCTGGAGCGGCGGATCGATGATCTGCTCGGCATCGAACACGCGCATGGCGAAGTGATCCAGGGCCAGCGCTATGAGCCGGGCCAGCAATTCCGCGCGCACTTCGATTACTTCGATACATCAGCGAGTTACTGGCCGACCGAGGAAGGCCGCGGCGGGCAGCGGACGTGGACGGCGATGGGCTACCTCTCGGACGTCGAGGCTGGCGGCGCGACCGAGTTTCCCAAGGCGCCGGTCTCCGTCCCGCCGCAGAAGGGCGCGCTGCTGGTGTGGAACAACATAGGGCGCGACGGGAAGCCCAACCCGCTGACGATGCACGCCGGGCGGCCGGTGGAGCGCGGCGTCAAGTACATCGTGACGAAGTGGTACCGCGCGCGGCCTTGGTATTAGGCCGCACTCACTCCGCCGGCAGTTCCACGCCTTCCAGCGCCTCGGCAATCAACCGCCGCGTGCCTTCGATCCCGTAGAGCGCGATGAAGCTGCCCATGCGGGGGCCCTGGCTCGAGCCGAGCAGGGTTTCGTAAAGGGCCTTGAACCAGTCGCGCAGCGCGCCGATGCCGTAGTGCGGGTCCTTGCCGATTTCGTAGACGAGGGTCTGGAGGTCCTCGGCGCTGGCGCTGTCGTCCGTCGCGGCGAGTTCGGCGTCGAGGGCGGCAAGCGCGGCCGCCTCGTTCGGCTCGGGCTTGCGGCGCTTCAATGTCGGGGCGACGAAATCGCGGTTGTAGGCGAGCGCCGAGGTGACCAGCGTATCGAGCGCGGGATGCGCGGCAGGATCGGCGTTTGCGACATAGTTGGCGAGGTACGACCAGACCTGCGCCCGCGTGGCCTGCGCGCCGAGCACGCCGACGAGGTTGAGCAGGAGGCCGTAAGTGACGGGCAAGGTATCGCCGTCGCCGCCGTGGTAGCCATTGGCGCGCAGCAGGTGCCAGACGGGGTTGCCGAGCTGTTGTTCGACCGGCTGGCTGGGCAGCTTTTCGCGGAACTGCCAGTATTCATCGACCGCGCGGGGGATGACGCCGGCGTGGAGCGACTTGGCGCTCTTGGGCTCGCGGAAGAGGTAGAAGCCGAGGCTTTCCTCGCTGCCGTATTCGAGCCACTGCTCGATGGTGAGGCCGTTGCCCTTGGACTTGGAGATCTTCTCGCCGTTCTCGTCGAGGAACAGCTCGTAGATCAGGCCTTCGGGGCGCTTGCCGCCAAGGACCTGCGTGATGCGGCCCGACTGGGTGACGCTGTCGGTGAGGTCCTTGCCGCACATCTCGTAATCGACGCCGAGCGCGCACCAGCGCATCGCCCAATCGACCTTCCACTGCAGCTTCGACTTGCCGCCGAGGATCGACTGGACGACCATTTCGCCCTGATCCTCGAAGCGCACGAGGCCCGCTTCGGCATCGACGACTTCGACCGGCACTTGCAGCACTTCGCCGTTCTTCTCGCTGATCGGCAGGACCGGCGAGTAGGTCTTGCGGCGCTCCTCACGCAAGGTCGGGAGCATGATGTCCATGATCGCGTCGTACTTGGCGAGCACGTTCTTCAGCGCATCGTCGAAGGCGCCGGAATTGTAGCGGTCGCTGGCGGAGACGAACTCGTACTCGAAGCCGAAGCGGTCGAGAAAGTCGCAGAGCATCGCGTTGTTGTGGTGCGCGAAGCTTTCGAACTTGCCGAAGGGATCGGGAATGCGCGTGAGCGGGTGGCCGAGCTTTTCGGCGAGAACCTGCTTGTTGGGCACGTTGTCCGGAACTTTGCGCAGGCCGTCCATGTCGTCCGAGAAGGCGACGAGGCGTGTGGGGTGGCCGCCGGTCAGCGTCTCGTAGGCGCGGCGCACGAGCGTGGTGCGCAGGACTTCCTGGAAGGTGCCGATATGCGGGAGGCCCGAGGGGCCGTAGCCGGTTTCGAACAGCACGGGGACGAGATTGCCCGCCGCATCGCGCTTGCCGCCGGGAAAGCGTTTGACCAGCTTGCGGGCTTCCTCGAACGGCCAGGCCTTGGAGGTCTGGCTGGCGGTGAAGACATCAAGCGGGGCGGGGTTTTCGGCGTTTTCCATAGCGCGCTCCCTTTTGCGGATGGCCCCCTTCAGCGCAAGGAAAAGCTTGTGTGCTTCCCGTCGCAATCGCTACCCAGCAGGCAAACAGGGTTTGGGAGACACTATGGAATACGATGAGGTCATGCTCGGGCGGCGCAGCATCCGGGGCTACAAGCCCGATCCGGTGCCGCGGAAGCTGATCGAGGAGATCCTCCATATCGCGATGCGCGCGCCGACATCGATGAACACGCAGCCCTGGAATTTCTACGTGATCACCGGCGAGCCGCTGCAGCGCATCCGGCAGGGCAACACCGAGCGCATTCTGGCCGGGGTCCCGGACAGCCGCGAGTTCCGCAAGGGCCAGCCGTTTGCCGGCGTGCACCGCGAGCGGCAGATCGGGGTGGCCAAGCAGCTGTTCGCGGCCATGGGCATCGCGCGCGACGATGCAGAGATGCGGCAGGACTGGGTGCTGCGCGGCTTCCGCCAGTTCGACGCGCCGGTCTGCGTGATCGTGACCTATGACAAGGTGCTCGAAGGCAGCGACGACACCCCGTTCGACTGCGGCGGCGTGGTCAATGCGCTGGTCAACGCGGCGTGGTCGCGCGGGCTCGGCACGGTGATCAACAGCCAGGGGATCATGCAGAGCCCGGTGGTGCGCGAACATGCCGGGATCGCCGACGATCAGGTGATCATGAAAAGCATCGCGCTCGGCTGGCCGGATCACAGTTTTCCGGCGAACGCCGTCGTCTCGGAGCGCAAGTCGGTGGCGGAAGCGGCGACATTCGTGGGCTTTGCACCGGAGGCCGATGCCGACTGATTCGCCGCTGCGGCCCGCGCGCAAGTGCGACGGGTGCCGCGCGATTCAAACGTTGCAAAAGCGACAAAAGCGACACTCTGTCGCTTTTCGTTTTCCGCCCTAAACACATGATAAATTTTACTTTTATTTGTGAAAAGCGACAGGTTGACGCATTTGGGCGGAGCGCAGGCCGCGGGCAAGGTGGATGGACAGGATCAAAGAGCGCGAGCGACCGCAGGTCGCCCTCGCCGCCTATCGCACAACCGGGTCCTGTAGGAAAATCACGGCCAGCCGCAGGCCCGCAGCAGCAGGACAGTCCTTCGACAGGCTCAGGACGGACGGAACGGGGAGCATTCGTTTTGATCCGGAAAGAATTCAGCTTCTGATGGCAAATCCTGATCCGGTGATGGACGTAACACTGTTCTAACCCGCGCCTGCGAAGATCCGGCCCATGCAGACACCCGGCCTTCCTGCACAAGACCTCGATTCGATCCTGCGGCGCGAGTTGTTGCCGGGCGAGCGCCTGCTGTGGAGCGGCAGGCCTCAACCCGGCAAGTTGAAGGCAGCGTTTGCGATCTGGTTTTTCGCGATTCCGTGGACGGCTTTCGCGCTGTTCTGGGAAGCGATGGCGTTTCTGCCGTGGGTGGCGAGCACGCACACGCCATCCGGCATCCAGTGGAGCTTCGGGATCATTTTCCCGCTGTTCGGGCTGCCCTTCATCGGCGTGGGCCTCGGCATGCTGTGGATGCCCTTCGGCGCCCGCCGCAAGGCCGCGCAGACGATCTATGGCCTGACCGACCGCCGCCTGATCCGCATCTCCGCCGGCAGGAAGCGCGAGAGCGCCAGCGTGATGCTCAGCCAGATGGGCCCCATCGATGTCAGCGCGGATGCCGACGGCTGCGGCACCCTGCGCGTCCAGACCGGCACCAGCCGCGACAGCGATGGCGACCGGGTGACCGAGCGCTTCGAAGTCCTCGCCGTGCCGGACGTGGCACGGTTGGAAGGCTTGCTGCTGGAGCGGCGGGCGGGGGTTTAGCTTTCCCCTCTCCCAACCCGCTCCCCTGTCCTTCGACAAGCTCAGGATGAGCGGGGAGAGGGCTAGAGGTTACTTGAGCAGCGAGAGGACGTTCTGCTGGGCCTGGTTGGCCTGCGCGATCATCGCGGTCGAGGCCTGGCTCAGGATCTGGGCCTTGGCCATCATCGTCGTTTCCGCCGAATAGTCGGTATCGAGGATGCGGCTGCGGGCGTCCGAAAGGTTCGTCACGTTGTCGGTGAGATTGTTGATCACCGATTCGAGGCGGTTCTGGCCCGAACCGAATTCGGCGCGCGCGGCGTTGATCGCGGTGAGCGAGGCATCGACGTTGTCCATCGTGGTGCCGGCCGCGGTCGCCGTGCTGACATCGATCGCCTGCGGGGTGGTCGCCGGATCGTAGGTCGTGTTGGTGCCGCCGAACAGCTTGGTGCCATCGATCGCCTTGCTGCGCAGGTCTACCGTATCGGTCGTGTTGCTGCCGGTCTGGATCGAGAACGTCGCATCGTCCGAGCCGTCCGCCGCCGGGGCCGCGCCGACCACGGTGAACAGCTTGGTGCCGTTGAACGTGGTCTTTTCCAGCACTTCGCTGATCTGCGAGGTGAGGTTGGCGACTTCGGACTGCATCGAGGTGCGGTCGGTGTCGGTATAGGTCGCGGACTTCGCCTGGATCGCCAGCTCGCGGATGCGCTGGAGCATCGCGGTGACTTCGTTGAGCGCGCCGTCGGCGGTCTGCGCGAAGCTGATGCCGTCGTTGGCGTTGCGGATCCCCTGGCTCATGCCCTTGATCTGCGATGTCATGGTGGTGGTGATCGCGAGGCCCGCGGCGTCGTCCTTGGCGCCGTTGATGCGCTTGCCGGTCGAAAGGCGCTCCATCGCGACGCCGGCCATCTTCGAGGCGCTGTTGGACGCATTCGAAGCACGGATCGCGCTGATATTGGTATTGATGACTGCCATGATGCCCATTCTCCACTATGGGATGGGGCGTGAGGCCCCGTTCATGTCCCGCAAGGCCAGAACGGCCGAACCTTGCCGGGTTTAAGGCAAGGGCCCTGCGATGCGGTGTGAAGCCCATGGGGGAAAGCACGTAAGGCCCCGGCTTGCGGCGTCCTGGGCTTTGCTCTCTAGTGAACGGTGATGGCCGTCACTTCCCTCCCCGCGATCCACGCCAGCCACAGCGGCTGCTGGCTGCGCGATCACCTGGGCACGCGCCCGGTGGGCAAGGGCGAGGCGATCATGGCGGCGGCCGATACGCCGCTGCTTCTGCTCAACGCGCCGCTGATCGCCAGCCGGCTGGGCTATCCGGACCTTTCAGGGCTCGATCTGCTCGAGCTCTACGCGTTCGTGCATCCCGCGCGGTTCATGGTGCCGACGCCGAAGGGGCTGGCGCAGGCGCTGGGCCTCGCTGAACCGCGCACCGATGACGGCGTGCCCGCGCTGCTGCAGGCGGCGGCGGAGGCCTTGCTGGCGACCTGCGAGGACCCGGCCTGGCCCGAGCGCGAGGGGGCGTGGAGCGCGCTGCAATCGCTGGTGCGGCTGCGCTGGCCCTGGGCGGGGCTGCTGGCGCCGAAGATCGCCCAGCCGCAGCGGGCCGAGCGCTGGCTGTTTGCCCGCCTGCCCGAATGGGAGGAGGCGCCGGAGCGACCTCAGCCAGCGCAGATCGTGCTGGATGGCGATGCGATCACCGCGCGGCTGGCCGAGCTGACCGGTAGCGGGGCGGAGCAACGTCCGGCGCAGCAGGCCTATGCGCGGGCGGCGGGGGCGATGTTCGCGCCGCGGGCCGGGCAGCGCCAGCCGCATATGGTGCTGGCGCAGGCGGGGACGGGGACGGGGAAGACCTTCGGCTATCTGGCGCCCGCCTCGCTGTGGGCCGAGCAATCGGGCGGGACGGTCTGGGTCTCGACCTATACCAAGGCGCTGCAACGGCAGCTGCGGCGCGAGAGCCAGGCAGCCTTTCCTCCCGAGCGTGCGGGACGGACAGGGCCGCCGGTGGTGGTGCGCAAGGGCCGCGAGAACTACCTGTGCCTGCTGAACCTGGAAGATGCGCTGCAGGGCGGGTTTACCGGGCGGCCGGCGATCATGGCGCAGCTGGTGGCGCGCTGGGCGGCCTATTCGCAGGATGGCGACATGATCGGCGGCGATCTGCCCGGCTGGCTCGGCACGCTGTTCAGGAAGCGCGGGATCACCGCGCTGACCGACCAGCGCGGCGAATGCGTCTATGCCGGGTGCCCCCATTTCCGGAAGTGCTTTATCGAGCGGGCGGCGCGGGCTTCGGCGGGGGCGGAGCTGGTGATCGCCAACCATGCGCTGGTGATGATCAATGCCGCGCGGGCGCGCGAGGTGGCGCAGCGGCCGACGCGGATCGTGTTCGACGAAGGGCACCACGTGTTCGAGGCGGCGGACAGCACCTTTGCTGCGGCGCTGACCGGCGCGGAAACGGTGGAACTGCGGCGCTGGGTGATCGGCCCTGAAGGCAGCCAGCGCGGGCGGCGGCGCGGTCTTGCCGCGCGGCTGGCGGATGTCGCGAGCTATGACGCCGATGGCGCGCGGGCGATTGCCGATGCGCGCGAGGCGGCGGCGGCGCTCCCCGGCGATGGCTGGCTGGCGCGGATCGTGGAAGGTGCGCCGTTCGGTCCCATCGAGGACTTGCTGGCGGAGACCCGCGAACTGGTGCTTTCGCGCGACGAGAGCGGCGGGCAGGAAGCGGGCTATGGGCTGGAGACCGAGGCGGCGCAGCTGGGCGGCGGCTTCATCGAGGTGGCGGGACGGGCACAGGAGGCGCTGGAAGCGCTGCGTCAGCCCTTGATGCGGCTGGCGCTGCGGCTGGAGGCACTGATCGAGGAAGGGCCGGACTGGCTCGACGGCCCGGCGCGGGCGCGGATCGAGGGCGCGCGCGGCGCGATCGGCTGGCGGACCGATCTGCTCTCCGGTTGGGTCGCCTTGCTGGCGCGGCTGGGCGGGCCGGGTGATCCGGAATTCGTCGACTGGCTGGCGCTGGAACGCTCGGAGGGACGCGAGTGGGATATCGGGCTGCACCGGCGCTATCTCGACCCGATGAAGCCCTTTGCCGAGGCGGTGCTGGCCGGGGCACACGGGGTGATGATGACCTCCGCGACGCTGACCGACGGGGCCGAGACGCAGAACGGCGACTGGTCCGGCGCGGTGGAGCGCAGCGGGGCGCCGCAGCTGGGGGTGCGGCCCGAAGTCTTCGCGGCGCCCAGCCCGTTCGACTATGCGAAGAATGCCGAAGTGCTGATCGTGACCGATGTGCCCAAGGGCGATATCCCCGCGCTGGCGAACGCCTATGGCCGCCTGATCGAGGCATCGGGCGGCGGTGCGCTGGGGCTGTTCACCGCGATCCGGCGGCTGCGCGCGGTCTATGGCCGGATCGCCGACCGGCTGGCGCGCGGAGGGCTGCCGCTGTTTGCCCAGCATGTCGATCCGATCGATACGGGCACGCTGGTCGATATCTTCCGCGACGATCCGCGCGCCTCGCTGCTCGGCACCGATGCCTTGCGCGACGGGGTGGACGTGCCCGGCCATTCGCTGCGGCTGGTGGTGATGGAGCAGGTGCCCTGGCCCAAGCCCTCGATCCTCCACCGCGCGCGGCGGCTGGCGCATGCGGAGAAGTTCGGCGGCGGCGGGAGTCGTGGAGGTGGTCAGGCGCATGACGACCGCATCATCCGCGCGCGGCTGGCGCAGGCGTTCGGGCGGCTGATCCGCACCGGCACCGACAAGGGGCATTTCGTGGTGCTGTCGTCCGCCTTCCCCTCGCGCCTGCTGAGCGCTTTTCCGCCGGGGACGCCGGTGCGCCGCGTGACGCTCGATGCGGCTTTACAAAGCGTGGCGGGGCGTGTTTCAGAAGGCTCCGTCACGCCCCTGTCGTCCGAGACTCGCCCTTGAAAACGCTCGCTCTGCTGCGCCACGCGAAGTCCGACTGGTCCGACGCGCGGGCGCGCGATTTCGACCGGCCCTTGAATGATCGCGGCGTGCGCGGCGCGCGGGCGATGGGCGAGTATATCAAGAGCACCTGCCTGCGCTTCGAACGCATCCTCGCCTCCCCTGCCGTGCGCGTGGCCGAGACGATCGAGGAAGCGAGCAAGGCCTGGGGGCACAGCTTCCCGGTCGAATGGGACAGGCGCATCTACCTCGCGAGTTCTGCCACGCTGATCGACCTCTTGCGGGAGCTATCGGGCGAGCCCGCCAGCGTGCTGATGATCGGGCACAATCCGGGGCTGGAGGACCTGATCTTCGACCTAGTCCCCGACGACGGCACCAGCCCGCTGCGCGAGGAAGTCGAAGTGAAGTTCCCGACCGCGACCTTCGCGGTGATGGAACTCGCCATCGAGCGCTGGGCGGACATCGACGAGCGCTGCGCGAAGCTGGTGGCGATGAAGCGGCCAAGGGATCTCGACCCGGCGTTGGGGCCCACGCTGAACGATTGAGGCTTTGGAGTTCAGGCGGACGGAGGGAGCCGAACCTTCAGCATCCCAATGGGTTGCCATGGGTGTCTTGCCCGCTCCATTCCCCGATCCATTCGAGCTGATCGAGTGATGGACGCCTGCCGGGGGCGATCCTGACCAAGCTCGCCTTCTCACGGTCGTCCGAAATGGCTGCGTGGGTGTATCTGGCGATCCGCGTCAGATAGTTCGCGCTGAGCGTGGTTATCTCACCGCCTACCACCCCGGCACAATCGTATCCGATAAGGCCGAAAACCTTGCCATCCCACCGAAATCGGAGACGATCAAAGCCCCGCAAGTGGCCGAAGAACAGGGTCAAGACGTTGCGGCGGATTTCAATGGAGCTTCCATCCGGCACGTCATCACCGCGCATGGGTGCTGCTTCGTCGCTCGGAAATAGATCGAGCCTTGAATATATCAGTTGGTAGCCATTCGGACGGGCCAAACCGATCGCCAAGACGAAGGGATTGGTATCATCGGAAGTGTGGCGTGAACTCGATTGCGAGGGCCGTATTTCCTCTTTTGAGGTCAACCTCATCAAGACGGCAACATCGGGCCTGTCGTCGCCGTCCAAATCGCCGGTCTTAAGCGCGATCCGTGTCCATCCCGGCACTCCGACATCTTCTACACGCGGCACAAATTTTGGCAGCGCCAAGGGCTGAGCGCTCTGCGAGTTGATTGCGGTTGGCAGCATTGCGCTGCTCAACGCAACTGCGCAGCAAAGTGAAGTGCCGACGCGCATGAGCTATCTTCCCCTGTCAGAAGGCCGACAGCACTCCGCCCTCAATCCTCCAGCGCGCCCGCCAGCCTTCCCCGGATCGTTTCAAGGTGGCGGCGCAGGATGCGGATGGCGGCGATGATTTCGTCTTCCGCGGGCATCGGCGCGGCGGGCGCGGTGGCCGGTGGGGTTGGCGCTGGTGCAGGAGCAGCCTTGGGAGCGCCCTTCCCCGACAGCGCCTGCCTTGCGCCGCGGATCGTATAGCCTTCGCGGTGGAGCAGCTGGTCGATGCGGGTGACGAGCGCGATGTCTTCGGGGCGATAATAGCGGCGGCCGCCCGCGCGCGTCAGCGGCTTCAGCATCGGGAACTGCTCTTCCCAGTAGCGCAGGACGTGCTGCTTGACGCCCAGCGCCTTGGCGACTTCGCCGATCGTGCGCAGCGCGTCAGGCGCCTTCCCGTCATCGAATACGGGAGCAGCGTTTGGCACAGACCCTACGGTATCAACTGCTGGCAGCAATCCGGTCCTTCAGCATCTGGCTCGCGCGGAACGTCATGACGCGGCGCGGGGTGATCGGCACTTCCACACCGGTCTTGGGATTGCGACCGATGCGTTCGGCCTTGTCCCGTAGCAGAAAGGTTCCGAAACCGGAAATCTTTACGTTTTCGCCTTCGGCCAGCGCGTCGCACATGTGATCGAGGATGGACTCGACCAAGGTCAGTGAATCAGCCCGCGACAGCCCGACGCGGCGATTGATGCTCTCTGCAAGATCAGCGCGAGTAAGAGTCCCTACTGAACGCATCCTCGATTCCCCCGATAAAAACCGACAAGCTGGCTTGACACCATACAGTGTCCGCCGCGCTTTACAATCTCCTTTCAAGATTATTTTATCGGCCAATGCATTGGTCTGCAACGAAAACTGTGTGGAAAACGTTTCCGTTTCGGCAAAATCAGACGCGGATGAGGCTCGCTCCCCAGGTGAATCCGCCACCCATCGCCTCGAACATCACGAGGTCGCCGGGCTTGATCCGGCCATCGCGCACCGCTGCATCGAAGGCGAGCGGGACCGAGGCGGCGCTGGTATTGGCATGCTCGCCGACGGTGACGACGACCTTTTCGGCCGGCAGATCGAGCTTGCGCGCGGTGGCATCGAGGATGCGGGCATTCGCCTGGTGCGGCACGACCCAGTCAATATCTGCAGCGCTGTGGCCGGCGGCGGCGAGCGTTTCCTCGAGCACTGCGGCCAGGTTCACCACGGCGTGGCGGAACACCTCGCGGCCCTTCATGCGCAGCTTGCCGACCGTGCCGGTGGTGGAAGGCCCGCCATCGACATGGAGCAGGTCGTTGAAGGCGCCGTCCGCGTGGAGGCGGGTGGCGAGAATGCCGGGGGCGGCCGGATCGCTCTCATCCACATCGACCGCTTCGAGCACGACCGCACCCGCGCCGTCGCCGAAGAGCACGCAGGTGGTGCGGTCTTCCCAATCGAGCAGGCGGCTCATCGTTTCGGCGCCGATCACCAGCGCGCGCTTGGCCATGCCGGTGCGCAGGAGCGAATCCGCCGTGCCGAAGGCGTAGAGGAAGCCCGAGCAGACCGCCGCGACATCGAAGGCGATGCCGCCGCGGCAGCCGAGCGCGTTCTGGACGACGGTGGCGGTCGCCGGAAAGGTCTGGTCCGGGCTGCAGGTGCCGAGCACGATGAGATCGATCGACGCCGCGTCGATCCCGGCGGCTTCGAGCGCCTTGCGGGCGGCTTCGGTGGCGAGCGTGCTGGTCGTCTCGCCCTCGCCCGCGATGTAGCGGTTGCGGATACCGGTGCGCTCGACGATCCACTCGTCGGTCGTATCGACCATGGTCGACATTTCGGCATTGGAGACGGCGCGTTTCGGCAGGGCGGAGCCGCTGCCGCGAATGACGGAGCGCAAGGTCATGCCGGGGTCTCCGGCGCCGGACGCACGCGGGTGGCGGCGCTGCGCATGACGTCCTGACCGGCTTGCGCGAGGTCGGCCGCGATGCGTTCGGTCAGGCGCTCGGACAGCAGGCGCGCGGTGACCGCGACCGCATGGGCGACACCGAGCGCGGATGCACTTCCGTGGCTTTTCACGACAACACCATTGAGGCCAAGGAACACCGCACCGTTATGATTGTTGGGATCGAGATGATGCTTCAAGAGCTCGGTCGCCGGTTTGGAAATGAGGAAGCCGAACTTCGAGCGCAGCGAGCTGGAGAAGCTGCGGCGCAGGAGATCGGCGACGAAGCGCGCGGCGCCTTCCATGGCCTTGAGCGCGATATTGCCGGTGAAGCCATCGGTGACGACGACATCGACATCGCCGCGCGAGAACTTGTCCGCCTCGGTGAAACCATCGAACCGGAAGGCGAGCGCTTCCTGCGCCTGCTTGAGCATGGCGGCGGCATCGCGCAGTTCATCGGTGCCCTTGATTTCCTCGGTGCCGATGTTGAGCAGGCGCACGCGCGGTTCGGACTGGGCATGAACAATGCGCGCATAGGCCGCGCCCATGATCGCGAACTGCACGAGATTGCGCGCATCGCATTCGGTGTTGGCACCGAGATCGAGCATGACGAGATCGTGATCGCCGAGCGTGGGCACCAAAGCGGCAAGTGCGGGACGGTCGATCCCCGGCATCGTGCGCAGCGCGACTTTGGACATGGCCATGAGCGCGCCGGTGTTGCCCGCGCTGACCGCAGCGCCGGCAGCGCCGGTCTTCACCGCGTCGATGGCGAGGCCCATCGATGTCGTGCGCGCACGGCGGAGCGCCTGCGTGGGCTTCTCGTCCCCCGCGACGATATCCGGTGCATGCAGGATTTCGGAAGCGGCGCGCAGGTTCGGGTGAGCTTCGAGCGCCTGCTTGATCGCGGCTTCATCGCCGACAAGCAGGAACTTGAACTGATCGTGCTGGCGACGCGCGAGTGCCGCGCCTTCGACCATGACGCGCACGCCCACATCGCCGCCCATCGCATCTACGGCGATACGCGGCAAAGCCATAACCCGGCTGTCTCCCCCTCAGCCGAAATCAGAGGCCGACGGCGATGATCTCGCGGCCGTTGTAGTGCCCACAGGCACCGCACAGCATGTGCGGGCGCTTGAGCTCACCACAGTTGGAGCACTCGTGGAAGGCTTCGGCCTTCAGCGCGTCGTGGCTGCGACGCATGCCCCGGCGGGAGGGCGAGGTCTTTCTTTTGGGGACGGCCATCTCGGCACCTGTTCCTGATCTTGAAGTCGTCTACGGGCTAGCGCGATAGGCAAAACCCGCCGGATGCACAACCCCTGTGCGGAAGCCCGATAAGAGCGCCCCGACGGGAATACGGCAGCCAAGCTGGAGTCGCCAATCGCGGGCGAAGGCGCGCGTATACGGATTTCTGGATGCTTTGCAAGCGCGGGGGCGCTAGGAAGTCCGCGGGGTGTGACAACAAAACCAATGGGGATAACCTGAATATGACACTGCCTATCACTCTGCCGATAACTCTGGGCGCCGTTGCCGCGGCGGCGCTGATCAACATCTGGCTCTCGATCCGCTGCGGTCAGGCTCGCACGTCCGAAAAGGTCTCGGTCGGCGACGGCGGCAACGACAAGGTGATCCGACGCATGCGCGCGCATGCCAACTTCAACGAGAACACCCCGCTGGTGCTGGTGATGATCGCCGCGCTGGAATTCGCGCATCCCGGCAGCACCGCGCTGGCGGCGGTGGCGGAGGTGTTCATGGCGGGTCGCGTGGCGCACGGCATCGGCATGGACGGCGGCAGCTTCGGCATCGGCCGCATGATCGGCACGATCATCACGCTCGTCACCCAGCTTGGCCTTGCCATCTGGGCGATTGCCAGCGCGATGGCCTGAAGGGCTACTGCATCAGATTGTAATCGCTGACAAAGCTGTTGGTCTGACGTTCCCGGCCGAAGGTGCTGTTCGGCCCATGGCCGGGAACGAACATGATGTCGTTGCCGAGCGGCCAAAGCTTCTCGGTAATGGATGTAATCAGTTCGGCGTGGTTGCCCATCGGGAAATCGGTGCGCCCGATCGAGCCCTGGAAGATCACGTCGCCCACGACGGCGAAGCGCGAGGGCTGGTGGACGAAGACCACGTGGCCGGGGGTGTGGCCGGGGCAGTGGATCACGTCGAGTTCGACTTCGCCGACGGTTACGGTGTCGCCGTCGGCGAGCCAGCGGTCGGGTTCGAACACCTCGCCGCGGATGCCCCAGCGCTTGCCGTCTTCATCGAGGCGAGAAATCCAGAAGCGGTCCGCCTCGTGCGGGCCTTCGATCGGCACGCCGAGTTCCTTGGCAAGCACGCCGGTGATCCCGCAGTGGTCGATATGGCCGTGGGTGACGAGCAGCTTCTCGATGGTGACGCCAGACTTCTCGATCGCCGCGCGCAGGCGCTCGATGTCGCCGCCGGCGTCGATGAAGGCGCCGCGCATGGTCCTGGTGCACCAGATCAGCGTGCAGTTCTGCTGCAGCGGGGTGACGGGGATGATGGCGGCCCTAAGAGACTGGGGGGCGAGCGGCTGTTGGGGCGCGGTTTCGGTCATGGCGCCCAAAGTGGCGGCTGGCAGGCGCCAAGGCAAGAGGCTGCGGGCCGCAAGATAAATCCTAGACGCGCCCGCCCTTCCACACCACGCGGCCGATCACCGCGACTTCGGCGCGGGGGCGTTCCATGCGCGGGTAGGCGGGGTTGTCGCTGATCACGAGGAGGGTGCCGGCGGAACCTGGTTCGAGCCGCTTGACCAGCAGCACATCGTCCAGCCGGATCACATGCAGGCCGCTGCGCATGGGGCGCGGGGAGCGGTCGACAAGGATCTCGTCGCCATCGCGCAAGGTGGGTTCCATCGAATCGCCCTCGACCTCGATCACGCTGAGCATGGCGGGTTCGAGGCCCTGCTGGCGCAGCCAGCGGCCGGAGAAACGCAGCCGGTCGGTCGGCGCGGCGTCCTGCGCCAGCGTGCCGGGTCCGGCGGAGGCGCCGAGCGGAAGGCGCGGGATATCGGCCCAGTCGGCGGTGCGGGCGGACACCCCTGCCCCCACGGTCAAGACGGTTTCGCGCGGGGGGGCGCCGAGTTCGGCTTCGTCCACCCCGAAGAATTCGGCGAGCGTGCGGCGGTCGTTCTCCTCCAGCTTGCGGGGGCTGCCCTTGCGCACGAATTGCTGGAGATAGGCGGCATTGCGCCCGAGCAGACCCGAGAGCGCGGACAAGCTGACCCCTCGCTCGGCCGCCAGCGCGACGAGGCGCGTACGAGTGGGGTCCATGGGTGATTCACCAGATTGTTGCGTCTCGAATCGGGAATTCATCGCCTTGCTCCATATTCGAAGGATTTTTCCTAGACCTGTAGGAATAATCCGTCAACATAAGAAAAATCTTATAACGACTCACCCCGCCATAATTTTTACCTTCGGAGGTCCGGCCATGCTGATACGCAAGATCGAGCGGTTCCTTTCGCAACACGCCATGCCGCGCACGAAGTTCGGCCGCCTCGCCGCGCATGATCCGCGCCTCGTCGATGATCTGCGCAATGGCCGCGAACCCCGACCCGCAACGCAAGCACGCGTGGAACATTTCATGAACAATTACCGGAGCGCCAGCCATGTGGCTTGATCTTCTTCTCCCCGCCGCCACCATCGAGCGCAAATCGGAAACCGCGGGCATTCCTCATCCGCGCGTGCGGATCAGCCCCGGAGAGCGGCTGCTGCGTGCGGTGGTGGCGCTGGCCGGCCCGCATGCGGAACTGATGCAGCACAGCGAGGCACCCTGGGCGAGCGTGACCTTTGCCGGCACGCGCCACACCATCGTGCTGCATTTTCAGGGCTGGGAAGCCTGCGATGCCGCCGAGGAGCTGATGGCGGCGTTGCCAGAGCATGAGTTCACCATCCCGCGCACGCTGGTGGCCGATGCGGCGGTGGTGCGGCTGGAGCAGAGCCTGCTGCCCGAGCCCGAGATGACGATGGAACTGGCGCTGCTGCTGCTGGATGACGCGTGAGGGCCGTCAATTCTGCCACATACCCGCTCACCCTGAGCCTGTCGAAGGGTGCTGGGGCGACCGTTGTGGTTGGTGCTTCGACAAGCTCAGCACGAGCGGGCTTGGGAAATTGAAGGGGACTGGACCTACGCCTCCTCAGGGCCGCGCCGCCATCAGCTGCGGCGCGGTCCTGGCGCCCACCCATAGCGACATGTCCACCGCGTTGCTCACCTTGAACGGCTGGCCCGCCTTGTTGAGGAACAGCTCCTCCATTTCCTGCCGGTTGAACGGGCGCGAACCGAGGCGGCCGAAGATCGCGATCTGGCCGCCGGTCTCGTCGACGCCGCGGTCGCGGTCGAGGCCCTTGGAGAGCGCCAGCGCCGGGCTTGGCGTGTGCGCCCAGGCGATGAGTTCGGGCTTGGGTTCGGGCGAGAAGCCGTAGAAGTTCGGCTGGCTGGCGGGCGAGGTCAGCTGGAGGACTTTCACGCCGTTGATGCCGTCCGCCACGTAGGCAAACAGCGAGGCGTTGGTGGAGGCGACGATGACGTCCTCCGCATCGGTCAGCTGGCCGCCCGCGGTGAAGGCCTGATAGATCGACGGGCGCGTCGGCGCGGTGATGTCGACGATGACCAGACCCTGCTTCTTCGCTGCGACATAGGCATAGGTGCGCGCGAGATAGACGCGGCGGGCGTCTTCCAGCGGCACGGTGGCGGAGGGCACCGGCACCGGCTTGGCGAGGCTGGTCACATCCATCAGTTCGAGGCCATTCGCCGTCGTCACCCAGAGGTAGCGGAACTGCACTGCCGTCGCGCGCGGATCCCTGAGGGGCACGACCGAGGTGATCTTGGGATCGAGGCAGGTTTCCCCGCCCTTCCTATCCGACACCTCGCAGGGCGCGGCGGGAGACCACGGCTTGGTCAGGTGGACCGTGACCAGCGCCTTGTCGGTGACGATATAGGCATAGTCGCCCGCGAGCGTGATGTGGCGCGCGCCCTTCAGCACGCCGTCCGGATTGAAGGTGAGCGCGCGGTGGAAGAAGTTGTTGCGGAACTCGCCGTCGGCCAGCGTATCGACGTTGACCGCGATCAGGCCCTCCACCGCATCGGTGATGAAGGCGTAGTGATAGATCGGCGAGAACGGCTGCTCCTGATTGGCCTCGCGCATGTCGGGCGTGTTGCGGGTGGGCGCGATCGACTGGTTGGTTGGCAGCGCCATGCAGGTCGCGTTGGTCGTATCGATGTGCGTGTTGTGGCCAAGCGGCGAGAACGGCGCGGTCACGATGCGTTCGGAGAAGCCCTTGTCGCCGATGGCGGCGATATCATAGGCGCGGAAGCCGCCCTTCCCTTCGGCGACGTACATGTATTCGCCGCGCATCTGCAGGCAGCGCACCGCATCCGAGGTGCCCTTCGTGATTTTGGTGAATTCCTCGCGGCCGGTCGTCTCGCCCACCAGTTTCTTGTCGAAGATCGCGCCGCGGGTCCAGTTCTTGAGCTCGCGGCCATTCTTCTCGACGTGCTGCCGGTAGAAATCGGGGTAGGCATAGCGGTGCAGATAGCTGCCGATCACCGCCTGCGGCTCGTCCCATTCGGTGACGCGCACCGCCTCGAACCCGCCATCGAGGCCGAACCACGCGTTCATGCCGACGAAGTTGACGTAATTCGTGCCGAGCAGCAGCAGCTGCGCCATGATCGCGTTGTTGTCGTCATCCTTGCTGAGGTGGCAATCGGTGCACTGCTTGGTTTCCTTCGTCCGCACGGTGTGCGGGAAGTGCGGTGCGAAGGCTTGGCTGGAATAGCCCGCCGAAGAGATCGGCGGCTGCTGCACGTAGATCCGCTCGCGGTTGATGTTGGTCGAGGAGAGGATCAGCGCGGAGGTCGAGCGGATCGGCGCGGTGATGGCCTTGCCGCTTATCGGATTGCCTGATGCATCGAATTGCACCGGATCGGAGCCCGACGACTTGTTGCGCTGGTGCTTGCCGAGCTGGAACATGTCGTCGCGCGCGACCTGCGGGTTATAGGTCGCGTAGTTGCGGGTGTAATCTTCCTCGTACTTGTGCGTGGCGGACTTCCAGTTGGCCTCGATGGGGAGGTGGCAACCGGCGCACGAGGTGGTCCACGAGAGGTGGCAGGTGAAGCAGGCCATGTCATCGTCGCCATGCGCGCGTTCGGCCTTGGGCACGCCGAGGCCGAAGCGGAACATCCCGTCCTCGGCGCCAGATTTGCCCATGAGCTTGGCGCGCGCGGCCTTGGGGTTGAACACCGGCTTGCCGCCGGGCTCGGTCACACCCTGATACTGCGGATCGACCGACTCCTTCACCAGGCTGACGCGCCACCACAGCTTGGGATCGATGATCGAGCGCTGGATCAGGACGCGGCGGCCGTTCTCGGTGCTCCATTCGAAGCGGCGCTGGCCATCGGCATTGCGCAGCAGCGCGAGGTTCTCGCCCTTCTCCGGCGCGGCAAGGTTCGAGGTCATCAGCGTGGGGAAGGCATCGGGTGTGCCGTGGCAATCCTTGCAGCCGATCGAGACGGCATTGGCGACTTCGCCGTAGATCAGCCCATTGCCGTGGCTGTCCTGCGCGAAGTGGCAATCGGCGCACTGCATGCCGAGCTGCGCGTGGATGTCCATCATGTGGACCGACTTGCCGGGATTGCTTGGCCCCACATCGACGAACTTGCCTTCGCTGCCTTTCCGCCACTTCTCCGGATCATCGGGCGAGACGATGTGCGCCTTGTCGGTGCCGTAGCTCGACATGTCGCCATCGTCGTCGAGCAGGTTGCCGCGCCGGTCGCGCTTGAGGATCGCACGGAAGTTCCAGCCGTGGCCGTGGTAGTCGGCGAACTGAGTGTCCTTGTTGTCCTTGTTGAGATCGTAGACGTTGCGCAGGAATTCCACGTCGCGCCACAGGCCGCGCGGGGAGGCGCCTTCGGGATTGCGGTCGAGCACTTCGCGCTGCTCGGCCATGTTGGGGTGGAACTGCTTCTTGAACGCCTTTTCCCAGTCCGCATCGGTCACGCCGGTGGGCTTCGGCGCGGTGTTCTCGGGCCCGGGCCACATGCGCGGCGCATCGGACTCATAGTCCCACATCGTGTAGCCGAGGAACGAGTTCAGGAAGATGTTGGGCTGGTGCATGTGGCAGTTCATGCACTGCGCCGTCGGGATGGCGCGGGTGAAGGCGTGGACCAGCGGGTGGCCGCGCTCGCGGTCTTCCATGGCGACCGGACCGGCGGCAGCGTGGCCGCTACGGTCAAGGCCAGCAACGGCATGGGCTTCGGCCTGGCTCATGCGGTGCTCGTCCATCGTGCCGTGCGGCGCGGCGCCTTGTGCGGGCGAATAGACGAGCTGCTCGGCACTCGCGATGGCGCGGGCGCAGTCGCCTTCGCGGTCGGACGATTCCTCGGGGTCGGTCGCATCACCGCCCATGTATTTGCCATGGCCGCCCAGCACGGTGCCGCGCACGCGGTCGTGATGCTCGGCCTTGGCGGCGTTGTAGGAGCCATAGCCGCCGCTGCGGTGCTCGCCTTCGCGCAGGGAGTTGATCGTCGGGTCCGCCGTGATCGTCTGCCCGTCGCGGCCGCACCTGGCGTAGTTCAGGCTGTGCCGCGGCTCGCGGTCGTTGGCGTAGATCACGTGGCACGAGGCGCAGCCCGAGGAGCGGTAGTCGCCGGGCTGGTCGTTGGTGCCCATCTGGAACAGGAACGGATCGTTGAGGCGCGTCTTGTGGATGTTGAGCACCGGGATCGCGACGCGCAGGCCGGTGGCGGGGCCGCGGTTGGACTGCTTGAGATCGGGGCGACCGGGTTCCTCCAGCCGCTGGATCGAGCCGGTCGAGTTGGGCAGGCCGATTTCGGGGAACTGCGGGTTGATCGTGCGGCCGCCATCCTCGAACACGCGGAAGATGTCGCCGGGCGGGATCGTGTGCCACTTGGGCAGCGGATAGAGGATCGGCAGCGCGCCGCGTGCCTTCTCCGCCGGGGTAACCGTGCCCCACATCGGCTTGCCATCGGCGCCGATCTGCTTCGAGGCCGACTTGAGCAGCGCCGGTTCGCCCTGACGGGTGAAGCTTTCGCCGAACAGGTAGTTTTTGAAGGGCACGATGCCATTGTTGTAGGCCGCGCCGCCCCACAGCATCGCGCCTGTCGCCATCAGCGAGCGCTCCGAAGCCTCGATGATCGACATGTGGCAGGCGCCGCAGGAATCGCGCGCGACGCGGTAGTCCGACGGGTTCACGAAGCGGATGAACTCGGGGCTTTCCTTGGCGAGCAGCGCGTAGGAGCGCTTGGGGTTCGCCGAGCTGGGCCAGTTCCACGCCACCGGGAAGCGCGGCAGGACGTGCGCGTCCTTCATCGCCGCGACATAGTCCATCGAACCGCGCGCCCAGCGGCGGTCCGCCATGATGCGGGTGTTGCCGCCGTGGCAATCGGCGCAGGAGAGCACGACCGCCGGGCTCGCATGCATCGTGCGGTGGTCGCTCCTGGTGTGGCAGCTGACGCAGCCGGCGTTCTGCTTTTCGACATAGGCCCATTGCTCGGCCGCCGTCTCGCCCGGCTGGCCGCGCGGTGCGGGCGGAGCGCGGGTGTAGGTGATCTTCTGCGCCACTTCCTCGCCCGAGGCCCACAGCGCGGTCGGCACGCCCAGCGCGCCGATGAGCAGCGCCAGCCAGATCAGGAGCGTCTTGCGCAGCGAGGCGTGCATTATCTTGCCCATCAGAAAGCCAAGGTCAGGTTGGCGAGCACGGAATAGAACTGCTTGCCGTGGCCGCGCTGGTCGAACAGGTCACGGAAGCCCTTGCCTGCCTCCAGCACGGCGCCGGACAGGCGGAACACCACGTTCTGCGCCGCCTTCGGCCGCCATGTCGTCGCCATCGAAAGGTCCCAGCCGATCGACTTGGGGATCGAGCCTTCGTTGCGCAGTTCCTGCAGCACGGCGGTATTGGCGAACCACAAGTGGTTGGCATTGGCGGTGAGGCGGAAATTGGGGGTGAGATCGAAATCGGCGCCGAACCCGGCGAGCGCGGTGCCGGGGTTGAGGAAGTTCGACTGCCCCTGTTCCTTGGAGGAGCGCAGCGAATTGAGGATGCCGTTGCGCCCGTTGACGCCGATCACGCGCCCGCCGCCGGCGAACGGGATCGACTGGCGGATCCAGTAGGACGTGTCCGCCCCGGCAAACTGCGGGTTCTCGAAGATCGCGTCGAAGCCGGTTTCGGTGTTGTCGTAAGGATCGCTGTCGCCAGTGGCGTAGAGCGCGGAGGCGCGCAGGCGCGCCCAGTTGCGATCATAGCTCAGCTCTGCCGCGCCGAAGAAGGACTGGATGCGGGCGGGCTCGCCGGTGAGGAAGTTGTTCCGGTCCTTGCCGAACGCGCCGTAGAACTGTCCGGTCAGGTTGAGGCGGCCGATGTGCCCGTCCACCCCGTAGCCCACGTAGAACACGCGATACTGGCGTGGCCGCAGATCGCCGAGCAGCGCCGGACGGACCGGGAAGCCGTTGGCATCCGAGAACAGCCGCGTCTCGCGGTTGACGTTGTAGGTCAGCGAGAGCTGGCTGGTCAGGCCGACGACGGGGAAATCCTGCCGGTAGACGTTGGCGGCAAAAACCCAGTCCTTGCGCAGCGGCGCGGTGACATCGTTGAGCCCGGAATTGGTGTCCTTCTCGATCCGCCAGAAATAGGCAAGATTGAACTGAAGGCGGTTGTTGTCGCGGTTGCCGAACAGGCGAACGCCGAGCTGGTTGTCGTTGAACAGGAAGCCGCGGAAGTCCGCCTGGAACGGCTGGATGCCCACGCGCAGCGAGACGAAGTCGAACCGCTTCGTATCGAACGCGCCGAGGTGGTAATCGATGAAAGCTTCCTGCAGGCCGACGAACCCGTCGGTGCGCTTGGTGCCCTTTGACGGCTCGACAAAGAGCACGCGGCGTTCGGGCACTTCGACGTGGTTGATATTGCCCGCGATGGCGACGCGGTATTCGACGACCGGCGGCTTGAACGCGGTCTCGCCCTTGAGCAGCGAGAACCCGGCGATGAACGTCTGCGAGAGGACGAGGCTGTTGCTGCGGCCGAAGGTGTCGTTGGAATCGGGATCGGTCGTGGTCTGGTTGCCGACCGGGATCGGGAAGCTGCGCGGTTCGACCACCGTGTCGGACACGGCATTGGCGATGAAAAACCAGTCGTCGCCCTTGAGGAAGCCCGGCTTCTTGCCGGCGGCGAGCGGGCGGTCGCCCTTGAGCGTGTTGTGGTGGAACGGATCGCGCTGCGAGTGGCAGGCCGAACGGAAGCGTGAGGCCAGCAGCCTGCCGAAAGTATCACCGCCCTTGGCCGCCGGGCAGAGCGAGGAAACGATGCGCCAGCGATCGGGCACGCCGGTATCGAGCACGAGATCGGAGGGCGAGCCTTCCCCGTCCCACTTGTCGTAGAAGGCTTCGGGCGGCGGAGCATTCACCGCGCCGGGATTGTCCTGTTCGACCTTGTCCGGCAGCGTCTTCTGGTAGCCGGGGCGGCGGCGGCCATCGATCAGCGCACCGTCTGCCGTTGTCGGATCAACGGTAGGCGCAGGTTCCGCTGCCGCTGTGGTGGGTGCAGGCGGCTCAGCCTCCCCCGCTGCCGGGGCGGCGAGTGCAAGCATGGGAGCAACGAGGGACGCGAAGACGCTCACAGGCCCTCGCAGACATTCTGGATCGAGGTGTCGAGGAACGGCGCGAACGGGCAGCTGATATAGCGCAGCCGCACGCCGACACCGACGTTCACGACGATCCGGTCGGAGCGCATGGCCTTGGGCGCATTGCTGATGCCGCCGACCTTGAGGCCGCCATTGTTGACGCCGAGGAATCCGATCATGTTGTCCTGAT
>Ga0310345_10001239_pt1 | contig 29558 bp, 31 predicted proteins | sample HC15DNA20500_MG_FD_204667 | JGI IMG/M metagenome (GOLD analysis project Ga0310345, IMG submission 204667) | Marine microbial communities from station ALOHA, North Pacific Subtropical Gyre - HC15-DNA-20-500_MG | ecosystem: Environmental > Aquatic > Marine > Oceanic | place: Pacific Ocean: North... | reverse complement strand
GCTTCGCGCTCGCTGGCCGCCCGCTGCCGCGGGATCGAACGACTCGAGTGGCGCGTGCGGCGACCTCGCTGCGCTCGTCGCCTGCCGTCGCGCCTCGCGCTTCGCGCTCGCTGGCCGCCCGCTGCCGGGGGATCGAACGACTCGAGTGGCGCGTGCGGCGACCTCGCTGCGCTCGTCGCCCGCCCGCTGCCCAGGGGATCGAACGACTCGAGTGGCGCGTGCGGCGACCTCGCTGCGCTCGTCGCCTGCCGTCGCGCCTCGCGCTTCGCGCTCGCTGGCCGCCCGCTGCCGGGGGATCGAACGACTGAGGACGACGACTGCGGCGGCGTCATCGACGATTGCTGAGGGGCGGTCGGTCGGTCGGTCGGGCTCAGATCCCTCCCGAATCGCCGGTGTCCGCGTCGATCACGAGCACCGCGTCGGCGAGGCGGTACCCATCGGGACCCTTCTCGATCGCGTCTTGCAGGCCGAGCTTGCGCAAGCTCGAGATGCCGACATAGACCCGGGCTCTCGCGGACTTCTCCAGGATGGTCTCGCCGGGCCAGCCGATCGCGGTCAGCGCCTCCACGTCGAGGGCCGCGCCGCCGGTCGCGTGGCGCGTCGCGAGCGCCTCGACGAGACGAAAGAGGATCGGGCGGGTCCCGAGCGAGACGATGTCGTGACCGCCGAGTCGAATCCACCGCTCCGAGCGCGAGATCTCGAGCGTGGGCTGTCCCCCCTCCGGAAGCTCGAGCGCCCCGACCAGCCGCAGCGCGCAGCGAACCTCGAACCGACACGCGGCGGGCGACGCGGGATCATCCGGATCGGCGAGGGCGGCGATCGTGTCTTCTCCGGGCGGGGGCGCGAGCCCGGCCCAGCTCCGGATCAGCGCGACGGCGACGTCCTCCGCCTCCGCGCCTGCGTCCGTGACCGCGCCGCCGCGTGGCACGCCGAGCTTCGAGAGCGCTGCCTCGTGCACCGCGCGGAACAGTGGCTCGAAGGCGGGGAATCCGACCGAGCAGGCGCGCGCCGCCTCTCGGGCGTCCCGGGCCGCGTCGTCGAACCTCTCCTCCTCCAGCGCCAGCAGCGCGCGGTACCCCATCGCTTGCGCGGCGGAGATGTCGTCTCCGATCGCTTGGGTGACGGCTACCGCCCGATCGTACGCGGCTCGGCTCGCGGCGAGGCTGCCGCGGTCGTGATGCAAGTGGCCGAGCCAGGTGTGGAGGAAGCCCACGTGCGACGACGTGCCCAGCTGACCGTGGATGCGGAGCGCGGCCTCCAGGTCTCGCTCCGCGGTCGGCCAGTTGCGCGCCTCGAGCAGGAGCGATCCCAGCTCGCCCCGCGCGAACGCCTCGAGCCAGGGACTTCGCAGCCGCCGCGCGATCGCCAGACCCCGCTCGTACCACTCGATGGCCTCCGCCATCTCCTGGGTCGCCTTCGCTGCCATGCCCGTCTCCACGCACGCGATGGCCTCGCCGACCTCCTCGTCGGCGCTCGCCAGGAGCGCCGCGGCGCGCCGTCCGTGTGCGTAGTCGCCCTCCGCGTCTCCGACCCGATGGCAGCGCTCGGCGAGGACGCGCTCGACGAGCGCCTCGAGCGCCGGATCGCCGAGCGAGCTGGCCGCTTCGAGTAGGCGGTCCAGCTCGCGCACCGCGTCGTCGGCCATCAGCCCCGCCCGCACCATCGAGCGGGCGTGGAGCGCGCGGGCCCAGGTCGCGTCTCGCCCGGGGGCGATCTCCGCGAGGCGCCGCGCCAGGGCCTCACTCTCGTCGAGCGAGAAGGGCGCGGCCGGGAACGCCCAGCTCGCCGTCGCGCCCAGGCGATAGACCTCCAACGCGGGCTCGCCCGCCGCTTCCCCGGACAGGGCCCAGTCGACCACCGCGCGCAGGTTCGGGAGCTCGAGCCGGAGACGCCGGAGCGCGACGCCGACTCCGGGGCCATAGAGTTGCGCGCGCAGGCTCGCCGCGAGCTCTCCCGTCCAGCTCGCCAGTCGCTGCACGCCGCGAGCCCGGTCCTCGGGCGTGAGCGCGAGCGCGGCGAACTCGCGGATCGACTCGAGCAGTCGGTACCGGGCCTCCGCCCCCTCCGGACGCTGGACCTCGAGGAGCGAGCCGCGCTGCAGCCGTTCGAGCGAGCGAAGCACGGCCACGGGTCGCTCTCCGAGCACCCGCGCGATCGCGTCGAGCTCGAATCCGCCGCGGAAGAGGCTCGCGAACGCGAGCGCGCTTCGGTCCTCCGAGGCGAGCGCGTCCCAGGACCAGGCGATGGTGTCGCGCACGGAGCGGACGCCGGGCGCCTCGAGCAGCGAGAACCTGTCGGCGAGCAGCGCCTCGAGCTGACCGACGTCGAGGGCGGACATGCGGGAGGCTGCGAGCTCGATCGCGAGGGGCAGCCCGTCGAGGCGGCGCACGATCCGCGCGACCACGCCGAGCGCTTCGCGGTCGAAGGAGAGGTCGGGCACCCGGCGCCGCGCGCGCTCCACGAAGAGGGACACGGCCTCCGCCTGCGCGATGTCGTCGTCGCCGTCGGGGAGCGAGAGCGGCGTCACGCGCACGACGCGCTCGTCCTCGAGCTCCAGCGGGCTGCGGCCAGTGGCGAGGAGCCGTATGCCCGCGGCGCGCCACCGGTCGATCACGTCGGGGAGCACGGTCGCCACGCGATCGACGTCGTCGAGCAAGACGACGGTCGCGCCGCGGGCGCGGAGGGCGCGTCCGATCCGCTCCGCGCCGTCCAACCCGCCCGCGACGCCGTCGAGCTCGAGGCTCGCTGCGAGCGCGCCCACGAGGTCATCCACGGTGCGGGCTTCACGCACGTCGCAGTAGTGCCGAGCCTCCGACGCGAGCGCGCGGGCGAGCGCCGTCTTGCCCACCCCAGGCGGCCCCGTGAGCGTCATCAGCGGAGCCGCCTCCAGCAGCTCTCCGACCTCGGCGAGCAGCGCCGCGCGCCCGATCAACCCGTGTCCGTCCGCCTCCGCCCGCACCGCGCTCCGCGTTTTAGACCGGTTTTAGGCGAGGGCCAGCTCCGTGGCCCGTATGCCGTCGCGTCTCCCGAGCACCTGAGAGGAGACCGCTCACCCCAAGCCCCAAGGTCGGAATCATGACGAAATCGCTCCGTTTCATCGCGCTCCTCGCCCCGTTGACGCTTCAGCTCGCGGGCTGCTCCTCGCTCTTCGCCTCGTTGTCCCGCGACGACGACCCGGCGTCGAGCGCGCAGCCGGCGCACGCCACCCACTTCGCCGGGTCGGAGTACTGCGAGCGCGATCCTCGCGCGCGTCCCGAGATCGAGGCCGACGCCGCCCTCGACCAGAACGTGCGAAACCTGATGTGCAGCCCCCGCCCGGTGGGCGAGTACTTCCGACGCGGCCTCGAGAGGATCCCCGAGGCTGAGCGCACGCCCGAGGTGATCGCCTTGGCCGTGGTCAGCTGCGTCGGCCAAGGCTGGTGCGGTCCGACCCGTCCGGGCCTCACGTCCGAGATGGCCCTGCTCTCACGCTCCTTGGATCAGACCGCCGTGGAAGCGCGCGTGAGCGCGGTCGATGCGCCGGAGGAGATCCGGAGCGCCTTCATGGAGCGCCTTCGCGCCTCCCAGGCCGTCATCGAGGAGGCGGTCGCGGAGCTCGATCCAGAGGACCGCGAGCGGGTCTTCGAGCCCATGGCCGAGCGCTTCGCCACGTGGGAAGCCTCCCGACGCTCCCTCGCCCCGCTCCGCGACCGCGCGGACGAGCTCCTCTCACGGGCGCGCGGCGCGCTCGATGGCGGCGGCGCGACGGCGGAGCTGCTCGAGGACGCGCGGTCGCTCCGCGACGAGTACGTGGCGGCCTGCGCGGCGCTCCGTGAGTCGCAGGCCATCTGCGTCGGTGGACCCGTCGCGCGGCCGCTGACCGAGCTCGCGGTCCGCCTCGCGCTGGCTCTCGACGACGTCCCGGCGGCGGCCCGCGAGAACGCCATCCTGACGCGCTTCGCCGACCTCTCCGAGCTCCGCTACCAGCTTCATCGCGCGGTCTCGCGCGCGGGAGGCCGGGCCGAGAACGTCGGACACCCGCCGCCGCGGGGAGACCTCGCCGCCGAGGTCGACGCGGCCATGAACGGGCACGAGGCCATCGCACCCGTCGTGCGACGCGCGCGGCGGCGCGGCGATCGGATGCGGCTCGAGTTCGAGCCCGCCATCACCCGGAGGCGTGAGGGGATCCCGCCGTGCCGCACCGTCTGGATCGATCGCGACGGCGACGGAACCCCCGAGCGCGAGGCGCACTGCAGCCGTTTCCGCACCGTCGAGCGGCGCTTCCAGGAGGAACCCGTGTTTGTCCCCGTAGCGGACGCCGAGGGGGTGACGGCGGGCATGAAGCTCACGCTCGTGTTCGATGAGCAGCGCGCGGGCCGGGTGGTCCGCGTCTACCCGTCGAGCGACGCCACCCGCCCCACTCGCGTCGCGCACATCGAGCTCGAGGCCGCGGGAGGGGGCGAGTGAGTTCGTCGGGAGGGGCTTTTCAAGCTTTCAAGCCCCTCCCGCCCGCTGCGCCGTCAGACCTGTCTCCGCTCCGGGTGCATCCGCACCCTCCGCAGAGACAGGTCAGCCGACTCCGCGGGGCCCCCCAACCCAAGTCGCGCGCCTCCGGCGCGCGTGTCCCGCGCTCCGCGCGTGAGCCACGCGGCTCGCGCTTCGCACGAGCTGGCCGCCCGCTGCCGCGGGATCGAACCTGTGGGGTGGCACGTGCGGCGACCTCGCTGCGCTCGTCGCCTGCCGTCGTCTCGGGTCGGTCGTGGTGGAAGGGGGCTTGGCCTGCCCCGGCGCCATCGCTTGCCACCTCTCGAGTCTCCGGAGGGGCCACGCGCCGCCATGCGCTCCCCCGGCAACTCGAGCGTATCAGCGCTCCTCAGGGGCACTCGGCGCGGGTGCCGAGGCCGGCGAGGTCGGCGGACGACACGTAGCGGCGGCCGGTCCAGGAGGCGGAGGGATCGAAGGGATCGCTCGGGTCGGTGTCGCCCGTCGCCGCGCAGGCCCGCGTCAGGACGTAGTCCTGAGAAGAGAGACCGCCGCCCTCCCAGGCGTCGCCCGGGTCCTCGCCGATGCGGCCGAAGCTGTCGACGGGGGTGGCGCCGCCGTCGCAGTGGAGGGTGAGCGTGTCGTCGCCGTTGTGGTTCAGCGAGCCGGTGGTCTGGTCGCACGCGGTCGAGACGCTGATCGAGGTGTTGCAGACGACGTGGAGCGCGCCGGGCGCCAGCGTGCCGGAGAGCGAGATGGTGGTGAACGTCGTACCGCCGTTCGTGTAGCGCTGGAGCTGGCAGCGCGCGAGATCGAAGGGCGCGGAGTCGAGGTTCTGCAGCTCCAGCGCCTTGTCGTTGCCGGTCCCCTCGACGTACTCGGTGAACAGCAGCTGGGGCGGGGCGAGCCCGCTGTCCGGCAGGCCGGTGTCGGGGAGGCCGCCGTCCGGGAGGCCGCTGTCGGGCACGCCCGTGTCGATCCCGGAGTCGCGCACGCCGGTGTCCGGTCGATCCACGCCGCCGTCGAGGCCGCCGTCGACGCCGGCGTCCACCGCGTCGGGCACGCAGCGGCCGTCCATGCAGGTCTCCCCGGCGCCGCACGAGACGCCGACGCAGGACCCCGTGAGCACGACGTCGATCCGGCGCTGTACGCCGGGCATGAAGCTCGCGTTGACCCGCCGCTCCACCACCGTCGCGCCGGCCTTCAGCGCCGTGACCGTGATGGTCGCCGCCTCGGTGCTCGACGCGCGGGGCGTCACCGCGAGGCTGTGCGGCCAGGCGCCCTGGATCGCGAACGTCTCGTCCACCATCGCCCCCGACTCGCCGGTCACCTGGAAACGCAGGGCGTCCACGTCGTCGGGCACGAGCAGGTCGGGCGAGGTGACCTCGATGAGGAGGCTGGTCTCGTCGGCGCAGCCCGCGAGCAGGCCGAGGGCGAGCGAAGCGAAGAGGAGCGCGCGCATGCCCGCGCATGCTGGCACAGGTCGCCGGAGATCGCAGCGACCGCCGCGTGACGGTGCCCGTCACCGCGCGGCGTCGACGAGGGCGACCCAGTCGATGCCGGCCGGCAGGCGCCCCTGGGCGTGCTCGTCTCGCCCGCCGCCGCGCCCGCCCGAGGCCTGGGCCACCGCGCGGAGGAGCTGCCCGCACTTCACCGTCGCCTCGGGGCCCCGGGTGACGAGCACGTCGGTCCCCGCCTCGCGCGCCGCGGCCAGGGCCACGAGGCGGGACCCGGTCGCGAGGCGCTCGGCGACCGCCTTCAGCAGCGGCACGTCGGCGTCGATCACCGCGACCACGTCGCCTTCGCGGTCGAGGCCGCGGGCGAGCGCGTCGGCGAGCTGACCGCGGAGCTCGCCGGCCTCTCGCCGCGCCTCGCCGAGCTTCTCCTCGAGCCCTCGCGCGATGTCGATCAGCTCCGGCGGCGCGCACTTCAGGGCGAGCGCGGCCGCGCGCAGGGTCTCGGCGTGGGCCATCAACGCGCGGCGCGCCCGCGGGCCCGCGCTGAAGGTGATCCGGCTGCCGCCTTTGTAGCGCTCGACCTTCTCGATCCAGAGCAGCTCGATCTGGGCGGTGTGGGTGACGTGGGTGCCGCCGCAGGGCGTCACGTCGAAGCCCGCGATGTCGACCACCCGGACCCGGTCGGTGTCGGGCGGCGGCTTGCGGAGGTCGAGCCGCTCGAGCTCCGCGTCGTCGGGGAAGACCTGCCGCACCGGGCGATCCTCGTCGATGAGCCGGTTCACCGCGTCCTCGACCGGCTTCAGCGCCTCGAGGCTCAGCCCGCTCGCGTCGACGTCGAGGGTGCAGGCGCTCGCGCCGAGCCGGCTCGAGATCGTCACCGCGCCGAGCGCGTCGAGGAGCGCGCGGCTCAGGGCGTGCTGGCCGGTGTGGAGCGCCATGTTCTCCCGCCGACGCGCCCCGTCGACCACGCCGCGCACGGTCGCGCCGACCTCGAGCGTTCCTTCGAGGAGATGGTGCACCACGCCGGCCGCGTCGATCTGCACGTCGCGCACCGGCGCCCCGCCCAGGGTGCCCTGGTCGCCCAGCTGGCCGCCCGACTCGGGGTAGAAGATCGTGCGGTCGAGCACGACGCTCGGCGCGCCCTCGTGCTCGGCGTGCGCGATCACGGTGGACTCCAGCTCGAGGGCGAGCGGGTCGTCGTAGTGGAGCCGTTCGGTCTTCATCGGTTCTTGCGGCGGGAGCGCACCAGATCGAGGAGCGGCGCGATCCCCTCCTTCTTCTCCAGGGTGATCCACGCCCGCCCGCTCGCCTCGGTCGCCTCGGCGAGGACCCGGCCGTAGGGCAGCTCGCGGCCCCAGACCACGCAGGCGGTGGTGGAGGGCAGGGCGGCGAGGCGGCGCATCAGCACGCGCTGCGGGATCGCCGGGATGTCCGACGCGTCGACGATCACGATCGGCGGCGCCTGGCCCTCGAGCGCGTCCTCGAGCTCGCGCTCGGTCGAGACGACCCAGGGCGCGACCCGGCCGGTGCCGAACGCGACGTTGATGCGCTGGGCGAAGCCGAGCGACGCGGCGACCACCATCACGCTCACCACCTCGTGCGCGGTGGTGAACGAGGACGTCGAGTCCTCGCGGCGGGTCTCGGCGGCGAGGTCGTCGAGGGGCATCTCCACCGTGCTCGGATCCGGCCGGATGCGGTCGACGACCTGCGCGACGATGTCCTCCGCCCGCGCCGGATCGAGCCGCCGCGCGAGGATCTCCCGCAGCGGGCCCCGCACGAGCTCCAGCACGTCGTCCCGGGTCTGCGGCACGCGGGAGCCGGCGGCGCCGAGCGCCTCGAAGAGCACCGTCGACGCGGTGTGCACCTCGAGCGCCTCCTCGAGCGAGCGGCGCAGCACGCGCGTGGGGACTTCCTCTTCCGACACGGTCGGCCGATGGTACCGGCAATCGCCGCCGATGGAAGTGGCGCCGGACGAACCCGGACCTACACAGCTCTCGGGATGGGGAACGCACGCACCGTACTGCTCACCGGCGCCACCGGGTTCATCGGCCAGCACCTCTGGCCGGCCCTCGCCGCGGGAGGCCACCGGGTCATCGGCACGTCGCGCGACGCGACCAGGGCGGCCCAGCGTCACCCGGACCGGGAGTGGCGCTCCCTGGACGTCGAGGACCCGTCGACGATGCGCGCCGCCCTCGAGGGCTGCGACGTGGCGGTCTACCTCGTCCACGGGCTCGGGCAGGGGGACGACTACCCGGACCGCGAGCGCGAGGCGGCGTTCGCGTTCCGCGAGGCGGCGGCCGAGGCCGGTGTGCGGCGCGTGGTCTACCTCGGCGGCGTCGCGCCGGCGGGGGAGGCGTCCCGCCACCTGAAGAGCCGGCTCAGCACCGGCGCCATCCTCCGGGGCGGCCAGGTCCCCTGCACCGAGCTCCGCGCGGCGATGATCATCGGCCAGGGCAGCGCGAGTTGGAGCATCACCCGGGACCTCGCCCGGCGACTTCCGGCCATGCTCTTGCCGGCCTGGCTCCGGAACCGCTCCCACCCGGTCGACGTGACCGACGTGGTGGCGGCGCTGCAGTGGGCGGTGGAGCAGCCCGACGACGTGCCCTCGGAGTGGCTCGACGTGCCCGGGCCGCGCTGCCTGACCCACGAGGAGATGCTCGGGCTGGTCGCCGACGAGTTCGGCCGGCACCCGCCCATGCTCAGCGTGCCGGTGCTGAGCCCCCGGCTCTCGAGCTACTGGATCGCGCTGGTCACCCGCGAGGGCCTGCCGATGGCGAAGGAGCTGGTGGAGGGGCTGCGCTGGGATCTGCTCCCGGCGGGCGAGAGCGTCTGGGAGCGCTGCGGACACGACCCTCTCGCGCTCGAGGAGGCGGTGCACCGCGCGGTGGCCGACGAGGTCGAGGCGCGGGTGCCGTCGCCGGCCACGATGGCCCGGCTGAAGGCGATCGGGCGCGGGGAGGCCAAGGCGCGCGCGGCTTGAGCGGCGAGGGGTACATGGCCGCCTCGTCTCGTACTACACCGCGTGCAGGTGGCCCCCGTGCAGCAGTCCTCCCGTCCGTCCCACGCGCCCGGCGCGGTGGTGGGCGCGCGCTTTCGCCTCGGGCGGAAGCTCGGGGAGGGCGGCATGGGCGAGGTCTTCGAGGCGATCGACCTCCAGACCGACGCCCGCATCGCGCTGAAGCTCATGCGGCGGGAGCTGGCGAGCGACGCCCGGGCGGTCGAGCGCTTTCGCCGCGAGGGGGCGGCGCTCGCCACCGTGCACCACCCGGCGATCGTCCAGATCCGCGAGGTGGGGGAGCTCGAGGACGGCACGCTCTACCTGGCGATGGAGCTGCTCGAGGGCGAGACCCTCTCGGCGCGCCTCCAGCGGGTGGGGCCGATGACGCCGGCGCAGCTGCTCCCGATCGTGCGCGGCATCTGCGACGGGCTCGCCGCGGCGCACACCTCGGGCATCGTGCACCGGGACATCAAGCCCTCGAACGTGCACCTGCCCGACGCGGCGGCGCTGCGGGAGGCGGAGCGCAGCGGCGAGCGGGCGGCGGTGAAGCTGGTGGACTTCGGGGTCGCGCGGATCGCCGGCTTCTCGAAGATGACGAGCACCGGGCTCGCGGTGGGCACGGTGCGCTACATGGCGCCCGAGCAGCTGAGCGGCGGCGCGGTGGACGAGCGCGCGGACCTCTACTCGCTCGGCGTGGTGCTCTACGAGGCGCTCGGCGGCGAGCACCCCTTCGAGCGGACGAGCGGCGAGGATCCGATCGGCGCCGTGCTCGTCGGCCGGGCTACGCCGCTCTCGGCGCTGCGCCCGGATCTGCCGCCGGCGATCACCCGCGTGGTGCACCGGGCGATGGCCCGCCTCGCCACCGAGCGCTTCGCCTCGGCGCGCGCGCTGGCGGACGCCTTCGCGGAGGCGGCGGCCGCTCCAGCGGACACCGCGCCCACCCCGACCCGGCGCGCCTCGGCCGGGGATCCCGTCGCGGGAGAGATGGGGCTGGCCGACACCGCGCTCGCTCGCCCCGCGTCGACCTCGGTGCCCAGCGAGTCCGAGGTGCGGGCCAAGGGATCGCGCCCGGCGCGCCGGAAGCGCCCCCCCGTCTACCTCCTGCTGCCGCTGCTCGTCGGGGTGTGCCTGGTGCCGACCTTCGGCGTCGCCGGCTTCATCGGCTGCGGCACCTGGATGACCGACCTGCAGGTGCGCCTCGCGGTGCGCAGCGTGCGTTTCGCCATCGAGGACGATCCGGCCACCCTCGCGCCCTACGGCGAGCGCCTCGATCGGCTCGAGGCGTTGCACGAGCAGGACCGGGTGAACCTCTTCGCCGCCGCCGCCTTCAACAAGCGCGTCCAGGACGCCCTGGAGCGCGACGGGCGGGTCACGGCGGCGGAGCTCCCGCGCATCATGGCGGTCGTCGACGACATCGTCGCCCGAGGCGGCGAGTACGACATCGAGACCTACACGAAGATGGCCGAGCCCCAGTAGGGGCGTGGCGCGCAACGATCGTACGGTCGCGAATCGCCGCAGCGTGCGCGCGGCCAGCCCGACGGCGTGTGGTGCGACGCGGCGCCTCAGGCGCTTGCGCTCTCGCGACATCCTGCCCGGTTCCCGTGGGGCTGAAGAAGCGTGGCACGGGATTCGCTCTCCACCTCGGACATCCAGAGGAGGAGAGAAGTGAACGACGAAAGCATCATCATCGAGAGCCAGCGCCCCGAGACCCTGCCCGTCGAGCGGGCGGACCTGGACGCGCGGCTGGCCCTGCTGGGCGCGACCAACCCCGAGCTGCAGCCCCCGAAGCTGCCCGACGCGAAGCCGCGGCGCCGCCCGAAGCCGCCCTACGGGAGCTACGTCATGCTCGGCGCGCTCGCGTTCCTCGTCGGCATCCTCGGCACCATCACCGCGCTGGAGTACAGCACCCCGCGCGTGGCCTCGGCCGACGAGGCCCCCATCGCCGACGTCTCGGCGGTCGAGGTGACCAAGAACGCGCCGGTGGCCGCCGCCGCCATCGTGCAGCTCGAGCCGATCGACATCGTGGTGGACACGACCGCCTGGCAGATGCCGTCGCGCACCGAGGCGACCGTCACCGAGGCCGCGCCCGTCCGCCGCGCCGTGCGCCGCCCCCTCCGCCCCGTGATCCTCGCCACGCCCGCCGCGGCGCCCGAGGCCACCGAGCTGCCCCCGCTGAGCGAGGCGCCCGCCACCGACGTCGACGCGTTCATCGCCTCGCTCGCCGAGCCGGCCCCGCGCGACGTGCTCGGCTCGCCCATCGCGGACGCCGAGCCCCTGGCGGCGCGCTGATGCGCTCGAGGTGGGGACACCGTCACCCGACGCGCCCTGGGCTCGCCCCGCCCGGGACGCGTCGCGGTGCGTCGATCGGGTCAGCACGCCACGCCCTCCGCAGGCAAGCCCGGCTCGGGAGCGCCGTGCACGCTCTTTGCTGTAGCTCTGCGGCGAGACGTGATGACCAACCGAATCCTGCTGATCACCGACGACTCCCCGCTCGCCGCCTCCCTCGAGGCCCAGCTCGCGCTCTGGGGCTACGGCTGCCTGACCTGCCGAGACGCCTCCGAGGCGCTCCGCCAGGCCGCCGAGGAGCCCCCGCTCGCGGTGGTCGTCGACACCGACATGCCCCGTGTCGACGTGCTCGACGTCGTGACCGCGCTCCGCCAGCACGGCCCGACCTCGCGCACCGCCGCGGTGGCGATCCTGCCCAGCCTCGCCGACGACGTGGTGGAGCTCGCCGCCGGCCGCGGCTGTGACCGGGTGACCTCCCGGCCGGTCGACCCCGACTGGATCGGCGGAGAGATCGACCGGATCGCCGCCCGGCGCCACGAGGACCGAAGCGCGGCGTGATATGACCCGCCCATGCGAGGCGGCTGGCTGATCCTCGCCCTGGGCGTGCTCGGGGCGGCCTGTGGACCGGGAGAGGCCGACCTGGAGGCGCGCGCCCGGGACGTGCTCGAGCGCAACGGCTACGACGACGTCACCCTGACCCGCCCGCCCGACGTGCCCGACGGCGACTTCGACTTCGTCGGCACCCGCGAAGCGCGGCGCTGCGAAGGCTCGGTTCAGCTCCGCGTCTCGGGCGGGACCACCACCTCGATGATCAGCGAGGAGTGCGAGTAGGGATCGCTTTTTTGACCGCCGGCCCGCTCCCGGGCGATGTGGGAGCCATGTCGGTCCGGCTCGCCAGCGTGATCGGAGGGCTCGCGTTGTTGCTCGTCAGCAGCGGCGCGGGGGCGGACGAGGACCACGCGGCGGGTCCGGCGCGGGGCCTCGCGCAGACCGAAGACGGCCTCGCCTACACCGTCGCGTCCGGTGACACCCTCAGCGAGATCGCCGTGCGCTTCGACGTGAGCGTCGACGACCTGCTCCGGTGGAACCCCGATCTGTCGCCCGACCGCATCCGGGAGGGGCAGCGGATCCGCATCGAGAACGGCCTCCGGCGCGTCACCCACACCGTGCAGCGCGGCGAGAACCTCTCGCACATCGCGGCGCGCTGGGAGGTCACGGTCGAGGAGGTCCTGCAGTGGAACCGGCGCCTCCGCCGCGACCACGTGCGCGCGGGCCGGGAGCTGGTGATCTTCACCCCGATCCCGGAGAGCCGCTCCCGCTCGATCGGGCAGCCCCACGAGGGCCAGCTGGTCAGCGCGCGGCAGCTCCCCCGCCACCATCCGTCGCTCTACGTGCGCCGGCCCGGGCGCGCCTGGGGCACCGACGAGACGGTGCGCTGGATCGTCGAGGCCTACGAGGCCCTGCGCGAGGCCGACCCGAGCGCGCCGGCGATCGAGGTCCACGATCTGTCGCTCCGACAGGGCGGGCCGATGCACGGGCACCGCAGCCACGAGTCAGGGCGCGACGCCGACATCGCCTACTTCCAGAACGGCTGCGGAGATCCCTGCCGGTTCCGTCGGATCGGGTCCGAGCACCTCGACGTCGAGCGGCAGTGGCGGGTCTTCCGGCACTGGCTCGAGAACGGCCAGGTCGAGGCGATCTTCATGGACATCCGCCTGCAGCGGGTCCTCTACGAGCACGCCCGCGAGCGGGGCGTCAGCCGCCACGACCTCAGCCGCTGGTTCCAGTACCCGCGCGACGTGGACGACCGCTTCGGGGTGATCCGGCATCACCCCCGACACGCCGACCACTTCCACGTCCGGTTCATCTGCCACGACTCCGACGACGAGTGTCGTTGAAGAGACCCTGACGAAATCCGCTGGATCGCGTCGCCGACCGGGCTACGGTCCGAGCCCGCCGCGATGACCCGCTTCGTCCAAGGCACGATCCTCAAGAGCCCGGTCACCAAGCGCCGCTACGAGCTGTCGCACGTCATCGGGCACGGCGGCTACGGCAAGGCGTTCGAGGCGATCGATCTCAAGTCGAAGAAGCGCGTCTGCCTGAAGTACACGCTCGATCAGACGAGCTGGCACCGGGAGAGCTACTTCGGCGAGCTGCTCAAGGGGAACAAGCGGGTCATCCAGATCTACGACTCGTTCCCGCTGATGCCGACGCGGCCGGCGAAGATCCGCTACTGCCTGGTGCTGGAGCTGGCCGAGCACGGCGCGGTCGCCGACTATCTCGTGCGGACCGAGAAGCCCTGGCCCGAGGCGCGGGCCCGCCGGGAGATCATGGCGCTGCTGAAGCTGCTCGATCAGCTCCACGGCGGCAGCGCCACCCACCGGGACATCACCCCGTTCAACATCTTCGTCTGCCGGAACGGCCGGCTGAAGCTCGGCGACTTCGGCATCGCCCGCCACGAGCTGGCCGGGCGCTCCACCCGCCCCGAGGCGTTCAACCCCGACTACGTGACCCGGGGCTTCATCGACGCCGAGCACCGCGCGTGGACCGCGGTCGACGACGTGTTCCAGATGGGGCAGCTGCTGGCGATGCTCCTGGCCGGCGAGTCCAAGGCGACCTTCAAGCTGCGCGAGATCCGCGGGCTCGACTGCGGCCCCGAGATGAAGGCGGTGCTGCGCCGCGCGATCGGCCCCCGCGCCAAGCGCTACCGCGACGCCTGGGAGATGCTGCAGGCGCTGCGCGGCGAGTCGGAGACCAAGCCGAGCCCGCTCCAGAGCCTCCGCAACAAGACCCTGGTGTTCGGCGGCTCGCTGGAGCTCGAGCGCTTCGACGCGGAGCTGCTCGCCATCGAGGCGGGCGCCCAGATCGCCAACCGGGTGACCCGGGACGTCGACGTGGTGGTGGTCGGTCGCGGCAGCCGGAAGAAGAAGGAGGGCTCCCGGCCGGCCAAGCTGGTCACCGCCGAGCGCCTCGTGAAGCAAGGGCACCGCCTCCACATCATCGGCGAGGCCGAGTTCCGCCGCCTCGTCCGCGCGGAGTGACCGCTATCGCTCCTTCGCGATGACGGCGAGGGTGTCTCCGGCCGCGGTCAGCGCGGGGACGCGCTCGGCCATGAGGACGCCGCTCCGCTTCGCCTCCAGGGACAGCGGCGCGCGCTCGGGCGTCTCGGGGTGGTGGATGCGGCCCACGACCTGACCCGCCTCCACCCGATCGCCGAGCTCGAAGGTCGGCTCCCAGATGCCCGCGCTCGGCGAGAGCGTGTAGTGGCTGCGGTCCGGGACCTCGAGGTAGCGGGTTGCGTCGCGCCCCTCCGGCACCGCGTCGGGGCGCGCGTCGGTCACGCCGAGGTGGGCGAGCACGTTCCAGATCCCGCGACGCGCGATCCGCGCCGCCTCGGGGGTCACGCGGCCGCCTCCGCGCAGCTCGGTGGTGAGAAAGGTCTTGCCCATGTCCTCGACCAGCGTGTCGAGCATGCCGACCGCGTCGAGCTCCTCGAGCACGAGCGCCCAGGGCGCGCCGAAGGCTTGGAGCAGCGCCTCGGTCTTCGCCGCCTTCTCCGGGTCGGGGAGCTGATGCATGACCCCGCAGGGGAGGAAGCTCAGCGACCGGCCGCCGGAGTGGAAGTCCACGACCGCGTCGACCCGCGGCAGCAGCTCGCTCGAGATGTAGTGGGCGAGCGCGGACGTCGGCGTGCCCCTGGGATCGCCGGGGAACGACCGGTTCAGATCGCGGTGATCGACCGGGGAGATCCGACAGCCCGCCTGCATGCCCGGCACGTTCATCGTGGGCACCACGATGACCTGCCCACGCATCGCGCCGGGCGAGAGCTCGCGCATGACCTCCCAGAGCGCGAGCGGCCCCTCGTACTCGTCGCCGTGGGCGCCGCCGGTCAGCAGCACGCGCGGCCCGTCACCGCGCTTGATCGACGCGATGGGCACCACGATCGCGCCCCACGCGGAGGTGTTCGACGGGTTCGGCACGAACAGGCGCGTGACCTGCTTTCCGTCGGCGTCGAGATCGAGGTCGGTTCCGATGCGGCTCTTCTCTGACATGCGGGGAACCTAACAGACGGGCCTTTGGTATCCTGCTCGCGTCATGTCGGTGCCGGAGCAGCTCGTGCAGAACGTGGTCTTCGAGGTGTCGCAGCGGATGAGCGACCCGACCTACGCCCAGCTGGCGATCGGGAGCTTCGCCGAGTCCCACCCCGACGCGGGGCGCTACATCGCGCTCCAGCTCAGCCGGGTGGGCGGCGACGAGCTCATCGTCAACGCGCTCTTCCACGCGGAGGTCATCCACCAGTGCTTCCGCCGCCACCTCGGCCGGGACCTCGACGCGGTGGGCTTCCCGAACCTCGACCGCGCCTCGCAGGGCGACGTCGAGAAGCGCTGCGAGCGCGAGGAGCCCGCCCTCGCCAGCTACGTCGCCAGCAACGCCGACGACGCCCACATGCGCAAGCTGCTCGCCCTGCTCACCCTCGCCATGAACGACGCCTCCTGATCCGTTTTCCCGGACATCGTCAAAACAATTTCTCGCAGAGGCGCAGAGACGCAGAGGGGGTCGGGGGGCTACGCAGCTCTCGGTTGGCTCTCGCTGCGAAGGCGCCGAGGGCTGGGGCATGACCGGAGGCGCGACCGGGGACCCGGCGGCCGCCGTCCATCCCGCCGCCCCGACCCGCTCCTTTGCGGCGTTGCGGCTTTGCGAGGGCAAAAAAGGGAAGTCTCCGTAGCCCATCGAGCCGTGACGGCTAGAGTCCGGCGCATGGACGCGGAAGCGGTGATGGCGCGGATCGAGGAAGCGGACGCGGCGGGGCTGCCGGGGCTGGCGCAGGAGGCGGCGCAGGCGGGGCTCACGCTCGCCTGGGCGCAGGCGGCGGCGGAGGCGCCGAGCGCGGAGGCGCTCTCGAGCTTCGCGGCCATCTGGCACGCGGCCGACGAGGCGGTGGCGGCGTGCTGGAGCCGGGCGGCGGCGGCGCTGGAGACGCCCGCCCCGGCCGAGGTGGAGGACGCCGCGAAGCGACACGCGCGGCGGCAGCGGCGGCGGGACAAGGCGCGGCGCGCGGCGGCGGGGAGCCCGCTGATCGACGCGTGGCTCGGCTCGCCGGTCCTGCTGCGGGTGCGCTGCGAGGGCTGCGGGCGTGACGCGTGTCACGAGGTCGGCGCGGCGCTCTTCGATCCCTCCGAGGAGGTGATCGACGCCGAGACCCTGCACCGCGGCGTGTACGTGCCCTTCGTGCTCGTGTGCCCCTTCTGCGAGGCGGAGGACGCCTACCACCTGTCGGTGGCGAGCGCGCAGGAGATCGCGACCCGGGCCGCGGCGTCGGCGCGACTGCGGCGGGACTTCCCGGTGCGGGTGGGCAAGGCCGGCCTGGCGGACGGGACGGCGATCCGCCGGCCGAGCGAGGGGCTGAAGATCCTGCGCGCGCGCGCGGAGGAGCGGGGCGACGGAGAGGCGTGGCGGGCCCTCGGCAACTTCGCGCTCCGCGCGGGCCGGGCGGACGAGGCGCTCGAGGCGTTCGAGCGCGGCGCCGAGGATCCGCGCGAGGTCGCCTGCGCGCTCGCGGTCGCCGCGGAGGCGCTCGGGCGCGAGGACGGGGACCCGGCGCCGCTCGTCGCCCGCGCGGTGTCCCGGGTGCCGATGGCCGAGGAGAAGTGGCGGCCGCAGCTCTGCGCCGAGGTGGCCGAGGCGATCCGGAAGCTCCTGCCCCGGGTGGAGGGGCCGGTGAGGCTCGCGCTCGTCGGTCAGCGGGGAGAGGCGACCGTCGACGCCCGCGCGATCCGCGACTGGGGGCGGCTCGGCGAGCTGTTCGCGGTCTCCAAGGAGGCGTCGCTGATCTTCGACGACCGAGCTTCGGTCGGGCTCGAGGCCGCCGCGGGGCTACTTTGAGGGCATGCGGCTGGAGCTGGAGCGAGGGGACCTGACGAAGGCGCGCGTCGACGCGATCGTGAACGCCGCCAACGAGCGCATGCTCGGCGGCGGGGGCGTCGACGGAGCGATCCACCGGGCCGCGGGCCCGCACCTGCTGGACGTGTGCAGGGCGCTCCCCGAGGTGCGACCCGGCGTGCGTTGCCCGACCGGAGAGGCGCGCCTCACGCCGGGCTTCGAGCTCCCCGCGCGCTACGTCATTCACACCGTCGGCCCGCGCTACGCCATGCCCGAGGCGCCGACGCTGCTGGCTGGGGCGTTCCGGAGCTGCCTGAGCCTCGCCTCCGAGCGCCACGACATCCGGAGCGTCGCCTTCCCCGCGATCAGCTGCGGCGTCTTCGGCTACCCGGTCGACGAGGCGGCGGCCATCGCGCGCCGCGCCTGTCTGGCAGACGACTGGGACCTCGACGAGATCCGCTTCGTGCTCTTCAGCGAGCCCGACCTCGCGAGCTTCCGGCGCGCCTTCGCGGCGTGAGCGCGAGGGCGCGCGAGGCGCTCACAGCCGAAGCAGCGACGCGAGGGAGCGGCGGTTCTTCTTGGTGGCCCGGCGCTCGCCGATGACGGCGCGGCGGGTGTCGTCGCGGCGGTCCTGCTTGGAGACGCGGCGCTCGACGCGCATGTAGCTCGCGAGGCGCCAGGTCGACTTGGGATCGTTCCACTGCATCATCGCCGCCGAGTGTGGCCAGATGTAGGACACGAGGCCAAGAAAGCGTCAGGTGTCGACCGGGAGCGGGATGGTGAACGTCGCGCCTTCGCCCGGCGGGCTGGACGCGTCGATCCGCCCGCCGTGCTGCTCGACGATGCCGCGGGTGATCGCGAGGCCCAGCCCGGCGCCCTTGGCGCGGCTGTCCTCCCCGCGCCAGAACGGCTCGAACAGCCGCGCCCCGACCTCGGGAGGGAAGCCGGCGCCGGTGTCCGTGAGCCGGAAGCGGACCTCGTCGCCGTCGCGCGCGACGCGCAGCGTGAGCGAGCCGCCCGCGGGGGTCTTGTCGAGCGCGTTGCTGGCGAGGTTCACCAGCGCCTGCAGGAGCCGCATCGGGTCGCACTGGACCGCCGCGTCGGTCTCGGCGTGCACGCGCACCTCCACGTCCTGGGCCTCGGCCGTCGGCGTCACCTCCTGGGCGAAGCGACGGGTGAGGTCGGGGACCGGGGTGGCCCGCATGCGCATCGAGAGTTTTCCGGCGCGCATGCTCTCGTAGTCGAGGAGATCGTCGACGAGCCGCGCATCGTGCTCCCCGCCCGCTCCAGCCGGTCGGCGGCCCGGTGCAGCTCCGGGTCCTCGGCCATCTCGCGCAGCAGGTCCGCGGTCATCAGCACGGTGCCCAGCGGGCTGCGCAGATCGTGCGAGACGACGGCGAGCACGCGCTCACGGGTTCGCAGCGCCTCCTGGAGCTGCGCCTTGAGCTCGGCCTGGAGCGCGAGCCGACGGCGGAGCTCGAGGAGCTTCATGACCTGCGCGCTCAGGACCTCGAGCGAGTCGCGCTGCTCCTCGGTCAGGGTCCGCGGCACGGTGTCGAGCACGCAGAGGGTCCCCAGCGGGAAGCCGTCGTCGGACTTCAGGAGGCCCCGGCGTAGAAGCGCAGCTTCGGCTCGCCCGTCACCAGCGGGTTGCAGTCGAAGCGCTCGTCCTTGGTGGTGTCCGGCACCACGAAGAGGTCCTGCTGGAGGATGGCGTGCGCGCAGAAGGACGAGTCGAGCGGCGTCTCGCGCACGCCGAAGCCGATCTCGGCCTTGAACCACTGACGACCGTCCGCGATCAGGTTGATCACGGCGAACGGCACCTCGCAGATGCGCGCGATCACGCGGGTGATGCCGTCGAACTCCGCCTCGCGAGGCGTGTCGAGGATCCCGTAGCGCTCGAGCGCGGCGAGGCGGTCCGGTTCGTTGGCGGGCGTCGGCGCCTTCATCGCGAGCCATCATAGCCCCGAGACGGCCATCGTCACCGAGCCGCCAGCGCGTCGAGCTTCTCCTCGATCTGCTTGGGGCTCATCTTGCCCTTGTAGACGTAGAGGGCCGCGGGGACGTCGTCGCCGAGCACGCCCTCGCTGACGCGCAGGCGCCTGGAGACGGCGAAGAGCATCTTCTGCTGGAGGCCGCCCGAGGCGAGCTCGACTCGCTTCCACACCGCGTCGCGGCTCCAGAAGCCCATGACCTCGAGCAGGATGACCTCGCCGGTGTCGGCGTGGGTGAACGCGAGGTCGGGCACCGAGAGGCCGATGCCGGGGAGCTCGACGATGTCGTCGGCCACGCGCGCGCTCCACGGGCCCTTGCGCTCGGCGAAGCGCTCGAGCAGCTCCTGGACCTCGTCGGGCAGGCGCTCCGGGACCTCGCCGCCGTCGGGGCGCGCGTCGCCGGAGAGCGCGAAGGTCATCGCCGTCCGCTGCTTGCCCCACCGCACGTCGGCCTCGAGGGACCACGCGCCGCAGGCGGTGATGGCGGGGAGGGCGATCGCGAGCTGCAGCCCGTACTTGGTCACCGACTCGAAGAGGCTGAACGGGCCGTCGATCTCGAGCAGGAACGCGCCCCCCTCCGCGCGGGTCATCCGGTGGAGGAGCCGCTGGAACTTGAGCTTGCGGAAGAGCGTGCGGAGCGCCGCCGGGCTCGCGCCCTCGATCGTCACGCGCACCTCGGTGGCGCGCAGCAGGACCGCGCGCGCCTGCTCGAGGTCGTAGCTCTCCACCAGCGCGCTCGGGGGCGCGGAGGTCACGGCGGTCAGCACGTGCGCGCTCTTCAGGTCGCCGTAGAGGCCCCGCTCGAGATCCGCGGGCTGGATCTCGCGGCGCTCGGCCACCTCGGCGAGCACGGCGTCGCGGGAGAACGCCTCCTCCGGGCCCAGCGCCTTGCGGCGCGCCGTCGCGAGCTCGAACACCTCGCGCCGGAGCTTCACCGGGTCGGCGTCGACCGAGACCTCGAAGACGAGGCCGTCGTCGATCAGCTTGCGCATTCCGTCGGCGAGCTTCTTCTCCCGCGCGCCCACCCGGACCGTGTCCCAGGCCTCGAGGAGCTCGCCGCGGGTCTGGCCGACGTGCGCCTCGGCGATGTCGTGCAGCTGCTCGGCCAGCTCGAGCGCGCGGGCGCGCCGATCCTTGGAGAGCTTGGTCAGCGACAGCACGCCCTTCTGCCGGCGCGCGTGCACGAGGTCAGCGGTAAGCAACGTGCTCTCTCCGTCGCTGGCTGGTGAACGTCTCGCTCGTCTCCGCGGTGACGAGCTCGTAGAGGGTGGCGCGCTTGTCGCCCTTCTTGCGCAGGACGCGCCCGAGGCGCTGCACGTGCTCGCGCACCGAGCCGGAGCCGCTCACCACGATGGCCACGTTCGCGTCCGGCACGTCGACGCCCTCGTTGAGCACCTTGGACGTGACCACCGCGCCGTAGCGACCCTCGGCGAGGCCGGCGAGGATGTCGCTGCGCTCCTTCACCTTGGTCTGGTGGGTGATGGCCGGGACGAGGAAGCGACGACTCACCTCGTAGCACGTCGCGTTGTCCTGGGTGAAGAGGATCGCGCGGTCCTGTCGGTGCTGATGGAGGAGCATCTCGACGTAGTCCAGCTTGGCCGGCGCGCAGAAGGCGAGCTCGCGCTGACGACGGTAGGCGCGCATGGCCCGGCGACCCTGCTCGTCCCGGCTGGAGAGCATGATGAAGCTCGCCCAGCCGTCGGGGCGGCTCATCCGGATGCCGTGGCTGGAGACGAAGCCGCGGTAGATCGCGCGCTCCGCCTCGTACTCCGCGCGCTCGTCGGGCGACAGCTCCACGACCACCCTGCGGGTCTCGTAGTCGGCGAGGAAGTCGCCGCTGAGATCCACGATGTCCTTGCGAAAGACCGTCGGGCCGATCAGCGACGACAGCAGCTGCTCGCGGCCGTCGGTGCGCTCGGGGGTCGCCGTCAGGCCCAGGCGGAAGGGGGCCAGGCAGAGCTGCGCGCTCATCGCGTAGGCGGTGCTCGGGAGGTGATGGCACTCGTCGAAGACGATCATGCCGAAGCGGTTCCCGATGTTCTCCATGTGGATGTAGGCGCTGTCGTAGGTGGTCACCGTCAGCGGCTGCACGTCGTGCTCGCCGCCGCCCACCACGCCCACGCTCGAGCGGAAGGTCGCCCGCAACAAGTCGTACCACTGTCGGACCAGGTCCAGGGTGGGCGCGACCACCAGCGTCGAGCGGCGCCACATGTCGATCCCCATCACCGCCACGTGCGTCTTGCCGGCGCCCGTCGGGAGCACGACGACGCCGCGCCCCATGCGCTTGCGCCACTCGGCGATCGCCTCGCTCTGATAGGGGCGCGGCTCGTAGCGGACGAGGGCCCCGCTCGCGAGCTCCTCGTAGGCGCGCGCCTCGTCTTCGTACTCGAGGTCGGCCTTTCGGAGCGCGAGCACCGTCTCGGCGTAGGTGCTCGCGGGCGCGCGGTGGCACGCGGTGCGCGCGTCCCACTTGGCGTCCGGGGGCGCGAGCGGGCTGCCCTGCTCGAGACCGCGGATCTCGAGGGTGCCGGCGTGAAAACGGAGCGAGACCATGAGCGTGCAGCTTACATCGGTGGCGCGCGGCGCACGTTGCGCCATCCTCGGGGCGCGTGGGCTACGCGGTCAAAGAGCTCTTCTACACCCTGCAGGGCGAAGGCGCGCACGCGGGCCGGCCCGCGGTCTTCTGTCGCTTCACCGGCTGCAACCTGTGGAGCGGGCGCGAGGTCGATCGCGCCAGGGCGGTCTGCCGCTTCTGCGACACCGACTTCGTGGGCACCGACGGCCCGGGCGGCGGCCGCTTCGAGGACGCCGAGGCGCTCGCCGGCGCGGTGCGTGACGCGTGGCCCGGTGGCGGCGCGCCGTACGTCGTGTGCACGGGCGGAGAGCCGCTGCTCCAGCTCGACCGGCCGCTCGTGGACGCCCTGCACCGCGCCGGCTTCGAGATCGCCATCGAGACCAACGGCACCCTGGCGCCGCCCGACGGCATCGACTGGATCTGCGTCAGCCCGAAGGCCGGATCCGAGCTGGTGCTCCGCGCCGGCGACGAGCTGAAGCTGGTGTATCCCCAGGTAGGGGCAGAGCCCGAGAAGTACGTCGATCTGGCGTTCGGTCGGTTCTTTCTCCAGCCGATGGATGGTCCCCATCGAGAGGCGAACACCCGCGCAGCGCTCGCGTACTGCCTCGACCATCCGGCCTGGAGCCTGAGCCTGCAGACTCACAAGCTCCTCGGAATTCCCTGAGGAATTCCGGCCGTATCGGGGCCGAGCTTGCGAATTTGGCTGACCTTGGTATAGCTTTGCCTCCTAACGCTTCGTGTACGAAGGGTTTGGCTCCGAATGTTTCGGAGCCGAAACCTTTGGGTCGAAAAAGACCCTTGACCCGAACCCTTTCGGGTCGTAGGAAACGTGCCCGAAACTTTAGACCTCAAATCATTCGTGGCCGAATACTTCGAAATCGAAACCGGATCTGGACCCTACGAGGGGCCGCGTACGCGTGTGCCCACGTATCGGGCGAAGGCTGCTATGGTCCGGGGCATGGGAGCCACGGTGGAGGAGCGGATTCTGCGCTCCCTGCGTCGGATCAGCCGAGCCATCGAGCTGCACAGCAAGCAGCTCAAGGCGACGCACCGACTCACCGCGCCCCAGCTCATCTGCCTGCGCGAGCTTCGCAAGGTCGCTCACACGACCCCCAGCGAGCTCGCCCGCGCGGTTTCTCTCAGCCAGGCCACGATCACCGGAATCCTCGATCGGCTCGAGGCGCGCGGGTTCATCCAGCGCGCGCGCAACCCCCGCGACAAGCGGCGGGTCATCGTCGAGCTGACCGAAGATGGGCGCGCCGCCGTCGACGCTGCCCCGCTCCCTCTCCACCACAGCTTCGCCACTCGACTGGGGAAGCTCTCGGAGGAGGAGCAGGCGCAGATCGAGAACGTGCTCGCCCGCATCGTGCGAATGATGGAAGCCGAGGACATCGACGCGGCCCCCATGCTGGTGGGCGGCGCCATGTCCGACGACGCGGATGAGGGACGCGCCGGACGGGCCAAGAAGCCCTGACGGCCGACGTCCACGCCAGCCAGCCTGGCGAACCGTGAAGCTGCGCCTATCGCGCGCTTCGCGAAAGACGGCGCGGATTTCACCAACGGGACTTCGGTCCGCGCCCTTCATGTGGCGATTCGTCTCGCGCGAATTCGCCGGGGGGACACCTGCGTCTCGCGGGTGTCGAGGTCCAACCAAGAGAAAAAGGACGATGCAGCTCACAACCCAAACCGACCGCGAAGCTTCGACCCCTTCCAACCGCCCCGCACCGCGCGCCAACGAGCGCAAGGTCGTCGTGCAGAAGTACGGCGGCTCGTCGGTCGCGACCCTGGAGAAGCTCCAGGGCGTGGCGCGCAAGATCGTCGAGACGCGCCGTCAGGGCTGGGACGTGGTCGTCGTGGTGTCCGCCATGGGCAAGACCACCGACGATCTCGTCGCGAAGGCTCGGGCCATCAGCAGCGACCCCTCGAGCCGCGAGATGGACATGCTCCTCACCAGCGGTGAGCGCATCAGCATGTCGCTGCTCGCGATGGCCATCCAGGAGCTGGGCGTGCCCGCGATCTCGCTCACGGGCAGCCAGAGCGGCATCCTCACCAACGACGTCCACGCGAACGCCCGCATCATCGAGGTGCGCCCGTTCCGCATCGAGGACGAGCTCGAGAAGGGCCGCGTCGTCATCGTCGCCGGCTTCCAGGGCGCGTCCTACCGCCGCGAGATCACCACGCTCGGCCGGGGCGGAAGCGACACCTCCGCGGTGGCGCTCGCGGCCGCGCTCGACGCCGATCACTGCGACATCTTCAGCGACGTCGACGGCGTCTACAGCGCCGACCCGCGCGTCTGCGACGACGCGCAGCGCCTCGACCAGCTCTGCTACGAGGAGATGCAGGAGATGGCGCGACAGGGCGCCCGGGTGCTCAACGCCCAGGCGGTCGAGTTCGCCCGTCGCCACCAGATCGCGATCTACGCGCGCAGCACCTTCGGCAGCGACAACCACACCCGCGTCGATCGGATCGACGAGGGGCCGCAGGAGCGCCTCAAGGAGCTGAACGCGCACGGCGTGACCGGCGTGACCGGCCGCAAGGATCTCCTCCGCGTCTCGTGCACCGGCGAGGGCTGCGGGCAGTGCGCCAGCGGCGTGCTCACCGCGCTCAACGAGTGCGACGTGCTCTCCAGCGGCGTGGAGCCGCACGAGAACCGGCTCGACCTCGTGGTCGCGACCGAGAACGTCGCCGACCCGGCGTCCTTCGCGCTCGAGCTCGAGCAGCGCTTCGCCCAGGCCGGCCTGAAGGTCGAGGGCGGCCTCGGCTCGGTGTCCGCGGTGGGCCTCGGCGTCGGTGACAAGACCGGCGCGCTGCTCGAGACCCTCGACGCGCTCCAGGAGGCGGGCGTCGACGTCATCACCAGCTTCACCTCGCGTGAGGCGCTGACCTGCCTCGTCGACGTCGACGACGTCAACAAGGCCGTCCAGGCGGTGCACAAGCTCTTCCTCGGCGAGGAGGAGGTGGCGGCGTGAGCGAGATGACCGAAGCGAGCATGGAGCAGCTCCAGCCGAAGCCGCGCAGCGAGCGGATCCGCTTCCGCGGGCCCGCGCCGGAGGAGGGCAAGCTCCTCCACCGCCTCGTCGACGAGGGCGGCACGCTCGAGCTGAACACCACCTACAAGTACGTGCTCTTCGCGGACCACTTCGCGGGGACCACCACGGTGGCCGAGCACGACGGCGAGATCGTCGGCTTCGTCAGCGCGTACCGCCCGCCGTCCCACCCGGACACCGTCTTCGTGTGGCAGATCGGCGTGAACCCCCGCATGCGCGGCCGCGGCGTCGCGCGCGGGCTCCTCGAGGCGATGGTCCGGCGGCCCGGCTGCCGCGGCGTCCGCTACCTCGAGGCCACCGTCACCCCGTCCAACCTCGCGAGCCGCCGGCTCTTCCAGAGCTTCGCGCGGCACCAGGGGGCCCCGTTCGAGTGGAGCGCCGGATACCCCGGCGAGCTCTTCGGCGCGCCCGGCGAGCACGAACCCGAGAACCTGATCCGCATCGGCCCCTTCACCGCCGGCGCCACTGCTTTGAGCTGAGAACAGATTTCATGACCCAGAACGACACCCAGACCTTCCTCGACCTCGAGTCCGAGGTCCGCTCCTACTGCCGCTCCTTCCCGACCGTGTTCCGCACGTCCAAGGGGCACGAGCTCGTCGACGAGCGCGGGCGGACGTACATCGACTTCTTCGCCGGCGCGGGCGCGCTGAACTACGGGCACAACGACCCGGTGCTGAAGGAGGCGCTCATCGCCTACCTCAGCAAGGACGGCGTCACCCACAGCCTCGACATGCACACGAGCGCCAAGCGCGACCTGCTCGAGAAGCTCAACGAGCTGATCCTGAAGCCGCGTGACCTGGCCTACCGCGTGATGTTCCCCGGACCGACGGGGACCAACGCGGTCGAGTCGGCGCTGAAGATCGCGCGCAAGGTGACGGGGCGCACCAACGTCGTCTCCTTCACCAACGGCTTCCACGGCATGACGCTCGGCTCCCTCGCGGTGACGGGCAACGCCGGCAAGCGCGCGGGCGCCCACCTCCCGCTCAACGGCGCGACCGCGATGCCGTTCGACGGCTACATGGGCGAGGGCGTCGACACGCTCGACCTCTTCGAGAGCTCGCTCCGTGACAGCTCGAGCGGCCTCGACAAGCCGGCCGCCGTCATCCTCGAGACCGTCCAGGCCGAGGGCGGCGTGAACGTGGCCAGCGTGCCGTGGCTGAAGCGCCTGCAGAAGGTCTGCCGCGCGCACGGCATCCTGCTCATCGTCGACGACATCCAGGTGGGCTGTGGTCGCACCGGTCCGTTCTTCAGCTTCGACCGCGCGGGCCTCGAGCCCGACCTGGTGACGCTGAGCAAGTCGCTGAGCGGCTACGGCACCCCGCTCTCGCTGGTCCTGATCCGTCCGGACCTCGACCAGTGGCGCCCTGGCGAGCACAACGGCACGTTCCGTGGTCACAACCTGGCGTTCGTCACCGCGGCGAAGGCGCTCGAGCACTACTGGAGCGACGACGCGCTGAAGGCCGACGTCGAGAAGAAGGCGGCCTACGCCAAGACGCGCTTCACCACCATGGCGGCGCGGCACCCGCACCTCGAGATCGAGCATCGCGGTCTGGGCCTCATCCAGGGCATCGCCTTCCGCGACCAGGAGCTCGCGGGGCGCATGTCGAAGGAGGCCTTCGAGCGCGGCGTCATCATCGAGTGCGCCGGGGCCAACGACGAGGTCCTGAAGCTCCTCCCGCCGCTCGTCATCCCGCAGCCCGCCCTGGCCCGCGGCATGGACGTGCTCGAGGAGTGCCTCGAGGTCGTCGCCAAGCAGGCCGAGGTCCGCGCGAGCTCCAGCGCGACGACGGTGCACGCATGATCGTCCGCACGCTCGACGAGGTCATCGGCAGCGACGACGACGTCTCGGCCGAGGGCTGGAACAGTCGCCGCCTCCTGCTGGCCAAGCACGGCATGGGCTTCTCCATGCACGACACCCTCATCCACGAGGGCGCCGAGCTGGACCTCTGGTACAAGCATCACCTCGAGGCGGTGTACTGCATCGAGGGCGAAGGCGAGATCGAGTCCCGCGTCACCGGTCAGAAGTGGCCGATCCGCCCGGGCACGATCTACGCCCTGAACGAGCACGACAAGCACACGCTCCGCGCGACGAAGCAGATGCGGATGATCTGCACGTTCAATCCCCCCGTGACCGGCAACGAGGTGCACGACGCCGACGGGGCTTACGCCCCCGCCCCAGGTACCGAGTCAAGTTAGTTTGCGGTTTGTCGAGGCCGCGGCGCTTCCGCGGCGTGCTTCGGGGCCCGCGCGGCGCCTGACGGGCACGGCAGCCGGTTTTGGCGTCCGCGAACGGTGACGTCTCGGCAGCGCGAATCGATGAAATGACGGAGCCCGACGGCCAGAGGCCGCCGGGCTCCGTCAATTCGGACGCGCCATCGAAGGCTGCGTCAGGGGAAGGGCTCGGTCCGCGCGCCGTGGTGCTTCTTCATCCAGTACGTGCCCGCCGGGAAGACGACGTCGCGGTCTCCGGCGCACCAGCGGGCTTTGCACTCCGCGTGCTCGGCGCGGAAGGTCTTCAGGCGGCGGATCTCGGCGATCCGGCGCCTGCGATCGGCGGCCGCGAGGTGGGGGCTCATGCCTCCGAGCTTCCCCGCGCTCTTGGCCACGCGGTACGGGGAGACGCGCATCGCTTGCCTCGCGCTCATCACCTTCCAGCCCTCGCGCTTGGCCTGATCGTGCGCCCGCTCGACCAGCAGCTCGACCTTCGCGCGGATCCGCTCGCGCGCCGCCTCCACGTCGTCACGCAGGCTCTCCGGCCACGTCATCCGCACCCTCGCGGTCTCCGGCCAGCGCGTCGGCGAGCGGCCCGGGGGACGGTGTCCCGTCAGCTCCTTCCTGCCCAGCTCGTCCACCGTCACCGTGACACCCGGCCAGTCCTCGGGGCGCCACACCAGCCCCGCCGCCGGAGGGTTCGCGATGCAGTACGCGATCTCGCGCTCCACCGTATCCGCGTCCATCAGCTGCACGACCGACAGGCCTCCCGGCTCCCACGTCACCCCGATCGCCTCGCGCCGCAGCCGCTTGACCTCGATCGACAACAGCAAGTCGAGATCGTGCATCAGGTCGCTCACGTTCTCGTCCGGGATCGTCACGACCATGTGGAAGTGCGTGCTCATCACCACCACCGCGTGAATCCTCGCGCCATGCACCTCGGCGTAGTGCGCCAGGAAATATACGAAGAGAGAGCTCAGCCGCTGATCCGGGCGCAGCAGGAAGCGCCGACCCTCCACGCACCGCGTGACCAGGTAGATGGCGTCGGGCTCGATGTAGCGGGGAGGCGTGGCCATGGCGCTCCCCACCGCAGCGCTCGTGCCGGCGTCGCGGCACGTGATTCCACGTACTTACGTGACCAAATCGGCGGGGGTGGCGGGCCTCGGGGTGGCGGCCGCCGGTCGGGAGGGGGCTCCAGGGGTAGACTCCCGCGCATGCGCGCCGCGCCCACCGACTTTCGCTACTGGGATCGCCTCCCGGCCCACGGCTGGATTCGCTCGCTCACCCGCGCCGCGCTCGGCTTCGATCCGGCGCCGCCAGAGGAGGTCGTGAACGACTTCGCGGCGATGTACTTCGACGCCGACCCGCTGGCCGAGGCGTTCGTGCGCGAGGTGTACCTCGAGCGCGGCGCGCGCGAGGGCCGCGCGATGCTCGAGGACGCGCTCCGCACCGGCGCGCCGCCCGACGCCCCCGCCTCGCTGCGTGCCCTCTTCGCCGACATCGACGTCGACCCCCCATGGCTGGACTGGGATCGCGTCGAGCGCGGCGCGCGCGTGTTCCGGCGCTGGGGGACCTCGGTGTTCCGCTTCGCCGGCACCGTCACCCTCGCGGCCTACGCGGAGAGCTCGGTCGCCAAGCCGCTCGTCCTGACCGGCGCCTACCTCGACGGCTCGACCAAGCGGCGCTTCCTCGAGACGGCCGCCTTCTGGATCGCGGTCTCGGAGCCCGGCGGGCTGAGGCCGGGGGGCGCCGGGCGCGCGTCCGCGATGCGGGTCCGCATGATGCACGTCTTCGTGCGCGAGCGGCTGCTCTCCCACCCGGACTGGGATCTGGAGGCGTGGGGCGTGCCCATCTCGCAGGCCGACGCGCTCCTGACCCTGATGGGCGGCTCGGTCGCGCCGGGGATCGCGCTCCACCTGATGGGCTACCGGACGAGCCGGGCCGAGATCGAAGACGCGATGTGCTTCTGGCGGTACGTCGGGCACCTGATGGGTGTCCGTCCGCGCTGGTATCCGTCGACGGTCGAGGAGGCCCTGCAGCTCGCGTTCGTCACCCAGGTGAAGTCGGCCCGCCGCGCGGGGGAAGACGGCGTGCGCCTCTGTCAGTCCTACGCCGACGCCTTCGCCCCGGAGGAGGACCTGTCCCTCGGCGCGCGGGTCCGGGCCGCGCTCAGCCACGGCGTGCACCGCGGGTTCACCCGCGCGTTCCTGCCGCCAGCCATCTACGCCGCCAACCGCCTCCCGCCGGCCGGGCCCTGGGCGCTGCTGCCCCTCGCCTGCTTCCCGTTCTTCTTCGGCGCCGAGACGGTCCGCCGCGCCGTGCCCGCCGCCGACGCGCTCGCCGATCGTGCCGCCCGCTGGCGCCGCCGGCGCTGGCTCGCCCGTCACTCGGGCGGTCGTGCTCCGGAGTACGCTCCCCGCGATCCCTTGCGCGGCGCGAGCTCGAGAGTTGGCAACGATGGCGCCGGGGCACCCCCGCCCGCTTCCACTACATGACCCGAGACGACGGCAGGCGACGAGCGTAGCGAGGTCGCCGCACGCGCCACTCGAGTCGTCCGATCCCGCGGCAGCGGGCGGCCAGCTCGCGCGCAGCGCGAGCGCGAGCCGCAGGGCCCCCAGCGCCCCGTCGCTGGGGTCGCGGCGCGAGCGC
>Ga0310345_10001238_pt1 | contig 29573 bp, 25 predicted proteins | sample HC15DNA20500_MG_FD_204667 | JGI IMG/M metagenome (GOLD analysis project Ga0310345, IMG submission 204667) | Marine microbial communities from station ALOHA, North Pacific Subtropical Gyre - HC15-DNA-20-500_MG | ecosystem: Environmental > Aquatic > Marine > Oceanic | place: Pacific Ocean: North... | reverse complement strand
CCGCTAGAAATTTATTGGGGCTGAGTTCTCTACTAGAAGCTCTACCGCACATTAAATCCACAGCCCGCTCGCAAATGCCAATCCAGCGCATACAATGATGAATTCTTCCGGGACCCAATCTTTCCTGGGCTAAAATAAACCCTTTTCCCTCTTTCCCAATAATATTCGAAGCTGGAATTCGACAATCTGTCAGTCTAGTCTCTCCGTGGCTCATATAATCTTCACCCACATCGCCCATTACGGGTATGTTGCGAACAACTTTAAATCCAGGATTATCTAATGGTACAACAAACATACTTGCCCGCTCATATTTATTTTCCGCTTCAGGATCAGTCACCGCCATCACTATACAAATACTGGATCCATCCGCTGCGCTGGTGAACCACTTGTTTCCATTAATAACATAATCATCACCATCCCTAACAGCTAATGTGTCCATCCAGGTCGGGTTTGATCCAGGACGCTGCGGCTCGGTCATTCCAAAACAACTTCGAATCTCACCAGAAATTAAGGGCAGCAGAAATTCAGATTTTAACTGATCGCTGCCATGGTCCTTCAATAATTCAATATTTCCAATATCAGGTGCCTGAGAATTAAAGCAATAATGGCCCAAGGGTGTTTTTCCCAACAATTCACTTACCGCCGCAAATTCTACTAGAGTGAGACCCATCCCGCCATACTCCTCTGACAAATAGGGCGTCCAAAGGCCCTGCTCTTTTACTTTTTTCCGACATTCATTTAATTGGGGTAAAACATGACCAAAACCATTCATTAAAAAGTCCTGTTCAAGAGGGACAATATCCTCTTCAACTATTTGAAATATCTTGTCTAAATAATCACCCATATTGACCTCTATTTTATTTTAAAATGATCAGTTTCTTAGTCTGGCTGAATTTGGTTGCTTCCAGTTGAATTGACGGACAAGCAGAGAATTATGATATAAAATTTCAGAAATACTTTATTTATTTGGCAATCCTCCATTAATCGAATCTAATGGATGAATTACGAGAATAAAATAGGTTTATTTACTTACCGGGATCAGCCTTTTTAGTGAGGTAACTGACACATATTAAGGCCAGTAGAGAACATGAGATTGCCGGCAGAACTTCGTCTAGAGAAATATACCATTCGGTGGGCAGCCAGAACCACAAGCCAGGAAGTTCTTTCCAAAAAAGCGTTACCAGTGTTCCACAAATAATAGAAGCAACTGCACCTTCTTTTGTAGCGCCTCGCCAGAATAAAGCCGCCAACAGCGCAGGAGTAATGGCAGCCCCGTAAATAGTGTAGGCATAGAGTGCACGTTCGAAGAAACCAGCAGATTTCGAGAAACCAATGGATACGATGTAAGCAATAATACCTAGCAGTAGAACCAACAAACGACTCAAACGGACAATATTTTTCTCTGAAGCCTGGGGATTGATATAATTAAGATAAATATCTCTAATTAGCGTATTAGCTGGCACTAACAAGAATGAATCAGCAGTCGAAATGATGATCCCTACTATAGTGGTCAACATGATTGCACCCAAGAAGGTCGGTAAAAATTGATGGGCTGCGTAGATCAAAACATGCTTGCCCACTTCAGCTTCTGGTATCATACTGGAACTCACCCAGGCAGACACAATTATAAGCAATTCGATAAATAACACAGCAAAAACCAGAATAGTTGTGGAATGGCGGGCACTTTGCACATCCTTGCTGGCAGAAAAACGCTGGTACATATTGGCATCCCCGATCACTAAAAGAAAAGGTGGTAAACAAAAATTAATTATATCCATTGCAGAATAAACACCACCAAACTGCATATGTTGGGATTTATTCATTGCTGCAAAAGCAGTTTCCATGCCGCTCCAACTTCCAGCTTTAATCCATAATATGGGCAAAGAGATAATAAGAGCTAAGGTCATGATGATGCTATTAGCTGCATCAGTATAGGCAACGCTCAAAAGACCTGCCAGCATCGTATAGGCAATAATAAATACAGCTGCAATAATGGTAGCCAATTCAATACTTATTATAGATGTACCTGTGTTATCAGCTAATATGGTATAAAGAACTGCTCCACCGGCGTTGTATTGATAGCTGACAATTACCATATACGCCATCACTAGAGCAAAGACACTCAGATTCCTCGCTACAGGGCCATAGCGATCACCAATGATCTCAGGCACAGTATATTTCTCATAACTGCGAACTTTGCCTGCAATTCGAGTTAATAATATAATTCCTAAGATACTGCCAATTGGCAGCATGAGCGCGGCCATACCAGTTTCATAGGTTTTTCCTGCATTGCCTAATATGGATCCAGTTCCGATCCAACTAGCCAGCATTGTTCCTACCAAGACCCATGGTGTAAGTGCCCTGCCAGCTAGTGCAAAATCTGATTGTGTATGGATTTTACGCGATTTGACTATACCAATAGCGATCAACGCAAAAAGATAAACTAAGATGACACTCAGATAAGTCATGTATTTATCATTTACAGATTATGGTTTTAAGTATATCATAAACGGTTAAGTTTTTGAAATTACAGGGTACGTGCTCAAATTCCAAGTTCGGCTATGGTACGATACCAACAAATAGGTTTATTGCTCATAATCCTCATTTTTTCGGGCTGTACATCGAAAACGAAAGCAGATAGTCATTATGATAAAAACAAAGGATCAAAAATGAATCATCTCGCGAATGAACAAAGTCCCTATCTCCTGCAACATGCTGATAATCCAGTTGATTGGTATCCATGGGGTAAGGAAGCATTTAAAAAAGCAAGGGAACTGGACCGCCCTATTTTTCTTTCAATCGGTTATTCTACTTGTCATTGGTGTCATGTGATGGAACACGAATCATTCGAAGACGATAGCGTCGCAAAATTATTAAATGACAGTTTCATTTCGATCAAAGTAGACCGGGAAGAACTGCCAGAAATAGATCATGTATATATGTCGGTTTGTCAGGCTATGACCGGTGGCGGAGGCTGGCCTCTGACAATCGTAATGACACCGGCAAAAGAACCATTTTTTGCTGGTACCTATTTTCCAAAAGATAAGCGCGGTGGTAGATCAGGACTGTTCCAAATTTTACCAATGATCGCTGATGCCTGGAACTCTAAACGGGAAGATATAATGACTTCTGTTGGTCAGGTAAAAAACTACCTTGATCGGCTTAACTCAAAGCCCGCCGGTAACAACTTTTCAACGGAATTAATCAACAGGGCCTATGATCAGTTTCGTAATGGTTTCGATGAAGAATATGGCGGATTTTTTAAGGCACCAAAGTTTCCCTCTCCCCATAATTTGATATTTCTCATGCGTTACCACCACAGTTTTGATAACAAAATCGCCCTTGATATGGCCACAAAAACCTTAAAGCAAATGCGGCTTGGCGGTATTTATGACCACATCGGATTTGGATTCCACCGCTATTCCACAGATCGTCATTGGCTCGTTCCACATTTTGAAAAGATGCTTTATGACCAAGCCATGATAGCTCTGGCTTATACAGAAGCATATCATATTACTGGAGAGGAAATATTTGCGCAAACAGCTAATGAAATATTCACTTATGTTCTTCGTGATATGACTGCATCAGAAGGTGGTTTTTTTTCTGCTGAGGATGCTGATAGTGAAGGGGAAGAAGGAAAATTCTATATCTGGACCGAGCAAGAGATTAAAGAAATATTAGGGGAAGATTACGGTAGAGAGTTCAATGATATTTTTTCAATTACAACACAAGGAAATTACAGAGATGAATCAAGCGGTAAAGAAACCGGATTGAATATTCCTCACTTAAATAATTATAATGCCAATGGAAGCAACGACTTTGAGTCTGCTAGAGAAAAGTTATTCAATATTCGTGAAAAAAGAATTCATCCTTTAAAAGATGATAAAATACTTACTGATTGGAATGGATTAATGATCGCAGCACTTGCAAAAGCAGCCATTGTACTAGATGAACCTGTATACCTAGATGCTGCTGAAAAGGCTGCTAAATTTGTGCTACATTCAATTTCAAAAGGAGAACGCTTATTAAAACGCTATCGCAATGGCGTAGCCGCCCTTGATGCTCATCTTGATGATTATGCATTTATGGCCTGGGGTTTACTGGAACTATATGAAGCAACTTTTGCTACAAAATATCTTTCACAAGCCTTGGATCTGATGAATATCATGGTAGAGGATTTCTGGGATGATAAAAACGGTGGATTTTTCCTGGGGTCTGACCAATCAGAAAAATTGATTGTACGATCAAAAACTGCCTATGATGGTGCGATTCCATCTGGAAATTCCGTAGCAGTCATGAATATGGTAAAACTAACCCGCATAACTGGCAATACTAAATGGGCGGAACTGGCAGAAAAAACTATTCGCGCTTTTTCAGAAGATGTAAATCGGACGCCAACAGGTTATACCCTGATGCTTACTGGTTTTATGTTTGATACACAAAATTCGAAAGAAATTGTAATTGTTGGTGACAGTAGAAATAGAAATACAACAAAATTTCTACATACAATTCGTGCTAGCTATGCGCCTCATAAAGTGCTGTTATTCAAAGATACATCAGTTAGTGATAATAGATTAGAACAATTGGCAAATTGGACCAGTACACAAAATAGTATTAATGGAAAACCAACCGCTTACGTATGCAAAAATTTTGCCTGTAACCAACCAACTTCCGATATCCAAACCGCCCTATCTTTTATAAATGAATAAACCCCTTTCCACTCGCATCGGCGAACTATTCGCCCATGTCCAAGATTTGTTTGATACCATGATTCATTCAGCAATTAAACGCGTAGATGAAAATGATAAACTGGATAAAAAAACAGGAAAAGTTGTCGGCTTTATTACCCGTATTGGAGACGCCTATTTCAATAAGTATAAAGATATCAAATCTGATGATTCTAAATAGTACACATTTTATTTAATCCAAAATGAAGAGGTAAATTCTAAAATGTTTAAAATGCAATTACACTGGCAGATCATCATTGGACTGGTCCTTGGCCTGGCCTTTGGTATTGCAAGCGCCATTATTGGTTGGGGTGGATTCACAACAGCTTGGGTAGCACCATTCGGTACGATATTTATTAGTCTATTAAAATTAATCGCTGTACCACTGGTCTTAACATCATTGATCACTGGTGTGGCTTCATTATCCGACTTGAAAAAACTATCACGTATTGGTGGAAAAACAATCACTATTTACGTAATAACAACTGTAATCGCCGTAACGATTGGGTTGGTTATTGTTAACATTTTACAACCTGGAAACAACGTGCCGGATGATATGCAAATTAAGTTACAGGAGACCTATAAAGCGGATGCATCATCCCGAGCAGGTTCAGCACAAGAAGTAAAGGAAAGGGGGCCATTGCAACCTATTGTTGATATGGTTCCAAGCAACTTTTTTCAATCGGCATCCAACAATCGAAATATGCTGCAAGTCGTATTTATTGCACTTCTTATTGGTATTGGACTAATTCAAATTCCAAAAAAGAAGGCCAAACCGGTTCTGGATGTTTTTAAAGGATTGAATGATGTGATTATTAAACTTGTCGATATTATTATGCTGATGGCACCAATAGGCGTCTTTGCACTTATTGCACAAACGATAAATAAAGTAGCAGGTGAGGACCCCGGTCAAGTTGCCGAACTATTGGGCGCTTTGGGCTATTACATGATAGCAGTAATAATTGGTCTCGGTATCCATATGGCCATAACATATGCTACAATCCTTAGATCATATTCCAAAATGCCGTTAAAAACGTTTTACACTGGTATTGGTCCGGCCCAGCTTTTGGCATTTTCTACCAGTTCCAGTGGCGCAACGCTCCCAGTCACCATGGAACGCTGCGAGGATGAACTAGGTGTAAGTGAGGAAGTATCATCCTTTGTACTGCCTCTTGGCGCAACGATAAACATGGATGGAACTGCATTGTATCAAGCTGTGGCAGCAGTGTTTATCTCGCAGGCTTTGGGCTTAGACCTCGATATTGGCGATCAGTTAACCATAGTTCTAACAGCAGTCCTTGCTTCTATTGGAACTGCGGCTGTACCGGGTGCTGGTATTATCATGCTAGTGATCATTTTGGAAGCGATAGGTGTTCCTAGTACTGGGATTGCATTGATATTAGGTGTCGATCGTATTCTGGATATGTTGCGTACTGTAGTTAATGTGACTGGCGATGCTACTATTGCTGTAACTATCGCCGCGTCCGAAGGTCAACTGGGCCCGCCCAAACCAATAGCGGATTAAACTTCATCCCAAGAAACCTCTTGTGCCCCCCTTATCCAAAGTTGTTTTGGATAAAATTCAAGTGTTGCTGGTGTTTGTAAACACGGTTCACCATCCACGTTTATAGTCACTGGCGGTTCATGGGATAATTCACATGGTTCACCCTTGTCATCCACAGTTAGAATTTCAAATTTTTTACATGGCTCAAGTGTAATACCCCATTTACCTACGTGTTTACCTACTCGTAGTGGCCCCATTAATAACAGCATTTGTAATTTACCTAAGCCCCATCCAGTACATAAATAACCATGATCATTGATTGGAGACGCACCAGGAGCAACTTGATACCCACCGCCAAACATTTCTGACATTGAAAAGACAAAAAGAGTAAAATCAACCACTTTGCCAGGCTTGTCATCGATTTTGATCCAGGCAAAACGCTGTTTCCAGCGTAAAATTTCAGTCACACCAAGATAGGTATATTTTATATTTCCCCGTATCCATTTGGCGCGGCTCAGCTTTGCTCTAGATATTGTTGAGGTAATGCCACCATCAGATTCTAAAAATATCCAGCGGACAATTCTCCCGGGTTTAGTTGCTTCACCATTCCACTTTGGGTCTACAGTCGGAGTTGGATAATTATTTTCACCAGGCATAGGTACAGCTTCTAACCGGAGTGCACCTACATGACGGTCTTTTCCATTTTTAAATATGTTAATAATTGCTTCTAAGTCTTCCAATGGATAGCCATGATTTCGGGCAACATCATTACCTGTCCCACCGGGCAATATGCCCAAAGGAAGATTACTACCCCTTAATCCAGATGCTACTTCATGTACTGTGCCATCACCACCATTAGCCACAACAAGATCGATATCCTCGCGATCTTTAAGAGAAAAAGAAATTTCTGAGGCGTGTCCCACTCTTTCCGTCAGATGAACTTCTGTTTGAAACCCGGCCTCTTCCAATTTTGGTTTAGCGGATTCCCAGAGTTTCAGTGATTCGCCATCCCTTCCAGCTGGATTCACTATACAAGCTATAATTTTTGAGTTGTTTGTTGCTGAGGATCGGGGAGAATGTGTTTCCAATTAAGTGAAAACCACTTGCAATGAATTAACTATAAGTTGCGCCTGTTTAACCGTATTTCTCTGGTTTATAATAAAACTGTTTCCCTCTAGTTCCTGGCTCAAGAAGCATCTGTAGATAAGGGACTCTTTCCTCGTCAAATAACTCAAGACCTTTTAAAAATGGGTGATTATTTATAATACCCGCGTCTCCTTGATCCTGGTGTTCAAACAATGCTGCCTTTAAATACAAATCAGCGATAAATAAATTATCATCTTGTAACGCAAAGGCTTGAAAATACCGTTCATGTCCAAGGAAATCTCCAATATTACTACCGCAGTTATTCATAGTTAGTATTGACCCGTCTGTATCTCCGAATTCGATGGCATTATCTGCTCGGTTTATTTTTCCATATTCAAGCTTTTTATAGGATGGCAATTTATAATAATTGGCGCTGTGATCCAGATGTTCCTGGCAGGTACTGCCCAGGGAAAAGACATACATTGCGAATTTAGGAACTCCTCGGGATAAGTCAGGCGTAACGACGATAGAGGCAATTAATTCTTGGAATTTGGGGAGGTGGCCAAGTCCACCTTCAGGAAAATTAAAGGCAGTAATATTCAACAATGAAACGCCGGGCACTATTTCCATTGGACTAATCTGTTTTGGTAATAAGGGATTAATAAGATCAGTGTCAACCTCATAAAATGTGGTCATGGCAAAATCAAATTCCCAAATGATGAGATTATCCACTGCAACATGTTCTGTCATAATATCACCATCTTTTATAATGCGAACTCATATTCCTTGGCTGCATCAATTAATGCTTCGGCGCACCCTTCAAGTTGTTCTTTTGTATGCTCAGACGTAACGAATGCACGGATAATGGACTTATTCTTTTTCACTGCTGGAAACATCATAATAGAAAAATCATATCCTTTTCTCATTAAATAATCACCTAGTGGGATCGATTTACGTTCATCACCAAAAATAATAGGTATCACCCATGACTGTGAGGTCCCAATATCCACCTTGTTTTTGAGCAAAGATCTAAGGTAATCAGAATTTTCAACGATACGTTTACGCTTTTCATCACCATCAGGCCCGGATGCTAATTCAAGCGCTTTTAATATACCCCCCGTTACCGCTGGGTCCAGCGCACAGGAAAACATACGCGATCTGGCATAATAGTTTACGTAGTTAATCAATTCCTGTTTTGCATATAAACAACCACCAACACCACCAAAAGATTTACTGAATGTTCCAATAAGAAGGTCTACATCTCCTAATACGTCAAACTTTTCAACGGCCCCCTTTCCTGTTGCACCGGCAACCAAGAGAGAATGTGCTTCATCCACTAAAATTGATGCGCCATATTTCTTAGTGACCGTTACGATATCCTTTAAGTTCCCGTAATCACCATCAGTGCTGTATACTCCCTCCACGCAAACGAGTATCCGTCTATTTTCTTTAGCTATCCTTTTGAGTATTCTTTCAAGAAATTCGGCATCATTGTGTCTAAATAGTTTGAGCGTACCTTGAGACATTACTGCGCCATCAATCAATGATGCGTGTGATGAATGATCCAGTACAACATAATCCCCTTTGTGAATGTAACTTGATACGACTCCAATATTAGCACCATAGCCTGAGGAGAATAATGATATACCATAACCCTCTTGACCAAAAAAGTTTGTAAGGGCATGTTCTAACTGTTTGTGAATATCAAAAGTGCCATTAAGCAACGGACTACCGGTGGCACCAAGGCCGAATTTATCTAATGCATCCTTCGCAGCATTAATTACTTCAGGATGATTGGCGTAACCCAAATAATTATAACTTGAAAAATTGAAAAGTTTATGCTCATCACCATGAATTCTTCGAACACCTATTTCGGGTGTTTGTGGTGTTAGATGAGGTGTTTCAAATGTGTATTTGTCCGCACTTATGACATCATTACGCCATTGGTTGAATTGTTTTATTTCCGCATGATTTTTTCCAGAACTCCGGGAGAACATATCCAAGGTAAATTCAGTATAGGACGGCTTTTTCTCTTTGCTTTTTTGTTCTGACATATATTAAGTGATTTAGATAAAGTGTTACAGAATTTGCGCCAAAAGATTAGGTAATATAAGCTCAATTACCAATCAAATTAAACCCTTCACAACTAACCTTAACTATGGAAGTAATCCTCCTTTGTAATATTGTGATAGAAACAAAATGATTTTAAAGGTCTCTTTCCATTTCGAAAAAATAGACATTTCGCTGGATAATACTCTATGTTTAAATATACCAGAAATGAACAAATGACTGTTTGACAATTCACTATCTAATTTAATTGATTCTGTAAATGGGGAAAGTGTATCATGCATTCCGTGCATGATATATACTTCGTTGTTAATGTTTTTACACCAGTATTTAGGAGAAAAAAATTCAATCTGATTAGCACAATCTTGGAAAATTATATCCATAATTCTATTGGATTCATCAGACATGTTCAATTCGATAATATCCTTGATTAAAACTTTTTCCTCACCCATCAAATCCTCAATTAGGTCTTGTGCTTGATCATCCTGATCACGCACCATAAGTTGCAGTACTTCTTGAACACCATTGGTTGGGTACCCTACATCAACTTGATTTAAGTAATTGTGAAATAAAACTATTACACACCAAGGGTCAGGCGTCAGTTTGATGATATTACCATTGTGATCTATTCTACCATTGTACATGAATTTCATACTGGTTTTTACATCGTATGAAGTACCAAACACGATCACAGATTTGGGCGGTTGTTGTAATAAGAATGGTTCTAAACATGCCTTTAATACAATAACACCTCCAAAACTAATACCGGCCAGATTGATGGGGCTATTCTCATGCCCAGGTTGTGTCTTCAACCACTGGTAAAAATGGACGGTCCACTCCAAAATACTTTTGGATAATTTTAGATTAATGAGTGGTGGAATGCGTGGTATATATACCTGAATACCATTCACAGCTATGGACCGTGCTAGAGCGATCATTTTAGGGTGTGCTTCACCTTTGGCTGATGCACCGGGATATAATATTAAAATAGCGCCAGTTGGGTTTTTTGGATGGAAAATCTTTAATGGTGTATCTTCATTACTTAACCCTGGATAATGACCATCCTGCTCGCGAATAGACGAAGGTGCGGATTGCTCAAAATTTTGCAATCCATTAAGTGTTTTTAGGGCGGATGTAATACTTCTTATTTGATTCACTGAGAGTAAGTTAATAGGAATTATTCGCCTAAATCTGCTCGCTTTCTGCAAAAATCGATAATCCCAGTAACCCTGGCGAACCAATTACCAAAATTTGGGAATAATGCATCAATTGCTAACAAAGGCCGCAATGGACCTGAATTTACTATTACATCCGGTTTATTCTTTTTGATCGCCTTAATTACTGCACCAGCAACTTTATTTGAAGAAATTGTACCTAAAATTAATGGTGCTTTTACCTGGCTATCAGAATACATGCCCACATCTTTTACTAAACCAGGAAAAATCGCAGATACCCCAACTGATGTGCCATGAACTTCTTGCCGTAGTGCGTCTGTAAATAAGGCCAATCCACCTTTGGTCGCGGAATATGTTGCGTTGAAACTTTCTCCCTTTTTTGCAGACAAAGAACATATATTGACAATATGACCGCCACGATCTAACATTTGAGGTAGGAATTGACGGGTCAGTTCCATACCTGCTATAAGATTCACCGTAGTAATTTTTTCAATGTATTCCAGATCATAATCCTGGAAATAATTGTATTCCTCTATTCCAGCATTATTAATCAATATATCGACTTCTCCAATAGCATTTGCAACCTGAACTTTCAATTCAGAAAGTTTTGATGTTTGCGATATATCAAATGGAATACCATGAAACTCACCTCCAAGGTTTTCAATAATACTTTTGGTATTGTTAAGACCGCTTTTAGAACGTGCAACACCAACAACAGTAACATTTTCTTGGGCTAATAAATTTGCTATAACTGCACCAATACCAGATGAAGCACCAGTGAGTAGTGCAACCTTATTATTTAAATCTTTCATTTATATCTCCAAATCATTATTTCCTCCAAGTTGAAAATACTAACAAAGACAATAATTTTTTACAACCCATTGAGATTCATTGCCTCCTGTCATAACCAGCAATAAATTCTAAGTAGCTTTTTGACATTCCTGCTTTCGAGTCGTTTATTTCAGGATCTTCAATAATTATCCTTGGAGGCTGTACTCCATGTATAAAAAACAGGCCTTTTCATTTAACGTGAATCAAGGAAGTTTGCTATATGTGGGAGGCCACCACCGTGTCTAGAGCGGTCCTGAAAAAACATTGATTGCAGGATAGTTAAAAGACCCCAGTTTTTCTGGGGTCTTTTTATTGATACTGATTAATGATTTGATTAACTCTATCACGCTTGCCCTTTATTTTTAACCTTATTGAATCATTCTGATAATGTCGCTCGAGGACCTCTACATCTTCCTGTGCATTTGCCAGTTCCTTCCCCTGCTTATATGAAAATGTAATTTCTACAGTTTCGTAATCGGCATTAATCGTTTTTATCATTTCTGCAATTAAACGATCTAATCGCAGTTGATCTTTGGCCGAAACCATAATCGCATCTGGATATTTTCGTTTAAGAAAATTCATCCTTCCATTTTCTAATATTAAATCAATTTTATTCAATACAGTCAGAGACTTGTGTCGTTCGGCACCCAATTCCTTTAATACCTCCTCTATAGTATTCATATGCTCGCTTACTTGATCAGATGCTGCATCTAAAACAACCAAAATTAAATTCGCTTCAAGCACTTCTAAAAGTGTGCTTCGGAAACTGGCTACGAGATCATGTGGTAATTTTCGAATAAAACCCACTGTATCACTCAACAATATGGAATGATACTTATCAAGTTGAACTTTCCTTATCGTAGTATCTAATGTAGCAAATAACTGATCCTGAATAAATACATCCTCTCCAGAAAGTGCTCGCATCAGCGTTGATTTACCAGCGTTGGTGTACCCCACCAATGCAACCCGATATTCATCCTTTCTTCGTTTACTTTGGGTTTGGCGCTCTTTTTCAATGTAGGTGAGTTCTTTTTTTAGTTTGGAAATCCGCTGGCGGATTAAACGTCTATCTACTTCAATTTGAGCTTCTCCCATCCCAGCAAGTGTACCTATACCTCCCATTTGCCGTTCTAAGTGAGACCATTGCCTGGTAAGCCGCGGCAATAAATATTCCAGTTGTGCCAATTCTACTTGAGTTTTCGCCTCTCTCGTTTGCGCGTGTTTTCGGAAAATATCCAGTATCAGACCATTGCGGTCAATTATTTTGATATTTTTTGCTAATAATAGGAAGTTTTTAACTTGACCTGGGTTTAATTCATCATCGAAAATAATTAATTCCACATCCAGGGTTTTTGCCTGTTCAATAATTTCCCGTGCTTTACCCTTTCCGATAAAATATTGAGGATTAATTTTGCGCAGGTTTTGGGTGATTTGCCCGACAACTTTAGCCCCAGCAGTTTCTGCTAACTGTTTTAGTTCACTAAGATGTTCTTTAACTATTTCGGCAGTTTGGTTACCATGTAAAACACCAACAAGAAATGCCTTTTCACTTTTCCTTATTTCAGTTCGATCCAATTATCACTGTTCCTTTGTTTTTAATCTTTCCGTGTTCGGTCTACCAATAATTGATTCAATTACCAAACAGCTCAGTGCAATAAATAATAAAAGCCTCCAAATCGAGCGACCATATCTAATTTCCTTCAGTTCTGAACCTAAATGTTGTGTGGGTTCAATTATTCTAGCTTGCTCGATGCCTAAACCTTCGGCTAATGTTTCGCCTTCAATTCTGATAGAAGGAAGTTCATGTGGAGACAACTCTGTTGAGAATGAAGAAAAAAGGATACCATCTGCAAACACATTATATGATCCTAATTCACTAGTTTGTGTGATCAGTAATTTTTCATTTGTATAGTCAGGAATTAGTTTTATCTCATTTTCATCTGGTGTCTTCAATATCCATTCTGCAATGATATTCTCGCCCTTAATATCAATTATCTTATCTTGCCCAACTAAAAGAGGCTGAGTATTGAATTCCCTGGTGGCCAGTAATATTAGCATGCGATGTAAAAGTGGTACGAGCAAACCTTTCACGGGAAGATCATTCCAACGCAGGTTCAATGGAGATGTGAAAACAAAGCCCACGCTCCCAAATGCCTTAGATTCAATTAATAATGGATGACCATTATTTAGTTTGATTAACGGGGTGTGATTCATTTGTAAGCGAACTTCGTTATAACCAAATACTTGCGGTAATTCCTCATTCATATTTTTAATATCTAAATCGGTGAATAAAGAATGATCCTCTTCCATAATCGACGTAGAAAAAAATGAATCACCATCCAGACGACGTGTTTGAATTAATTCGGGTAGTTTTAATAAAGATGGCCATGCTACTGGATCTGTTTGATTCAGATCATTGCCAACAAACCAAATAAGTCCACCGCCACGCATTAGGAATCGTTGCAAATCCTCAATTGCAGAATTACTGAGGTTGGCTGGATTATGCAATAACAGGATATCAATATCACTTAAAAATAATCGTTCTAAATCATCAGATACATGTCTATCAATTAGCAGTAATTCTGTTTCGCCTATTATTGCGTTTAAAGCTAATTCAAGTAGAAATAATTCTTCCACGGATTGCCCAATAACCTTTACTGCAATTTGGTTTGGTATGACTAATTCAAAATTTCGGAAATTATCTAGCGGGAAGTCGTCATCAGGGATAACTATTTTCCCGTTAATAATACCCGTTTCACCAGGGTATACTTGAAACATGAAATCCTTGAATTTACTAGGTTGAAATTGACTGACAACTTGGCCCACACGCTCATCATTTAAATACAATTCTACAGGAATATTTCTTTTTTCAGTCACACCACCATTACCAATTCTCGTATTCAATTTAACCAAATGATTAGGCAATTTTATCTGACTGAGTACACTTACTTCACTTATAGAAATATTATTTTCAACCTTTGGCTGTAAAATACAGTAATATTTCCAATCTGAATTAGGATTAAGACTATCGATCGCAAAACTTGGTGCTGATTGGAAATCGCTGATGATAAAACATTCCCGGTTAGGTTCTGAGGCTTCAACCGTTTGCAGCACAGAATCAATCACAGTCCAGAGATTATCGGCCATATTTGTTTGTACAATACCTTTAACTCTAGGCATAATTGATCCACTTTCTTTGTGGGATCCACTGAATAATTTTCTTGGTGGATTAGTTTGGTATAATTCTACAGTAGTTTCCCCCTCCAGTCCTTTTAAGATTGCAGGCAAAGAAGACTTTGCGCGATCAAGTAGAGTGCCATCATCAGTATGAACGGCCATACTTGCAGAATTATCTACAACTATTACTGCTCTGGATTCAACATATCCTGCCAGTTTACCAGTTAAAGTCCCAGTCATCAATGGTCTAGAAAACATCAATATTAAACATAAAATTGCAATCGTGCGGAGGAGCACCAATAACCACTGCTTAATTCTCAAATGCCGTATCGTCTCATGCTTTAACGACTTGATAAACCGCAGGGTGCTGAATTCAGTATCCCGAGTATGGCGTAGACTTATTAAATGAATAATTATAGGTATTGTAATTGCTAACAACCCCCAGAGAATTGATGGTGATAAAAACGTCATATTACGACAGTACTTGCAATTACCATGATAGTTCCAGCAAATAATGGCACAGAAAGATTATCATCGATTGATATGGGTAATAATTCAATAAACATTGCTGCAAATGCTCCAGAAAAAACTACTACTAATGGTAAGGATAACTGAACCAGATAACCAGATAATAGACAAACGATCAGTCCTGCTAGTGATCCTTCAATAGTTTTATCATAGAACTTTATTTTACCAAATTTTCTTCCCACAAGACCAGCTACGGTATCACCTATACTCATGTATATTAAACTAATTACGGCGATTTCTTTGGGGAAAACTGCGACAGTTAATGTCGAACCAATAAATACCCAGGTTGCACCTGTGTATTTTCCGTCCATTTCATGTAAACGAAGCATTGAAATGAGAAAATTATCAAATATTTTTTTGATTATAACTGAATGAACTCTTAAATACTCGATTACAATTGCAAATACTGTTAAGGGTACTAAAATACGGAGTACCTGGAAACGTGATTCAAAGAAAAATAAATAAGTAAATGGAATCACTAAATTAAAAATATGGATTATCTTACGATAATATTCGGTTCGTTGAATCAATTAAGGCTCGTTATTTAAACTATTAAATATGTCTTGTATATCAAGCACACTGACTACCAAGTTGATTGTCGTAGATTTATCAAGAACTGTACCATCCTTAATAGACTGATCCAATACGGTATAGGGTACCAAATCTTGATCTTGATGATAGGAAATCTTCCCGACTTTTAACCGCGATTTAAACAGGAGTTCTTTCGCCTGATTGATTGATAGGCCGATCAGGTTCGGTACTTGGAAAAAATTAGGCGGCATACCTTTGCTCACTGTGATCTGAACACCCATACCTTTCTTTCTCCGATCACCAGCCTTTGGATATTGCCATGCAATCGTACCATTCGGGTATTCTGGGTTAAATTCCGTGTATACCGTATCAATTAATAGTCCAGTCTGGGTTAACTCAAGTTCTGCGCTACGACGGGACTGCCCAATTAGGTTTGGAACCGCCACAGATCTTTCAGGTTGAGCAATTTTTAACCTTACAGTCCTTCCCATTTTCACCCTTGTGTAAGGTTTTGGGTATTGATCGACTATAGTACCAACCTGAAATTTGTTTGTATAAAGAGTATCAGATACTTCATACCTGTAATTCTCAGATTTGAGGAGACTTACGACCTCATCCAGCATTTTATATTGTACATCCATCATAATTCTATTCTGATTATGTCGTGTATATACGGGCATGACTAAAAATTCTGCAATCAAAGAAAAAATGACAATCATGCCGCCAATCGAAACAATAGTCCTAATGAAATTCATTTTCCAATATGCCTTAGGCGTACAGCAAACATACCAATTACGTTATCGCGCGGTGGAAAAGTCTCCATAACGCCCGGTTTTTTAAACCACTTTTTAGGTAAGTAATGATCTGAAGTATCTATTTTATATCGATTATTCAATTTAAGGAAAGCCTTGATTACATCCCAATTTTCTTCCTTTTCCAATGAGCATGTTGCATAGCATAGTATGCCGCCATCCTTTACGTAATTTGAAACGTTAATCAAAATTTTTAATTGCTGCATTTTGAATTCTTGCAGTTGATTCAATTTTCTACGCCATCGGATTTCCGATTTTTTTCCAATCGTGCCAGTTCCAGAGCAAGGAGCATCAATTAAAACTCGGTCAGCCTTCGGAAAGACATCCTTTGCCGCATCATTTATCTTCCACTTGATCCAAGTTTGATTATGACGCATACTGTCTTGTTCACATAACTTCATGCGTCGCTCACTATTATCAGTGGCAATCAAGGATCCTGTGCCCTGCATCATTTCAGCAATATAAAAAGTTTTTGTTCCTGGGGCAGCACAAACATCTAAAACAGTTTCTCCAGGTTTAGGATTTAGTAATTCAACTACTGCCCCAGCGGCTCGATCTTGTACAGAAATTAATCCTTTCTGAAATAATTGGTGTTTTAATAAAAGACCTGCCCCCTTTTCTACAATATAATAATACTCGGTTAGAGGAAATCGTTTAACATGAATTTTATCATCCAATAGTTTCTGAACCAGCACGTCGTGCTCAATTTTTAACCAATTTCTACGAACCATCATTTGACTTGGACCATTGAAATATTCACAAAGTCTAATCGTATCATCCACTCCATAATAAGTACCCCATTTTTCTACCAACCAATTGGGATAGGATAAACCCACAGCAATATTCTCAGGAAACTTTCCATTGAAAACATATTTTCCGGAACCTGATATTTTTCGTAGAACAGCATTGATAAGCCCAGTTATATGGGGACCAATATTTCTCCTACTTATTTTCACATAACTATCGACAACTGCATAATCAGGGGAAAACTCATCCATTAAAAGCTCATACACTCCAAGTCGCAATAAATTACGTACAGGAAATTTCAGTTTGACCAAAGGCTTATGTAAGTTAGTATTAATTATCGTATCCAGAAGTCTTTGCCATTTAACCACTTCATTAGTCAAAACCGTGGTACGTTCGCGAACCAATCTGGGGGTGGGTTTTATACCAAAATAATCATTGCGGACATTTCTGAGCCAGCGCTTTGACTTTTCAAATTCTAATAGTATTTCAAATGATAATAAACGTGCGTCCAAGATTAATTTCCGAATCTATCACCAATATTCAGAGCAAAGCCGTTCATAAAGGAACCGATATCCATTGTTTTTTTCCCTTCCAATTGTACACGGTGAATCAACAAATGTCCATTACCCGTCTGAACGGACACAATACTCTTTTTAATGGCTGTAATTTCACCAGGTAAGTAGTTGGATCCATTGTCATCGTTATCAACCCGAGTTTCTTGAATTTTTATTCGTTTACCTTTAATTATAGTGGTTGCGCTGGGTGTCGGTGTAAGTCCACGTACAAGATTATGTAATTCTCTAGCAGGTCTACTCCAATCTATTATTGTCATATCTTTTGTAATTTTTGGAGCCAAGGTTGCCTGATTATCATTTTGTTTAATAGCGCTGGCGGAACCACTTTCAATTAGGTTAATTGTTTCTACTAATAGAACAGACCCAAGAATACCCATTCTTTCGCTTAGCGTACCATAATTGTCATTCGGGTGTATTGGTAACTTATCCTGACAAATTACCGCACCTGTATCTACTTTAGGCGCGATGAAGAATGTACTTAATCCAGTTTCCTCATCTCCATTAATCAAGGCCCATTGAATTGGTGCTGCGCCGCGGTATGCAGGCAATAGCGAACCGTGCAAATTAATGGATCCAAGTTTCGGTATAGTAATCAGTGAGTTTGGTAAAATTCGAAATGCTACAACTACAAAAAGATCGGCGTCTAAATTCTTCAACTTACTCACAAAATGGTCACTCTTTAAATCTTGTTCCTGAATAACATGTAGACCCATATTTTTAGCTTTAATTGCTATTGCAGTTTCGCGCATTTTTTTCCCCCGGCCCATTTTCTGAGGCGGATTAGAGACAACAGCTACAATTTGGTAATCCGATGCTGCTAATTTTTCTAGCGCAGGTACGGCGAAAGCTGGGTTACCCATGAATACGAGGTTCATGACTTACTCCGTTCCATGTTTATTTATTTTCGCACAGAAACAGTTCATGTTTCCATCGCTGGTGATAGGTTAAAGGTCTTAGGTAAACAATATTGATTAAAGAACGAAACTTTCCTTCGTGCTACGGATTTTTCTCGATTTATTATAGCTCATTTTAATCTCTTTTAACTTTTTCTTATATTGTAAAGCCATTAAAGAAGAAACACGATCGATGATAAAAACACCCTTCAGGTGATCAACTTCATGTTGAATGGCACGAGCTAGTAATCCACCAAACCGTTCGGTCTGATCCGACCCGTCTGGTAGTTGATATTTAAATAGTATGCTTTCTGGTCGCTTAATTGGCAATCTTATTTCTGGAATTGATAGGCATCCTTCTTCCACTTCTGATTCTCCGAAACTGTCCAATATTTGCCCATTGACGAAGATATGTGCTTCATCTACTTCATCAGTGTGAGACACATCAATTATCATCAAATTCATATCTATTCCAACCTGGTTCGCAGCTAAACCTATCCCTTCTTCCTCATACATTGTGTCAAACATATCCTCAATTATCTTTGGTAAAACAGAATAATCGGTGACTGGTTTGCATTCTTTACGCAAAATCGGAGCACCGTATTGCACAATATCCAAAACAGCCATTATTTTTGAGCCTCTATTTGTGTATCCTGCTCAGTTACACTATCTGCTAATCCAGCAATCCCTGACCGGTTTATGTTGATGTTCAAATTCTTGTCTATTTTTAACACAAGAATTTTGCCCTGATTTTTTATACCAGCAATTGTACCATGAATACCACCAATAGTAATCACTTTATCGCCTTTCTTTAAAGCACCTAACATGTTCTGCTTCTCTTTCTGTCGCTTTGTTTGGGGCCGGATCATTAAGAAATAAATTATAACCATGATCAGAAAGAAAGGAAGGAAAGCAGCAATTCCTCCACTGCCCTGAGGCGCATCTGGATTGGCAGCAAAAGCGTAAAGAATTTCCACAAATATCTCCTAATTATTGGAAAAAAATTACCGACGGTTGTAAGTAATCACAAGTTTTGCTTTGAAGAGAATTAATTTGGTTGTGGTAAAGTAATCTCTATTGTTGTGCCGTCACCAATTTTGGATTTGGCTACCCGAATTGAACCACCATGTATTTCTTTAATTATCCGCGATGTAAGTGACAGACCCAGTCCCCACCCTTGTTCCTTACTGCTGAAACCAGGTCTAAAAATATTTCGCCAGTCTTTCCTGGAAATTCCTTTACCCGAATCCACTATCTGTATAACCACATTATTGAAGTTCTTCCTCATTTTAACACAAATTTTTCCATTGTTGTCAACTGCATCTATCCCGTTTTTAATTACGTTTTCAATAGCCCATGATATTAACACACCATTAGCATTTATATTGAATTCGGAGTCAACCTCATTACTCAATTCTACAGTTTTCCCCATTGATGGCAGTCTTCGGTCCAAATAGGAAACAACTTTTTCTACTATTTCAGATAAATTTATTTCTTCCAGTTTCGTTTCGGATCCCATTTTGCTAAATCTGTCACTAACCTGTTGTAGTCTATTTAAATCGAGATCCATATCACTTAGGATTTTGTCCCCATCTTCTGGTTTTGTTTTAAGCCACTCTATCCAACCCATTAACGCCGAAATTGGTGTGCCCAATTGATGGGCTGTCTCACGCGCCATTCCTACCCAGATATTTCGTTTTTCACTGTTCCGAATAATTGTAAAACCAGTAAATCCCAATAATATAAATAACGCTACTGCCCCAATCTCCAGATAGGGCAACCACATTAATCTTCGGATTTGTTTCGAATCACCATAATGCAAATGTCCAATAATTATTGATTCACTTGTGTTTGGATTAGAAAAACGTAGCGCTATGGGTTCATTCTGCTGATCCATGGTTTGTTGTATTTTAATTAGCTCTTGAATTGCCGGTTCCCCAACTATATTTTTTGAATAAATCGGTTTATTGTCAACACTTGAATAAATAATTGGGAATTGTACTTTCTTAATAATTTCGTCAAACACAAAATTCAAGTTAGCGTCACTTTCGTCAGATACGGTTTTTGCAATGATCTCGGCATATAGTTTTACTATTTCACGATTGTCTTCTCGCAACTCATTCACTATGTGTTGGGTATATCCCAGAAACCCGGCTATAAGCGCAAAACCAATAATAAACAGTCCTGCTTTTATATTGCCGGTATGTTTAAAAGGATCCATTATAATGCCGGTGATTTAACCCAACCGAAAGCAATGATCCCAATGCATAAAAGAAATACCACTGTAGATATGATGATGCCTTTTCTGAAAGAAGACCTGTCATAAATAAATTTAACCTCGTGGTTTCCTGGGGGTACAATTAAACCTCTGATTACTCCATTTGTCTCGAAATATTTAACTTCTTTGCCATCAATCTTTGCCTTCCAACGTAGAGGATAATATACTTCGCTGATTACTAAAAAACCTTCCGCTGTGGATTTGGTTTTGACTGTCAACTCATGCAATGAATACTGTATATCAGTTACGCTTCCTAAAGTAAAAGATCTGTTTGATCCAATATCAGTTTGGCTTATGAAAGCAGTTCGCCCAGGATCGAACGATTGGGCAGTGAAAGTGCCCCAAGGCAGGTTTTTCCCCGTATGAACTTCCACATTCTCTACAAACCATGCCCTGGGCTGGAAATCATCCAATTCGTACAAAGTAACAGGCAAATTCCCTCGACCTGTTTTCATTTTCCCCTGTCTAATTTGGATCAGTCCTGGAAAATTAATCGGTTGCGGACTTAGCAGATATTTGACGTTCAACATACGCATCAACGGTAAGGTCCCGGCATTGTTTGTTCTCTGCAGAAAATCATTGTAGATCTTAAGTTTAGCAGGATGATAACCGCCAACTGATTCAATCCCAAAGGCAAGAATACGTGATTCACTAAAGAGGGCACCCGCGGGGTAAACACGGAAAGGTTTTTCACTATCATCCGTTAATATCTTTGTGATTTGGTCATGTTGGAAATATCTATCAATGATCGAACTGCTCATTAATTGAGAAGCCCGCCCAGACTGTTTATCGGGTTGGATAATTTTTCTATCTACTATACCAATATCCGTTAAGGCCAACAGTGTAACAGCAATAGTGAAACCATTTTTAGCAATCTTCTGATTAATGAATGCCCAGGTCAATCCAAAAAATGCAGCAAGGATTAACACCATTGTCAATGCATCCTCGAGCCACATATCCCATCGTAATGAGTTGATCGCTTGGATAGTGCGGGGATCTTGCGTTCGGGGTGGGGTAAAGCTAGACGAAACCAATTGCTGAAGGAATGATTGCCCAAAAGTCAAAATCAATAAATAGAATGCTAGTAATCCTGTACAGATCCAAAACCATCTTGGTATAACCTGCTTATGAAGTGTTAATAAGTAATTTAGTCCTAGGGCGGCCATCATGGAGGTGTTGAACTGCACTAGAATTAAAATCATCGCAGGAACACGAAACTTGTTAAAGTATGGAAAAAAACTATAAAATAAATCATAAATGATGCTCAGATTTTTCCCAAAGGATATAAAGATAGCCAATATGGACGTGCCCAATAGAAACCACATTAATGGGTCTCTACGATGTACAAAACCAATCGCGGCCAACACCAGTATTACAATACCCATATAATTTGGGTAATCGGTAAATGGCATATTACCCCAATAAGTTTGACCCCCAAAACCCAAAGCAGATGGAATAATGAAGGTTAATAATTCCTTTGGTGAAAATGACCAACTGGTGGCATAATTATAACCGGCACCGCCCCCAACACCTCCGCCACGTACAGAAAATGGTGTGTATTCGATGGATGGCAGATAGATCAATAATGCAATTCCAATGCCCAGCAGCGACGCTGCTAAAAATCCACCTAGACCAAGCCACTTTATTTTCGTTTCTTTAGTATTATTGATATTCCATAGCAGATAGAACAAAACGTACGCACCGGCCAGCATCCACGTATAGTAAGCGATCTGGGCATGGGCTCGCTGCAACTGAAACCCCATGAGAACTGCTAGCAATCCTACACCGCAGAAAGATGGCTTGGTCATGACTTTTATGGTCATCCACATAATCCACGGCAAATAAGCCGCTGTCATCATTTGACTGCCGTGCCCAAAGACAATCATGGTAATCATGAATGGGGTAATCATAAATGCGGTGCCACCCATGAATGCAACTATTTTTGATAATCCTAGGAACCTTAAAAAAACAAATCCGCCCAAGCCGGAAAAAATTAGATGCAATAATTGATTCAGATGACTCGATTGAAAAAGCAAATTAAGAACATAATTGGGGAAATATAGAGAACTAATGTATGTGAAAGCATCCGCAGTTGGCATACCGCTAAATATCCAAGGTTGCCACAAAGGAAATTGACCATCAGTTTTCCTGCTTTGCTCCAATATCATACTAGAACTACGAGGGTTTAGCGAGTCAGGAGATCCAAACGTTTTTCCTTCAAAAACTATCGGGTAAAACAATACCAATACAATTATTGTTATTCCACCTATAATTGCCCAGTTTTTTTTATCTGTTATTCGTTTACGCATTTATTGACTATTTCGAAAATTACTGGCCCATGTTGTTTTTAAAGCGGAAACTACCTGTTTATCATCATCATCAAAACCCATTAACAAAAGTAAAATAAAAAAAGAAAAAACTACAACAATCGTTGCTGCCACAAGTGTAATTACTGTATGAAAAGGCATAATTATAAATTTTATCTGTGTCAGTAAAATCCAAGTAACTATTCCTGCCATCACTGGCTTAAATAACCTTACACTCACAGGCTGTAATTTTAAAATGTACCAAACTTCAATTGTTCTCAAGAAACCTAAAAAGCTCATTGAAATGAGCGTCGCAATGGCAGCGCCAATGCCCGCATAAGCCGGTATGAGAATAATATTAAAAACCAGATTAATAATAAGGACAGCTATCGAGTTCATAAAATTTATTTTTGGAAACCCAGTCATAGTAAGTGTAGGTCCACCAGGTCCAATAAACGACTGAATTAAAACAGCTGTTGTTAAAATAGCTAATATCATATGGCCTTCTTGATATTGGGGTCCAAACAATAACATTACTTTTGTTGGAAATACAATAATCAATAAGAATAAAGGGATAGCAATCGTCATTATCCAGCGTACAACTAATTGATATAAATGCACCATACCGCTTTGATCCTTTTTGGCAAATAAATCTGCTAACATGGGTGCAAATATCCCCATAAATGCCATAAGGATCATGCGCAAAAGACCGGCTGTTCTAGCAGAAGGATGATATAAACCAACTGTCGTATTATCAAAGAAGTAACCTAGCATATAAATATCCATCCAATGCATCGCAGTACCAATAATGGTGACAAACATCAGAGGATAGGAAAAGTTTAACAAATCTGCTCTAAATACGGACGTTTTTACATCATTTAAATTGATTGTTACAAAACGCTGTAAGAAATAAAAGATAAATCCAAACCCAAAGATTGAAGAAATTAGAATTGGGATAGTGATAGCAACTTGATTTGAAATCTGCAAACCAATCAGCATGGCGATAAGATTCAAGATTGGAACTGCAATATTGATCACCAGCGCATTATATTTTAAAAGTTTAAATGCCTGGGTTGCGCTGGCAATTATGAGCATGGTCACCGAAAAAGGCAAGCCAATAGCATTACATATCAATACTTGTCTAAGTAATTGACCACCAGAAAAAATATCAATAGCCAACCATTTTGATAAAATAATCAATGTTGCGGTTGCAACCAGTGATAAAATGAATCCCATTTTAATAGATGACCTGATAATATTTCTGGCTTCTTCAGCCCTATTTTTTCCAAGATTTTCAGTGACATATTTCAAAACGCCATTATCCAGGCCCGCTTTTCCTATTACTTCTGCAAATCTCATTAAAGCGTTCGCTAAGGAGAAAACTCCTAGATATGCTGGCCCCACCCATCTTGCCAGTATAAGGACAAATAGGTACCTAACCCCCGAGCCAAAAACCATACTCGTGAAGGAAATAGTTGCTTCCTTCGCAATTTTCTGCGGTAGTTTCATGACCGTTTCATTAAATGCTTTCAGTTAAATTAAATATAGCTATGTAAATTAAACTTATGCATTAGGGGATCAACCCCAAAAAGATTCACCGTAACAATAAAATGAATATCATTTGGTTTTCAGAAATAAAATGGGATTATCTTAAAACGAGAAAGCAACAGATTCTTTCTCGTTTTCCAGAATCCAGCTCTATTTATTTTTTTGAACCAATCTCAAAAGCACTTCCTAATCATTATTCCTCGCGAAATTTTGATCATGTTAAGGCAGTCACCATCCCACAAATTCGCACTGTTAGTGGGGTCATTATTAATTTATTCCTGAGCTTTTCTTTCATTCGCATAATAATTAACGCTTTGGCGGGGTTATGGTTCAAAATATATTTTTCCAGGAAAGTTGATACGACTGATATTATAATTACATCAAATGTTTTCTGGGCAAAAACAATTAGACGTTTAAAAGAGAATAACCCAAACATACCAATCATCTACGACTGCAATGATAATCCGTTAGCTTTTCCTGGGTCGCCTGAGTACACGAAATATTATTTCTTGGAAACATTAAATCTTGCTGACAAAATTATCATACCCCATACTAGTTACATTAATTTTATCCCTGAAAACTTTAGATCTGAAGTTGGAATTATTGCAAATGGTGTAGACTATGAATTATTTCAAAAATCAGTAATAACACCACAAACTTTAAAGAAAATTAAAAAACCAATCATCATGTACATTGGTGCTATTTCAGAATGGTTTAACTTTCAATTAATCAAAGCCACAGCAAAAAAGACAGGATACAATTTTTTATTGGTGGGACCAATAAGTACAGGTGTTGAAGTTAAAATGTCATTATTAAAATCTATTGAAAATATATTTCATGTTCCTTCCATACCGCACATGGAGATACCAAATTATCTTTCAAAAGCAGATGTGTGTATAATACCTTTTATCAAAAATAAACTAACTGAATCAGTTCTACCAAATAAATTGTTTGAATACGCTGCTGCAGGTAAAACCTGTGTTATGACTAATTTCAACCCTAGTTTGAGTGAATTCTCTGAATATGTATCCATTGCATCCGATACAGATAAATTTATTGTTGAGATAGTCAATCAAGTTAATAAACCACGATCTTCAGATTTTATGAAAGAACTAGCGAAAAACTATGATTGGAGAATACTGAGTACCACTTACTATGAATTTATTAATTCAATTTTAAAAAAGAATATATTATGAGCATTCGTCCAGAAAAGCGGGTTTGGGATAAAACATGGGGCCAAGATTCGAAAAAAGTCCAAATTTCTCATACAGATAAAATGATATTCAATTATCTAATTAAGGAGATCAATCCGAAGGACAGTGATATTATTGAAATGGGTTGTGGTCGAGGTGTTTTAAGCTACATGATAAGTAAATACAATCCCAATACAATCACTTTAATGGATTTTTCTAAGGAAGCTTTAGAACGTGCAAAAAATCTTTTTCAAGATATTCAAAATGTTCATTATATGGATGGGGACTTACTTAATATCAAAACGGATAAAAAATACGATATTGTCTTTTCATCAGGAGTCGTAGAACACTTTTCAAGCAAATTAAGGAAAAAGGCAATAGAAAATCATTTTGAAGTATCTAGGGATAAAGTTGCCATTATTGTGCCTGCAAAACCTCACTATAACACAATTAGACATAAGAAAATTCGAACAATTCAATCATTTGGATGGCAGGAAGCATTTTCCAAAAGTGAATTGAATGAATATTGTAAACAACACAAAGATTTTCATGTGATTATAAGTAAACGTTTTTTTTCTATGTATGGAATAACACTTTTTGAACTATTAAGTATTGATAGTGAAAACACCATAATTGATATCTATAATAAAGTGATCAAAATAATAAATAAAATATTTTTCAAATTACAAATTTATAGAATAATCAATTTTCTATTGAAACCTATAGAAGACAAGTTTGGTGGTCTATTATTGGTTATTGCTGAAAAAAGAATAATCCCACCAAATGATTAATATAATTCTCTGATTTCTTCAAATACATAGGATATACCTAAAAGGTTACAAAGTTATATAATTAAAAAACATTTTTTAAGAAATAAAGTGATACTAAAAGAAAATAATTATCTATCATCACTTAATGAATTAACGTCTACTAATTCATAAATCTGAATTTTATCGAGAAATAATCGCATCAAAGGACGTATGCCGCTTGTGTAAAATAAAAATGGGTGAACCCTAAAATATCCGTGCCGCAAAATCTTAAATCCAGCAGATTCAAACAATGCATAAATTGATCTTTTGGACATTTCATGGAAGTGTTTTTTTGCCCATAAGAAACTCGGTTTTGCCAGTGGCGTGGATAGAATAAGACAACCATTTTTATTTAAAACATTATTTATCTGCTCAAGATTAAATAAAGGGTTAAATAAATGTTCTAATACTTCAAATGATGTAACCAGGTCATAATTACCTTTCAATTCTATTTTATCAAGATCCCCTTGAGTGTTATCAAATTTGACACCATATTTATCTTCCATCATTTCGGTCAAACCGGTACGATCACCAATATCTAATGCACTTTTAATATTTTTCCCACTACCCATAAACTCTAATGTTTTATCCCACCTTATTTTGGTAGCTGGTTTATTAGCGTATTCTTTATCAATTTTATTTTTAAAATAATCTGTCATTTATCTAGATAGTAAATCAAATATTATTTAATTACAGTAATTTAAACTTAATCTAAATTCTAAATGTATTACCACACTCATAACTATAATTAATAATGAATATTATGAAAGACCTTTTTATCCACCTACACATACCGAAAACTGGTGGGACAACTTTAAGGGATATAATTCAACGCCAATATCGATCAGAAAAAATATTAATGATTCCAAAATTAGAGGAATCTGAAAATATACTTAAAGAAGTCTCAACTTCACAGATAAACCAATTAAAATTAATTCAAGGTCATTTAAAATATGGATTACATAATCATTTTCATAGAAGGGCAAAATATTTTGCTATAATTCGGGATCCAATAAGCCGTGTTCTTTCAACATACTATTATGTTTTAAGTCAGAAAAATAACCCACAGAATCTAAGCACTTCTAATAACCAAATGACCATATATGACTTCGTTCAAAGTGGCGTAAATCCATTTCTAATTAATGGACAAACTCAATTAATATCTGGTAAAACAGGTGAAATTGATAATCCTATAATTGAATCTGAAGAACTTTTTTCTTTGGCTAAAGAAAATATAGAAAATGATTTTTTGTTTCTTGGAATAACTGAAATGTTTGATGAAACTATTTTGATTTTAAAAAATATGCTAGGATGGCATATGCCGTATTATTCAATCGCAAATCGCACAAAGAAAAAACCTAATTATGACGCAGTTAATCCAACTATAATATCTTTCATAAAGGAGCATAATCAGCTTGATATAAAATTATATAATATTACAAAAACTTCTCTATTAAATAGAATTGCGGAAGAAAATGATATTTTTCAAAATAGAATTAATAAGTTTAAAAAAATTAACAGATTATTAAATCCTTTGTTTAGTTACAGTAGAGCAATAAGACTTATACGTAAATATTTTTAATTAAATGAAAGGTCCTATCCTCTTCACTGGCTACAGTTACTCTCAATGATTATGGAATATATAATTACTATATTTTCCTAAACAAAACTGTTCCCCAAACGTCCGGTATTTCGACAATTAATTCAGGTTTATCCTGCATAAACTTGTTAACTGCCCTTGAAACTGCATAATTCGATTCTGGACTATTATAATCATGGACAAATAAGTATCCACCTCTTGATATCTTAGGATAAAAAAAGTTTAATCCCTCTAATGTTGGTTTGTATAGATCCATATCAATCAAAACAAAACAGAACTTTTCATGTTCCAACCCTTTGGCTGATTCAGGGAAATAACCAACCCGGAATTCAATGTTTCTGATATCACTAATATTATTTTTCACATATTCAAGACTTGTATTATTGAAACGATAATCTTTATCCACTTCTAAATCCTTTTCTGGAAATCCCTCAAATGTATCGAAAAGGATAATTTTTTTATTAGAGCACAATCTTTTTAGGAATTTACTTGTTTCACCACGGTAAACTCCTAACTCTGCGATAGATCCAAATATTTTATCCTTTTCAATCCTATGCAATGCTAACGCAATGGCCTCATAGCGAATCGGATCTAATCTTGAAATTACATAATTATGCTTCTTTTTTCCGTATGGTGGATACTTTATAAACAACCGTTTTCGCCAAAAGAATAAACGATATATATACCGAATTACATTATCTAAACCAAGTTTAAATAGAATTGTCTTAAGCTTCTCTTTCATTTAATATTAATGAAAATAGGTTGTTGAGTTATCGTCCAACCTTAAATATCAACTTTAGCAATACTATAATCAACTGAATAGGCAATAATACTATCAAGGTTAGCCATTGAACTAGATTAGCATGTTTTTTAATAAGAAGAAATATGCCTCTTGCTTTACGAACCATCTTACCGAACGAAAACGCGCCGCCGAGGGATGCGGATACTTTATGCCATATTTTTGAATCAGGCACAAACCAAACCTGTTTACCTGCTGCTCTTATCCACAAGGAAAGGTCCACATCCTCCGAATACATGGGAAAGATTTCATCAAACCCGCCAAACTCTTTAAATTCCTCATAACGCATGCAAAAACAACAGCCAGTCGCATATTTTGTTTTATGTGTTTTACTGTAGGCTGGACCATCATATTGACGAATCCCCAAGTGATATATCGATCCTGTCC
>Ga0310345_10001236_pt1 | contig 29613 bp, 30 predicted proteins | sample HC15DNA20500_MG_FD_204667 | JGI IMG/M metagenome (GOLD analysis project Ga0310345, IMG submission 204667) | Marine microbial communities from station ALOHA, North Pacific Subtropical Gyre - HC15-DNA-20-500_MG | ecosystem: Environmental > Aquatic > Marine > Oceanic | place: Pacific Ocean: North... | reverse complement strand
CGGAAACCACGCTTAAAGACACGATGCTCTTCCTCATCGACGAGCAGAACAAGAAGGGCGGACTTCTGGGCAAGAAGCTCGAAGCTGTCGTCGTCGATCCGGCCTCCGACTGGCCGCTTTTTGCCGAGAAGGCACGCGAGCTGATCTCGGCGAACAAGGTCGCTGCCGTATTCGGCTGCTGGACTTCGGTCAGCCGCAAATCCGTTCTGCCGGTCTTCGAGGAACTCAACTCGATCCTGTTCTACCCCGTCCAGTATGAGGGCGAGGAAAGCCAGCGCAATGTCTTCTACACCGGCGCTGCTCCCAACCAGCAGGCCATTCCCGCTGTCGACTACCTGATGAACGAGGAAGGCGTGGAGCGCTGGGTGCTCGCCGGCACCGACTATGTCTATCCGCGCACGACCAACAAGATCCTCGAGCAGTATCTCAAGGACAAGGGCGTTGCCGCCGAAGACATCATGATCAACTATACGCCTTTCGGTCATTCCGACTGGCAGACCATCGTCTCCGACATCAAGTCCTTCGGCTCTGCAGGCAAGAAGACGGCAGTTGTTTCCACCATCAATGGTGATGCCAATGTTCCCTTCTACAAGGAGCTTGGCAACCAGGGCATTTCGGCCACCGACATTCCTGTCGTCGCCTTCTCCGTGGGTGAAGAGGAACTGGCCGGCATCGATACCGAGCCGCTCGTCGGGCACCTTGCCGCCTGGAACTATTTCCAGTCTGTCGACACGGAAGAGAATGCGGAATTTATCGCCAAGTGGCGCGAATTCATCGGTGATGAGGAGCGTGTGACCAATGATCCGATGGAAGCACATGTGATCGGCTTCAATCTCTGGGTTCAGGCGGTCGAAAAGGCCGGAACCACGGACACGGATGCGGTTCTCGACGCCATCATCGGTCTTGAGACGCCGAACCTGACCGGCGGCATCGCCAAGATGCTCCCCAACCACCACATCACCAAGCCGGTTCTGATTGGCGAGATCCAGGATGATGGCCAGTTCGAGGTGGTCTACGAAACCGAAGGCACGGTGCCGGGTGATGCGTGGTCCGACTTCCTGCCCGAATCCAAGATGATCGAGGCCGACTGGACCGCGCCGATCAATTGCGGGAACTACAACACGCAGACCGAGAGCTGCGGCGGCGCAAGCTGATCCCTCGGGGCGCGGGCCTCCGGTCTGCGCCCCTGTCACCCCCCTCTGCCCTGCCGGGCATCTCCCCCACAAGGGGGGAGATCAATCGTTGATGTGACGGCAGAACAGAGGGGGTGATCCTGGCCTCAACCTCCAACCAGATCGCTCAAGGCCCATGTCTCCCACTCGCACTCTGCGCATCATCCTTCTGGCGCTCCTCCTGCCCTTTGCCACGTCGAGCCTCGCTCAAAGTGTCGAAGCGCTTGTGAAGGCCCTGCCCGATGGCGGCTATTCCGAACGCGAACAGGTGATCTTCGATCTTGCCGCCACGGGTGATCCACGCGTGGCAGGTCTGCTCGAGACGCTAGGCGAAGGTGATCTTTATCTTCACGAGGAAACCGGCACGGTTGTCGCAGCAACCCGCGAGGGCAAGACCTACCGGCTGAGCGACCCGATTTCGGGTGATGATCTCGGCACGGCGGCAAAAGGCGTCCTGGACAAGATCCGCGTCAACAATCGCCTGCGCCGCGCCATTGATGGCGCAATCGGCCAGTTGACGCTGATGAGCGACGACCCGGCGGTGCGGCAGTCGGCGGCAAGGAATGTGCTTGCCACTGCAGATCCCGATGCCCTTCCCCTGATTGACGAGGCGCTGGCGCAGGAAGATGTCGCATCTATTCGTCAGACGCTGGAAATCGCGCGCGCTGCAATCATTCTGAAAACGGAAGCTTCGGCGGAAGAAAAGGAAGCGGCTGTTGCGACCATTGCCGCCAAGGGCGACCGCGAGGCCCTGACCATGCTCACCGGCGCGCGGGCTGTCGCTTCGCAGGAGCTTCTTCCCGCCATCGAAAACGGCATACGCAAGATTGAGCGCAGCCTTGCCATGTGGAGCGCGGGCCAGAACATCTGGTACGGGCTTTCGCTCGGTTCGGTCCTGCTGCTTGCTGCCATCGGCCTTGCCATCACCTTCGGCGTCATGGGCGTCATCAACATGGCGCATGGCGAGATCGTGATGCTGGGCGCCTACACCACATTCGTGGTGCAGGAAGTCATTCGTACGAGCTTTCCCGGCCTCTTCGATTATTCGCTTGCTATCGCCCTGCCGCTTGCCTTCCTCGTCGCAGGTGGCGTGGGTGTTGCCATGGAGCGCGGCATCATTCGCTGGCTCTATGGTCGACCGCTGGAAACGCTGCTTGCCACATGGGGTGTCAGCCTCATCCTGCAGCAGCTTGTCCGCACCATTTTCGGGCCCAACAACCGCGAGGTCGGCAATCCGTCCTGGATGTCCGGCGCGTTCGAGCTTGGTGGTCTGGCCATCACCTGGAACAGGCTCTGGATCGTCTTTTTCGCGATGGCCGTCTTCGCGATCCTGTTACTCGTACTCAACCGCACCCCGCTCGGCCTTCAGATGCGCGCGGTGACGCAGAACCGCCGTATGGCGTCTTCCATGGGCATTCGCACGCCATGGGTGGACGCGCTTACCTTCGGCCTTGGTTCGGGCATTGCGGGCATCGCCGGGGTGGCGCTGAGCCAGATCGACAATGTCTCACCCAATCTCGGCCAGGGCTACATCATCGACAGCTTCATGGTCGTGGTCTTTGGCGGTGTGGGCAATCTGTGGGGCACGCTTGTCGGCGCGCTGACACTGGGTGTCGCGAACAAGTTTCTCGAACCCTATGCGGGCGCGGTTCTCGGCAAGATCCTCATCCTCGTCTTCATCATTCTCTTCATTCAAAGGCGGCCGCGCGGGCTCTTCGCGCTCAAGGGCCGGGCGGTGGACGCATGATCACAGCAACTCTCATCCGCGCACTCGACAGGAAGGCGATCTTTGTGGTGATGGCGCTGGTGCTGCTTGCAATTGCAGTGCCTGCCTCCAACCTGCTCCTGTCTCCCGATCACCCGCTTCACGTGCCGGGACATTCGGTGCCGCTGTTCGGCAAGTATCTTACCTATGCGATGCTTGCGCTGGCGCTGGATCTGGTGTGGGGATATTGCGGCATCCTCTCGCTTGGCCATGGCGCATTCTTCGCGCTCGGCGGCTATGCGATGGGCATGTATCTGATGCGCCAGATCGGCGACCGGGGCGTCTATGCCAATCCGATCCTGCCCGATTTCATGGTCTTCCTGAACTACAAAGAATTGCCCTGGTTCTGGTACGGCTTCGACATGTTCTGGTTCGCCGCCCTCATGGTGGTGGTGGTGCCGGCCGTGCTTGCCTTCGTCTTCGGCTGGTTTGCCTTCAGAAGCCGCGTGACCGGTGTCTATCTCTCCATCATAACGCAGGCCATGACCTATGCGCTCCTTCTGGCCTTCTTCCGCAATGATATGGGTTTTGGCGGCAATAACGGGCTGACCGATTTCAAGGATATTCTGGGCTTCTCGCTGCAGGCACCGGGAACGCGCGCGAGCCTGTTTGCCGCTTCGGCCATTGCGCTCGCCCTGTCCTTCCTCGTCTGCTCGGCCATCGTGCGCTCCAAGCTTGGCAAGGTACTGGTCGCCGTTCGTGACGCAGAAAGCCGCACGCGCTTTCTGGGTTACCGGGTGGACCGCTACAAGCTCTTCGCCTTCACCGCCTCGGCCATCATTGCGGGCATTGCGGGCGCGCTTTACGTGCCGCAGGTCGGCATCATCAATCCGGGCGAATTCGCGCCGGCCAACTCCATCGAAATCGTCATCTGGACGGCAGTGGGCGGGCGCGGAACGCTGATCGGCCCGATCATCGGCGCGGTGCTCGTCAATGCGGGCAAGTCATGGTTTACCGGCGTTTTCCCCGAATTCTGGCTGTTTGCGCTCGGTGGGCTGTTCGTCGCCGTCACCATCTTCCTGCCCAAGGGCATTGTCGGCGCCTTCACCAGCGGCTGGAGCGCCCTGCAAGCGCGGCGCATTTCTGCCCGCGCGGAACAAGGCGCAGGCCCTCGGCCCGGCAAACCACAATCGGCGGCCGCTCCGGCCAATCTCGAAACAGCCCCGGCGGAGTGAGAGCATGATGCACAACCAAATCCACATCAGCGTCATCCCGGAATTGCGCAGCAATATCCGGGACCCATTGGCCGCCAACCATGGAGCAAGGCCCGGCCCTCGCCCGGGCGCGCGTCAGCAAGGTCGATCATCACCATTCAAACCGGCCGCGCCTCTCAATGGGTCCCGGCTCTCGCTTCGCTCGGCCGGGATGACGGTGGGGGTGACGGCATGACAAAAAACAAGGCGCTTCTCTATCTTGACGGCGTTTCCGTCTCCTTTGACGGCTTCAGGGCCATCAACAATCTGTCGCTGATCGTTGGCCATAACGAGCTGCAGGCGATCATCGGGCCGAATGGTGCGGGCAAGACGACGATGATGGACATCATCACAGGCAAGACGAGGCCGGATGAAGGTGATGTCTATTTCGGCGGCGAAGCCGACCTGACAACCATGGACGAGGCCGAGATCGCCGAACTTGGCATCGGACGGAAATTCCAGAAGCCGACGGTCTTCGAAAGCCACACGGTGCGCGACAATCTGGAGCTTGCGCTGAAAAAGCCGCGCGGGGTCTTCTCCGCCTGGTTCTATCATGCCGACGCCGACGACGAGGCGCGCATTGACGAGATCCTCGAAACGGTTCGCCTAACCGAGCGGGCCGACGAGCTGGCCGCCAATCTGAGCCATGGCCAGAAGCAATGGCTGGAGATTGGCATGCTCCTTGCACAGGATCCAAAGCTGCTCCTGGTTGATGAGCCGGTGGCGGGCATGACGGATGCTGAAACGGTGGAAACGGCGATCTTGCTGAAGAAAATTGCTCAGACACGGTCGGTGGTGGTGGTGGAGCACGACATGAGCTTCATCCGCGATCTTGCTGCGCGGGTGACGGTTCTGGCGGAAGGCTCGGTCCTCGCACAAGGCAGCCTCGACCATGTCAGCGCCGATCCGCGGGTCATCGAGAGCTATCTCGGGAGGTGAAATTATGGGCACTTCGCTCAATATAGAGGCAATCGACCTGCATTATGGTGCCGCACAGGCGCTGCGCGGCGTCAGTGTTTGCGCCCATCCGGCAAAGATCACCGCGGTTCTCGGCCGCAACGGTGTCGGCAAATCCTCCCTTCTTCGCGCGATCGCCGGTGTGCATCCTGTGTCCCGCGGGGAAATCCGTGTCGGCGATGCGGCATTCGGCAAGACTCCCCCCTATGCCCGTGCGCGCCACGGGCTTGGCTATGTGCCGCAGGGACGCGACATCTTTCCGCTTCTGAGTGTGAAGGAAAATCTGCAGACGGGTTTCGCGCCGCTGAAGGCATCCGAACGCACCATTCCCGACACGGTGTTCGAGCTTTTCCCGGTGCTGAAAGACATGTTGATGCGCCGTGGTGGCGATCTTTCCGGCGGACAGCAGCAGCAGCTTGCCATTGGCCGCGCATTGGTCACGCGCCCCAGGGTGCTCATTCTGGATGAGCCGACCGAAGGCATCCAGCCGTCCATCATCAAGGATATCGGCCGCGCGCTTCAGTTCCTGCGCGACGAGCTTGGCATGACGATCCTGATCGTCGAACAATATCTCGATTTCTGCCGCGAGATTGCCGATCACATCTACATCATGGATCGCGGGGAGATCATGCATGAGGGTCCGGCAAGTGATCTCGACCTTCCCGAGGTCAAGCGGCACCTGATGGTCTGATCCCCGAATGAATGTTGCCGCCTCCATAGCCGATTTTGAGACGCTGCCGCGCATGCAGCGCGCGCGGGGTGTGGGGCGGATTGCGGTCGGACAGGTGGCAGGTCGTACGAGACTGCGCACGCTCTTTCAGGAGGGTTGCGCGAAGATCCGCCTGCCGCGCCCGACAGGAACTGCGGTAGAGGCGGTTCTCATCAACACGTCCGGCGGGTTGACCGGCGGCGATTTGATGGAATGGCAGGCCGAGGCACAAGCCGGAAGCCGGCTCTCGATCACGACCCAGGCCTGCGAACGCATATACAAGTCGTCCGGCGGTGCGGCGCAAGTGACCACAAAGCTGCGGGTTGCTGCAGGCGCGCATCTCGACTGGCTGCCGCAGGAAACCATCTTCTTTGGCCAAAGCCGCCTGAAGCGGTCGCTCGACATCGAACTTGAAGGTGACGCAACGCTTACAGCCCTCGAAGCCATTCTTATCGGGCGTGAGGCCATGGGCGAGGCTGCGCGTGACGCCTGCCTTTCCGATAATTGGCGCATCCGTCGCGACGGCAGGCTGATCCATGCCGAGGCAACGCGGCTGACAGGTGCAGACATCGAGCGCGACGCCTCGTCCCTGCTTGCCGGCTGCAGCGCATTCGCAACACTGGTCGCAATCGCACCGGAGGCCGAGGCGCGGCTGGAAAAGCTGCGCCCGCTTCTGGCCACGCTGCCCCATGCGGGCGTAAGCGCGATGGGCGAGCGCCTCGTGCTGCGCTTCCTCGCGCCGTCCGGCATCGCCCTTCGTCGCTCGCTACAACCGGCCATTGCCGCCCTTTCAGGTGCAGGCCCCGTGCCGCGCCTTTGGAATATCTGATGGAGTTCTTCAAGACATGAACCTGACCCCGCGCGAAAAGGACAAGCTGCTTGTCGCCATGGCCGCAATGGTCGCCCGTCGCAGGCTGGAACGCGGCGTCAAGCTGAACCACCCGGAAGCAATCGCGCTGATTACCGACCATGTTGTCGAAGGCGCACGCGATGGGCGCTCGGTCGCCGACCTCATGGAGGAAGGCGCCCATGTCATCACCCGCGATCAGGTGATGGAGGGCGTGGCCGAGATGATCCACGACATACAGGTCGAAGCGACCTTTCCCGACGGCACCAAGCTGGTGACCGTTCACGAACCGATCCGCTAGGAGGAAATCTCGATGAAGTATCTGAGCCTTTGCGCCTTCGCATTTTTCGCATCCCCTGCTTTTGCGCATGACCTTCCTGCAAGCCAGCACCATCACGGCGGTCTGGTGCTGTTCGACCTGTCACCGGCCGTCACCATTCTGGCCGCCATTGCACTGATCGGCGGGGGCGCATTGCTTGGCCGCTACATCGCCGGAAAGCGCAAGCCATGATCCCCGGTGAAGTGCTGACTGTGGATGGCGAGATCGAGCTCAATGCCGAGCTTGAAAGCCTTGTAGTTGAAGTCGCCAATACCGGCGACCGGCCCATTCAGGTCGGCTCGCACTACCACTTCTTCGAGACCAACAATGCGCTGAGCTTCGACCGGGACAAGGCGCGCGGCATGCGGCTTGATATTGCCGCAGGCACCGCCATCCGCTTCGAGCCAGGGCAGACGCGCGAGGTGCGGCTTGTGCCCCTTGGCGGCGCGCGCAAGGTGTTCGGATTTCAGCAGAAGATCATGGGGGCGCTCTAGATGCCGACACGGATCAGCCGCGCCGCATATGCGGACATGTATGGCCCAACCACGGGCGACCGTGTGCGTCTCGCCGACACGGAACTCTTCATCGAGGTGGAGAAGGATCTCACATCTTACGGCGAGGAAGTGAAATTCGGCGGCGGCAAGGTCATTCGTGATGGCATGGGCCAGTCGCAGGCAACGCGCGCGGAAGGCGCGGTCGATACCGTCATCACCAATGCGCTGATCGTGGATCACACTGGCATCTACAAGGCCGATATCGGCTTGAAGAACGGCGTCATCTCGGCGATCGGCAAGGCGGGCAATCCCGACACGCAGAGCGGCGTCGACATCATCATCGGCCCATCGACCGAAGCCATTGCCGCGGAAGGCAAGATCATCACCGCCGGCGGTTTTGATGCTCATATCCATTTCATCTGCCCGCAGCAGATCGACGAGGCGCTGTCTTCGGGTGTGACGACCATGCTTGGCGGCGGCTCCGGGCCTGCCCACGGCACGCTTGCCACCACCTGTACCGGTGCATGGCATATCGGGCGGATGATCCAGAGCTTCGATGCCTTCCCGATGAATATCGGCCTGGCCGGCAAGGGCAATGCATCGGTTCCAGCGCCGCTGGAAGAGATGGTGCGTGCGGGTGCCTGCGCGCTGAAACTGCATGAGGACTGGGGCACGACACCGGCGGCCATCGACAATTGTCTGTCGGTCGCCGACGAGCATGACGTGCAGGTTATGATCCACACCGACACGCTCAACGAAAGCGGCTTTGTGGAAGACACGGTTGCAGCCATCAAGGGCCGCACGATCCACGCCTACCACACGGAAGGTGCAGGCGGCGGGCACGCGCCCGACATCATCAAGGTGGCGGGGCTGTCCAATGTCATCCCCTCTTCCACCAACCCCACGCGGCCCTATACCGGCAACACGATTGCCGAGCATCTCGACATGCTGATGGTCTGCCACCATCTCGACACCGCCATTCCCGAAGATGTGGCCTTTGCGGAAAGCCGTATCCGCAAGGAGACGATTGCGGCTGAAGACATTCTTCACGACATGGGCGCCTTCTCCGTCATCTCGTCGGACAGCCAGGCCATGGGCCGTGTCGGTGAGGTGATCATCCGCACCTGGCAGACAGCGCACAAGATGAAGGTGCAGCGCGGCGCATTGCCGGAGGAGACGGGCGACAACGACAATTTCCGCGTGAGGCGCTATATCGCCAAATACACGATCAACCCGGCCATCGCCCACGGCATTTCGCGCCATATCGGCTCGGTCGAAGTGGGCAAGCGGGCCGATCTCGTGATGTGGAGCCCCGCCTTTTTTGGCGTGAAGCCGGATATGGTGCTGATGGGCGGCACGATTGTTGCCGCGCCCATGGGCGACCCGAATGCATCCATCCCCACACCCCAGCCCATGCATTACCGCCCGATGTTCGGCGCCTTCGGCAAGTCGGTCACCGCCTCAAGCGTCACCTTCACATCCGCAGCCGCGATTGGGGAAGATGTGCGAGGCAGGCTTGGCGTGGAGAAGCAGTTGCTGGCGGTGGAGAACACACGCGGCGGCATCGGCAAGCACTCCATGATCCACAACAGTGCGACACCGGAAATCGAGGTCGATCCGGAGACCTATGAAGTGCGTGCCAATGGCGAGCTTTTGACCTGCGAGCCGGCGGAAAGCCTGCCGATGGCGCAGCGCTATTTCCTGTTTTGAGAGGCATCACCATGATCCGCGCCGCAACCGTCACCCGCGTCTTCGAACAGGCTATAGACACGATCACGCTCGACGAGACCGAGCGTCACCGCCGGCGCATGGCGATGCGGTCCGACGGTGGCATCGACTTCTTGCTCGACCTTTCCGAAGCGAAATTGCTGTCTGACGGGGATGGGCTCGAACTGGAAGACGGGCGTGTGATTGCCGTGCGCGAGAAAGCCGAGGCGCTTTATGAGGTGCGCTCGCGGGATGCGAAACATCTGCTGGTTCTGGCCTGGCAGATCGGCAACCGCCATCTGCCCGCGGAGGTGCATGAGGACCGCATTTATATCCGCCGCGACCATGTGATCCGCGACATGCTGATCGGCCTTGGCGCGACCGTCCTTGATGTAGAACGTGCGTTCGTGCCGGAAAAAGGCGCCTATCACTCCGGAATGCCCGGCGGGCACGCGCATCATCACCATCGTCATCACGGTCACACGCACCACCATGACTGATCGCCTCGCCCTGCAGCGCCTCATCATCTGGGCGTCACCCGCTTTTCCCACCGGAGCCTTCGGATATTCGGCAGGGCTTGAGACCGCGATTGCCGACGGGCGGGTCCGCAACCGGATACAGGTGCAGGAATGGGTGCGCGGCAGCCTGCTGGCCGGTTCCATGCGCAATGATGCGATCATCCTGGGAAGCGCGTTGGGTGAGCACGAAGATGCACGCGCGATACAGGGGCTGGCCGATCTCGTTGAAGCCCTGCAATGCGCCTCCCAACGCCTGAAAGAGCTTCACGTGACCGGCAACGCCTTCGTGGCGGCTGCGCGCGCATGGAAGCTGGAGCTGGTGGAGGATCTGCCCTCCCCCTCCCCCTACCCGGTTGCCTTTGGTGCGGTTTGTGGCAGGTCGGGCATCGGCGCCTGCGACGCAATCGCAGCCTATCTCACCGCGCTAGTGCAAACGCAGGTCTCCGTGGCCGTGCGCCTCGTGCCCATCGGCCAGACGCAGGCGCTGGAAATCCAATCCGCGCTGGAAGGCGAGATTTCGCGGCTCGCCGAAGAATATGCCGCGCTCGATCTTGATAATCTGGGCGCAATCTCGATCGCCGCCGATATCGCCGCACAGCGACATGAAACACTGGAAACGAGGATCTTCCGCTCATGATTTCTCCCAACGGACCCTTGCGCATCGGCATTGGCGGACCTGTCGGTTCCGGCAAGACCACGCTTTGCGAGATGCTTCTGAAGGCGATGCGTGAGCGCTATTCCATGGCGGTTGTCACAAACGACATCTACACCAAGGAAGACGCGCTCATTCTTGCGCGACTACAGGCGATTTCGGAAGACCGGATCGTGGGTGTCGAAACCGGCGGTTGTCCCCATACGGCCATTCGCGAGGATGCCTCGCTGAACCTTGCAGCCATTGCCGATCTAAACCAGCGCTTTCCCGATCTCGACGTGGTGCTGATCGAAAGCGGCGGCGACAATCTGGCGGCCACCTTTTCACCGGACCTTGCCGATCTGACGCTCTATGTCATCTCGGTCGCGCAGGGTGAGAAGATTCCGCGCAAGGGTGGACCCGCCATCACGCGCTCCGATCTCCTCATCATCAACAAGACCGATCTCGCACCCCATGTGGGGGCCAATCTCGACGTGATGCAATCGGATGCCGAACGCGTGCGCGAGGGGCGGCCCTTCGTCATGAGCGATCTGTTACGGCGTAACGGCCTCGACGAGATCATCGCTTTCATCGAAACGGCGGGTGGGCTGTCCTCCTCACAGGACGAACGGCTGGCGAGCTGACGCGGCAACGGGCGATTATGGGACACTAAGCGCGCATCTCTGGCATCACCGATCAAGCTCTGATCCGGAGATGTGCCCCATGACCATACCGCCCGACTGGATGCCCGATGTTCCCATGGAGCGGATCATCTGCCACTGGACCGGCGGCACGCATCACGCCTGTGAGGCGGACTGCCGATGCTACCACATCCTGATCGAGGGCGATGGCAAGCTGGTGCGCGGCAAGGCTTCCATCGAGCGCAATTCCGGCGAGGCAAAGAGGGGTTACGCGGCGCATACGCGCAACTGCAATTCGGGCTCCATCGGTGTGGCCTTGTGCGGCATGAAGGGCGCGCGCCAACAGCCTTTTCGTTCCGGCCGCTATCCCCTGAAACAGGCACAGTGGAACAAGCTGGTCAGGGTCTGCGCAGAGCTTTCGCAGCGCTACCGCATTCCAATCTCGCCTGAGACTCTGCTCACTCATGCGGAAGTGCAGGGCAATCTTGGCATCGCCCAGAAAGGCAAATGGGATATCTCCCGCCTGCCCTTCGACAAGAGCGTGAAAGGAGCCGGCGCTTGCGGGGAGCGGCTGCGCGAGGAAGTACAGGCACTGCTGGATCGTGGCGGTGTGTTGATCGACCCGGTTTCCCGCGAAAGCCCGATCGCGCTTTATGCGCGCAAGATCGGCGAGGCCATGGGCAAGGCATTGGCAGCAGGGCTGAAGACTGCGCTGCGCGAGATCATGAAGCGGATCACGTGAGGTTCAGGCCAGCGGCTTGGCGTGCTTCCACTTGCCCTTGAACAAGCGCAGATGAAAGGGGACGAACTTCACGAATTCCTCGAAGAGGAGCAGCGAGAAAACCCAGGTCACCGACATGTCCAGCCAGACAACCATGATCCAGGTTGCCGGTATGCGAAAGGCCCATTGGGACCAGAGGAAGATATGCATCACATAGACCGTCTCGCCCGCAGCCCTGAGCGTGTTGCCGCAGATGGCGTTCGAGCCCTTGGGAAAGGGCAGGAGGATCAGAACCGGCAAGAAGCTCATCAGGGCGGCGACGGTCGCGGCTTCGAGACCGGTGTAAATATGTTCGGCTGACAGGATGGCGCCGACATAGACGATCGCGACGAGTGCGGCAGCGACGAATGCCCCGCGCCATGCGGTTGCCAGAAATCGGTCCAGTGCGGTGCTGGAACGTCCCTGCCCCAGTAGCTGGCCCACCAAAATTCCGGTCGACTGCGCCCAGGCCATGCCAAAGGTTCCTACCACCTGAACCCAGGGTTTGATGAGTGTCATCGCCGCGAAGTCGTTCACGCTCATGGAGGCATAGATGAAGGTTGCGACACTGGCACCAAGATGGGTGGAGATGAATGTCGTCGCGATTGGCAAAGCGAAGAGGAAATGTTTGACGAAAGAGGCTGCGAGCGTGCCATGCAACCAGCCAGAAATGTCGAGATAGAAGCGGCTTTCACGCCAGATGGCCCAGATGAGGAATCCTGCACGCAAGGCAGCCGACACCGCACTGCCAACCGCAGCGCCCGTGACACCCATTGCAGGCAGACCGAACAGGCCGTGGATGAGGACGTAGCTGACACCAATATTGACGGGCAGCGCGATCAGATAGGAGTAGAATGGCAGCCGCGTCTCGCCGCAGCCGTTGAAGTGTCCTGAAAGCGCCTGCCCGAACACCTCCGCGATGATGACCACCGCGAAGACCGCAAGGTAACTGCGCGCCTCCGCAGCGATTTCGGGAGAGTGGGCGAAGCCGTCCATCAGCCCGCCGGCGAAAATCCACATGCCGCCAAGGCACAGCAGGGCGGCGGCGGCGTTGATGAAGAGCCCGCTGTAGAACGCCGTTTTCAGCGAGACGGGCTTTCCCGATCCGTATGCCTGCGCGACCAGGATCTGCGTCGCAGTTGAAAAGGAATGAAGCACCCCAAGCATCAGGCTGCTGACCGCTGTCGCAAGCCCCATGGCCGCGATGGCACCTTCACCAAGCACGGCAACCAGATAAGCGTCGATCACCACGATTCCGTGCAGCATCATCGCACGCAGCATCATGGGCCATGCCATCTGGAAAATGGCCGAATTGTCTGGGAGGGCGGCGTGCTTGGCGGAAGTCATGTCTGGTACCGAACAGATGCCATCAAGGCGCTGACCGGACCGCAAGTCGCGTCTGAAGGGTGTCGTCTTGGTTCTTCTTGCATTTGCAGCGCGGTCCGCACTGCCGTCAGAGTCGGGCCGCGCCAGGAAGGAGAGGCGCGGCCCGTTGGCGATTTCTTCCTACGAGAAGAGAATGCCGCCATTGATGTCGTAATTGGCGCCGGTGATGAAGGAGGCTTCGTCACTGGCCAGGAAGACGGCGAGATTGGCCACTTCTTCCGAGGTGCCTTCACGCTTCAGCGGCGTGTTTCCGGCTACCATCTTGCGCACTTCCGGCTTGGTGAAGATGTTGTGGAAGTCCGTGTCGATGAGACCCGGGCAGAGCGCGTTGACGCGGATATTCTTCGGCGCAAGCTCCTTGGCCATGCCGCGGGTCATGGTTACGACCGCGCCCTTGGCCGCGCCATAGGCAAGCGCACCGCCGCCGCCGCCGTCACGGCCGGCCTGGGACGCCATGTTCACGATCGCGCCGCCTTCGGTCATGTGCGGCAGGGCGGCCTGCACCAGAAGCAGTGCGGAAGTGACATTGAGGTCCATCACCGCCTGCCAATGTTCCAGCGTGATTTCCGGGATCGTCTTGCGGGCAACGAGGCCACCGGTAACCGGCATAAGCACGTGGATCGTGCCAAATTCCTTGGCCGTGCGCTCCACAAGCGCTTTTACCTCGTCCGGCTTGGTCATGTCGCCCTGCATGGCAAATGCGCGACCGCCAGCAGCTTCAATCTCCTTGACCGCGCTCTCCGCACCATCGGCACTCTTGTAGTAGTTGATCGCGACATTGGCGCCGGCCTTGGCCAGACGCATCGCGCAGGCGCGGCCGATGTCACGACCCCCGCCGGTAACAATGGCGGTTTTGCCTTCGAGATTCATGTTCTTCTCCAGTTTCATGCGATGGTGGTTCTTGCGAGCTTCTTGACCACGACCTTGAACGAACGCTCCTGTGCGTCCGTGAAGTAGAGGTCGCAGTCATATCCCTGGTCGTCCAGGAAGTGGAAAATCCGTTTCGGCTCCTCAAGGCTGTAAGGCACCAGAAGCGTGACGATGCGGTGCCGGGTGGCGGCAGGATAGGTGGCGGTCAAGCAGGTACTGACCGGCAGACCTTCATACTCCTTCGGGTCCACACCGGGAAAGCCCGTCTCCTGCGTGATCCGTGCGTCACCTGCTTCCGACCAGACGATCTGGCCGTAAAAACCTGCCTTTTCTCCGGTATTGCGGAAGGCGCCCTTTCCGATCTCGAAGGGATTGTTGGCGTGCAGGAGCCATTGCAACTCCACGGGCTCGTCCGCATCGACGCTGTCGACGATGACGAAGAACTCGTCATTGACGAAATAGACCTCGCGTTCGACCAGTGAAACCTCGGGCGAATTGATGCGGTAGGCCGCTGTCGCATCGCCCTTGATATAGACGTGGTCGCCGCGATCCTCGGCGCTGACGATGCGGCCGGCAGAGGCCATGGCCTTTGCCTTGTCGCGGTCGGCATACTGGCCCTTGCCATTGATGAGGATCGCGTTTTTCGACTTCGTCTGTCGCCGCCAGGCCTGATGCATGGTGGAATTGAAGGCCACATAGTGACCTGACTGGATCGCCAGATCCTCGCCATAGGCGGCCAGACAGAACGCGTTCTGGTCACCGTGGCTGTGGCTGATCGAGCCAAAAGGCGAGGACTTCATGACGAAGTGAACGTGGCGCTTCGGGTCGTCCATATGCGTCTGTATCGCAGCCCAGCCGATGCCCTTGAACCAGCGCAGGCGATCTTCGTGGGCAGGCGGGGCGGCTTCCAGCAGCGGGTAATCGTGGCGGTACATCAGTTCGTCGAAATTCAGGTCCCACCACCCGTAATTGTAAAACGCCATCTCCGTGCCCGGATCATTGCGCTTCACTTCCTCGAAGTACCACTGATAGGCCGGATTTCCCGTCACGCCCGCGAACTGGCGCAGATTGTAGCCGACCTTCAGGCATACGAGATCGCCCATGGTCGAGTCGTCGCCGAATGTGGCGCGGCGCGTGTCCGGTGCCTTGGTGTAGAGCGGAAAATCTCCCGTCTTCTGGAAGAATGGGCGCTGATAGAGATCAAGCCCCGTGAAGTTCTTCAAAAGATTGGCGGCCTCCGTCAGATAGGCCATGCCCGTCATCCAGTAATGCGGACCTTCGGCCCACCCACCATCACTGTCACCCCAGGGCGAATAGACGGTGAAGAGGAACTCGATGGAATAGTTGAGCCACTCGCGGGCCTCGTCTTCCTCGCCCAGAAGCGCGATGCAGCATGGAATGAGAACGGCCGAGACCGAGCGCACCGCATGGCTGTCATAGGGGAAGAGATGGATGTTGGCGTGACGGATGACATGATGCGCCACTTCGCGAGTGCGCACCAGAAGCGCTTCGCGCACCTTTGCGCGCTCTTCATCGTCCAGACGGTCGTGGAGCCAGTCATAACCCCAGGCAAGCGCCACGGCCACGCGGAACGCCCACTCGTCCGTATAGGAACGTGACGTTGTTCCGGCCGGGTCCCATTCCGCGACCGAAAGCAGCCACTCCTTGCCGCGCGCCAGCATTTTCTCGTCATCGAGAACCTTGCCAGCAATCGCAAGATGGCGGATCGCGTAGATCAGTTCCTGACAGTCGATATAGGTCTGGCGCCAGATATGAGCGACGCGTGTGTTGTTGGGATAGGGCGCCGGTTCCGGCGTGATGTCGCGATCAAGCCACGGCTTCACCGATTTTTCGAAGAAGGCATCCCAGCCGCAATGGGTCGGGTCTTTCCGCAGATCGGCCGCGAATTTCTTCAGCTCCTTCGGTCCAAGCCACAGGCGCGGATGACCCATGTCGCTGGCAGAATATCGGGTGTCGCGGGAGGCAAGGGGCACCTCCGGTACATCTGCGGGAATTTCGAAGCTTCGCTCGCTGCTCCAATTGGTGGCCACTGCTCCGGCTTCGCTGTCCCAGACGGCGTAGTCCCAGAGATACTGGCCTGCCGGGAGCGCTTCTGGTGGCGTGAAGAAATTCAGCGGAAGGTCCGTGTAGATCCATTCGCGTTCCGCGTCGTTTTCATCACGCACGCGCACCACATAGCGCGCATCATCCTCGATGACCGGAAGCCAGGAGAAACGTGGCGGATTCTCCGTCAGCACCTCACCATTGGCAGGTGCATAGGAGATATTGAGACGGCCCGCCGGGGGCTCATCCAGCCGCGCGGGCTTGGCTGTGGTCGCAGAACTGACAGACATGAAACTGCCTTCCCGTAGCAAGTATTCTGGAAGAAGTGGTCAGGGGTGCCGCCCGCCTGCAAAGACAAGGCGGGCGGCATTGGGAGGAATTATTCCCCGTACTGGCGGTCATAGGCGGTGTTCATCACCTCCATGACCTTGTCGTAGCCAAGACGCTCGAGCTGGGCGTTGTAGCTGTCCCATTCGGCCTCGACATCGCCGGAACCGAGGATCCATGCCTGCTGCTTTTCCAGCATGTAGGTCAGGATCGAGCTCCAGTAGCGATCATAGACTTCCTGCTCTTCGGGCGTCATCGACACGCCGAGGAACTCAGGGATCAGCAGGTCTTCGCTCTCATAAAGCTTGATGCCTTCAAGTGCGATTTCGTTTGTCCACTGCTCCTCGTAGGAGTAATCCATGAAGAAGCCGCGCGGGATCTGTGCGCCGATGGCCCAGAGCTGCGCATTGACGGGGCTGTCGGAGTTCAGGACCTCGTCCTTGAACTGGGGCTTTCCGTCCACGAGATCGTACTGCTCGCCCTCCAGTCCGAAATTGGCGAGCCTGCGACCTTCCTCGGTAAACCAGAAGTCGAAATACTTGATCGTCTCAATCGGGTTCTCATTGGTGTGGCCGATTGCCCATCCATCAGGCTTCAGAAGCGTGCGGCGGTTTTCCTCGATGCGCTTGCCCGATACGCTCTTTGGCGGAAGGAACGCGCGGAAGTCGATGCCTGGCACTTCATCGGCGAGCGAGACATTGTAGCCCGATGTCGAGGCGAACCAGTCGTGGGTCATGCCGCCGACATTGTTGCCGAGAAGCTCTTCGCGCGTGCGCGCTCCGCGGGTGAAGACCTCGGGATCGATCAGGCCTTCCTTGTACCATTTGGCGATGTTGGAGATGCCGATCTTGTAGTTCTCACCCGTATAAGGGTGCTTGACCTCACCATCTTCGACATAGAAGCCGTGGGCGGCATCGGTGCCGGTGGAGCGGCCGTCCCACAGGACGAGCAGACGCAGGAGTTCCGGCCACTGGCGGGCGAAATATGGAATCTCGTCCTTCTTGCCATTGCCGTTCGGGTCCTGATTGCGGAAGGCTGTCAGAACCTCATAAAGCTCGTCGACATTGTCGGGTGCTTCAAGCCCCAGCTTGTCGAGCCAATCCTGGCGAACGAACCATGCGCGAGCAAACTTCCCGTCCGGCAGATAGGGGATATAGTAGAGGTTGCCGTCAGCCGCCTGAGCCGCTTTCAGAAGATCCGGATTCTCGTCAAAGAATGCCTTGATGTTCGGCGCATGCTCCTCGATCAGCTCGTTCAGCGGCAGAAAGGCGCCCTGCGGACCGTAGAGATTGAACTTGTCCTTCAGGCTGTCGCCGCCGACGATATCCGGGATGTCACCGGATGCGATCAACAGGTTGAAGGCTTCCTGGCTGCTGGTGGAAGCAAGTGAAGCGACATTGTTGAGGCTGACGCCCGTCAGCTCTGCCGCCCGCTTCTCGACCGGCCAGTTGTTGTCATAGACAACGCGGTCACGGAAGTGGAAGTGGATGTCGAGCGTCAGCGGCTCGTCGGTCACCTTCAGATGTTCGTCGGCAAAGACCGGGGTGGTGAAAGCCACCGTGGCGGCCAGAAGTGCCGATATGCTACGCAGATTTCGCATGTTCTCCTCCATGATGATGCGAATTCTCATTCCTTGACGCCGCCCAGAAGGATGCCCTTGTTGAAGTATTTCTGGACGAAGGGGTAAATCAGCAGGACCGGGATGATCGAGCAGATCATGATCGCCGCGCTCACCGTCTCGAACGAGTAGTCGGCATTGAGCAGGGTGACGGCGAACTCGTCGTCGGCGGTCAGTTCGATGATGGTTTGGCGCAGATAGACCTGCAGCGGGATCTTGTCTTCCGAGCGTAAGAGAACCATGGCCCAGAAGTAGCCGTTCCAGCGTGAGACGATGCAGAACAGCGTGATTGTTGCGAGCGCGGGCTTGGATAGCGGGATGAACACCTTCCACAGCACCTGGAACTCGTTCGCCCCGTCCATGCGCGCGGCTTCCTCGAAGGACTTGGGAATGCTCTCGAAGAAGTTGCGCAACAGGATGATGTTGAAGCCATTCACCGCGAAGGCGATGATGATGCCGAAATAGCTGTCGAGAAGGCCAAGATCGCGCATGTTCAGGAAGAACGGGATCAGGCCGGCATTGAACCACATGGTGAAGGCCACGAAGAGGTTCCAGAACCGGCGGCCGATCAGCTGCGGCCGCGACAGCGCATAGGCACCCGGTACAATCAGAAGCAGGCTCATCAGCGTGCCGCCGAAAGTGTAGATGAAGGTGTTGCCGTAGGAGGTCCAGAACATGGGCTCCGAAAGCACCTTCTCATAAGCCGCCAGCGTCAGCTGCACCGGATAGAGAAAGACCTGTCCGGACGTCACCGCAAAGCCCGATGAAAACGACACCGCAAGGATGTAGAGAAACGGGTAGAGCGTGGAGATGGTGAAGAGGCCCACCAGAACCATGTTTGCTATGACGAACAGACGGTCGCCGCGCGAATACAGATTGGTCATGACGCCCTCCTCACCACAGCGACGTTTTCGAGACACGGCGGCTGATCGTGTTGGCCGCCATCACCAGGATGAAGGCAACAACCGCGTTGAAGAGACCGGCAGCGGCGGCGAGATCGTATTGCGCCCCCTGCAGGCCCTGCCTGTAGATGAAGGAATTGATCACATCACCCGTCTGGTAGGTCGCCGGCTGGTAGAGCAGGATGATGAGCTCGAAACCCACTTCCAGCAGATTGCCGATGCGGATGATCAGCATGATGATGATGGTTGGCAGAATGGATGGAAGCGTGATCTTCCACATCATCTGCCAGCGGCTGGCGCCATCGACCACGGCACTTTCATAGAGTGACGGGTTAACGCCGGCTATTGCTGCCAGATAGACGATCGACTGGAAGCCTGCCTCCTGCCAGATGCCGGTGCCGATGAAGATCGGCCTGAACCATTCCGGTCTCGTCAGGAAGTAGATCGGCTCGAAGCCAAGCTTTTGAAGCGCCAGATTGATCACGCCCGTGGATGGCGAGAACACCGAAATGACGATACCGGCGATGATCACGAGCGAAATGAAGTGCGGCAGGTAGACGATGGTCTGCGCAGTGCGCTTGTAGCGCTCATTGCGTATCTCGTTGAACATCAGCGCCAGGATGATCGGCACGGGAAAGCCCACCAGCAGGCTGAGGCTGGAAATGATGAAGGTATTCTTGATCGCGCGCAGGAACTGGTCGTTTCCAAACAGCGTCTGGAAATGCTCGAAGCCGATCCAGGGGCTGCCTGCGACGCCGCGGAAAATGGAGTAGTCCTTGAAGGCGATCTGCAGGCCGTACATCGGTTTGTAGAGAAATACCACGAACCAGATCAGGACCGGCAGCAGCATCAGATAGATCTGCCATTCGCGGCGCATGTGGTCGCCAAGCCAGACCGCGCGACGGCGGAAACGATCACGTTGGGATTCCTTGGCCTCTGCGACGAGCTCCTCTGTCGCAGGACCGACAGTCTCGCGCATGCTCATGCCGCCATCTCCGTGAGCTGCGACTGCAGAATGCGTCCGCTTTCCAGGTCGAAGATCTTGATGTCGCGCGGCATGACATAGACGGTCTCGACCGACTGAAGGTGATCCGTGCGTCCGCCCGTCTCGGTCTTCACGACGAATGGGGTGTCGCCAACCGTCGTATGCAGAAGCGCTTCCGATCCCAGTGTTTCGACAAGGTCGAGTTCGACGGGGATCGCGGTTGCGCCTTCAACGGGTTTCACCGAGGTGTGTTCTGGACGGATACCGACAATGATCCGACGTCCGCTATGGCCAAGAAGCTCCTTGGCGGCAGGAAGGCGGATGCGCGCATTCTGCGTGATGGCGACCATGCCGCCATCTTCCGCGGCGATTTCCGCCTCGAACTGGTTCATGGGCGGGGAGCCGATGAAGCCGGCAACAAAGGTGTTCACCGGATTGTTGAACAGCTCCATCGGCGCGCCGATCTGTTCGATCCGACCATCCCTCATCACCACGATACGGTCGGCCAAGGTCATGGCTTCCACCTGGTCGTGGGTCACGTAGATCGAGGTCACGCCAAGGCGCTTGTGAAGCCGCTTGATCTCCGAGCGCATCTGCGTGCGCAGCTTGGCATCGAGGTTGGACAGCGGCTCATCGAAAAGGAAGACCTTGGGATGACGCACGATGGCGCGACCCATGGCAACGCGCTGGCGCTGACCGCCGGAAAGGTCGGACGGCTTGCGGTCGAGATATTCCGTCAGGCCGAGGATCTTGGCGACTTCCTCAACGGACTGCGCGATTTCCTGCTTTGGAACGCGGCGAATGCGAAGACCAAACGCAATATTGTCGGCCACATTGAGGTGGGGATAGAGCGCGTAGTTCTGGAACACCATCGCCACATCGCGATCCTTTGGCGCCACGCGATTGACCACGCGGTCACCGATGGAAAGCGTGCCGGAGGTGATCTCCTCAAGGCCTGCTATCATGCGCAGGGTCGTCGACTTCCCGCAGCCCGAAGGCCCGACCAGCACAACGAATTCCTGCGGATTTACCTGCAGATCAATTCCGTGGACGACTTCAAGCGAGCCGTAATTCTTTACAATCCTGTTCAGATTGACGCCTGACATTCCATCCTCCCGGCGAAGCCGCTTGCGCGGTACTCAATCTCCCATGCCGCGTTGTTCTGCGGCAGGTGGAAAGGGATATGCCATATCTGCACAAATTACAATACAAATATTGACAACTTTGCGACGGGATTGCACAACTGCCGCCCAAGGGAGGATTTTGGATGCAGATACAATCAGTGCGCGTTACGCCGATCGCTGTGCCGGATGTGCCGATCCGGAATTTGAAAGGCACGCATCAGCAGGTATTCCTGCGATCAATCATAGAGGTCGAGTGTTCGGATGGCAGCGTGGGTCTTTCCGAAACATACGGCGCGAAGCGCACACTTTCCGGCCTTCAAAAGGTAGCGTCAAGCCTTGTTGGCTTAGACATCTTCGACCTCAATCGCCTGGCCCGCATCATTCGTGAAGCCCTGCCTGCGACTGCAGGTGTCAACGCGCCGACAGCCCTCGCCGACCACAAACTCTCAGATGTGGTCTATAGCGCCTATGAAGTTGCGCTTCTCGACCTGCAGGGGAAATATTTAAAGCGCCCGGTCTGCGATCTGCTCGGTGGTGCGGTCCGCGACCGCGTGCCGTTCGGCGGATACCTGTTTTACAAATTTGCGAAGCCGGAAGAACAAGTTGGCACGGATTTGTTCGGGGAGGTGCTGACTCCCGATGCTCTTGTCGAACAGGCGCAGCATTTCGTGGATGAACACGGCTTCAAGTCGCTCAAGCTCAAGGGTGGAGTATTGGAGCCGGAGCTGGAAGTCGAGACCCTGTTGAAACTCAAGGAGCGCTTTCCCGGTCACCCGCTGCGCATCGACCCGATGGGCGCGTGGACGCCGGAGACAGCCCTGAAGCTGGCCAATCGGCTTGAACATGTGCTCGAATATCTGGAGGACCCCTCCCCCGGTATGGACGGCATGGCCGCGGTCGGACCGAAATGCCCGATCCCGCTGGCGACCAATCTGGTCGTGGTCGAATATCCGCAAATATTCGAGGCCGTGCAGCGCAATGCGGTCCAGATCATCCTGTCCGACCATCATTATTGGCGAGGCATGACAGGCGCCATTACCCTCGGACGGATCTGTGATGCAGCCGGTCTCGGCGTCGCCATGCACTCCAATTCGCACCTCGGCATCTCGCTTGCCGCGATGGTTCATGTGGCCGCTGCAACGCCTAACCTCACCTATGACTGCGACACGCATTATCCGTGGGTGCAGGATGAGGTGATCAAGGGTGGCACGTGGAAGTTCAAGGATGGCAGCCTGCCCGTTCCAACCGCGCCCGGTCTGGGCGTCGAGTTGGACCATGAGGCGCTTTCGCGCCTGCATGCGCTTTATCAGGAATGCGGTGTCGATGATCGCGACGACCTCGCGGAGATCCGCAAATATATCCCGGATTTCGAGCGGCTTGTGCCGCGTTGGTGAGCTACGAAGAGGAGTAGAGAAATGGATGTAAGAAAGGACGCGCCGGAGGAGTGGCGTGTATCGGGACCGGGCGCAAAGCGGCGGATCCTGTGCCAGAACCCGGAACTGATGATGGTTGCATTTCACTTCGAAAAGGGTGGCGAAGGCCTGCCGCACAGCCATCCGCATGTGCAGACCACCTATGTGACTTCCGGAAGATTTCGCTTCACTGTCTCCGGAGATACGCAGGATCTGGGGCCGGGTGACGCGATGCTGATCCCCTCCAATGCAGAGCACTCCTGTCTCTGCCTGGAGGAAGGCGAACTGATCGATGCCTTCACCCCGCGCAGGGATGACTTCATGGAAGCGCACGAACTGCCGCTTTGAAGTGGCACGTTCAAGCAGCCAAGAGCGCCGGCACCGTTGCCGGCGCCTTTTGCGTCAGTCGCCCTGGAAGACGCGATGGCGCGCATTCTCGATATGACGACGCATGGCGGTGCGGGCGGCGTCCGGCTTCTTTTCCTGGATCGCGGAAAAGATCACGTCATGCTCTGCCTGCACCAGCGCCAGCCGCTCTTGTGACTTTGTCAGCGAGAGATTGCGCGTCAGATTGAGGCCCATCAGAATATTGGCCTGCATCGAGGATCGGGCGGCGACGAAATAGTGGTTGTCCGAAGCTGCACAGACCAGCGCGTGAAAGGTCTCGTCCGCATCCACGCCAAGCTCACCCTCGGCCACGCAGCGTGCCAGTTCGTCCAAAGCGGCCTGAAGCTGGGAGAGCTGCTTTTCCGTGCGTCGTTCGGCTGCCAGATATGCGGCCTCACCTTCAATCGCTGCACGGAACTCGAAGGTGCGCTGAATATCTGCAATGGAGCCGATGGGAGCGAAATCGAGAACTGCCGTATCCGGCTTGCGCGTGACATAGGACCCCGAGCCCTGCCGCGAGACGATGACCTGATCCTCCCGAAGCTGGCGCAGGGCCTGGCGGAGAACGGGGCGCGAGACCCCGAACTCGTCACATAATTCATGCTCGGTCGGAAGTTTTCCGCCCACAGGTATCTCGCCATTGACGATCTTGGCGAGCACCCGCTCATAAACCGAGTCTGCAAGTGTACGGTCTCCGGACGCTTCCGGAGTGCCGATGATGGCCAAGTGGGTTATCCCGCTAGCGCCTGGCTTCCGTTTGCTACTCTCCATGCGTTGTATTTCTCTTTCGTCAGCGGATCCGTCGGCGGGTAGAGACCGAATGTCGAGGCGCCTTCCTGGACCATTTCGAGGACGAAATCCTCAAAGTCCGTCATGGATACGGCTTCGTCGGCCACGTCATCGGCTATCTCCCGCGGAATACATACAACACCCTCATTGTCGCCGACAATCACGTCACCGGGGAAAACGGAGATGCCGCCGCACGCAATCGGCTCGTTGATGCCCACGGCATGGTGTTTTGTCAGATTGGTCGGGGCGCTGGGACGCGTGTGGTAAGCCGGCATCTCAAGTTCCGCGATTTCCGGCGTGTCGCGAAAACCGCCATCAGTCACGATACCCGCGCAGCCAAGGCGCATGAGGCGGGTGGCGAGAATGCAGCCGGCGGATGCAGCCGTGGCATCCCCCCGGGAATCAATCACGAAGACCGCGCCATCAGGGCACTCCTCGACACCTTTGCGCTGCGCGTTTTCGCGGTCTGCAAAAGACTCCAGAACGTCGATATCTTCGCGAGCTGGAATATAGCGCAGCGTATAGGCAAAGCCGACCATGTTGGCGCCCTTGTTGATGCGCTGCGGCCCCTGCATGAACTGGTTGCGGAAACCCCGCTTGAAAAGCGCAGTGGTCAGCGTGGCCGTGCTGACCTTCGACAATTTGCGCTTCGTTTCGGGATTAAGAGGGGTCATGACAGCGCTCCAGGCGGTTCAACGTGAATTTGTCATGATAATGACCGGCTCGATCCAGCTTGTCAATATTTGTAATTTTTTGTCACGACAAATTACGGTTGGCCCGGAGTACCCTCTTGTGCTCTCAGGATGCGCAAGGCTGCACATGCTGCCCCGAAACCATTGTCGATATTGACGACACTCAGACCCGCCGCACAGCTTGCCAGCATGGACGACAAAGCTGTCTCGCCGCCGCGCGCAACGCCGTAACCCGTGGATGTGGGGACTCCGATTACCGGTCGCGAGACTTGGCCGGCAACAACGCTCGCAAGCGCGGCATCCATGCCTGCAACCGCGATGACCACCTTGTGACGCTCGATTTCTTCCAGCCTTGCCAGCAAGCGGTGAAGGCCTGCAACGCCGACATCGAAGATCATGCTCGCGTCATGGCCATGAAATGCCAGTGTCCGTTGCGCCTCCCAGGCGGCTGGCGCATCGGACGTGCCCGCCGTGACAATGGCAACCGTTCCCGTTTCACGCTTGGAAGGGAGCGACCCGATCACACCGGTCCGTGAGGGCGCGTGATATTCCATCCCGGGAAGCTTGGCCGCCAGATCGGGATCGAGCCGCGTAAAGAGCACCGAGGCATCGCGTTCGATTGCGGATGCGGCAATGGCGGCAAGCTGTTCGAAGGACTTGCCTTTGGCCAGAACGGCTTCGCCGATGCCGATGCGTTGGCGCCGACCCCAGTCGAAGTTCACTTCATCGCCGATCGTGCTCACTTGGCACCCCGCAGAAAGGCGCTGCCACGTTTGTAGGCTGCAAGCTGCACCGTTTCATCGGCGAGCACACTGGCTTCGGCTGCCAGTTCCAATCGTTGCGAGGCAGTGAGGCTGTCGAGGCGATCCGGGTCGATTTCAAGTACGAAGCCTCCGGCACGCTTGCGGCAGCGCAGGGTGTGATAGCCGTGGCGACGGCGCAATTCGCTTTCGACACGGTCTATGCGCTGCAGCGTGGCCGGATCGATGGTGATGCCGGTCTCAACGCGACTTGATAGGCAAGGCGAAGCCGGCAACTCCGACAATGCCTGCAAACCCATTCCGGAAGCCAGCGCCCTCACATCCTGCTTGGCGAAACTGGCTTCGACGAACGGATGGCGGACGCCATGTTGTCTGGCGGCCTCAAGGCCCGGGCGCCAGTCGTCCAGATCATCCAGATTGGTGCCGGAAAGAAGCGTGCCTCCGACAGCTTGTGCCATGGTGCCATAAAGGTTCGTCTTGCAGAAAAAGCAGCGATTGGCCGGATTGGCGATGTAATCGGGATCTGCGAATTCCCGAGCATCAATGATTTTCAGATCCCAACCTTCAGCTTCAGCGAGCGTTTTCACGCGCGTTGTCGCTTCGGCCGGCACAGCCGGGGAAACGGCGTGAACCATCGTGCAAGCGATGCCATGACGGTGAGTGACAGCCGCGAGGGTCATCGAGTCCACGCCGCCGCTGACCGCGATTGCAGGAGTTGTAATGCTTCTTAATATCTCTGCGAGTGTGCGCGGGTCAGCCATCATCGCCTTCCAGCCTGCGTCGCAGCGCCTCGCGCTCGGCACGCGTTTGCGCATGCTGCTTCAGGTCATCGAACTCTGCCTTGGCCGTAGTGGCGGTGGGGCGCGTGACCTTTTTCACCCGCACATCGTCGCGCACTATCTCGTCGCGCGGCAAGATGTGGCGCTTCACATGGGCTTCACGAATTCCAAGGGTGGAAGTCTGCTCGAAAATGACCGCGACGACTTCATCAACCTTTCCCGCCTCGCAAAGCACACGTACCGAGGCCGCCATGCGGCCCTTCTTGCCGACAACCGCATATTGCAGCACATCGCGCACCGCCGCGTGCGCGCGGATGATGTCGAGGGCGTGCGCAAGATCTTCGCCCGTCTGATCGTCGACCTCGAAAGACAATTCCACGAGGCTGTCTCTGCGATTGTTCGCGGCTTTCTCCTCAACCGCAATTTCCAGCGCGCGCAGCATGTTGGGGCGGCCCGGCAATACTCGTGAACCAAAACCGGCTCCGCTGCGCGCCAGGGTTCCTTGCGGGGCTACCTTGACGATTACGGGCTGGAGATAAGCCAGAATGGCCGCGCCGGTGGGTGTTACCCGCTCTCCCTCAATGCCGTCATCATGCACCGCAAAGCCGTGCAACAGATGCGTAGTGGCGGGCGCTGGCACTGGCATCATGCCGTGTTCTGTCCTGACCGTGCTTCCTCCCAACGGAAGCGCCCCAATGCTGATGCTATCCGGTTTCAGCCGATCAAGCAGAAAGCCTGCCAAGCCTATGTCGATGATGGAATCCACCGCACCGACTTCATGGAAATGAACCTTTTCCACACTCGTTCCGTGAACGGCGGCTTCCGCTTCGGCAAGTTTCGAGAAGATGCCGCAGGCAATATGGGAGGCATTTGGGGAAAGCAGTGGCGAGGCCGTGATGATCTCGACCACATCCTTCAGATGCCGGTGGTGATGCTGATGCGCGCAGGCGATGTGAAGGCGCAAGCCGGCGAAGCCGCCAAAGGGGCCGCGTTCAAGCGTGACATCTGCCTGTCCCGGCAAGAGCGACGTCGCCATAGCGATTGTCTCCTCCTGCAACTCGGGCGCAAGATGCAGGAGCGCGGCTGCGAACATGTCGCCGGCAATGCCGCCAACCGGATCAAGATGCAGGTGACGCGGCATCAGGCAGCCTTGTGGAAGGGCACCACATAGGGGCCTTCGGGTATAACCGCGATCTCGCGCGCACCCGTCTCGACAAGCACCTCGCGCAGCGCCTCATTGACATCGTCGCGACATGTCACGCCGGTGACGGCACGGTCTTCCTCGCTCAAGGCCGGCGCGACCAGAACGATACGTCCAACCCGCATGGGCTTGAGCTGCATCTCGGTCTGCCACTCGTCGATATCGGCGAAATCCTTCTTCAGCAGCGTTTGCAGGAACGCCTCCGGCCCCAACTCCACAAGACGTTTCTGGGCTTCGCGAAATTCTGCCGAGCCGATCCCCTCCCCGCATTCGGAGACGATTATAAGCGTGCCGTCATCGCCGAGAATATCTATCGGCGTCACCATGCCCTTGACTGTCTGGTAATAGGTCCGATCGAGCGGGTAGCCCGCCGCACTCGTCACGACCACGGGGAATTTGCGCCCGACCTTCACCTCGATGGAATCGCGCACGAATTCCACAGCTGCAGCGTGGCTTTCGATGATCTCGCCAAAGCTGGTGAAGATCAGGTTGCGCTCTTCGTCGAGGACGGTGTTGAGACCATAGATCGTGCCACCCAGCATGCGCACGATCTCAAGCTGGGCCTCGTGCAGCGGATTGCCCTGCAGATTGCAGCTTGTCGCCAGCGGGTCTTCCATGAACCGCGCGGAATGGAATGTGCGGATGGTGGTGTGATGGGCAACACCTGGCGCGATGACCTTGCGCCCGCCCGAATAGCCGGCCATGAAATGCGGCTCGACCAGTCCGGTGGCAATGCGGATATCCGCTTCCACAAAACGGCGATCGATGCCGACGGGCACCTTGCGCGTGGGCGTTTCGCCCAGCATCACATGGTCCTCGTCATTCAGCGCATAGTGGTTGACGCAGGCGACGTTTTTCAGAACCCACGGATCGCCGACAAGTTCGGCAAGCTCCTCGCCCAGATTGGGGCGGTGGAGGCCGGTTGCGACAAGGACGGTGATGCCCGAAAGCGGCACACCCGCACCCGACAGACGCTCGATGATCGGACGCAGGAAAAGGTGGTTGGGCACCGGCCGCGTGATGTCGCATATGAGGATGCAGGCCGACTTCGCTGTCTTCGCAGCCTCTTCCAGGGAAGGCGCTGCAATCGGCGCGTTCAGCGCATTCTTGATTACCTGCGCCGGGTTTCCCGGCACAGGCAGGCTTTCCTTGCGAACAATGGTGGCGCTGACTGTTTCGGGAACCGAAAGCTCAAGACCTGTGCGGCCATAGGCGAGTTCGATCTTCATTTTAACCTCCGGTTCCCGTTTTCGGATCAGCTGTCGGCGATCACGTCCTGGCGCTGGGAGCCAAGACCTTCGATGCCAAGCTCCACGACATCACCAGCTTTCAGATATTGCTGCGGCTTCATGCCCATGCCGACGCCCGGAGGCGTACCGGTGGAGATGATATCGCCTGGATGCAGCGTGAAGAACTGGCTGAGATAGGAGACGACATGTGCGACCCCGTAGACCATCGTATTGGTGGAGCCGTCCTGCATGCGCTTTCCATTGACGTCGAGCCACATGCCAAGATCTTGCGGGTCGGCTACCTCGTCACGGGTCACGAGCCACGGACCGGTCTGGCCGAAATTGTCGCAGGACTTGCCCTTGGTCCACTGGCCTGCACGTTCAGCCTGGAACGCGCGTTCGGACACGTCATTGATGACGCAGTAGCCGGCCACATGGTTGAGCGCATCGGCCTCGGATACATATTTCGCCGACTTGCCGATTACGACGCCGAGCTCGACCTCCCAGTCGGTCTTTTCTGACCCACGCGGAATGATGATCGGGTCATTGGGGCCGCAGATGGCACTGGTGGCCTTCATGAAAATCACAGGCTCCGGCGGCACTTCCGCGCCGGTCTCCGCAGCGTGATCGGAATAGTTGAGGCCGATGCAGATGAACTTGCCCGTGCGGCCAACGCATGCGCCGAGGCGCGGATTGCCGTCAACCACCGGCAGGTCATCCACCTTGATGTCGAGGCTGTCGAGACGGGTCAGAACGTCGCCTGCAATATCATCAACAACGCCGGAAAGGTCACGGATCTTGCCGTCCGCATCCAGAACGCCAGGCTTCTCCGCGCCACGCTCTCCAAAACGTACAAATTTCATGGAAACAAACTCCTTCTACGCGAAAATCAGGTGGTCCAGCCGCCATCGATGGCGTGCAACTGACCAGTTGTGAAGCCAGCCTCGTCGCTGGCGAGGTAGGTGGCGAGTGCCGCGATCTCTTCGGGCTTGCCAAGCCGACCCATGGGCTGGCGTGCAAGGAACGCCTTGCGTGCTGCCTCATAGTCGCCGCCCGCCCGCATGCGATCATCCAGCGAGGGGCTTTCGACCGTGCCGGGGCAGATCGCGTTGCAGCGAATGCCCTTGGCCACGAAATCGGCGGCGACAGACTTTGTAAGGCCCGCAACGGCAGCCTTGGTGGCCGAATAGATGAAGCGGTTCTGCGGTCCGGTGATCGCACCGGCGACCGAAGAAATGTTCACGATCGAACCTGCACCCTTTTCCAGCATGCCCGGCAGCACGGCCTGGATGGTGTGGAACATGGATGTGACATTGAGATCGAAGGCGAAATTCCACTCTTCGTCAGTCGCATCGAGAATGGTGCCGCCATGTA
>Ga0310345_10001235_pt1 | contig 29624 bp, 20 predicted proteins | sample HC15DNA20500_MG_FD_204667 | JGI IMG/M metagenome (GOLD analysis project Ga0310345, IMG submission 204667) | Marine microbial communities from station ALOHA, North Pacific Subtropical Gyre - HC15-DNA-20-500_MG | ecosystem: Environmental > Aquatic > Marine > Oceanic | place: Pacific Ocean: North... | reverse complement strand
GATGGTGACCCCCATGATTGCAGCCTCGCTCGCCCGCACGGCGTGTGCGTCTCCGGAGGGGTCGTCTACGTGACCGACAGCGAAAACCATCGGGTGCGAGCGCTCGAAGGAATGCTCTAGCACGAGGCTTTGGGAGCCGGACTTCATCAGAGCCGGAGTAGCCGATTCACTTTGATGACCAGGCCCCGGTTCGATAGTGCCGAGAAGCGGTCGAATACGTCGGTGTCACGCTCTTCCGTATATACGATGAAGATCTCACTGCCGGCGGCGTACTCCCACCGCAGTCGAAAATTGGTGCTGAAGGAATCACTGCCGTCGCTGTACTGGAGCAATCCGCTCAGGAAGAGTCGCGGCGAGAAGCTGTAGCTGACGCGCGCCGAGGCCACGTGCTGGGTGAAGTCGCCCTGAGGTAGATCGACCCAGTTGAAGGAGAGACCGGGCTCGACGGAGAGTTGGGGAAGCACTTCGATGCGGGCCTGCTGAAAGCCCACGGAGGTTCGGTTGCCGCCAAAGAAGCTGCCCCTTTTTACCGAAATTTCGCCCGAGTACGGCCGCTGGGGACCGAAGCTGTACTGCAGCTGCACGTCGCGGAAAGCGTATCGTCCCAAAGGGATGGTCACGTTCGTAGCGATGGGGAAAGCTTGCGTCAGGTTCTCGTAGGTGTCGGTAAAGTCCGCGCTGAAGGAATCACTGTTCTCCAGTTCAATTTCGAAATGGCCCAGTCGTTGCCGGGTCTCGACGAACCCTAGCTCTGCGTTTGCCAAGTAGTTGAGCCGAGCCTCGAACGTGAGCTGGCGGATGGACTCGACGGATGCCGGCCGCGGGCTGTACCGGCCCGCGAGGAAGCTCTGACGGAATCCCTTTCGCGATACGAAGCCGAGCTCCGGGTTGAAGTCGTCGCCCACCAGCAGATGATCGACCTGAACTCCCCACACGTCCCCGTCGTAGCTAGCACGGCTGCGGTAGCTGTGGTCCATCCCCGTCAGCCCTTCGGTTTCGGTCTTCGCGTAGTAGCCCAGCAGATTCAGGTTTTCAAAGAACGAGAAGGTGGCGTCGACCCCGTACGCCTGGTTGGATCCGGGCCCCACGACGGACTCTGATCGGTTCTCGAACATCACGCCCACGCTGCTGCGACGCAGGATGTCCCTGCGCAGCCGGAGTACCGTGAAGACCGTCGACACCGCGCCCGCGCTCTCCAGATCGGCGGTCCGGATGCTCAGGGCGCCAACATCGAAAGCGCCCACTTTCCCCGTCATCCGTCCTCCGCCCGGGATCGGCACGGGCTGGCCGCCCTGAAGGCCGATGCGTCGGCTGAAAAACAGCGTTGGGGCTCTTACGCCACTACCCCGACCGCCGGGACCAGACCCCCGGTTTACGCCCGGGGTCGCGAAACCGAAGATGCCTCGACCTTCCAGAAAGAATTCTCTCTTCTCGGGGAAGAATAGGTCGAACCGGGTGAGGTTCACCTGCCGTTCATCGACTTCGACTTGCGCGAAATCGGTGTTGAAGGTGAAATCGGAGGTCAGGTTGTCGGTGATCCCGATCTTGAGATCCAACCCCGCGTCCGCGCTGAAGTCGTTCCGAAGCCCGGGAACGGTCATCACGTTGGTCTGAATCCCCGTAATGCCGTACGGCTTGACCTCGATGACCCTGCTCGCAGCAGGCGCCTCCAGCCCGACCAGCGTACCTGCCCTCGACACCCGAAACGACCCCGCCGGGCCTCCGCCCGATGCCGCACTGGGTACCAGTGTCAGATAGGTCCACTCGTTCTTCCGACGGACCGCCCGCCTCATCTGGAGGCCCCACACCTGCTCTGAGCCGGGTCGATAGCGAAGTGACTTGAACGGGATTCGCATCTCGACGGTCCAACCGCCCTCGAAGCGGCCGGTGCGCACGTCCCACACGGGGTTCCAGTCGCTGTTCGGATTGCCCTCGTTGGTGATTCCGAACTCGGCGAGGGCGCCGAGTGGATTCGTGTAGAACATCACGCCGTTTCGGCGATCGTAGAACGTGTCGAACATCACCCCGAACGTGTCATTCTGCCTGAGCTGCTGCGTGTCGCGGCGTAGCTCATTGGCGACCCACTCGCTTTCCGGCGCGGAGTCCCAGACCCGCGCTGACACGTAGATGTCCACGTCGTCGAAAGCGAGCCATGCCTCGGTCCGCTCGGTCGCGAGTTCACCCTCGTCCGGCACGCTCTGGATGAAGTCCGAGATGGAATGGGTCACTTGGTAGAAGGCTTCATCGAGCTGTCCGTCGAGCTGAATCGGTTGCGTCAACCGGACCGCGCGCACCGTGGCATTGCCGAGGTCGTCGCGGGTGATGACCTCGGGCGCTACCGGTGGGGCGGGGCCCTCGACTCCGACGCCTGAGCCCGACTGAGCGGTCAGCTTGGGCGGGTCTGCGAGCGTGGTCCATGTAGCGATCAAAGCCACGACCGCGATCCAGCCCATCGGAGGTCGGTGGGGAATCATCATGAAGTGGCTGACACGCGGAAGTAGGCTTCCGTTGTGATCTCGCCGACTAGCGGATGCTCTCGTACTTCACTAGCGTCTGGCCTGGCACCTGAGCCCCGTATACGTTGCCCGCGCGATCCGCCGCCGCGAATTCCGCGTCACTCGGTATGAAGTCGGTCACCAGGCCGGTCCTAGCGTCCCCGACCCGGATGCCTCGGACCCATCCTTCACCCCGCCGCTCCGCGTACCACCCGGGTAGCGCGCCCGTCTGGGTGTCGGTCACGTACATGACATCGTTGGCATCGATGTAGATGTTGCTCGGTGGACCGAAATGGCTCCACTGCTCCAGAAAATTCCCGTCGCGATCAAAAATCTGGATGCGGATGTTGCGACGATCGCCGACGAAGATCCGTCCCTGGGAGTCCATCGCGATCGCGTGCGCGTCAGAGAGCTCGCCTGCGGCCGGTCCTGGGCCTCCCGTCCCCCAACTGAGGTCGAAGCGACCATCGCTGGTGAACTTGACCACGCGGTTGTTGCCGCCCTCGCCGTGGCCGTCCAGCACGTAGATCTCGCCGGTTGGAGCCACCAGCACGTCGGACGGGCCGTTGAAGCGGTCTTGATCCGCCGGTCCCCCCCAGACGCCGGCGATGCCCAGCGTCATGAGGACTCTGCCTTCCGGGCTGAGCTTGAAGACCTGCTGCCCTTTTTGCTCGGCGGCTCCCGCTTCGGCGCGTGCACCCGTGGGACCATCAGTGACCCAGATGTTGCCGGCGGCGTCCACGTAGAAGCCGTGCGGCCAAGCGAAGAGCCCGGCACCGAAGCTCGCGACCACGTTTCCTGCGAGGTCGAACTTGAGAACGGGGTCCAGATCTGAGCCCAGACAGCTGTTGGCCCCACATCGGTCCAGCACCCACAGGTGCCTTCCGTCCGGGTCGGGGAAGACGCCGGTCACTGCTCCCCAGGCTCTCCCGTCAGGGAGTGTGGCCCAGTCGTCGACCACGCGATATGCCCCGGACGATTGGGCACTGGCGTCCGCGGCCGCGGCTGTCAGAAGCGCTGCAAACAGTGACAGAGTTCTGGGCTGCATGAAACGCCTCATCTAGGACCCGCCGAGCTTGAAGACGTAGAGCGCATTGTGGCCGCTCGGGCTCACGAGTCCGGGCGTGAGGAAGTTTCCGATGCGCCACGGACTGCCGCCACCTCGCCCGGTCGGGATGCCGATGTACTGGACGCCGTCGATCTCGAAGCTGACCGGGAAGCCCTCCACTGAGCTGCCTAATCGACTCTCCCAAAGTGGCTCCCCGGTGTCCACGTCGTAGGCACGTACCCAGCGGTCGTAGTCTCCCACGAAGGCAAGCCCGCCGCCGGTCGTGAGCACGCCAGTCAGGAAAGGCGCTTCCTGCTCTACACTCCAGACCTCGTCCAGTGTGCGCACGTCGTAGGCGGCCAGTTTACCGAACCGCCCCTCTTTGCCAGGCATCGGCATCCACATGCGGACCGCCGAGGTGCCGCCCCTCCCGACTTCCAGGGTCGTCGGACGCGCGGACATCTCCATGCAGCTCTGGCTCAGGGGGGCCACGAGCAGTGCGCTCTGCGGGTAGAACGCGGTAGAGGGCCAGTTGTGGCCTCCCGCGGTGGACGGGCAGACAGAGAGCCATTCACCCAACTGGGCGTTTTGGATGTCCTCGCGGTAGCGGATTGCACCGGTCTCGCGATCGAGTCCCGCGAACACGTTCTGGTAGACTGTCTCCGTCAGCCCCAGGAAGGTCCCGTCCCGCCGATCGAGCTTCCACAGGATTCCGGACTTCCCGATGGATAGGTGAAGTGGCACGCCGTCGACGTCTACGAGGACTTGCTCGAAGGCCTCGTCCATGTCGAGCGTCTCGCCGGGCACGTGCTGCCGGTACCAGACGATGCGCCCGTCATCGACGTCGAGCGCCAGCGTGGAGTTAGCGTAGAGCGTAGAGTCGGCCGTCGTGAGCCCGCGGCTGGCCGCCATCCAAGGCTTGGCCTGCGCGGTGCCGAAGTAGACGAGACCCAGCTCGGGGTCCCAACTGCCCGTGATCCAGATGTCCGCGCCGCCTCTCAGTTCGAGCGGGTAGTCGCCCCAAGTGTCACCGCCGGGCTCGCCGGGGCGGGCCACGGTGTAGGTGCGCCAGAGCTCCTTGCCGGTGCGCGCATCGTGGGCGGTGACGAAGCAACTCTCCTCCTGGAAGCGAGTACATCCACCGATGCCTGTGATGACCTTGCCGTCGGCCACGACGGGGCCGGAACTGTAGGCGAAGCCCAGGTCGTGATCAGCGACTTGTGTCTCCCAGCGCACGACACCGGTGCGCGCGTCGAGCGCGACCAGGTGGGCGTCGAGCGTGGCCACCAACACCAGGTCCTCCCAGATCGCGAGGCTCCTCAAGTGGCCCCGTCCGATGCTGGTACCCTCTGCGAACGTTCGGCGGTACTCCCATAGCAGCGTACCGTCTTTGCCGTCCAACGCTTGAATGACGTTGGCCTGGCTGGGCAGGAAGATGACGCCGTCTCGCACCAGGAACGACGACTGACTCGTGCCAGGCTCCATGCCCCACACCCAGGCGAGCTGGAGACGGTCCACGTTCTGGCGGTCGATCTGTCTCAGCGGGCTGTAGCCCTGCGCTCCTGGACTACCACGCCACTGGAGCCAGTCGCCACTGGGGGGGTCTGCCAGGTCCGAGTTGGAGACCGGTGTGAAACGCGAGGGCACACCGTAGCTGCGGGTGACCCCGGTGGGCGTCTCGGAGAGCGAGCCCACTTCCGGTGCGGCATTCACTGCCCCCGGTGAAGACACCGTGCCGACCCGCCCGGGGATCGGTGTACGCTCGGCACCTGGGGCCGGCCTCGCTGATGTGGTTTCCGCCACGAACACTCGGCCCGGGGAAGAGAGGCTCAGCGGGGTATTGGCCGACGAGACTCCGTTCTCGCGCAACAGGTAGGCCGCCACTGATGTGGTTTGTTGCTCGCTCAGCGTGCGTGGCGCGTCTGGAGGCATAGTCTCTCGGATCAGGTCGAGCAGACCGGCCACCATGCCGCCGCGCCAGGTCGACCGGAAACTGCGACCGGACAGCTCCGGCGCCTCGAACGAACCTCTCAGGTTCGCGAGGTGGCACTCCGCACACGTCTCCCGGTACACCGCCGCGCCGGCTTCAGCCTGATCTTGCGTGTACGATGCCTGCTGCGCGGAGGCCGTGCCATGGGCCGCCGGCACGCCCGGCGACACCGCGATGGCGACCGCGAGGAAGAGCGATATGCGAACGAGTCGCGGAGGCTTCGTCAGAGACGCAGGCATCGCCTAGCGACGCTGGTCTTTGGTTCCGCCCTGTTCCTCCTCCGAGACCAGCTTGGCCGTGCGCTCAGCGACCAGCCGATCGAACTCCTCCTGCTGGAGGTCGGTGATGCCCACCCACATGTGGGACATCTCGTCTACGCCGCGTCTGCCGAATACCACCCACTGCTCGGGATCGGGATTGAGCGGATTGGCGGCGGTGTTGTCGAACACGGACGTGAAGATGAGCATCGTACCCTTGGGCAGGAGCGGCCTCGCGTCCGGCGAGAACTGGTACGCGATCTGCCAGATGTGCTTGTAATCGGAGACCTTGCCCAACACCTCACGCCGACCGTCCGGGTAGATTGCCTCCATCGACATTTCTTTGCCCCGCATGTGCAGGTGGGGCCTGAAACTGGTGATCAGCGTCGGCTCGTCGAGCACGTGCACGCCTTGCAGCACTTGCTGCCCGTGCGGTGGAACCAGGATGTCACCGCCCCTCGGCATGCCACCCATGCGGTCGGCTCGCATCAAGACCTCGCCCCGGGTCTCGGTCTTGGGCGTTTCGCCCTTCGGGTAGAACCACACCCCGACGTCCACGACGTCCTGAGGCACGTTGATGCCGACCGGGAAGTAGTGGAGATTCCACGTCACTTCAGCCTCACCGGCCGGAAAGAGCATGCCGACGTCGTCTGGGAACGTCTCGTAGCGTTTCCCGACTCCGTAGTGCGCAAGGCCGATCTGTCGGCCGGCTACTCGCAGGTAGGTATGACCGTGGTGAACGACCCTGAGGCCCATCGGCCAGGCCGGCTTGAATTCGTACGCTTTGATCCACCGGTCTTCGTCGAGGCCCTCGAACGGCACTCTCGGTGCCCACCACTGGTCCTGTCCATTGTCGACGACGTCATAGGGTGTCGACTGAACGATCAAATCGGGCGGCCGGCCAAACTCCTGCTCGAGCTGCCAAGCACCGCCCTCCAGCAGGTCGGGCGGCGGCGGCATGTTCGCTTCGTCACCCTGGGGTGCACCCGCGTCCACCCAGCGAACGATCGTCTCGATTTCTTCGTCGCTCAGCGATACATCGTTTGAGAAGTCCTGGATTCCCACGCTACGATCCACATGCCAGGGCGGCATCATGCGTGCCTCGACGCGCGCCCTGATGCGGGGCGCATACCTCCTGGCGTCTTCATACGTGAGCAACGACATCGGCGCAAAGGCGTTGGGACGGTGACAGCTCGCACAGTTCTCGTAGAGGATCGGAGCGACGTCCTTCGCGTACGTCACTTCCTGCGCGTGCACGGGCGAAGTCGCGAGTGAAGTCAGAATGGCCAGGGTCGCCAGACCGGTGCCGAGGCCTTGTCCAAATCGCCCGTGGCTTGAGCTGTCGCTTGTCATGATGTCCTCCGCCCTGATCTGTAAAAGGCTGGTTTGTCGTACGCGTATTTTATCGCGTGACCGCCACCGGGATGTATCCGTTCGTCCAACAACAATGGTATTCGAAAGACGTTGTCGAGAAAATAGACTGTACCCGCACGAGGTACTCCCCGGGCTCGCTGAATCTCGCCGTCGTGGTCGCCGTTCCGTCTGCTCGCTCCACTTGCATCTCGGCCTCGCCGAACTCCACGTGGCCCGGCCCTTGGTGCACGGTCCAGCCCACCCAGCTTCTCGGTGCCGGGTGATCGACCCAGACCGTCAACGTGAGCGGATCTCCAACGGCGACCGTACGGGGCGAGACAGTGAGGCCGGTCCGACCCTGGAACTCGGGTCCGTCGGCGTCCAGCTTGAGCACAGGGGCCGAGACGCCCCGGCCTCCGGTCTCGGGTTCGTCCAAATAGTAAGGTGGCAGCAGCTTGCCCGGGGTCGAGAGCGGCTCGCCTCGTGTGTGCAGCGTCCACACCACCCGGCCCTGAGCGAAGTCCTCGGGCACGGTGACGGTGAAAACGCAAAAATGACGTCGGTAACCGGCTTCCGGCACGCGATCGAAGTGCGTCGGTTGCATGCCGTCGAACTCGCTCGGCTCGATGAAGTTGTCCGGCCCCAGCGGCACGTCGAGGGCTTCTGCGGTGTTGAGGTTGAAATATCCGAAGCAGATGTCCGAGGTGCCGTCCGAGTTCTCGAACCATCCCTCGAAGAGGGGGACAACCGCCTGGCCAGACGGCCGAAGCAGCTGTTCGTTGAAAACCCGCCCCTCCTGCGGGATGACCTGCGCCTCGCTTGGTGAAGCGAACAGACAGACGGCAGCCGCAAGAACGACTGACGGACGCCACAAGTGCATTCGACCCTCCCGAATCCGGCCCTCAGGCTCAAGCCAGATTACTGCGTCGGCGGTTGGCAGGCTAGACGGTGATGGCGATCCCGCTGTCTAGGGTCTTCGAGAACCGCCCGCCTTCGTTGCGTGACGCGCTGAGATCACCCGAAAAGTCTGCGATAGGAAGGGTCGTCGAACGCAGGACTCTTGCACGGTCCCGACCCAGGGCGTCATCGGACTGACCATGCCCTTCGGTTCCTCGCTCGATAGCATCAATCTCACCAATATCAAGAATTGGATCAATAATGGCGCCCTGAACAACTGATGTCCGCGGCGATGCGGCGTCGAGAGACCTCCAGCTTGTCCGGGATCTGCCCGCCAGATATCTTGGCGATCCGCCACTTCCGTAGCCTGGTGGAAGGGGATGCACGTCATGAGAATGCTATTCGCCGTTTCCGTGCTTCTCATCGCTTCGACCGTCGCGGGCTGTGCGGGCGGCGGCCCCAACCCATTCACGGCGCCCGCAAGCAACGGGTCGGATTCGGGCTACGAGGACGTACGTCTCACGGTGGAGAACCGCGATTTCCGGGATGCCACGATCTACGCGTACTTGGAACACGTCCAGGCGGCGGGTTGGTTTCGTCGTGGGGAAGACGTCGCGCACGTTCCAGATGAGGTGGCTCGCGGAGGAGGTCCAACTCGAGGTCGACTTCGTGGGCCGAGGTGGCTTTCGCAGCGAAACCATGTCGGTCTCACTAGGCGACCACTTGAGCTTCTTGATCATGCCCACCCAGTCCGTTGAATCTGCCTCGGAGGTAGGGAACGAATGAAGCCCGTGCACGTCGCTCTCGTCACGCTGGGCACGCTTCCAGGCTTGGTCCTGGCGCAAGAGTCCGTCTCGTTCACCGCGGGCCAGGCCGCGGCCGGTCGCATGATGTATGAGCAACACTGTGCGGAGTGCCACCTGGAGACCATGCTGGGCTCCTTCGAGGCACCCGAGCTCGCCGGGCCGAACTTCCTCAGCTACTGGGGCGGCCGCTCCGTAGGCGAGTTGTTCAGCGTCGCTACCACCATGCCGCCGGACGACGAGGACTCGCTGGGAGACGATGTCTATGCCGGTGTCGTCGCGTACATCCTGGAGCGGAACGGGTTTCCGGCTGGAGCCCGACCCCTGACCATCGCCGCGGAAGGCGCGCTCGATGGCGCTACCGGCTCGCCACCGGAGCGTACCGCTACAGCTCCGGCTCCGGGCGGTCGCGGCATCGGGGGCCGGCCGGGCCGTACGTCGACGTATGTGGCCATTGTCGACTTCAAGTCGGTGCGCGACGAGGAGTTGAGGGACCCCGCGGCGGGCGACTGGCTGATGTACCGCCGCACCTATGATGGATGGGGGCACAGCCCGCTGGACCAGATCGATCGCGACAACGTCGCCGACCTACAACTGGCATGGGTTTGGTCGATGGACGCCGGGGTCAGCCAGCCGACTCCCTTGGTTCGCGACGGTGTCATCTACCTCACGAATCCCGAGAACACGATTCAGGCGCTCGACGGCGCGACCGGAAACCTGCTGTGGGAGTACCGCCGTGGTTTCCCTGAGGGCTTCCGTGGGGGAGGATTTACGCAGCTCCGCTCGATCGCGATCTACGGTGACAAGATCTACGTGCCCACCAAGGACGCAGCGTTGGTCGCGCTCGACGCCAAGACGGGTGAGCTCGTTTGGGAGACGGACGTCGCGGACTTCAGACAGGGCTTTACCAACGTCGCGGGACCCCTGGTCGCGCGTGGGAAGGTCATCAACGGGATCAATGGCTGCACGCGCTTCTTCGAGGAGTCGTGCTTCATCACCGCGCACGACGCTGAAACCGGCGAGGAGTTGTGGCGCACCTTCACGATCGCGCGTCCCGGGGAGCCCGGCGGGGACACGTGGGGCGACATCCCCTTCGAACTGCGTGGCGGCGTCGATGCCTGGATCACGGGTGGCTACGACCCCGAGCTCGATCTGCTGTATTGGGGCACGGCGCAGCCCAAGCCGTGGGTACCCGCGAGTCGTGGCATGACCACGGAGGACGCCGCGCTCTACAGCAACTCCACGCTCGCGCTGGATCCGGACGACGGGCGCATCGTGTGGTATCGCCAGCACGTACCAGGAGAGGCGCTCGATCTCGACGAGGTCTTCGAGCAGGTTCTGGTCGACAGCAACGGGCAGAAACTGCTCTTCACCATCGGCAAGCACGGAATCCTCTGGAAGCTCGACCGCGAAACCGGCCAGTACCTCGACCACAAAGAAACCGTCTATCAGAACATCTTCACGAAGATCGACTTCAAGACGGGCGCCGTGACGTACCGGCAGGACATCGTGGACGCGAAGGTTGGCGAGTGGCTCGCAGTGTGCCCGAGCACGGCTGGCGGCCACAACTGGCCGGCGATGTCGTTCAACCCGCCTACGAACTCGCTCATCATTCCCCTGAGTCAGACCTGCCTCAACATCTCGGGGCGTGAGATGGCGTTGCAGGTGGGCTCGGGGGGCGTCGCAGCCGACCGGACGTGGTTTGCGATGCCGGACAGCGACGGCAAGATCGGCAAGCTGGCGGCCTACGACATCGATACCATGGAGGAGCTTTGGAGCGTGGAGCAGCGCGCGGCGTTCTTGACGGGCGCACTGACCACCGACGGAGGCCTCGTCTTCGCAGGTGATGTAGACCGCTACTTTCATGCGTACGACGTGCGCACTGGAGAAGAGTTGTGGCAGACCCGCCTCGGCACCTCGGTTCAAGGCTTTCCTGTGGCTTTCAGCGCGGGTGGCGAGCAGTACATCGCGGTAACGACCGGTCTGGGTGGCGGAAGCCCGCGCAACGTCGTACGCGCGATTACGCCGGAGATTCACCACCCCAACTCCGGTAACGCGCTCTACGTGTTCAAGTTGAAGTCGCGCTAGGCGTCTCGAACGAGCTCTGACGGCCTCACTCCGGCCTCGCAAAAAAAGGGCCCCACCCTCACGGGTGGGGCCCTCGTGCTTCCAGGGTTCGACTGGCGTTACATGCCTCGGCGTCGGTCTGCCGGCCACGCTGCTCCGTCGTTACCGGAGACGGTGCCCATGCCCATGTACTTGAACTTCTGAATGCGCTTACCCTCGTAGGTCTCCGTGGTGTAGATGTTGCCCTGGGAGTCCACGGCGAGGGAGTGAACCGCGAAGAAGAGTCCAGGCTGCCGGCCACCGTCGCCGAAGCTGTACAGGACCTCCAGCGTCTCACGCTCGATGACGTAGACCTTCATGTTCTGGCCATCGGCGAGGTAGATGAACCTCTGCTCAGGATCGTGGGAGAAGTCGATGTCCCAGGTCGAGCCCTGCGACAAGGTCGCGGGCGCGATGATGACCTCTTTCACGAAGGTGCCATCGGTCTGGAATACCGAGATCCGGTTCGACGGACGATCACATACGTAGAGCAGGCGATCGACCGAGAGCTCGGCGCAGTGCACAGGTGGGCGGAACTCTTGTGGCGGGGTCTCGCCCGGCACGTACCGGCCCGGATTCTCGCTGGCCATGGGAGCGTCGCCATAGGCACCCCAGAAGCGCTTCATCTCACCGGTGCTGGCGTCGAGGACTGCCACCCGTCGGTTGAGGTAGCCGTCGGAGATATAGGCCTCGTTTTCCACGCCGTCGACGAAGATCTTGGCCACTCGGCCGAAGCTCGTCGCGTCGTCGCTGTTGGCCGCAAAGCCGCCGCCGTCGCGTGCCCGCGCCCCTGACTGGCCGTACTGCGCCAGGAACTGACCGTCACGCGAGAACTTCACGATGTGCGCGTCAGCTCCGCCGTTGCCGCCGATCCAAACGTTGTCGTTGTGGTCCACGGTGATGCCGTGGTTGGACGTCGGCCACTCCCACTCACCCGTATCGGTCGGGCCTCCCCACGAGCCGACGAGGTTGCCGTCCGGATCGAATTCGAGCACGGGCGGCGCCGGCGAGCAGCACTCGCTGAGTACCGGGTCCTGTGCCGAGCCGAGCTCGGTGCGGCCCGCGAACTGGTCGGGCGTATTGCGCTGTACGAGCCAGACGTGGTCGCGAGAGTCGACGTCTGCGCCGATCGTCGCGCCCATGATCCAGTGGTTAGGTAGCGGCTTTGGCCAGAACGGATCGACTTCGAACGTCGGAACCATTCCTTCCGTGTCCATCGCTATGTCGTCGAGCGCGTCGGCCGCACAAGCGAGGGCCGTAACCGACACTACCAAGGCTATGGCGAACATCAGTGGGCGCTTCGGCATCATCCATCTCCCGTAGGGCATGGCAAAATCGTGCAGGGACCGACCGATAGGCTACGGCTTGGAACGGCTCACGGCAAATCGAATTTCTACTCGGCGATGTCGCTCCAGCTCTCGACGAGGTGTTGTGCCGTACGCCAGGAGAGCGCTTGTGCGGTGAGCGTTGGGTTACGCGCGCCGCTCGTGCCCATCACCGAGGCGCCGAGCACACCCAGGTTGGGCGCCTCATGCGAGAAGCCCCAGCGATCTACGACGTTGGTTTCGGCGTCGTCTCCCATACGAGTACCACCGTACGCGTGCGTCGAAGCGCCCATGGCATTTCCAAGGCCCCCGCGCACGATCTCCGTCGCTCCAGCCTTCTGGTACCACTCCACAGCTCGATCCTGCATGAAGGCCGCGAGAGCCAGCTCATTCTTCTTGTACTGTCCGGTTATGCGAATGACGGGGAACCCCAACGGATCGGTGACGCCCGGATCCAGGTCTAGGTAGTTGTCTTCGTATGGCAGCGTTGTCTTCTGGATGTAGAAGTAGTGGGAGCGGTCGGAGTTCTCGCGGATGAATCGCTTCCAGGCGGAGCCCCAGTTGCGGCCGCGGCCGAACGTGCTCATGCCCGCCGCGGAGATGGGGCGGCGGTCGGACATGGCCCAGAGGTTGCCGCCACCGATGAAGTCGAGATCGGTATGATCGAAGTTATCGTCTGCCCAATCGTCGACTGCCACGCCCTGAGCCGGAAGTCCGTACCAGGCATCCAGGTCGTAGGGGAAGAGAGCGGTCACGCCCGCCCCTTGGTGATGGCTCAAATAGTGGCGCCCTACTTGCCCGCGGTTGTTCGCGAGTCCGTCCGGGTATGCGTTGGACTTGGACAGCAGCAACATGCGCACGTTTTCGTAAGTGTAGCTGGCGAGCAGGACCACCTTGGCGGGCTGGAAATACTCCGTGCCGCCCGACACGTAGTTCACGCCCGTGACGCGTCCGTCCGCGTCCACTTGCACCGTGGTCACGTGAGCCTGAGTCACCACCCTCAGGTTCCCGGTATCGACCGCCTTGGGAATCGTGGTGAGATGCGTGGCGTTCTTGGCGTCGATCGGGCAGCCACCCTTGCTGCAAAATCCGTGGTAGCCACAGCCGCGGCGGCCCTGGTAGCGTTCGGTATTGATGGCCGCCGGCCCGGGGAACGGATGCCATCCATGGGCCCGCGCCGCTTCAGCCATACGCTCGTTGAAGGCAGTCCAGCGTAGGGGCGGCATCGGGAACTCCCTTGCACGAGCGCCCTCGAACTGGTTGCCGCGCCCGTCGATGGCGCCGCGAACGTTGCCGGCTTGGCCTGACACGCCCACCTCGCGCTCGACCCGGTCATAGAACGGCTCCAGCTCCTCGTAACCGAAAGGCCAGTCCTCCACCGTCGAACCGAGTGGGACTCTAGACCTGCCATAGCGACGAGTGGTCTCGCTCACGACCCGGAAGTCCCACGGGTTCAGACGCCAGCTCTGAGCCCAGTAGTGCAAGCTGGTCCCACCCACAGCGTTCATCATGGGATGGCTGCCCACTCGACGGGCGGTGGTCTCAGAAGTGGCTCGTGACGTGGGTCGCTCCTGCTCGCATTTGTCGATCAGCATCGGCCAATCGCGGTAGTTGTTCCTGATTTCGTCCGGGGCGAAATCTCTGCGGTCCAGCCAGGTGCCGGCCTCCAGGCCGACGACGTCCAGCCCGGCTTCGGCAAGCGGATACGCCGCCACGCCGCCCGCTGCGCCCAGCCCGACGATGACTACATCGGTCCCGCGAAGTTGAGTCGCCATGTCGGTTACCTCCTTCCCGCGCGCGGCTTCACTGGTCCGCCCGGAACGTGGCGTAGTCATACGCCGACCTGCGGACCGGTGTCAGTTCGTCCGCTTCCAAAGCCCGCTGATCTTCCTCGCTGACCTGCAGGCGCACGCCGGGATAACCGATGAGGTCCCAGCCAATGAAGTCCACGTTGCCACCGTAGTGTGGATCACCGAAGGTCCCCTGCCAGGTATGGCTCTTGACCATGTTGAAGAACGAGCCCGAACTCCCCACGAATCCGACGTTGGCTCCGGTAGCGCCGCCCGTCTGTAGGTCGATGAGAACAGAGTCCTGATCTGTCGCCGAAAGCTCGACGAAGGCGGCACCTCTCGAGTAGTGGCTATAGCGGTCCAGCGCCGCGAGGCCTGAGCGGTACGCACCAGCCGAGTCCGACTCCGCTTCGCTCAACGCGCGGTCGATAAAACGCAGAGCGCCTGCTTCGAGGGCCCCCGGGCCGAGCTCGTCGGAGGGGATCAACCGGTCCACCATGGCGCTCAGAATCTCCGTCTCCCGGGCGGTCAGGTTCATTAACGGACCCGTAGGTGCCGGAGCGGTGGTGATGCTCGGTCCGGGTAGCGCTGCGGCGCCGGCCTCGATGGCTTCGGCGGGCGCGGCCGCCGCTATGGAATGCGGAACCAGCGCTGCGGCGCCGGCGGCTCCGGCCGTGCGCAGTAGATCTCTGCGGGAGATCACAGAAGAGTCATTTTTCTCCCGAGCGTCATCGTCGTTCATCGGAGTCCTCTGGAATCAGGACGGAAACTGAGGGCCGTTGCCGGAGGGCTGCCTTTGGTACAGCGGTACCATGCTGCCCAGCCCGATGACATGGCCTTCGATCGCCTCGAGCAGCTCGTCGCGGGTGAGTCCGGGTGGTAGATCGAGCTCCGTATCCAATGCGAACACGGCGAAGTGATAGTGGTGGAGTGATGTCCCGGGCGGCGCGGGCCCACGGTACATGGGTAGCCCCCAACCGTTGTTGCCCTGCGTGGCGCCGGCGATCTCATCAGGTATGCGCTCGGACGGATCGAAGGGGACTCCTTCGGGCAGCCCGGTGGCGTTTCCGGGGATGTTGTAAATGACCCAGTGTACCCAGGGTGGTGGGCGGCCTGCGCCATGATCCTGGCAGAGCACCGCTATCTGGCGGGTTCCCTCGGGCAACCCCCGCCAGGTGAGCGGAGGAGAGACGTTTCGCCCGTCCGGACTGTAGTCGCGGGGCATCAGGACCCCGGTCAGCATCGTCGGGCTCTCCACGATGAAGCTCGCGGGTGTCTGAGCACTCGAGGGCGCCGCGGCCACGGCCGTCATTAGCAGGGCCGCCAATCCCGGTCCGCACTGGCGAGCTGGGCGCAAGCGTGCCGAGCCGCGAACGCGCATTCGACGCGAGACGCCGAAGTTCACGCGTCCGGCGCCAGCCGCACGATCATCTTGCCCACATTCCCACCCGAAAAGAGGCCCATGAATGCCTGAGGCGCGTTCTTGATGCCTTCGTGCACGGTCTCCCGCCACACCAACTTGCCCTGCGCGATCAACCGGCCCATGTGCTGCGCGAATGCCGGGAAGCGATCGACGTGGTCCGATACGATGAAGCCCTTCCACAACAGTCGCTTGCCGATCATGTGAAAAAGGTTGCGGGGGCCGGGCTCAGGCGCGGTCGCGTTGTAGGTGGAGATGCTGCCGCAGCCAATGATGCGCCCGAAGTCGTTCATCCCCGTCAACGCCGCCTCGAGATGATCTCCGCCCACGTTGTCGAAGTAGATGTCGATGCCGTCGGGGCACGCCTCCAGAAGAGCCGTCTGCAGGTTGCCGACCGTCTTGTAGTTCAGCGCGACGTCCACACCTGCTTCGTTCTGCAGCCAGTAGACTTTTTCCTCTGAGCCGGCGCTGCCCACGACCCGACATCCCTTTGCCATCGCGAGCTGGCACGCAGCGGATCCAACCGCTCCGGCGGCACCCGATACGAACACGGTCTGTCCCGGCTCCGGCTTACCAATGTCCTCCAGCCCTATGTAGGCGGTTAGGCCCGGCATACCGAGCACGCCCAGGTAGGCGGACAGGGGCGCCAGGTTGCCGTCCACTTTGCGAAGCGTGTCTCCCGACGACAGGAAGCGCTCTCTCCAGCCGTTCATGCTCAGCACATGGTCGCCCACCTGGAAGCCGTCGGCCCTCGACTCCACCACCTCGCCGACCGCGCCTCCATGCATGACCGCGCCGACCTCGAAAGGAGTCGCGTAACTCTTCCGGTCGATCATGCGGCCGCGCATGTAGGGGTCGACGGACATATAGAGGTTACGAATGAGCACCTCGTCCTCGCCCGGGGCTCCAACCGTGACCTCTGCGAGCTCGAAGTCCGACTCCTTGGGAAGTCCCACGGGGCGTGTCTTGAGGCGGACCTCACGACTCGTGTTCTCGCTCATGCCTGTCTCCAGCCGACGGGGAGGCAACACTCGGGTACGCGGTGCCGGATGGTCAAAATGCAGCCTGAAATCAAAACCGCCAGGGAATGACGGCTCCGACGCCCGACAGTCCGCTCGAGCCCGGCGATGCCTTCGTCTTCCACTGTGACACGAGCGTTCGCAGATCGCCCCGGTGATGCGTCGCTAGAGGCGCTAGTAGGCGCCCCCAAAAAAAACCACGGGCCGGAGCAGCAACGCCCCGGTCCGTGGCCCCTTCAAGACTTCAGAACGAAGTCAATCGTGGGCGTCCCCGGTCACTCAGGCGCCCGGTAGCGCCATCGCCGCCAACCCGTCATTGAGTTGGATGATGATGTACTGGTGGCCGTTGTGCACCCAGCTAGCCATGCCGTAACGCGCGCCGCCGGGGATCTCGACCTGACCGACTCGTTCTCCGGTCTGCTTGTCGATCGCGAACAAGTGCGGCGTACCGTCACTCGTCTGGCCAGTGGCGAACAGTAGCGTCGGTGACACCGTCAGAGTTGCGTGGCCTCTTCGACCCGGATTGGTCGGTACACCCTCAACGCCTTGCAGTAGTGGGTGATTCCGGATCATCGCCTGCTCGTCTTCCGGTGCGTCACCGTGCGGGATCGTCCATGTGTGCTCACCCGTGTTCATGTCGATCGCGACGATACGACCGATGGGGCCTTTCCAGATCGACAGCCCGTCGATCGACGCTGCGCCACCACCACCGCCACGTCCACCGGGACCCGCTGCCCTCGAGAACTCCGAGTGCCGTACGCCCGTTTGGCGGTCGCTGTCCAACGGCGACTCTACGCCCGGCGCCAGATACGCGGGCGAACACCCGCTCGTCGATGTGATGTAGATCACGCCTTCGACAGGATCCGCGACCGGCGGCCCGGTGATGTTCGCGCCGCCCCCACCGCCGGGGCAGATGTTGGCCGGACCCGCCGGGTCACCCACGTGCGTTGGTGGGTTGAAGAGTGGGGCGAACAGGTTGTTGTTCTGCGCGACCTCCATCGCCCTGCGCCGGATGTCGGGCGTGTAGTCGATCAGGTGATCCTCGGTGCGTCCTTGCAGATCGAACGGAGCCGGCTTGGTCGGGAACGGCTGGGTTGGCGATAGCGTCTCGCCCGGCACCTTCGACTGCGGCACCGCCCGCTCCTCGATAGGCCAGATCGGCTCACCCGTCTCACGGTTGAGTGCGTACACGAAGGCCTGCTTGGTCACTTGGAAGGCGCCGGGAATCGTCTCGCCGTCGACGGTGACGTCCATCAGGATCGGCGCGGTCGGCGTGTCGTAGTTCCAGATGTCGTGGTGGACCATCTGGTAGTGCCAGGCCCGCTCACCCGTCTCGATGTCGAGCGCGATGAGTGTCGTGCTGAAGAGATTGTCACCCGGATGGAAACCACCGTAGTAGTCGATCGTCGCTCCATTGGTGGGGATGTAGACCAGCCCCAACTCGGAATCGACAGACATCGGCGCCCAAGAGGAGACGTCGCCCGTCCACTCCCAAGCGTCGTTCTCCCAGGTGTCGTGGCCGAATTCGCCCGGCCGTGGGATGACATGGAACTTCCACTTGAAGTCTCCCGTGGCCGCGTCATAAGCCAGGATGTCGCCCGGGACCATCTCTTTGCGGGTCTGGTTGTAGCCCTGCTCGGCGGAGTTGCCGACGATCACCACACCGTTCGCCACGATGGGCGGCGACGAAGCAGTGATGTAACCGATCTCGAGCGGGATGCCCTGATAGGGGTCGTACTCCTGATTGAGATTCTCCCACGGGCCCCAGTCCCGGATCAGATCCGTGACCAGGTCGACGGTGCCTGTCTTCGGGAAGCCGGGGATCGAGACACCCTCGCCCCAACCCTCGATCGGGTGACCAGTCTCCGCGTCCAACGCGTGCAGGAAGAAACCGGGGGTCGTGATATAGACGACGCCCCGACCGTCGATTTCGCCGTACGCGATACCCTTCCCGTAGCCTTTGCGCATCGAGTATTGGTAGCGCTCGGTATCGGCTTCGGTGAAGCTCCACAGGAGCTCACCAGTCGCCGGGTCGAGCGCGATGACGTGACGACGCTCGCCAGTGACGGTGATGAACTTTCCGTCGACGTAGGTTCCGGTCGCTTTTGTGGTGCTCGGCGTGAAGCTGCTCGACTGAAACTGCCACGCCACTTCGAGGCTATTGAAGTTGGAGGCGTCGATCTCGGTTGCCGGCGTGTAGCGCGTGTGACCCTCGTCGCCGCCGAGGAACGTCCACTGCCCGTTCTCGACCCCCGGCATCTGTGCTCCCGCCGCCATCGGCGCGGTGACCAGCACTCCCAGCGCCAGCGTGAGCCAGAGCGATGGTCCGAAGGACCCCCCGCACTTGTCGTTCGTCATGATCGTCTTCCCTGAGGGATTGGCCCGCCTGATTCGCCCCGCAATCCACGATCGTGACTCTTCGGCCGAAAGTGCGCAAGGCTAACGGAGAGAACGACCGGTGGCGGGTCCGCGGTCTGCGCTCAGGGGATACTTGTTTCAAGGGATCGACTACCGCGGAGACTGAACGACTCCGGCGCAGTTACCGCGGTAACTGCGCGCCAGACCGGTCTCTCAGAACATCTCTGAGGCGTCCGGCTCCTCCGGCTCTTCCGCGCCGTAGCGGTTGGGAATGAAGTCGCCGGTGATCATGTCCCGATAGGAGAGACCCGGCCCCACCATGGGGTACACGCCGGCCTCCTTGTCGATGATGACTTCTAGGAAGGCGGGCCCCTCGAAGCCCAGGAATTCTTCGAGGATTCGGGACACGTCCTCCTTGCGATCCAGTCTCTTGGCCCAGGGGAATCCGTCGGCTTCAGCGCCTTTCACGAAGTCCTTCTTGTGCAAGGACTTGTCGCTGCCCGACAGACGCCCCTTGAAGAAGAGCCGCTGCCACTGCATCACCATGCCGTCACCGTAGTTGTTCAGCACCATGATCTTGATGGGCAGATCATACGTGGTGACGGTCTCGAGCTCGCCGAGGTTCATGCGCATGCTGCCGTCGCCGTCCACGTCGATGACGAGTTTGTCCGGGCAGGCGAATTGCGCGCCGATGGCGGCTGGCAAACCGAACCCCATCGTGCCCATGCTGCCCGAAGTCAGCCACAGGCGGGGCTCGCGGAAGTCGCAGTACTGCGCAGCCCACATCTGATGTTGGCCCACGCCGGTCGAGACGATTGCTTCGCCCCCGGTGATACGGTTCATGGTCTCGAGCACGTAATGCGGCTGCACGAGCTCACTCTCCCGGTCGTAGTTCAGCGCGTACGTGGACTTGAGGTTGGCGGTCTCATCGTGCCAGTCGGAGAAGTCTCCAGAAAATCCCATGCTGGAGCCGTGGGCTACGAGCGCATCGAGCGCAGGTTGCATGGGCCCCACATAGTGCCAGTCGGCCCTTTTGACCTTGCTGATCTCCGAGGGGTCGATGTCGAAGTGGAGAACGCGGCGGGCCTTAGCCGCGAAGGCCGCGGGCACGCCCGCCACACGGTCGTCGAAGCGGGCACCCATCGCGATCAGGAGATCGCAGTCGTCCGCGGCGTAGTTGGCGTATGCGGTCCCGTGCATGCCCAGCATGTGGAGCGATAGCGGCCGCGTGGTATCCATACAGCCCAACCCCATGAGGGTTGTGACGACCGGGATCTCGAAGGTCTCAGCCAGGGCGCGAAGTCCTGGACTCCCGTTCGCCTTGGTGACTCCTCCACCCGCGTAGATCAGCGGTCGCTTACTCTCGCCGAGCATTGCGAAGAACTCGGCACAACGCTCTTCACTCAGGGTGTTGCCCTGCACGGCTTCCAGCCGCTGCCGGTAGCCGGGGATCGCCAAGCGGCCTTCACCGCGAAAGGGACCCTCCCAGTTCTGCACGTCTTTGGGAACGTCCACCACCACCGGGCCCGGCCGTCCAGTGCGGGCGATCTCGAAGGCGGTGCGCACGTTTGCTTCCAGTTGCTCCGGGTCCGTCACCAGCAGCACGTGTTTCGCAACGGCGCCCATGATGGCGGTTACCGGTGCCTCCTGGAAGGCGTCGGTCCCGATGGCACCCGTCGGCACCTGCCCGCAAATGAGCACTATGGGGATGGAGTCCGCCATGCAGTCGCGGACTGGCGTCACGGAGTTGGTAGCCCCTGGACCCGAGGTCACGATCGCTACGCCCACACGCCCGCTGGCGCGCGCATAACCGGCCGCCATGAACCCCGCGCCCTGCTCATTGGCCGGCACGACGAGCGGCATGGGCTCGACTCCGCCTGCGGCGTGCTCTTCGTTGTACCTGAAGACGGCGTCGTAGGTAGGCAGAATCGCCCCGCCACTGTACCCGAATACGGTCGTAACACCCTCGTCGGCAAGCACTTGCACGAGAATCTCCGCGCCGCTCATGATCTGGCCGGAAAGCGGATGCGTCGGGTCCGGCTGCGTTTCGTCCTGAATATTCATAAGGGTTGCAAGCTCAATGAGCGCGAGACCCATTGCAATAGCTACGCTTCCGGGCGCACCTTCCCGAATGCGCCACATCATCTCCATTTTGCTCGAGAATCAGGCGGGGGCCCTGTCCCGTGTCGCGAACCTCTTTTCGTCCCGGGGCTTCAACATCGAGAGCCTGAACGTCGCACCCACGGACGACGCGGCGGTTTCGCGACTGACTCTGGTCACGGTGGGCTCGGACGACGCCATCCTTCAGATCTCCAACCAGCTCGGGAAGCTGGTCGACGTCGTGAGCATTGCAGACATGACGGGTCTGGATCATATCGAGCGCGAGCTCGCCCTTTTCAAGGTACGTGCGCCGGAGAATTCGCGAGCGCAGCTGCAGTCGATTCTGGAGGAATTTGGTGGGCAGGTCCTTGGTTACGACGAGGGGCATGGCACTCTGGAGCTGATCGGAAGCGGCCCAGAGATCGACCGCTTCATGGCGGACCTGGCGGACTTGGCCGAGATCGAGTCCGTGGCACGCAGCGGCGTGATCGCAGTGGCCAGGGGTTCACCGATTTTCGACGCCCCTGCGCGGGACTAGTTTCCTCACTCATTAGAACGCCTACGTCCGGCAGAATGCCCGACTCCGGCGACGCGAGCACACAAAGGCACACGAGACATGGCAGAGATTCAGTTTGGCGACGAGTTGGAAAACGTGATCACTCGAGACGAGTGGCCCCTGGACAAAGCCCGCGAGTACCTCGCGAATGAGACCATCGCGATTCTCGGATATGGCGTTCAGGGACCGGGACAGGCCCTGAACCTCAAGGACAACGGCTTCAACGTGATCGTCGGGCAGCGAAGGGGCACGAAGAGCTGGGACAAGGCCGTCGCCGACGGGTGGGTCGACGGGGAGAACCTCTTCGAGATCGAGGAGGCGGCCAGAAGGGGCGACATCATTCAATACTTGCTGTCCGATGCTGGTCAGATCGCGCAGTGGAGCACTGTCCGGCCGCACCTGACCTCCGGAAAGTGCCTGTACTTCTCACACGGGTTCGCGATCACCTTCAAGGAGGACACAGGGGTCATCCCCCCCGAGGACATCGATGTGGTGTTGGTCGCGCCCAAGGGTTCGGGCACGTCACTTCGCCGCCTCTTCCTCGCGGGGAAAGGACTGAACTCGAGCTACGCCGTCTTCCAAGACGCGACGGGTCGGGCTCAGGAACGTGTCGTCTCGCTCGGCATCGGAGTTGGCTCCGGCTACTTGTTCGAGACCGACTTCCGCAAGGAGGTGTTGTCCGACCTGACCGGCGAACGCGGCGTGCTCATGGGTGCCATCGCTGGTGTCTTCGAGGCCCAGTTCAACTGCTTGCGAAAGAACGGCCATTCGCCGTCCGAGGCCTTCAACGAAACCGTGGAGGAGCTGACCGAAAGCCTCATGCCGCTCGTCGCCGAGAACGGAATGGACTGGATGTATGCCAACTGTTCGACCACCGCCCAGCGCGGCGCGCTCGATTGGCGCCACCGCTTCAGGGACGCGGTGGCTCCGCTGTTCGACGAGCTGTACCAGAGTGTCAGCTCCGGGGACGAGGCACGCATCGTGATCGAGACCTGCAGCAAGGACGACTACCGGGAGTCGTTGGAGAAGGAGCTGGCCGTCCTCGCCGGCGAGGAGATCTGGCGCGCGGGCAAGCAGGTGCGCTCTTTGAGGCCGCGTGCATGAGCACCATCCTCAACCGAGCGTTGATCGGTTTCCTGGTGTCCGACCCAGTGGCCGCGACGAGGTGATCGAACGCCGCAAGCCCCGACTCAGCCCCGTACTCAGCAGCCCGGCCCTCGGGACCGAGCGGTTATCCGCGATCGGGCGGCAGATCGCGATTGGTCCGGTCCTCGCGATTGGGCCGCATATCGCGATCGCTTTGACCCTAGCGATTGGCCTGAGCTTCGCTTTCATCCCTGCCCAACTCAGCGGTCAGGCCGAAAGCGAGGCGTCTGCAGCGAGCCCCGGCGTCCCGGACCCGAGCCTCGCCGAGCTGGGTCTCCTGCCGGGGCGACCTCGAATCACGCCGACGAGGACGGAAGCCCCGCCCGTGATCGACGGTATCCTCGACGACGAGGTGTGGCGCACGGCGGCCCACATCACCGAGTTCACACAGCAGTCACCGCTGGATGGTGCTCCAGCCACCGAAGCGACCGACGTCTACATCGCCTACGACTCGGAGTACATCTACTTCGGTTTTCACGCGCACTACGAAGACCCGTCGGTCATGAGGGCCAATCTCGGCGAGCGGGACCGGATGTACTCCGACGACCTCATGACGGTATACTTCGATACGTTCCTCGACCAGCAGCGGGGCTACGACTTCGACGTCAACGGTTACGGCGTGCAGGGCGACGGAATCATGTCGGCCGCTCGCCGAATCGGTCGTGGCCGTGGCGGCGTCGCGGACGCGATTCCTGTGGCGGATCGGTCCTGGGACGCGTTGTTCGATACCGGCGGCCAGATCGTGGACGACGGATACACCGCCGAGATGGCGATCCCATTCAAGAGCCTTCGCTACCCGACGCCTGCGGTGGGCGAGCCGCACCGGTGGGGATTCCAGATCGTGCGGGAACTGTGGGGCAAGGACCGGGAAAATCAGGTCTGGGCTCCTATGTCTCGAGACGAGACGAGTTTCTTCGCCCAGATGGGACTGCTTGAGGGCATGACCGACCTCTCCACCGCCAGGAACCTCGAGATTCTCCCTACGTTCACCGCCATCCAGTACGGCGACATCGACCCTACCCGACCGGCGTTCGTCAATCAGGACGCCGATCCCGACGCGGGCGTGAACGTCAAGTACGGCATCACCACCAACCTGACCGCCGACTTCACGGTCAACCCCGACTTCTCACAAATCGAGTCCGATCGGCCTCAGATCGAGGTCAACCAGCGCTTTCCGCTTTTCTTCTCGGAGCTGAGGCCGTTCTTCGTAGAAGGCGCGGAGATCTTCAATGTCCTGGCGCCCGTGACCTTCGTGCATACGCGCACGATCGTCGACCCCGACTATGGCGCGAAGCTGTCCGGGCAGGTGGGCCGGTTCTCGATCGGCGTGCTGACCGCGAACGACCGTGCGCCAGGCAAGGTCGACGACCCGACGGATGCCGCCTTCGAGCAGACAGCACAGACGTTCATCGCGCGGGCGCGCTACGATCTGTATGCCGAGTCCAATATCGGGGCTATCGTCACGGACCGGGAATTCCTCGACAGCTACAGCCGGCTTGTGGGCCTGGACGGGAATTTCCGCTTGAGCCCGACGATCGCCGGGGACTTTCGCGTGGTCGGCTCGAGCTACAGGGACGTAGGTGGCGGACCTCCGGTGGCCGGCCACATGCTGGCGACCCGGTGGGGTCAGACCGCTCGCAACCTGCGCTGGTCTCTCTACGCCTACCAGATCTCGCGCGACTTCGACACAGAGGTCGGTTTCGTGCGCCGACGCGACATTCGCAACGTCACGAGCAGCCTGGAGTACCGTCTCCGGCCCGAGAGCTGGATCATGGACTGGGGACCGCAGATCACCTACTCGCGCAACTACGACTTCGACGGAGTTCTGCAGGACGAGGACTTCTCAGGGAGCATCAACTTCTCGTTCGCGCGCAGCATCAGCCTGAACGGGAGCTTCAGTCGCGAGATGGAGCGCTTCGGTGGCATCGACTTCAACAAGTCGAGCTTTTCTGCCGGGGGCAACGTCAATACGAGCCGCAGCTACTCGTTCGGCGCCAACTTCTCGATCGGGGACGAGATCTATTACCTCGCGCCCTCCATCGGTCACCAGGTCAACTGGAGCGTGAACGCTACGCTGCGCCCGCTCGACCGGTTTCAAACCCGGTTGAGGTGGAGCTCCCGCCGTCTCACGGACCCTGCGAATGGCGACGCGGAGCTGTTCGACGTGACCATCCTTCGCGCAACGACCAACATGCAGTTCACCGAGCGTCTGGGCATGCGCAACATCACGGAGTGGAATACGCAGGACGAGACGTTCGACATGAATGTGCTCTTCAACTACCGCATCAACGCCGGGACCGTGTTCTTCATCGGCTACGATGATCACTACCAGCAAGCGGATCTGATCGAGGGCGATCGCGACGGCGACGGTCTCAGGGAGCAGCTCTTTTACACGAGCGGGCTGCGCCGGACCAACCGGGCGATCTTCATCAAGCTCCAATACCTACTTCGGTACTGAGCTCGAGGGACTGACGCATGCTCGCCACGGGAGACCGCGCGCCGGATTTCTCACTCCGCTGGCTGGACGGGAGCGAGTGGCGGCTCCAGCAGGCGATGGCCGATGGGCCGCTCCTGCTCGCGTTCATGGAAACCGACTGTCCCACCTGCCGGCTCACTCTGTCGTACTTGAAGCGCCTGGCCGGAGCGCTCGGTGCTGACAGCCATCGAGTCGTGGTGGTCTCGCAGGACGGCGCAGAAGAGACCCGCGAGTTGGTGGAGGCTTACGGCGTGACCTTCCCGGTGCTGCTGGACGCTGATCTGGACGTGTCCCGCAGCTACGATCCGCCCGCGGTCCCGGCGCTGTTCCTATTGGGCGAGGCGGGCCAGATCGAGTTCTGCGAGGTGGGCTTCAGCAAGGGAGATCTCAACTCGGTGGCAGCGAGCATGCTCTCGAGCCTGGACCTTCGTGCAACCACTGTGGCGGAGCTCGACGACGGCGCCCCGCTGACGAAGCCTGGGTGCTCGTCGCGCCACCTCGAGGCCGCGCTGGCAGCCACACTCGCTGAAGCCGACGGAGCCGAGCAACCTCGAGAGCCTTCGCCCGAGCCGATCGATCTGCTTCCCGAGAGCGTACCGCGCGCCACACGCTTCGTGTTGGCCGAGGACGAAGATCCATACGAGTATTGCATGAAGGTGGGCTTTTCGCCGTTCCTTCCAGTGGTGCCGCCTACCGAACAACGCGTCGACGCCATGCTCGCAGCGATCCCACACCCACCGGAACGTGTCGTGGGGCTGGTGCCACCCTGCTATGGGGCCGCCACCATCGAGAAGATCGCCGCAAACGCGGTGATGGCGGGGTGTAAACCCGAATATCTGGAGGTTCTCCTCCCTGTGGTCCGGGCGGCTTGCGACGAGCGCTTCAATTTGCATGGCGTGCAAGCGACCACGAATTCCGCCACTCCGTTGATCATGCTCAGTGGGCCGGCCGCCGAACGCTTGGGTTTCGCGAGCGGTGCGGGGGTCTTCGGTAACGTGGCTCGCGCCAACAGCTCCGTCGGCCGGGCGCTGCAGCTCATGATGGCGAACCTGGGCGGTGCGCTGCCCGGAGAGATTGACATGGCGGCGCTGGGCAACCCCGGACGCTTTTCGTACTGCGTGGCCGAGAATCACGAGCACAGCCCGTGGCAGCCGCTGCACGAAGATCTCGGTTTTGACTCCGACGACAGTACGGTCACGCTCTTCGCGGCGGGCGGGCTCATGGAGGTGAGCGAACACACGGCGCGAACCGCGGCGGGCGTGCTGCGCACGATCGCGGCCACGCTGGCCATGGTCTGGAGCTGGAGGAGGTGCCTACGCGTCGAGGCGGTGCTGGTCTTGTGCCCGGAGCACGCGGCGACCGTGAGCGCCGACGGGTTCTCCAAGAGCGACGTACGCGACTTCCTCTTCGAAAACACGGGCGTGCCCGTGCGCGCCTTCGAGTACGAGGGTACGGAGGGGAGCCAGGCGCTTGGACACTACCAAGAGGTCCTGATCGACGGTGAGCCCCACTATCGCAAGTTCAAGGACCCGTCGCAGATTCACATCATCGTGGCAGGTGGCACGGCCGGAAAATTCTCCGGAGTTTTGCCGGGCTGGTTGGCGGGCGAGGGCGGCTCTCAGAGCGTGACCTACCCGGTCAAGCGGTAATATGGGCACGGACAAGCAACAGGAGATCGCATGCCTACATTGGTAAGCCCGCTCGACGAGCGCTCCCGAGAAGCGCAGCCCGCTGCGTCCCGGCTCGACACGCTGGAGGGAAAGAGGCTCGCTCTGCTCGACATCAGCAAGCCTCAAGGGAAGGAATTCCTGGACCGGTTACAACACCTGCTCGAGCAACGGTACGGAGTCGCGGAGATCGTTAGGGAGATCAAGCCGACCTACACCAAGCCCGCTCCCGGAGCGCTGCTCGAGAAGCTCGCCTTCGTAGACGGGGTGATCGAAGCCCTGGCTGACTGAGGCTCCTGCACAACGTGCAGTTTGCACGACAGCGTTCGACTCGAAGAAGCCGGAATCCCCGCCGTGCCTTTGGCCACGGAAGAGTTCCGCACCGCTGCCAGGGTGCAGGCGAGCCGCCTGGGACGACCCGACCTGGAAGCCGTCTTCGTCCCGCATCCCATACAGGATCAGACTCTGAAGGAGATCGAGGCTCGGGCGGACGATGTGATCGAGCAGGTCGTGGCGCGGCTCACTGGTCGCGGGGACTCCTAGACCGTGCACCGTGGCGACGGTGTTCTTCGAGTGCCGACTTCCGCGCCTGGGCGGGATGCTAGGCGGCGAGTCGGGCCCGCTCGACCAACACCTCGCGGCCGGCAGCATCATCGTCGCGGCCAAGTCGAGCGAGGGCGCCTCCGCGGCTTGGGCGGCGAAGGCTAGCGCCACCGAGGCGCAGGGGTCGCTCTAGCGAACAAGCGCCAGACGAAAGCCGATGAACGCACGCCGAGCTCCTGGGTCCGCGCGCCCGCGCATGGCAGCGCGCACGCCGCTCTGGCCGTCCCGAAACGAGCCGCCGCGCATGATCCACAGCGCTTCCGCTTCGAGGCCTTCGCCGTCGTCGGTCGCGTCGTAGGGGTAAGGCTGATCCGGGCTCCGGGTCCACTCCCAGACATTGCCGGCCATGTCGGCGAGGCCAAAAGGACATTCGGGGCATTCGTAGCTGCCCACCGGCACCGCGCTCCTGGAGCTGTAGTTCGCACGGTCTTGCCTCGGCTCGCTCCCCCACGGGTACAAGCGACCGTCGACGCCCCGGGCCGCCTTCTCCCACTCGGCCTCCGTCGGCAACGTGATCCTCCACCCGTCGCTGAGTAAGGCCCTTAGTTGTGGCGGCGTGGCTGAGGACTCCCTGAGCGTCTCGTCGATCCAGCCGGCGTAGGCGAGCGCATCCGGCCAGGAGACAAAGGCGGCGGGATGATCGGGAGGCGTCTGAAGCGCCCGGGCTTGGATCGTGCCCGCTGTGGCCACCAGGAAGGCGCTCATTTGAGCGACGGTGACTTCGTACCGCGCCAAGTAAAAGGCTGGCAGGTCGACGATTCCCTGCGCGCTCGTGCTGGACCAGCGCTCGATGTCGAAGGCGTCCGGATCCACGCTCGCGTCGCTGCCCATCACGAACGGTCCGGCCGGAATTTCCACGAAGCCGAGCAGCTCTTCGTCGGGGAGAAACCAGGCGCCCGCTCGAAAGCCTTCCACGTTGCCTGTTGCGGTGGGAGGTCGCGCGTCCATCACAAGCTCTGTCGGCGGACCTTGCGAGAGTCGCAGCGCGATCCAGACAGCAGCCACGATCGCCAAGAAGGCGAGCGGAACCCCGCCTTTCATCTGCTGCACGCGAAGGCCCAGTCGTGATCACACGCGCGCGCGTATAAGCCCGGCTCGGACATCTCCATCAAGTTCTGGCCCGCCTCGCGCAGCAGCAGTCTGAGATCGAGAGGACGGGGGTCGCTGCGATTGAGGCCGTCGGGGTCCAGCAGATTGACGCACGCGGCCTGGAATCGGATTTCGCATGCACGCGCCAGATAGCCCCGCGCTAGCTCGGAGTCGGGCGCCACGGCCACCCCCCGCCTGAAGTGCAGGCCTAGCTCGTTGCAGGCCCACGCAGAGTTATCGCCACAATACGTGGTCTCCAACTGGATCAGGCGGCTGCACGCGTTGGCGCGGTCGTGGGCGCACGCCTGTTCCCAGAACGGCAGGCTGTCGCCGGTATGCTTCCCGTCGGTCTTGCCCATCGCCGTCATCGCGCCGAAGAAGACGATCCAGGCCGCCATGTGGGCCAAGTTGGAGGTCAGGGGAGCCCATTCAATGCGCAACCGCGCCAGCGCGGGGCTCTCCCGCGCGATCTGGACCAAGCTGTCGATCCCGCGAACACTGAGGTTCAAGAGAGGCACGGCCAACAGCTTGTCGTAGAACGTCGGCACCCCGGCAGCCCCCAGGATCATGTAGAGCCCGAACACGCCCGCACCGTACAGCGCCCCGAAGAGGAGCTTTCCAGGCGGCGTGCGTGGCGAAGTCGACGGGTCGGTGATCAGTAGATGGAGGCCGAGGAAGACCGCAGCGGGGATGTCGGAGTCCAGGAAATAGGGGACCCCGGTCAGGGACGCATAAAGCGCGCTCAATGCGAACAGCACGACAGCGGCGGAGCCCGCGACCAGCGTGATCGAGAAGAAGTACATCACGACCAGGCCCAGCAGGAACAGGTACAGGTAGATCAGCGGCGCGAGCGTGAGCGTCGACGCGATGTCCTGTCCCCAGGTGAGGTGCGTGGTGCCCGTAGTGATGAGCACGAGCGAGAAGAGCCCGAGCGCGAAGGCGGAAGGGTTGAAGATGTGCACGTTCCGCCCCTCGCGGTGCCAGCGCACGAACTCCTTACCGAGAAACCCGACCGCGATCATCAGGAACTGCAGGTAGAACCAATCGTCCCTGAACCAGAGGAAGAGGTTGATGCTGAAGATGATGGGGAAGGGCCCGAAGCCGAGCACGTACTTCTCACGCCGCG
>Ga0310345_10001234_pt1 | contig 29626 bp, 20 predicted proteins | sample HC15DNA20500_MG_FD_204667 | JGI IMG/M metagenome (GOLD analysis project Ga0310345, IMG submission 204667) | Marine microbial communities from station ALOHA, North Pacific Subtropical Gyre - HC15-DNA-20-500_MG | ecosystem: Environmental > Aquatic > Marine > Oceanic | place: Pacific Ocean: North... | reverse complement strand
AGCGTTGAAGCCCAAGTGCTCGATAAAGTCGCTGAAGTTTGTGGCCGCTTCCCGGTTTACAAATAAGCTGATTGTCAGTAAGTTCGTGTTAAGGCTCTCTCACAGTCTCTCCTAGGCTACGGAAAGCCCAAGAAACGGGCACCCTCAAACAGGGTGCCCGTTTCTTGTTGGCTGACTTAAAGCGGAAGGGTGGCTAGCGCCCGCAAACACTTTTGCACCAATGAAGAGGCTTTGGCCTGTTCATCAGATTCACAGTAACAGCGCAGCTCAGGGGCATTACCCGAAGGGCGAAGGTGAACGATATCCCCATTATCCAGCGTGGCGCGAAGGCCATCAGTGGTATCAATATGGGCCACCGATGCCTCTAACCCTAGTACTTGCACTAAGGTAGCCGGGGAGGCTTCCCACTCAGCCAACAGCTCACGGCTTTTCTCGGTGGAGAACTCCTTTAAGCGATCACTCGCCGTATATCGGGCAGGCAATTCAGCGAATAGCTGAGAGAGCGGAACCGCTTTTTCAGCTGCTATTACCATTAGCGTGAGTGCAGGCAGCAGGGCGTCGCGGGTGGGAAGTGCTACGAGCTGGCGGTTATCCTCCTCCAGCGTGCTGCCGAGCAAGAAGCCACCGTTCGCCTCAAACCCCGCCACGCGGTTAAAGTCTGCTGAAAGCGCTGCCATGCCCGCCAATACATAAGGGGAGCCAATGCGTGTGCGCGCGACTTTCTTAAAAGCACCGCACTGCTCAATGACAGTATTACAACTCACCGGCACTGCCAGTGCCTCAATATTCAATGCGCGAGCGCATAACAGCCCCACGATATCGCCACGCTGCCAAGACCCCGTTTCATCGCCCACTAATGGCCTATCGCCATCGCCATCGGTAGAAAGCAGGGCGTGTAAATGATGCTGTTTTGCCCAAGCGCGCCCTTTGGCTTGATCTTCCTCACTGACGGCTTCGGTATCAACCGGTACAAAGGCATCGCTGCGGCCTAGCGCTATCACTTCCGCCCCCAGCGTTTCCAAAATATGCGCGTTTAGGTCACGGCCCGCTGCGGAATGCTGGTAAAGGCCAACCCGCCAGCCTGTTAGCGGTTCACCAGGGAACCAAGTGGCAAAGCGCTCCGCATAGGCTTGGTTAGCGGCATCCGATACCTCATTGCGCTCAACGGCAGCGAGTGAAGGCATAGCAGCATCGGCCTGTAAAATAGCCGCTTCATCCTCTTTGCTAATCTCACCATCCGGGCGGTAAAACTTAATCCCATTACGATCGAAGGGAATGTGGCTGCCGGTAATCATAATGCACGGAACGCCATCGGCCATGGCCTTAAGCGCCAGGGCGGGCGTAGGCAGCACGCCATAATCATCCACTGCCAATCCCATCGCCTTTGCAGCGCTGGTGCAAGCGGCCGCCATGCCAGGACTGCTCGGGCGGCGATCCAGCCCCAAAGCAATGCGCTCAAATGTAAATGAACGCTTCATAGCGGAAATGAAGGCCACGGTAAAGGCCGCGCATACCTCATCGGTGAACTGCTCCACCAAGCCACGTGCGCCGCTAGTGCCAAAGGCAATGCCACTTTGATTAATAATCTCGGAAGTAGAGCGAGATAAACTCAACATGAATCTCCCTGTGCAATATGGATCAGTCGCCATTATCGAAAGCATAAACAATAAGTTTAACACCCTTACCCGTCGGCGCTATGCAATGACAATGAGTTGTCGTGAAAGCGTCACGCTTTCGTCACTGTTGCATAGGTAAGCTCAAGGAATAGCAGCAATGCTTGAACCAAAAAGTACTTGAGCTAAAAAGGGAAGGGGTCGTTATCAATATCACGCGTAGCACGCTGCTGGATGTGCTTGAGCACGCGGTGGCTGCTTCAGCGCCGAGCGTAACAGCGGGGCAGTTTGCTCAAGTAGGCGGCATTCAATATAGCTACGACTGGAGCCAGCCCGCTGGCGAACGTATTCAGAGTGCCGTTATCCTCAATAGCGATGGCACTGTGAATGATGTGCTTGTTGCTAATGGCAGTTTGGTTGGTAATGCCGAAGATACTATTAAAGTCGTTACGTTAGGCTTCCTGGCAGACGGTGGCGATGGCTACCCACTAGGAGAGGGTGCCTATCAAAGCCGTCTAGATCTGATGGATGCATTTACCGACGATGGCCAGTTCACGTTTGCTGATAAAGGTACAGAGCAAGATGCTTTTGCAGAGTATATGGCCGCTATGTTCAGCGAAACACCGTTTAGTGAAGAAGAAACACCCGCCAGCGAAGACCTGCGTATTCAAAACCTTAATGAGCGCAGTGAGCTGATCTTCGATGAGCCAGTTGATCCGCTGCTACGCTTGTACGACGCGTCATTTGACCGAGAAGCTGATAGCCAAGGGCTAGCCTACTGGGTTGAGAAGAATGCCTCAGAAAGTCTGGGTGATATTGCCAATAGCTTTATTAACTCAAGTGAATTTAATAGCCAGCATGGCAATCTAGATAACAGCGAATTTGTTGAACTAATGTACGCTAACGTTCTCGAAAGAGCCTCTGACGCAGCAGGAAAAGAGTACTGGCTCAATGAGCTAGACGGTGGTGCAGAAAGAGGAGTAGTGATGATTGGTTTCACAGAATCAGAAGAAAGTATGCTACTGCTAGGTTGATTCTGCCTTCCTTAAAGAGCTGTTTTTTTTCAGTCTGATGGCTCTCCTCGCCAACGTCCCTACCCTTGGTAGGGGCGTTTCTGTTATGCTGCCGCGATTAGTTTTACCTGCACTTGACGCCTTTTCGATTCAACGGTGACCCCTTCATGGCAAAGCAACAGGAAGCAACGGATCTGCAGCGCGCGCTAAAAGCCTGCAAAGGTTCGTTTGTATCGGTCGGTTTTTTCAGTATGTTTGTCAACTTACTGATGTTAGTACCGCCGATGTACATGCTCCAAGTGTACGACCGCGTACTCACTACCCAAAGTTTCGACACCCTGCTCATGCTCACTCTGGTAGTGGTGTTCCTGTTTATGATTATGGGCGGGCTGGAGCTGGTACGCTCGCGGATGCTGGTACGGGTAGGCAACCGGCTGGATACCACCATTAACGAGCGCCTATACAGTGCCATGTTCCGCCGCAGTTTGGTTGCCCAAGGTAGCCAAAGCGCCCAGCCGTTGAACGACCTCACCAGCCTGCGCCAATTCCTTACCGGCAACGGCCTATTTGCCTTTTTTGATGCCCCCTGGGTGCCGGTTTACCTGGGCGTACTGTTTCTGTTCCACCCCTGGCTGGGCGTGTTTGCCACCTGCGCGGGTGTCATCTTGTTAGTGCTCGCTATTGCCAACGAAAAAGCCACCAAAAAGCTACTCGCCGAGGCTAACAGCGAGCATATCCAAGCCCAAAACCTGGCGAACTCCAACCTGCGTAATGCCGAAGTGCTGCACGCCATGGGCATGTTGCCCGGCATTATGGGGCGCTGGTCGAAAAAGCATCACGAGTTTCTATCCAAGCAGTCCCAAGCCAGCGACCGTGCCGGTGCGCTAACTAACACCTCCAAAATACTCCGCCTGCTGTTTCAATCGCTCATTCTAGGCTTAGGGGCGTTGCTGGTATTAAGGGGTGAAATGACCCCCGGTATGATGATTGCAGGCTCGATTCTGATGGGGCGGGCACTAGCACCTATCGATCAAATGATCGGCGGCTGGAAGGGGTTCGTTGGCGCCCGTGGCTCCTACGAGCGCCTAAACGAACTGCTCACCCAAATCCCCAGCGAGCAGCGCAAAATGTCGCTACCCGCGCCTAAAGGTGAAGTAGCCCTGGAAGGCGTAGCCGCAGCACCCCCCGGTGCCCGCATGGCGACTATTCGCGGTATTAACTTCTCCGTACCTAAAGGTGAACACGTCGGCATTATCGGCCCAAGTGCGGCTGGTAAATCGACTCTGGCGCGGGTGCTGTTAGGTATCTGGCCCTCGCAAGTGGGCGATGTACGCTTAGATGGCGGTGTTATTACCCAGTACAACCGCGATGAAATTGGCCCCTACATCGGCTACCTGCCCCAGGATATCGAGCTGTTCGACGGCACGATTAGCGAAAACATCGCCCGCTTTGGCGAGATAGACCCACAGAAAGTGGTTGATGCCGCCAAGAAAGCGGGCGTCCATGAAATGATTCTGGAGCTGCCGAACGGCTACGATACCATCATTTCCTCCACCAGCGGCGCGCTATCCGGCGGCCAGCGCCAGCGTATTGGCCTTGCTCGTGCGCTTTACGGCAACCCGGTGCTGATCGTACTGGACGAGCCCAACGCCAACCTGGATGACGCAGGCGAGCGTGCTCTGGCACAAACCATTGCCCAGCTAAAAGCGGAAGGCACCACGCTATTCGTGATTAGCCACCGCACCAGCGTACTGAAAAGTATGGATAAACTACTGGTAATGAAAGAAGGCCAGGTCAGCATGTTTGGCCCCCGCGACCAAGTGCTAGCCCAATTTGCCAAAAAGCCACGCTCCCAAGTGAGCCAGCAGAACTCGGCACGTTTATCAGCAATACCCGGCGGTCGCGGAGGCGAGGAGAAGTAACATGAGCAACGACCAACGCAACCTACCCGCAAACCGGGAAATAGACGTCACTCCCAGCGGCCCCGCCACCATTGATGGCGAAGCCTCGGAAAAACTACCCACCAGCGACAAAGGTTACCGCAGGTTAGGGTATGGCATTCTGCTGGTTGCCCTGGGCGGTTTTGTTCTGTGGTCAATAACGGCCTCGCTAGCGATTGCTGTGGTAGCGCCAGGCAGTGTTTCTATTGAATCCTTCAAACGCACCGTACAGCACCTGGAAGGCGGCATTGTGCGCGAACTGCTGGTCGAGGATGGCGACAAAGTAGAGGCCGGCGAGCCGCTAATTGTGCTAAGTGACACCCAGGCGCGTTCGCAGCTGGAAATTGCCCGCTCGCAATACCTGATCAACCGCGCCATGGAAGCCCGCCTGCTAGCTGAGCAGGAAGGGGCAGAAATGATGGTGATACCTGAAGATATTAAAGACGCAGACAACCCCCGCGTGCAGCAGATTATTGCCGTACAGCAAAGCCTGTTCACGGCGCGCCGCCAATCGCTGATCAGTACATTGGAATCACTGGATGAGCAGATCATCCAAATGCAGGAACAAATCGACGGGCTAGAGCAGCGCATTTCGGTGAATACTCAGCGTATCTCCTCGCTGCGCTCGGAAGCAGAAGACTTCCGCTCGCTCTACCGTGAAGGCCTGGGCGACAACCAGCGCCTGCGCGAGCTAGAGCGCCAAGTATTGCAGTACGAAGGCGACAACGCCGAATTCCGCGCCAACATCGCCCAGCTGCGTTCGCAAATCAGCGAAAACCGCATGCAGAAAGAGATACAGCAGCAAGAGTTCCAGAAAGAAGTGGGCGAACAGCTGCGGGAAGCCCAGGCGCAAATTGCCCAAGCCGAAGAGCAGATTGTCTCGCTGAGCGACCAAGTAGAGCGCACCGTGATTACCGCACCGGTTTCCGGCACCGTGGTAGGCCGCCAAGTGAACACGGTAGGCGCGGTGATTCGCGGTGGCGATACCATTATGGAGGTAGTGCCCTCTAACGATGGCTTTGTGGTGGAAGCCCGCATTCCCACCCGCGATATCGACAACATCTACATCGGCCAGTTTGCCGAGATCCGCTTTAGCGCCTTCAACCAGCGGCTGACCGATGTGATTGACGGCGAAGTGATCCATGTCAGCGCCGACAGTTTTGAAGATGAAGCCACCGGCGAGCGCTACTACCGTGCGCGGGTTCGCGTGACCGAAGAGGGTTACACGCAAATGAACGAACACATGCAACTGCTCTCGGGTATGCCGGCTGAAGTGATGATCCGCACCGGTGAACGCACCTTCGCCAGCTACATTGCCAAACCCATCACCGATATGCTGGCACGCGCCCTACGCGAGGACTAATGACACAGATGCTAACACGCCTCACTCCGTTGGCACTGGCTATCGGCATGCTCGCGGCACCTTATGCCCACGCCCAGCAAGACCCGCCCGCAGGCAACGAGGCGATGGCAGAGCTAGCCGCCTTAGAGCAAAACAGCGAACTGCCCGCAGCATTGCCATCGCTGCCCGAGCTATTTGCCCGTGCGTTAGAGCACGACGCCGACCTCTCTCGCCAGCGCTATGAGCTAGCCGCCACGCGGGAAGAAGTTCCTATGGCGCGCTCGCAGCTGCTGCCGCAAGTCAGCGCCACCGGCGGCTACCTATGGCAAGACTCCACCAATATTCAAACCTCACCTGATGATTTTGGCCTCGACCAGCCTGCCCAGCGCCCAGGAGAGATAGAAGAAGAGTATTGGCAGCTGCAGCTACAGCAGCCGCTGTTCAGCCTAGAGCGCTGGCGCGGTATGGATGTCGCCAGCGCCCAGGTGGATGCGGCAGAGCTGCAGCTTGCGGTGGTGGAACGGGACCTCGCCCTGCAAGTAAGCGAAGCCTACGTGCAAGCCTACCTCGCCTCCCAACGTTTGGGGCTGCTGGAATCACAACAAGCGTCGCTAGAGCTGCAAGTGCGCCAAGCACAGCGAGCCTTTGATTTAGGCGTAGGCGACCGCATTAACCTGCTGGAAGCTCAATCGCGCCTAGACCAAGCAATATCGGATGCCGTGCTGGCAGAGAACGAGCTGGATAACGCCCTAAGCACCCTGGAACGGCTGACCGGCACGCTGCCCGAGTTTCGTGGCCTAGCGGTAGGGGAGCTATCAGAAGTGACCCTGCAAAACGAATGGGGCAGCCAGGATGACTGGATTGCCCGCACCGGCCAAAATTTAGACGTGCTACTGGCCCGCCAAGAGCAGCGCATCTCTGAAGCCGATGCCAGCACCCGCCGAGCAGGCTACTACCCCGAGCTAAACCTCAACCTCAGCTACTCCGACCGCCAAAGTGACGATGAGCTAAGAGAGAGCGAAGACTACCGCGCCAGCGTAGAAATGAGCATGCCCATTTACCGGGGCGGCTACACCACCGCCAACGTGCGCCAGGGCGAACGACGCATTGATGCAAGCCAGGCAGCGTTTGATAACCAGCGCAATTTAGCCGTGCAGGAAGTGCGCCAGCGGCTACGCTCATTAAACGGCCACGTACGCCGTATAGAAGCGCTGAACCAAGCGATTGCTTCGAGCGAGCTGTTTCTGGAAGCTGCCGAACGTGGCGAACAGCTTGGCCTGCGCGATTTAGTAGACGTACTGGATGCCCGCGCAAGCCTGTTTGACCAGCGCATACAGTACGTAGACACCATTGGCGAGTATGCCCTGGATAGCCTAGCGCTACAGTCAGCGGTAGGTGAGCTAAGCAGCGATGACTTATCAGGCGTTATGAACCTGCTAGCATCATTAACAGTAGTTGATGGCGCAATCTAGGGACACAATGACGGCATGGCTGTAACAAAAGGTACCCAAAGTAACGATTGGCTCAGGCGTGCCATGCGCTGTTTTGATGCAGCTATCGCCATGCTCGTTTCGCTTACCACGCTATGGTTAATGCCTCATGTGACGGCGGTAAGCGATGATTATCTTTTTCTCATCGTCATTGGCAGCTTGCTGCTTCCCGCAGTAGGGGAGCTGATCGGCTTATACCAACCATGGCGCGGTCGCAGCCTCTACACCATGTTAGGCACCTATGGTTTAAGCTGGATTGCCGCGATAGGGCTGATTAGTCTTCTTTTGGTGGCTACCCAAACAACGTCTAGTTTTTCTCGGCTATGGATGGGGCTAACGGCGCTAACGGTGCTGTTTATTGGAAGCGCGGTGCGCACCGCGCTATACGGCTATCTTCGTCACGTCCGCTCATCGGGTAGAAACCTTAAGCGGGTCTTGGTGGTTGGGGTTCCTGACAATATTGCACTGTTGGAAAAACGCGTCGTTGAGCAACCTCAGGCTGGGTATTTAATTGTCGGCCACCACATCGACACCGGCGATGAAGCGTTTATTTCAGAGATGGAAGCCTTTGCCACTCACAACATATTTCAGCGCTCTTTCGATGAAATATGGCTAGGCTACTCCCTGGTAGAAGGTGATCGTGTTCGCCAGCTCATGAGCCTGTTTGCGGGTATTCCTACTACCATCCGCTTCTTTCCAGACCTACCAGATGTTCGCTTACTGAATCATCGTATTGCTCAAGTAGCAGGGCTCTACTCCCTGGAACTCAACTACACCCCCCTTAATGGGCCGATGAGGATAGTCAAAGCACTGGAAGATCGGCTGTTAGGCTTAGTGCTGTTTATCATCTTTTCGCCTGTCATGGTAGCGGTTGCTATTGCCATAAAATGGCAAATGGGCGGCCCTGTGCTGTTTAAACAAGAACGACACGGCTTGGATGGTAAATGCTTCAAAATCTACAAATTCCGAACCATGAAGCCACATAACAGCAGCACGACACAGCAAGCAACACACGCTGATCAGCGTATCACGCGCCTGGGTAGCTTTCTGCGGCGCACCAGCTTAGATGAACTTCCACAGCTCTATAACGTCCTACAAGGCCGCATGTCGTTAGTTGGGCCAAGGCCACATGCCATGGACCACAACGACCACTACAAGGACCGTATTGATATCTATATGCAACGGCACCGAGTGAAACCCGGCATGACTGGGTGGGCACAGGTGAACGGCCTGCGCGGTATTACCGACGACGTAAAGCTGATGCAAAAGCGTGTCGAATACGACCTTTACTACATAGAGCGTTGGTCGTTGGGGTTTGATTTGAAAATTTTAGCGATGACGTTAACCCGCGGATTTATCAACACCCAGCCTTAAGTAGCTCGCTATACCAATGCCCGCGACGGCTTATCAAAAGATATATGTTTTCAAGGAGGATGTATGATTTTCCCCGTTATCCTATCTGGTGGTTCAGGTTCACGACTCTGGCCTGTGTCACGCGAGCACTACCCCAAGCAGTTTTTAAACCTGCACAAGGAAGACCGCAGCCTATTGCAGGAAGCAGCGCAGCGTCTAAATAATGTCGAAGATACCGGCACACCGATCGTAGTGTGTAACGAAGAGCATCGGTTTTTGGTCGCAGAGCAGATGCACCAAATAGGCCAGCAAAATACACAGATTATTTTAGAGCCCTGTGGGCGAAACACTGCCCCCGCGCTTGCACTAGCCGCATTGGCAGCGCGCAGCGTTAGTGCCGATGCTGAACTGCTAGTAATGCCCGCAGACCACGTCATAAAAAATGAAACAGCATTTGCACAAGCGGTCGCAAAAGGGCGCGCACTAGCTGCTGGTGGTAAGTTAGTCACGTTTGGCATTACCCCTAGCTCACCGCAAACAGGCTACGGCTATATACGCCGTGGTAACAGCCTAGATGAAGGCTACGCCGTGGAAGCCTTTGTCGAAAAGCCCGACCTAGCCCGCGCAAAGCAGTACTTAGAAAGCGGCGAATACCTATGGAATAGCGGCATCTTCCTGTTTAAAGCAAGCGACTACCTTGCCGCTTTGAGTCAGTTCGCTCCCGATATTCTAGAAGTATGTGAGCGCGCCTTTGAAGCTCGCAGCGAAGACCTCGACTTTTTGCGGGTTGACCAAGAGATATTTACCCAATGCCGCAGTGAATCCATCGACTACGCGGTAATGGAACAAACCAAAGACGCTGCGGTAGTACCTATGGACCCCGGCTGGAGCGACATTGGTGCCTGGGATGCCCTGTACGCCCTCAAAGCTGACGAAGACACAGAAAATGGCAACGCCGTGCATGGCGATGTCATGCTACATAATACGCATGACAGCTTAATCCACAGCGAATCGCGCCTTGTGGCTGCCGTTGGCGTTAACAACCTTGTGATTGTAGAAACCGACGACGCTGTGTTGGTAGCCGACCGCCACCAAGCCCAAGACACCAAACTGATCGTCAATGCCCTAAAAGCTGCCGGACGCAAAGAGTCCCAATCTCACCAGCGTGTATACCGCCCCTGGGGTAACTACCGCACCATGGTGCTCACCGACAGCTTTCAGGTCAAAGAGATCGTCGTTAATCCCGGTGCCAAGCTCTCCCTACAAATGCACCACCACCGCGCAGAGCACTGGGTAGTGGTGCAGGGCACGGCGAAAGTAACCCAAGGAGAAGGGCACGGCGACCTCAGCAAGCTAAAAAGTTTTCTGCTCTCGGAAGACGAATCAACCTATATCCCCTTAGGTACAGTTCATCGCCTTGAGAACCCGGGTGTGATTCCCTTACACCTTATCGAAGTACAAACCGGCTCTTATTTAGGGGAAGACGACATCATTCGCTATAACGACGAGTACGGTCGCGAATAACGCTTGCGCACACCTACCGCCGTGAATAGGAGCCAATAACGGTAATGAAAGTCGCCATTGTCCACGACTGGCTGACCACTTGGGCCGGGGCAGAAAAAGCCCTGGCCGAATTGCTAGCCTGCTATCCTCAGGCAGAGATTTTCACCACGGTGAACTTTCTGCCCAAGGGGGAAATACCCTGTTTGGTTGGGCGCACCATTCATACCAGCTTTATTCAAAAGCTGCCGGGTGCAAAAAAACACTACCGCCGCTATTTGCCCCTGATGCCGCTAGCCATAGAGCAATTTGACCTGAAAGGGTTCGATCTCATCTTATCCAGCAGCCACGCAGTGGCCAAAGGTGTTATCTCAGGCCCCGGCGCCCTGCACATCTGTTACTGCTACAGCCCCATGCGCTACGCCTGGGATATGCAGCACCAATATTTGCGCCAGTCTGGAAATGCGCAGGGGCTTGTTAGTTGGCTGATGCGCTGGCAGCTGCACCGGCTGCGCCAATGGGATTACATTAGCGCGCAACGGGTTGACCACTTTATTGCGATTTCTCATTACATTGAGCGACGCATCGAAACCTTCTACCGCCGTGAAGCGGCGGTTATTTACCCACCAGTAGCGGTAGAAAAGTTTCGCCACGACCGGCCGCGGGAAGCGTTCTATCTCACCGCATCGCGAATGGTGCCTTACAAGCGAATAGATCTCATCGTTGAAGCCTTTACCCAGACTCCAGAACGACAGTTAGTCGTTATTGGCGATGGCCCCGACTTCAAGCAGCTGAAAGAGAAGGCGGGCCCCAATATCACCCTGCTAGGGTTTCAGCCCGACAGCGTATTGATTGATTACCTAGAGCGAGCGCAAGCCTTTATCTTCATGGCAGAAGAAGATTTCGGAATCCTACCGGTAGAAGCCCAAGCAGCAGGCGCGCCCGTGATAGGTTATGGCGTAGGTGGCCTCAAAGAAACCATCGTAAACGGTGTGACGGGCCTACACGTAGCCGAGCAAAGTGCCAGCGCACTGCTAACAAGTCTGGCGCACTTTGAAACCCGCCGCCAAGAAGACCCCACGGCTTACGCCCCAGAGGCGTGTGCACAGCAAGCAAAACACTTTGAGCGCAGCGTTTTCAGCAACGAAATCACCACTTTTATAGCGCAAAAACGCCAAGAGCAAATGGCAAAAATATAAATAAAAGCGCGTGAATCAATAGCTAAAGCTTAGCAAGTGCTTGGTAAAGCTGGTGAGCAGAATACTCCCACGTATACTGCTCACTAATTGCCAAGCCTTTCTTCCCAAACCCTTCACGCATGGCAGTATTGCTCAATGCCTCCTCAAGCACATTGCGCATGTGGTCAATATCATTAGGGTTCACCAAAAAGCCTGACTCACCCACAATGTCGTGCATAGAGGTATCAAGGCTGGTTAACACCGGCACACCGCACGCCATCGCCTCAATAACAGGCATGCCAAACCCCTCATAAAGCGAAGGGTAAGCAAGCAGCCCGGCGCTAGCCACCAGTGAGGGTAAATGGCGTTGGGCCACATAACCCATCATGATAAGCTCACCCGCCTCCTCTAAACGTGCCACGGTAGAAGCAGCAGCACGCTGATCGCCCCATCCGTCGCCCCCTACGCACACAATGGGCCAACGCTGGCGTAAGGCACTAGGCAACTGGCTATAAGCAGTAAAAAGCGCCGCGAGGTTTTTGCGTGGCTCTCGTGTGCCAAGGGTAAGAATAAAGTTTTCCGGTAAAGAAAAAGACGCCTTTACCTGTGCTTGTTGTGCGTCACTTAACGGCCTAAAAGCCTGACCCGCCGCAGGCGGAATCACATCAATCTGCGCTTTATCCAGGCCCGCATAAGTTGCTATTTCTTCCTGCATGGCATTAGAGATGGTCAAGATTTTACAGCCGCTTTGCAGCGTATGATCAATTTGCGTCGTGAGATAACTCACCCGAGCAGGTGGGTGCGAACTCGGCATCACAATATGAGAAAGATCATAAATAGTAGCTGCCCGTTTTCCCTCAAAAGGTTGTAAGGCTAACCCAGGTTCCCAATACGTATAGCCCTGCAACGGCTGAGTCAGCTTAGAGAATTGAAACTGCTGCCAACGGCTACGTAATGAATACCCGAATGGAAGCCTACGGGCCGCTCGTTTCAGGCGTGAACCTTTTAACCAGTGGGATGTCTTGCTTTGACGGTGGTCACTTTCCAACCACGCCAACGTAGAGGCCGTATTGAGAAGCTCGCCACCATGAAACCCTGCAAATGCTTCCAGCGGGTGTTGCTGCATTAAGCAGCCCAGTAACTGTCGTGTATAATGCCCCACGCCGCTAAGCGGCGGGTTAGCGCAATTAAGATTGGTTAGTAGTTTCATGGATAGTGCTACCACGCGGAATAGTAGGTAAAAATGTTTTTAAACAGGGTGTTAGGAGATGAGTGTGGTGGAAAATAGAGCAACGAAACCGTACTTGGTGGAGAACAATCCCGCGCTTAACATATATCGTCTTGAGCAACGCATGGAGGCAATGCTAAGCGAGCAACTGGTGGTACCAACGTCGGTCACGCCCCTGCCCAGTGCGCAACAAGAGCAGCGGCCCTCCATTGCCCGTCGCCTGCTTATCAAAATCAAAACCAGCCGCTGGGTAGTCGAATGGCTTCCCAGGCACCCCAAGCTCTACCGCTATGCCAGAAAGAGCTACCACATGCTCAAGCGGGTAGCTCGAAAAGTTTCATAATATCAGTGGCTTAAATGCGTGCTAAGCACAAGTGCTAAGCCGCTGATGAAAATAGCCAAGGCGCGTTATGATACGATAACGCCCCTTTACTTACCAAACATATAGGAAAAGCTAAGCATGGGTCTTAACGCATCAAAAACTGCGCTCATTACCGGAATTACCGGCCAGGACGGAGCCTATCTAGCACAGTTACTGTTAGAAAAAGGCTACCGGGTATGCGGTCTAGCCCCACGTAGAAGTTCTTCAGATGTCAACCTGTCGCGCTTAGAGTGGCTAGGTATTGAAAAGCAAGTAGAACTTTTTGACGGCGACCTTGGCGACTTAGGCAGCCTGATCCGCATCATGGAAAGCTGCCAGCCCGATGAAGTGTACAACTTAGCAGCGCAGTCGTTTGTTCAGACCTCTTGGAGCCAGCCCGTACTCACCGGGCAAGTGACCGGTATCGGCGCGGTTAACGTACTAGAAGCCGTGCGCATTGTTCGCCCCCAAGCGCGTTTCTATCAAGCCTCCACCTCAGAAATGTACGGCTTAATTCAAGAGCCGATGCAAAGTGAGACAACCCCATTTTACCCCCGTTCGCCCTACGCAGCGGCCAAGCTGTATGCACACTGGATGACCGTCAACTACCGCGAAAGCTTTGGCCTTCACGCCTCCAGCGGCATTTTATTCAATCACGAATCACCGCTACGCGGCCTTGAATTCGTCACACGTAAAGTGACCGACGCCGTTGCTCGCATCAAGCTAGGGCAGCAAAAAGAGCTACGCCTGGGCAACATTGACGCTAAACGCGACTGGGGCCACGCCCGCGACTACGTGAACGCCATGTGGCTCATGCTACAGCAAGACACCCCTGACGATTACGTGATTGCGACCGGTATCACCACCACTGTCCGAGACATGTGTGAAATCGCGTTCAACTATGTTGGGCTCAACATGGATGACTACGTCGTGATTGACCCTCAATTCTACCGCCCGGCGGAAGTAGAAGTCCTGCTCGGCAACCCCAAAAAGGCACAAGACAAGCTAGGCTGGAAAGCCGACACAACGCTTAAAGCCATGATTGAAGAAATGGTCGAGGCAGACCTAAAGCGGCGGAGCAACTAATGCAATGCATGCTGGTGACCGGTGCAAGCGGGTTTGTAGGGCAGCACTTGCTGTCAGCGCTACAGCAAACATGGCCAACTGCTCAGCTGCATGCCACGACTAGTCAAGTAGCGTCTGCACAAAGGAGAGGCCTTGCCTCTCCGTGTGGGGCGGTACAGTGGCACGCCCTAGACGTGCGAGATGCCGCGTCAGTAACCCGCCTAATGAAGAGCACCCAGCCCGACGCAGTGATCCATCTGGCAGCGCAATCTCATGTGCCTACCAGCTTTCAACGTGCGCGCTACACTTGGGATGTGAACCTGATCGGCACGCTTAATGTGATAGAGAGCATCAAGCAAGCCTGCCCAAAGGCGCTACTGCTGAACGTTGGCTCATCCGACATGTACGGCGCAGCCTTTCGGAGCGGACAAAAAGTCACAGAAGCAACGGCCTTTCAACCGCTCAACCCCTACGCCGCCAGTAAAGCGAGCGCCGACCTAGCCGTAGGCCAATGCGCCGCCAGTGACCAACTCCGCGCAATACGAGCACGGCCCTTTAACCACACCGGGCCAGGGCAAACAGATGCCTTCGTATTAGCCAGTTTTGCCACGCAAATAGCGCTGATAGAGAGCGGCCAACAGCCACCGGTACTGCAAACCGGCGACTTAACCGCAGAGCGGGATTTTTTAGACGTACACGATGTATGCCAAGCCTACATAGCACTGCTACAGCTACCGGCTAACCAACAGAACGGCCAAGCCTACAACATCGCCTCAGGGCGTGCTGTTGCCATTGGCGAGTTACTGAAACAATTGCTGTCAATGTCGAGTGTTGCCATAGAGCACCGCCTAGACCCATCGCGCCAACGCCCATCTGATATACCGACGGTTCAAGCCAGCACAGACGCCATTCAGGCAGCTACCTCATGGCAGCCAAGCATTGGGCAAGAAGCCATGCTGCACCGTTTGCTAGAAGAGTGCCGTCAACGGCAACGCCAAGCGCCCTAAGCGAGTTAACCCATGAATTTGGCATTACTGTATCACTTAACCCGACAAGACCTCGTCGACCGCTACGCCGGATCGATACTCGGCGCCGCATGGACCTTCATCATGCCGCTGGTCAATATTCTTATTTTCACCCTAGTGTTCTCCCGCATTATGGGAATGCGCTTAGGTGAAATGGGAGTAGAGCTAGGCGAATATAGCTACAGCGTATATCTCGTTATCGGGGTGTTGGCTTGGAACTTGTTTGCTAACACCTTAACCCGCGTTACTCACGTCTATCACGATAAAGCAGCGATTATCGGCAAGGTCAATATCTCGCTGTTTTTTCTACCTTTATACATCCTGTTATCCGAGTTGGTGATTTATGTCATAGCCAACGCGTTTTTCCTGATGTTTCTATTTTTAATAGGTTTTGAATTTAGCTGGCACTGGGTCTGGTGGCCGCTAATACTGCTGGTTCAACAAACCCTGGCTTATGCGATTGGCATTATTTTTGCCACGTTGAGCGTGTTTATACGCGATATCAAGCAGTTTGTAGGCGTACTGACCCAGCTCTGGTTCTGGCTGACGCCGATTGTGTATGTCATCACCATCCTGCCCGAAAACTGGAAGCCTCTATTTTTACTCAACCCCTTCTATCACGTTGTTAACGCACTGCGCGATGCGCTGATGCTCCAAAGCACGCCCAATTTCGTGCCCCTGGCCGGCATTATGGTCATCTCCTCCATCATGTTATGGGCGGGCATGAAACTAGGCCATCGGCTTGAACGTGATATTCGCGATTTCATCTAAGAGGTGGGCATGATCCAGGTAGATAACATCACCAAGCATTTCCGATTCTATGCCCGTCCGTCAGACCGGTTAAGAGAAATCATCACCCGCAAGCCGCGCCACCACTCCCACAAAGCGCTAGACGGCATTAGCTTCACAGTAGCCGATGGAGAAACGCTGGGCATCTTAGGGCGCAATGGCGCGGGCAAATCCACCCTGCTAAAACTGCTAACCGGCGTACTGCTGCCGGATAGCGGGCACTTCAGCGTAGAAGGGCGGATCACCGGGCTGCTAGAACTAGGCACCGGGTTTGACAGCAACCTAACCGGAGCACAAAACATCCTAGCCAATGGCCTGCTGCTAGGGATGACGGTAAAAGAGATAGAAGCGCGCCGCCAATCGATTATTGATTTCAGCGAGCTAGGCAGCTTTATTGATGAGCCGCTGCGCACCTACTCATCAGGCATGGTCATGCGTCTCGCCTTTGCGATAGGCATACACGCCGACCCCGCCTGTTTTGTCATCGACGAAGCGCTCTCGGTAGGGGATGCCCACTTCCAGCAAAAATGTATGCGTCGCATCCGCGAATTTAGAGCGGCGGGAGGCTCCATTATTTTTGTCTCCCACGACCTAAACGCGGTCAAAATGCTCTGCGACAGCGTCATCGTATTGGAAAAGGGCCACGTGGTTTTCCAAGGGGAAGCCGAGGCCGCCGCCAACCACTACAACCGCCTATTAGCAGAAGACACCGACCTGGACGGCCAAGCTGTCCAAACTGCCCACTACGGTACCAAAGAAGCCACCATTGAACGCTGTGAACTCATCGGAGCTGAGAGCCAAGGCAGCACCCTCACCAGTGGCGAGCAAGCGCAAATACTGGTGGACATACACGCCCACCAAGACCTTCCCGACATCACCCTGGGGTTCATGATTCGCGACCGCTTTGGGCAAGATATTTACGGCACTAATACCTGCTACCTCAACCAACCGCTGCAAAGGAAAGCGGGCGAGCAGCGCCGCTGCCGCCTGAACCTGGATATGTGGCTCGCGCCCGGCAAATACACCGTTACGCTGGCGCTGCACGAAAGCAGCGACCACACCCGGCGCTGCTACCAATGGTGCGACAACATTCTGCGTTTTGATATTGCAGGCATAAGGGGCCACAGCTTTGGCGGTGTTTGTCGGCTACCGCTCGACTGCCAGTTTGAACCCCTAGGCCCGCAAGGCACGACAGCCCAGGAAGGCACCCATGTTACTGAATAACAACCCCCAGCTGGACACACTAGAAATAAGCACGAAAATTCGTCAGCGCATGAAAGGGCTGCACGAAGCCCCCGCATGGGCAGGGGAGCAGCACTGGCAAGCAAGCCTAGAAGGCAAAGTAGTTGCCCTTGGCAGCACCCACGAGCGCCACCTTGGCCAAGCAGCCAATTACGTTGGCCTGCTAGCACTACCCACGCCGCTGTTCATCGAAGAGAGCTATTACTACTTAACCGGCGAGCTACCCGAATACTCGCAATACCAGCGGCACCTAGCCACCCTGCTAGAGGGGGAGGAGCGGGAAAGATGGCTGCTCAATTTAGCCAAGCAGCACAAGCCAACCGCTAACAGCCTAACGCCACCGCTGTTACCTGGGTTAGAAAAAGGGCTGGCAAAAGCACGGCTTAAATATATGCCAAAACTCGGGCGCGTTATACGCACCGCCTGGAGCCTAGTTACGCTTGATAAAATACGTAGCCGCCTGCAGCAAGTCGTGCACCTGCAGAATGCCCGTTACGATGCCCTGCTAGACCTGCACCGCCAACAAGCCCAAGCCATTGCCGCACTGCAAGCAAACCAAGGCAAGCTAGAAGCAGAAAACGCCATCTTGGCCCGGCAGCTTTCTCAAGGACTTTCTCAAGGACTTTCTCAAGAACGCTCGCAACAATCCTCCTCACCGCAGCAAAGCAGCGTTGCGAACGGCGCGCTTTCTAGCCACCAGCAAAATGGCGTTTCGTCGCAGCAGTCGCTTGTGATGGAAGACACCCAAGCGAACCCCGAGCGCGATTTCTACCTAGCCCTAGAAGCGCGTTTTAGAGGCTCGCTCTCGGCCATCGGCGAGCTAATGAAAGAGCACCTGCCCCATGTCGCCAATACCAAACCGCTACAGCAGGGCAAAGCGCTGCTAGACCTGGGATGCGGGCGAGGCGAGTGGTTGGCCCTAGTAAAAGCAGAAGGCTACCAGGCCTGGGGGGTTGATCTAAACGCCACCAATGTCACCATCACCCGCCAGCGCGGGCTGGATGTGCGCTACGAAGATGCGCTCACCACCCTGGAAAACTGCGAAGACAACAGCATCGGGATGATTACCTCGTTCCACTTGGTCGAGCACCTCAGTAACGAGCAACTACGTACCCTGCTGCGCGAAGCCCTGCGGGTGTTAGCCCCTGAAGGCACACTGCTATTAGAAACCCCCAACCCGCAAAACCTGCTGGTAGGAAGCTGTAATTTTTACCTAGACCCCACTCACGTGCGCCCCATACCTCCCGACTTTATGCAGTTCCTCGCAGAGTACAGCGGGTTTGCGCGCGCCGAGATTCTTCCCCTGCACCCCGTCGATGACTCGCTACACCTTCCCAACGAAGGTGAAACATCGCGTCGAGTGAACCACTACCTATATGGCCCCCAAGACTACGCCATGCTTGCCGTGAAAGCCGCCGAGTCGAACACAACGGATCCCCAGGAGACACACGGATGACCCACGTAACGGCCATTCATCAATTTCACCACGGTGTCGACATCGGCGATGGCGTCACCAACAGCATGCTCTTTATTCGCAAATTACTGCACAGCATGGGCTTTGAATCAGAAATTTTTGCAGTCAATATCCCCAGCCGCCTGCAATCCGTGGTGAAACCCTACCACGGGCTAGAAGCCTACTCCGCCGACACCACCCGGCTACTACAGCACCACTCGATGGGCCACGAACTAGGCGAGTGGATCAACAAACTCGCGATACCCCGCGTGCTGGTGTACCACAACATCACCCCGAGCGAGTTTTTTAGCCCCGGCAGCGACTACCGCCGCTACGCCGAGCTAGGCCGCGAACAGCTACGCCAATGGCGCGAAAGCTTTGAAGGCGTGATAGCCGTTTCCGAATACAACGCCGAAGACCTCGCCGAGTTAGGCTACGCGCGGCAACAGGTCAGCGTGATACCGCTGCTGGTGGATATGGACAACCTCGGCACCAGCGAACCGCCACGCCCAGCACTCTCGCAAACCCTACACCCTTCGCTACAAGTGCGCCCGGCGCTACTGTTTGTTGGCCGCATTGTAGAGAATAAGCGCCAGCACCTACTGCTAGAGATGCTCTGGTACCTACACCGTATGAGTGAACGCAACCAGCAACCCCTCCCCATGCTGATCATAGCAGGGGGCGGCGACACCACTCCTTACGGCCACTTTATACGCCAGCGCGCCCACCAACTGCACCTGGATGACAGCCTCATCATGCCCGGCAAAGTAGATGACCAGCTGCTCCAAGCGCTGTACCAGCACAGCGACGCCTTTGTATGCGCCAGTGCCCACGAAGGCTTTGGTATGCCCCTGCTGGAAGCCATGGTGGCCGGTTGCCCCGTGGTAGCCATGAACACCAGCAACATACCCCACACGCTAGGCGAGGGCGGCTTAGTGCTGAATGAGCAAGACCCCGCCACCATGGCAGCCGCTGTTGGGCTACTGCTGGAAGACGCCGAACTGCGCCGCAGCGTGCAGGCAGGCCAGCAACGCTCGCTAGGCCGTTACCAGCCCAGCCTACTGGCCGAACAGCTCAAAAGCTGGCTGCACACCACGCTCAACATCACCCCACCGGGCAGCACCACCGACGTACAAGGAAGCTAACGCGGCATGCAAACACTCACCGCTATCCACCAGTTTGCCGTTACCTGCACCCCCGGCGATGGGATAACCAACGGAATGCTGTTTATACAGCGCCTTGCCAAAGCATGGGGGCTACCTTCCAACATCTACGTGATTGATGCCCCCGACATGCAAGGCAAGGTAGCGGACTACCAAAGCTACAGCGCCCAACCCAACGATTTACTGCTGATTCACCACGGTAGCGGCAACCCGCTAGAGCAATGGCTGCAAGCGCTGCCATGCCATAAAGTGTTGGTGTACCACAACATTACCCCCGAGCGTTTTTTCAGCCCAGGGCACCCCGCCATTCCCGTACTACGCCACGGCAGAGAACAGCTCACCCACTGGCACACCTGGCTAGATGGCGCCCTAGCGGACTCAGAACAGAATCGCCAAGAACTGCTAGCAGCAGGCTTCCCAGAAGCCACCACCACCACGCTACCGCTACTGGTCGACCTGAACCGCTTCAGCGCCATTGGCTCGTCCTACGAAAGCAGCCAAAGCCAAAAAGCCCCCGAAGAGATCGCCAACCAACCCTACCGCCTACTATTTGTAGGGCGCCTGGCGGGCAATAAAAACCAGGCTGGCCTGCTAACCACCCTAGCCGAAATGCAGCAGCGCAGCGCCTGGCCCGTACACCTAACCCTGGTAGGCGGGGGCGATGCAGAGGTCATCACTGAACTAAAACAGCAGGCCCAGCAGCTAGGCATTGCCGAACAGGTCCACTTCACCGGTAAAGTAGACGACCCCACACTGCACCGCCTTTACCAGCAAGCCGACCTCTACCTAAGCCTAAGCGAACACGAAGGCTTTGGTATGCCGCTGGTAGAAGCCATGGCCTACGAACTACCGGTGGTTGCCTACGCCGCCCCCGAGAGCAGCATAGCCGACACCGTTGGCCCCGCTGGCCTACTGCTACAGCACAACGACCCCAGCACCGCCGCCGTGGCCGCGCTCATGGTGTTGGAAAACGCCAACCTGCGCGCCCAGCTGATTACCGCCCAGCGCGAACGGCTGCACCACTTCTCACCACCGGTGCTGGTTGAACAGCTCAATCGCTTTTTAGCAGGCCTGGGGTGGCAAGCACCCAACCCGCCGCCCACGCTACCCAGCGGTTTACCGCCGCAGCGGGCGCTGCGTATCGAAGGGCCCTTCGATACTAGCTACAGCCTCGCGCTGGTTAACCGAGAGCTCACCCAAGCGCTGCTGAACCAACAAGTAGATGCAACCCTACACAGCACCGAAGGCGGGGGCGATTTCACCCCCGACCCGGCTATTTTTCAGCGTGTACCCGCGTTGGCCGCCGCGCACCAACGCGCCGCACAGCCCGCCTGGTACGAAGCCGGGCTGCGCCTATGCTACCCGCCGCGCACCACGGAGCTAGACGGCAAACACCGTTTAATCCACACCTACGGCTGGGAAGAATCGGTGTTTCCCCACGAACACGCCCAAGCCTTTAATGCCCGGCTTTCTGCCGTTAGCACCATGTCACGTTATGTCTCACGGGTGCTAGCCGACAGCGGCGTGAAGCTACCGCTACCTGTGACCGGCGTAGGCACCGACCACCTCACCGATATCGAGCCAGACGCACAAGCCATTGCCCAATGGCTACCCGCGCCAACGGCAGAAGCCACCAGCAGCAAACCGCTCACCTTCCTGCACGTTTCCTCCTGCTTTCCGCGCAAAGGAGTGGATGTACTGCTGGCAGCCTGGGGCCAAGCCTTCACCCAAGCCGATAACGTTCAGCTGGTAATTAAAACCTTCCTCAACCCCCACCACGATATTGCCGGGGAACTGCAAGCATGGCGGCAGCAGCACCCCCAAGGGGCCAGCATCACGCTGATTAACCAAGACCTAACCCCCCAAGCCATACGCGCGCTTTACCACCACGCCGATGTATTAGTCGCCCCCAGCCGTGGGGAAGGCTACGGCCTACCCATGGCCGAAGCCATGTGGTGCCGCCTGCCGGTAATTACCACCGGGGCAGGGGGGCAGCGCGACTTCTGCACGCCGGACACCGCCTGGTTGATTGACTACCACTTTGCCCGCGCCAACACCCACATGGCCCAGTTCAACTCCGTATGGGTAGAGCCAGACACCGCCCACCTTACTCAACTGATGGGCGAGTTTTACCAACAGCACCAACAGCACACCCTAGCGCAGTGGGCCCAGCCCCGCTGCGAGGCCGCTTATCAACTCATCAGCCGCCAACACACCTGGGCCGCCGTGGCCAAGCGCCAACAGCAAACGATTAACGCGCTAGAACACCAGCCTCTGCTAGCCCCACGCCCCAACATTGGCTGGGTAAGCACCTGGAACAGCAAGTGCGGCATTGCCACCTATTCAAGGCTGCTGGCGAGCCCCGCGCTTGCCGGGCAAGTTACCGTGCTGGCCGACCACACACACGCCCGCATTGCAGAAGATGCCCCCAACGTGGTGCGCTGCTGGCAACAAATTGAAGGCGACGGCAGCGGCGGCTATATCGAAGACCCGCTCGACAACCTACTGGCTGAAGTACGCCAGCGGCAGCTAGACACCATCATTATTCAGTTCAACTTTAGCTTTTTTGGCACCGCCCCCCTAACGCAACTGCTGCACACCCTGCACCAAGAGGGCGTGCGCGTGCTGGTGTACTTCCACTCCACCGCCGATGTGACCTGGGGCACGCTAGAAAAAAGCCTCACCCAAATGGCGCCCGCCCTGCGCCAGTGTGAACGCCTCATGGTGCACAGCGTGGCCGATTTAAACCGCCTAAAAGCGATGCAGCTGCATGATAATGCCACGCTCTTTCCCCACGGCGTGATGGCCAACCCAACAATAGAGCCACCGGAAGACCCCCAATACCACGCCCTGCAAAACCGCACCGTAATTGCCTGTTATGGCTTTTTACTGCCCCACAAAGGCGTGCATGAGCTGATCGAAGCCTTTGCGCTAATCGCCAAGCAGGGCACTGCAGAAGGGCAGCCAGAACGCCACCTGCTGCTATTAAATGCCCTATACCCCGCGCCGCCCTCCGAGCAAGAAGCCCAGCGCTGCCGCGACACCATTGCCCGCTTGGGGCTGCAATCTCAAGTCACCATGATCAATGCCTTCCTGCCGGATGAACAAACCCTAGGCTGGCTGCAAGCGGCCGACTTACTGGTATTCCCTTACCAGCACACGCAAGAATCCTCCTCTGCGGCGGTGCGTTGGGGGCTAGCCAGCGGCAAACCCGTTGCCTGCACGCCGCTAAACATTTTTGATGACGTAGCCGAAGCCGTTAGCTGGCTGCCGGGCACCGACCCCCACAGCATGGCACAAGGCATCGAAGCGCTCCTCAGCGATCCCGCCGCCCGCCAAGCGCTGCAACAGCAAGCCAAAGAGTGGGTGCGTGCTCACGATTGGCCGCGCCTCTCACTGCGCTTAAAAGGGCTCCTAACTTCACTAGCTTGGCCGAAAGATGTGACAAATTAAGTAGCCACAAAGGTTGATTATGAAGGCGCCACAAGGCAGGGTTAGGGCCATGCCTTGAGGCGTATCAGTGGCTTGTGCCGGGTGAAGCGCCTTTTTAAGTAATCGAACACTGTTCTTGCAAGTCTGAGTTTTTCCTTTTTACTGTATGGAGATTGGCATCGGTTGTGCTAGTCTATTCACGGTAAAAAGCATTCATGGTCTAATTAGACCCGCTTAATACCTTGGGATATTGCTTAAAGGTACAGTGCTTGACATCATCTGCCAGCAGTCCTATAACGCTATTGCCTCATCGGGGTGTTCATACCCCAGTTAGGGGTATGACAATACAGGCCGAGGCCGACGGGTCTAGGTGTCAAGCTTGGCACCGGTGGTCTGAAAATGTCGATTCGACAAACTAACGGAGCTTTAAGTAATGGAAACAACCAACGCGATCCAACAGATTTACATCGGTCTTTTAGGCCGTGCTGCTGACCAAGAAGGCCTGCAGTACTGGACCGACGAAATCGAAGCTGGCACGCTGACGCTCGAGCAACTGCGCGCTAACATCGTTGAAGAACAGCAAGAATACAAAGACACTTTCGGCGGCCAAACCCGCGCACAAGTGGTTTCTCAGCTGTACGCTAACCTGTTCAACCGTGCTCCGGACGACGAAGGCCTGCAGTACTGGGTAAACGGTGAAGGCGCAAGCGTTAACATCGACCAGCTGGTACTGGCTCTGGTTAACGGCGCAGCCGCTGCTGACAGCCTGGTGCTGGACAACCGTACTGAAGTTGCCAACTACTACACCGAAGAGCTGGGCGCTGAAGGTTCCTTCGACGCAGAGCTGGCTGGCGCAGTTATTGCTGACGTTGACGGTACTCGTGCTTCTGTTACCCAAACGAAAGCTTCTGTAGACAACGGTGACATCGTTGCACCGGGCACCGGCGGTACTTTCACGCTCACTACAGGTAGCGATAACATCACTGGTACTTCGGGTAATGACACCATTACTGCTGGCCAGATTGGCAACGATGCTGCGTTCACTGTTGGCGACCAAATCAACGGCGGTGCTGGCAACGATACCCTGAACTGGATTCAGACCGCTGCTGTAAACGGTTTGCCTACCGGTGCATCTGTTCAGAATGTTGAAACCGTTAGTGTAACGTCTGGTGATGCCATTACCCTGAATACCACCAGCGGCTTCAGCGGTCTTACTGCATTGAATGCAAACACTTCTAACAATGCGCAGACCCTTACAGCGTCGGCGACTACCGACGTAAACAGCATTGTTGCTGCATCAACTGATGATGCTATCTCAGTAACAGGCGGTAAGAACGTTTCGGTAAAAGTGACTGGCTCCGTTGATACGGGCGCCGGTGCGGTTACTGTTTCTAATGCTGCTGGTACAGTCACCACTAGTGTTACTGGCGTTTATACTGACGGTGCGAACGTTGCATCTGCTGACACAACAGTAACCGGCGGTACAACCATTTCTGTGACCAACTCCACAGGTATCACAGCTGCGCAGAGTACAGCTGCTCTTACAGACACTACCAACTTCACCGCAACGCAAGGCAATGTCTCCGTTACTGGCAACGCCAGCACAACTACAGTGACAGTTGCTCAAGATGCTGCCGTCACCGAAGTAGATTCCACAGGCACCAATGGTAAAATCGGTGTTGTTGCCGGTACTGTTACCGTTGCCGACGTTAACGCTGCTTCTGCAACTGCTGCGGGCGTTATCGAAACAGTTACTCTGAACAGCTACGGCGCCTCCACTATTGACTCTGGCGCGCTAAAAACGATCAACCTGTCTGGTACTGGCGGCACTCTAGGTGTTACTGCTGGTGCATTGACAACTCCGGTTGTTAGCTCTTTGGCACTAAACGTTAGTGATCTGGCAGCAGCGGCAATCACGCTTGATGCCGACTACAAAACGCTGAATGTTGCTAGCACCGGTAAAGCATCAACTATTGCTGACATTACTGGTACTGGTGTTACTGCCCTGAACGTTTCTGGCGATGCAGCACTTACCCTGACAGCACAAACGCTAGCAGCTGCTAAAACCATCGCTTCAACTAACAGTGCTGGTGTAACCCTGGGTACCGCTCTGGCCAATGACGTGCAGTTCACCGGTGGTGCTGGTAACGACGCTATCTCCATTGGCGCGACTACCAAAGCGATCAACATGGGTGCTGGTGACGATGTTGTTACCCTGTCTTCTGGTACATTAGGTGCTGGTGGCAGCCTGAACGGTGGTGAAGGCAACGACACTCTCGTCGCTAACACTATCGGCTCTTCGTTCATTGCCGATCCTGCGTTCTCTGGCTTTGAAACGCTGCGTGTAGCGGGTGCTGCTGCTCAAGGCACGCATAATGCTAATGGTTTCACCGCGCTTGAAGTTGGTAGCCTTAACGGTGCTACGACGCTCAACAACGTAGCAGCGGGTACTGGTCTATCTGTATTAGCCGCCACTGGTAACACAACTACCGTGACACTGGCTAACGCAACAGGCACTAGCGACTCTTTCGGTCTGACGCTGAAGTCTGATGCCGGTATCGCTGCAGGAACAGTCAACGTTGCTGGTGTTGAGACCATCAACATTACTAACACTGACTCCCTGACTACTGCTGCTTCAGGTATCAACACCAATTCACTGACTCTGGAAGCTACGGCTGCCACCTCAGTTGTGGTATCTGGTAATGCGGGTCTTAACCTGACCAACACTGGCAACACCGCTATCACCAACTTTGATGCCAGCGGCGTACAGGGTGATGCAGCCAACGCAGCAGCACTGGCGGTGACCTTCGTATCTGCAAACACCACGACTGGTGCAGTTGTTACCATCAAAGGTGGTTCTGGTAACGACAGTCTGACCGGCTCTGCGACTGCTAACGACACCATCGAAGGCGGTGCTGGTAACGATACCCTCGTTTACACTGGTGGCGCTGATAGCTTCACCGGTGGTGCTGGCAACGATATCTTCGATATCAACAACACGGGCACCAAGTCTGCCTTCGTGACCATCACGGATGTCAATGCTGGCGATACGATTGACTTTGCTGGTATTACTACCGGTACACTCTCCAATAATGGAGCGTTTGGTGCTAAAGCTACTCTTGGAGCGGCGGCAACTTTAGATCAGTATCTTGATGCTGCAGCAGACCAAAATGGTAGTGTAAATGCTGTTGCTGAGTGGTTCCAATTCGGTGGTGATACGTACATCGTCGTATCTAATGATGATGGTACTACTGGTACATCAGCCGGCTTTACTAGCGGAACAGACTCGGTCGTTAAACTGACCGGTTTGCAAGATCTCAGCAATGACACCTTTGCTGCTGAAGTTCTGACCAACGTTGCCTAATCCCTCTCTCTGAGAAGGATGCTTATCGCAAGATAGGTAGCGTATCTAAACCCTCGACTTCGGTCGGGGGTTTTTTTGTTACGATAGCCTCAATGTTTATCCAATACCCGCACTATTCCCATGACCAAAACAGATGCGATCTTAGCCAACAAGCGAGCGAGTAGCCGTCTCAAACCCGTGGCTGTGAAGGTGAAAAATTCCCAGTCATGCAGTTTGGTTAAAATTTGAGCATTTTGTTGGAAAGTTTGATTGGCAAGGCTTGTGAAAACGCTCGAATGAGAGACTATTTCGGGCTAGATAATGGTATTGAGGAGGGTATCAGAGGCTAAAACACGTCATTCAGGCAGGCGGAATCCTTGGCAATCGCCAATGACGAGGTTTCTATTTGAACATGGCGACGGCTGTTAGGCAGCACTCAACCGATAGCTATGATGCAGTCCGCCGACCCACTTTACGGATTCCAGGCGATAGTGCTTTGGCTCATGCGATAGATCGCTATCATTAGCGGCGGCAAGAACGGGCGCAACTGGAGGCGAGCCGCCATTGGTCATGTGAGGGTGGGCCGTATTATAGAAGTGACGATAATCCGTCAATCGCTGGTTTAGATGTTGCAATCCTAACGGTACAAGGTAATCGAGTAGTTCCTCTTGCAATGTCCGATTGAAACGTTCGACCACACCATTCTGCCAAGGGCTTTGGTAGCTCGTTCGCCTTACCTTCATTCCTAGACCCGGCAATGTCTGTTTTGCCACGTATGCAAATGCCGTGTCACGGTCCATGACCATGATCCGACCCCTCGCATCATCGAATGGGAAGGCTTCCCTTAACTGTTGAGCAATCCACTGGGCAGTGGGGTGATAGGTGGCGCGTGACCAAATTAAACGGCGTCGGTGATGATCGACAATGTTTAAGATGAATACTTCCCTGCAACGAATATCAAAGGTGGTCTTGAAGTCCATGCCGCATACCTTGTGGTTATTCAGAAAGGTTCGCCAGTCAGGATCTTGCTGATAGCGACGCGAGCGGTTGGGTGGGTGCGGTGATAAGCCATGTTTTTCGAGGATACGTGCCACCGTATTCTTGTCGATGGGACGTTTCAGGTCATGACGCAACAAGGCAGCAATACGTCGATACGAATAACCAGGATTCTCCCGATGAATCGCCAGAATCCAGTCTTCCACATAAGCAGGCGTTGGTGGTCGACCTCGACGCTTTCCCACAAGCGACTTGCAGTGCCATATTAAACGTAACTGTTGATGACACCACGCGATCACCGTTACAGGGCGAGGTGGAAAGGCCGACAGGTACCACGGCAGTAGGGGTGACAGCCGACGATAATGACAGTGCTGATTACCAAGCAGAAAGCCACCGAATCCAAATAAACATAACACAATGACAGACACTAACCTGTAGACTCCCTTGCTTTTTGACAAGGCGTCGCATAGTAGGCGGTGGCTGGTACAATGACAACCACTCCGTAAGCGCAGAGATAACGTCTGTGGTTATGCCTTACACACTTATCAGGTGACCCTATGGCCCAATGGATCGCACTCTCCAAAACCCAGCACGCAAAACATTCCTACCTTCCCCGCCAGGGCTATTCCTTTGCTGTGAATCAGGCCGTAGCACCGGTGCTATTAGCGGAATTACCCAAGCTGTTGCCGCACTACGCGCTGGGTTTTATCCAGCAGGAAAGCGGCTATCAAGCGGTTGCCTTATTGAGCCTGGATGGTCAAAACAACCTCTACCTGCACAGCGATGGGCGCTGGCTGGGCAGCTATGTTCCTGCATCGCTACGCGGTTATCCCTTTACCCTCGCCAATACCGAGGAGGGGCAAAAAGCCCTGTGTGTGGATCAAGCGCATCTGAGCGAGGAGCAGGGCGAGCCGCTGTTTGATGAAGAAGGCAACTTGGCACCGACTGTTCAGCGTACAGTGGAATTTCTCAACCAGTGCGAACAAAACCGTGAGCTGACGCAGCGTTCGGTCAACGCCTTGGCAGAGGCCGGTGTGATTGAGCAATGGCCTTTGAAGCTTGAACGCGGCGAAGGCCAAGAGCCGATCAGCGTGAACGGCTTGTTTCGTGTCGATGAAAAAGCCTTAAACGCCCTGGAAGGGGAGGCGTATGCCCAGTTACGCGGTGGCCCGATGGCACTGGCTCACGCCCAGATGTTTTCGATGAGCCAGCTTAGCCAGTTAAGCGAGCGCGCTAAGTTCCATGCCCAGCACGCGACCCAAGAAGTACCGGAAAACCTGGATAGCGTGCTCGATGGTGGGGATGATGACGAGCTAACGTTTGATTTTGACTCGTGAGAATGGGCATTTTGGCCAGAAAAATGCCGCTGTCGAACATTTGGCAGCGGTTTTTTGTTATTTGCCTATTGAGTCAGGTGGTTAGAGAAATATCTAATCGATGGCATCATTAGCCCGACATGGAGAATCACACGCTTGAGCAGCTTGTGATAGGCTTAGCCTGTAGTGGTGAAAAATTCCTTGAGCGCTTTTTTGGTTAAACCGTGATCAGATCAAGGCTATCATGCGGCTTTGGTTGGGCCGCTTGGTGTATATTTCGGGATGTTCAATGTGCAGGACGGCTTCAGGTCCAGCGTTCACGGTGTAGCTTGCAGAATTACGGGTATGGGCTGGCCTTGGCTTTCGCCAATGAGTGCAGGAAGTGGGACGATTGGGTGTGTTGGCCTAGCGGATCAAGCGCTCAACCGATAGCTATGGTGAAGTCCTCCCAGCCATGGGATGGCTTCCAGGCGACAGCGGCTTGGGTTATGGCCAATGTCACTATCGTTCGCGGCTACCGGATCGATGGGCATAGGTGGCTCGCCGTCATTGGCCATGTGAGGGCGGGCGGTATTGTAGTACGTCCGATATTCGCTCAGCAGCCGGTTAAGCTGCCGGAGGTTCAGCACCACGATGGATGAGAGTAATTCTTCTTTCAGGGTGCGGTTGAAGCGCTCGACCACGGCGTTTTGCCATGGGCAGCGATAGGCAGTGCGCCGAACACGCATACCGAAACTCGGCAAGGTATGAGCGGCGATGTGTGCAAAGATGCTGTCCCGATCCA